>Ga0255334_1000045_pt1 | contig 168596 bp, 158 predicted proteins | sample EtOH5_35cm_T3_12_FD_202080 | JGI IMG/M metagenome (GOLD analysis project Ga0255334, IMG submission 202080) | Sandy soil microbial communities from University of British Columbia, Vancouver, Canada - EtOH5_35cm_T3_129 | ecosystem: Engineered > Artificial ecosystem > Sand microcosm >...
TCAGCGCGGCGAGGTGTTCGCGGTGCTCGATGGCCTTGGCGCGCAGGTCTTCGATGTCGACGTTGCCGCGGGCATCGCAGGCGGTGACCACCACACGCATGCCAGCCATGTTGGCGGTGGCCGGGTTGGTGCCGTGGGCAGACGAGGGGATCAGGCAGATGTCGCGACGGTCTTCGCCACGGCTCTGGTGATAGGCACGAATCGCCAACAGGCCGGCGTATTCACCTTGGGATCCGGCGTTCGGTTGCAGCGAGATCGCGTCGTACCCGGTGGCGGCGCAGAGCATCGCTTCCAGTTCGTCGGTCAGCTGCTGATAGCCGGCGCTTTGTTCGGCCGGAGCGAACGGGTGCAGGGCACCGAATTCAGCCCAGGTCACCGGGATCATTTCGCTGGCAGCGTTGAGTTTCATGGTGCACGAGCCCAGCGGGATCATGGTGCGGTCCAGGGCCAGGTCCTTGTCGGCAAGCTTGCGCAGGTAGCGCATCAGCTCGGTTTCCGAGTGGTAGCGGTTGAACACCGGGTGGCTGAGGATCGGCGACTGGCGCAGCAGCGCGGCCGGGATGGCGCTAACCACCGAGGCGGCGAGGGCGGCGAAGTCCGGCAGGGTTTGGCCGTCGGCCAGCAGGGCCCACAGGGTTTCCACGTCGGCTGGCGACGTGGTTTCGTCGAGGGACAGGCCCAGACGCTCGCCATCGACCACGCGCAGGTTGATCTGCTGGGCGCGCGCCTGGTCGTGCAACGCGGCGGTGTGCGCGCCGGTCTTGATCGTCAGGGTGTCGAAGAAGTTTTCCTGCTCGACGGTCAGACCCAATGCGCTCAAGCCTTTGGCCAGAATCGCGGTCAGGTGATGCACGCGGTTGGCGATCTGCGTCAGGCCTTTCGGGCCGTGGTACACGGCGTACATGCTGGCGATGTTGGCCAGCAACACCTGCGCGGTGCAGATGTTCGACGTGGCCTTTTCGCGGCGGATGTGTTGCTCGCGGGTCTGCATCGCCAGGCGCAGGGCCGGCTTGCCGAAACGGTCGACGGAAACACCGACCAGACGGCCCGGCATGTCGCGCTTGAACGCATCCTTGGTGGAGAAGTACGCCGCGTGCGGGCCACCGAAGCCCAGCGGCACGCCGAAGCGTTGCGCACTGCCGATGGCCACGTCGGCGCCGAACTCGCCCGGCGGGGTCAGCACGGTCAGGGCCAGCAGGTCGGCGGCGACCGCGACCAAGGCGTTGGCGGCGTGGAAGCGTTCGGTCAGTTCGCGGTAATCGAACACGTCACCGTTGCTTGCCGGGTATTGCAGCAGGGCGCCGAAAAACGGCGTCACGTCAGTCAGTTTACGCTCGTCGCCCACGACCACGTCGATGCCCAACGGCTCGGCGCGGGTGCGCAGCACGTCGAGGGTTTGCGGGTGGCAATGCACGGAGGCGAAGAACGCGTGGCTGCCCTTGTTCTTGCTCAGGCGTTTGCAGAAGGTCATGGCTTCGGCGGCGGCGGTGGCTTCGTCGAGCAACGAGGCGTTGGCGATCGGCAGGCCGGTGAGGTCGCTGATCAGGGTCTGGAAGTTCAGCAGCGCTTCGAGGCGGCCCTGGGAAATTTCCGGCTGGTACGGCGTGTACGCGGTGTACCAGGCCGGGTTTTCCAGCAGGTTGCGCAGGATCGGCGACGGCGTGTGGGTGCCGTAGTAGCCCTGGCCGATGAAGGTCTTGAACAGCTGGTTTTTGCCGGCGATGGACTTGATCAAGGCCAGGGCGTCGGCTTCGCTGAGGCCGTCTTCGAGGCCGAGGACGCTGGTGCCCTTGATGCTGTCGGGGATGACGCTGGCGCTCAGGGCTTGCAGCGAGTCGAAGCCGAGGCTGTTGAGCATGGCTTGCTCGTCGCCGGTACGCGGGCCGATGTGGCGGGCGATGAATTCGTTGCGGGTGTCGAGGAGGGTGGTCATACGCAAATCCTCAAGCGTCGTCGTTGGTCAGGCGCTCGTAAGCGCTCTGGTCGAGCAGACTGTCCATTGCGGTGGGGTCGCTGGGGCGCATACGAAAGAACCAGCCTTCACCCAGTGCGTCTTCGTTGATCAATTCGGGAGAGCTTTCCAGCGTCGAATTCACCTCGACCACTTCGCCATCCAGCGGCATGTACACGCTGCTGGCCGCTTTCACCGACTCCAGCACCGCCACCTCATCGCCAGCGCCGAAGGTGCGAAGTTCAGGCACCTGAACGAAGACCACGTCACCCAGCGCTTGCTGGGCATAAGCGGTGATCCCCACAGTGATCAGGCCATCGCTTTCAAGACGCAGCCATTCGTGATCGACGGTAAAACGCAATTCGTTCATATCAACTCCTCATTGTTCAGACTCATCCGCTACTGGTGGCGGATGGCGATGGACAGGCTCGTGTCGGGCAACGAGCGTGGCTTGAGGGTTGATAGCAAGGGCGGTGCCAATGTTATTTATTGCTTAAAAATCAAATAGTTGAGGTGTTTTTAGCAGAATTGGTGCGCAACTTCCGTATTGAAATCAATACAGACATGCGCAGAGGAGGGAGCGAAGTCTGGGCCAGACGCGTCGAGAGGGGTTTGTCTTGATTTCGATACGCTGTATTAATTTTAAGACGCCTATCTCCTGTGGGAGCGAGCCTGCTCGCGAAAAGGGAGTGTCAGTCGATATTTATGTCGCCTGTCACACCGCTTTCGCGAGCAGGCTCGCTCCCACAGGGGCAGTGCTGCTGGCGGGATTGTGTTCCGGTAGAGGCTTCACGACTTGTTCGGAATGCCGTATTTACGCAGCCGGATAGCGATCGCACTGTGCGAAGTTTGCAGGCGTGCCGCCAGTAAACGGCTGGAGGGATAACTGCGGTAGAGCTGTTCCAGCAGGTGCTTTTCAAAGCCTTCAACGGCCTCTTCCAGGCTGCCGACCTCACCGTCGTTTTGCCGCTCCACCGCCGTTCTGGCGATGTCGAGGTCGTCGATGTCCACCAGCGGATTTTCGCAAATGGCCGCGGCGCGGAAGATCACGTTTTGCAGTTGCCGCACATTGCCCGGCCAGCGGTTACCGAGCAGCGCCGGATAGGTCCCGGGCGCCAGGCGACAGACCGGACGCTGGATCTGCGCGCAGGCCTGTTGCATGAAGTGATTGGCCATCAACAGGATATCGTGGCCGCGCTCGCGCAACGGTGGTACTTGCAGATTGAGCACATTGAGGCGGTAAAACAGGTCCTCGCGAAAGCTGCCTTCGTTGACCATTTTCTCCAGGTCGCGGTGAGTCGCGCTGAGGACCCGCACATTGACCCTGACCTCACGATCGCCACCCACCCGACGGAAGCAGCCATCGCTTAAAAAGCGCAGCAACTTGGCTTGTAGGTAGGGCGACATTTCACCGACTTCGTCGAGGAACACTGTGCCCTGGTCGGCCAGTTCCAGCAGGCCGAGTTTGCCGCCACGCTGGGCGCCAGTGAAGGCGCCCGCGGCATAGCCGAACAACTCACTTTCGGCGAGGCTCTCCGGCAGTGCCGCGCAGTTCAGGGCCAGGAAGGGCGAGTCATGCCGGGCGCTGATCGCGTGGCAGGCACGCGCCACCAATTCTTTGCCGGTGCCGGTTTCGCCCTGAATCAGCAGCGGTGCGTCGAGCGTTGCAACACGCTGGGCGCGGGCCTTGAGGGTCCGAATCGCCGGGGACTCGCCGAGCAGCGCGTCGAAACCTTCGGCATGGTCATGATGCAGCGCCGACAGGCGTTCACCGATGCGGTTCGGTTGATACAGGGTCAGCAGGGCGCCGGCATCGGTGATCGGCATCGCGTCCAGCAGCAGCGTCTGGCCACCGAGACTGACTTCGTGCATGGGCAGCCGAAAACCGTGTTCGATCAATGTGTGTTGCAGCGAAGGATCATCGAATAGCGCCGTCAGCGGCTCACCGGCCGGTTCTCGACCGCACAGTGAAATCAACGCCGGATTGGCCAGCAGCACATGACCGCGCTCGTCCACCGCCAACACCGGGTCGGTGCTGGCCGCCAGCAAGGCATCGAGTTGCAAGCGTCGGCGCTGCCCCGGGAGGATGTCGACCATCGTCACCGCTTGCACGCCCCGCACGCCAAGAAAAGCCTCGCGCAACTCTTCCAGCACATCGGCGCCGAGGGTCGGGGCATCGATGTAAACGTTGGGCGGCACCATCTCGACGGCATCCAGATTGAAACGGCGCCCACCGAGCAGGGCCAGCACTTCCTGGGTGATGCCGACGCGGTCGATGAAGGTGACGTGAATGCGCATAGGGTGGCCTGCAAGGGTTGCGAACAGAATGAGTATGACCGGCACCCGCCGTGTCTGTCAGGTGGTGCGGGTGGCACGCGAACAGGCGGCCAGATCCTCAAGGAACGCCTGAAGGATCGGCGGCGACGCGGTGCCACGTCGGGTGATCACGTCGAACGGCGACATCAGTTGCAGGCTCGTCGGCGCCAGTTGGTGCATCTCGCCGGTCTTGACCCACTGGGCGGCGAAGTGCATCGGCAGAAAGCCCAGATAGGCGCCGGAAATCAGCAGAATCGCCAGCGCTTCGATGTTGTCGACGGTCGCAGCGGCTTTGCTCACACCCAAGTGTTCCAGGTCGTATTGCTGCATGTAGCCCCTGACGACAATCCGGCTTGCGGCAATCTCTTCAAGCAGTTCGTCGCCTTCGGCCTTGCTGCCATACAGCGGATGCCGCCGTCCGCAATACAACCCCAATGCTTCCTGATACAGCGGCGAGTGCAACAGCCCCGGAACGTAGATCGGGAAGTGCCCGATGGCCAAGTGCAGGCGACCGTCGAGCACGCGTTCTTCCAGTTCTGCGGGGGTGCCGACGTACACGTTCAGGTGCACGTCGTGCCCTCTGGATACGAAGCGCTGGGTGGTGCGCGGCAGTGGAGAATCGGGATCGGTAATGGTGGTGTCGATGATCCCCAGATTGAGCTTGCCGCTGATGTGCTGCTTGAGCACGTCGGCGTCCATGCAGAAATTTTCCACCGCCGAGAGCAGACGCTGAGTGGCTTCGTGGATCGCCACACCTTGCTCGGTCAGGCGAAAGCCGCTGCGCCCGCGTTGACAGAGTTTGACCCCGAGCCGGGTTTCCAGATGAGTCATCTGTTCGCTGATGGTTGACTGGCCGGCATTCAACGCCGCCTGCGCGGCAGAGAAACCGCCGCACCTGACAATCGTGGCAAACACCCTGAGCAGTTTCAGATCGACATCGTGCAGCTGGATCACCTTGAACCTCCCGCGTGTGGATGCATCGGTAATGCCGATATGAGTATCTGATGTTTAGCATTTTTTCCACGAAAACCTGCGCCCATAGTCATTTCCAACGGCGGTCGCCTTCCACGTCCGCTAGCTGATAACAAGAATTGGAGATGCCTGAAATGTCGAACAACGGTTATGAATCCGGTCGCCTGAACCTGCCATTCGTGGGTCACTGCACCTTTGGTAAATCCCCGGTGTGCACCGACTGGGATGCATTGGATGCGGACGTGGCGGTCCTCGGCGTGCCCAACGACATGGGCACCCAGTGGCGTTCCGGCGCACGCTTCGGACCACGTGGCATTCGTGAGGCATCGACCCTGTTTTCCTTCGGCCATGCCGGCGCCTATGACCACGAAGATGACGTCATGTACCTGACCGCCTCCGACGTGCGCATGGTCGATGTGGGTGATGCCGATATCGTGCACACCGACATGGTCACCAGTAACGAGAACACCGAATACGCCGTGCGCAAGATTCTGGATGCCGGTGTCATGCCGGTTGTACTCGGTGGCGATCACTCGGTTCACGCGCCAGTGATCAAGGCGTTCGAAGGCCGTGGCCCGATCCACATCATCCACTTCGACGCGCACCTGGACTTCGTTGATGAGCGTCATGGTGTTCGCTACGGCCATGGCAACCCGCTGCGCCGCGCGTCCGAAATGAACCACATCGTCGGCATGACCCAGATGGGCATCCGCAACGTGTCGTCGTCCAATCGCGACGACTACGAAGCAGCCCACGCGGCCGGCTCGAAGATCCTTTCGGTCCGTGATGTGCGCCGCCTCGGCGTCGAAGGTGTGCTGGCGTTGATCCCGCAAAACATCAACTACTACATCACCATCGACATCGACGGTTTCGACCCGTCCATCGCCCCTGGCACCGGCACCCCAAGTCACGGCGGCTTCCTCTATTACGAAGTGCTGGAAATCATCCAGGCCCTGGCCAAACGCAGCCAAGGCAACATCGTTGGCATGGACCTGGTCGAGGTTGCACCGGTTTATGACCCTTCCGGCATGACCTCGATTCTGGCGGCGCAACTGCTGCTCAACAGCATTGGTTTCATCTTCCACGAGCGGGCTCAAGCACGGCACGCCATGAGCGCAACCACCACGGCCACGGCGTGATCTGAGCGCCGCACAGAGGGAATGAAAATGGACACGATCGTTAAGCAGTATTTGCAAAAATTTGGTGTATCCGAGGCCACCCAGACCTTCCTCAGCAAGGTTCAGAAGATGTTCATCGGTGGCGCCTTTGTCGAGGCCAGCGACGGGCAGACATCCGACGTTATCGAACCGTCGACCGAGGGCTTGATCACGCGTATTCCGATGGGCACTACCGAGGATCTGGACCGTGCGGTGCAAGCTGCCCGCGCACAGTTTGACGGTGGCGCCTGGCATCAGGCCAAACCGGCAGAGCGCGAACGGCTGATGCAACGCCTGGCGGACCTGATTGAAAGCAACGCCGCCGAACTGGCGGAAATCGAATCGATCGACATGGGCAAGTCAGTCGCCTTCGCGCGGGATGTCGACATCCAGGGCACGGTCGATACGCTGCGTTATTTCGCCGGTTGGGCGACCAAGCTGCATGGCCGAACCGTTGAACCGTCGCTGCCGGGCAATTACCTGGCTTATACCCGCAAGGAAGCGGTAGGTGTGGTCGGCGCCATCGTGCCCTGGAACTTCCCGTTGCAAACCATGGCCTGGAAGCTCGGTGCCGCCCTGGCAACCGGTTGCACCGTGGTGGTCAAACCCGCCGAACTGACGTCGCTGTCGGCCTTGCGCTTTGCCGAACTGGTGCAGGAAGCCGGCATCCCGGACGGGGTGATCAACATCGTGACCGGACGCGGCAGCGTGGTCGGTGCGGCCATGGCCACGCACCCCGGTATCGACAAGCTCACCTTCACCGGCTCGACCCCGGTCGGCCGTACCGTTGGCCGCGCCGCGTTGGACGAAATGAAGCGACTAACCCTCGAACTCGGAGGAAAATCACCGGTAATCGTATTGGCCGATGCCGACGTGCCGGCCGCCGCCCAGGCGATTGCCAACGGCGTGTTTTTTAACTCCGGCCAGGTGTGTGATGCCGGTACTCGCGCCTATATTCATCGCAGCGTCTACGACGAATTCCTGCGCGAACTGATCGCCTACACCCGCACGCTGAAAATCGCACCGGGCCTGGATCCAGACTGCTTCATCAGCCCGTTGGTCTCGGCATTGCAGAAGGAGCGAGTGACCGATTACATAGAAACCGGCAAGCAAGAAGGCGCCGAACTGGTCTACGGCGGCCAGCCTGTCGAAGGCCCGGGTTTCTTCGTCGAACCGACCATTTTTGCCCATTGCCGCAACGACATGCGCATCGTCCAGGAAGAGATCTTTGGCCCGGTGCTGGTTACCGCACCGTTCGACGATGAAGAAGAGGCCGTGGCCCTGGCCAATGACTCGCCCTACGGCCTGGCGGCCGCACTGTATTCCAATGACCTTGGAAAGGTGCACAGCCTGATCCCACGGTTGAAAGCGGGTTCGGTCTACGTCAACGCCCACGGCACCCTCGACCCGTCGATGCCGTTCGGTGGCTACAAGCAGTCCGGATTCGGCAAGGACCTGGGCGCGGAGCAGCTCGATTATCTGCTGGAGACCAAGGCGGTCTGGATCACGCTTCCCTGAGTCAAGGCTGACTCAATCCCTGTGGGAGCGAGCCTGCTCGCGAAGATGCCGGGACATTCAGCATCAATGTCGCCTGACACATCGCCTTCGCGAGCAAGCCCGCTCCCACAGGGACGTCGTTACCCAAAGAATGCAGTTACCTCGTCATGATCTTCCAACAATAAGAGACCATCATGAACACTAACGCCAAGTCAGCCCTGAGCGTATCGGTCCTGGACGACAAATCCGTCGTCGAAAGCCATTCGATTGACTTCATCCCGGAAAACGAGCGCACCGACAAACTGTCGAGCCAGGGCCCGTTCTGGTTCCTCGGCAATTTCACCTTCTTCACCATGACCATCGGCTTCGTTGGCCCGAGCGTCGGCCTGACCGCGCTCTGGACCACACTGGCCGGCACGCTGGGCATCATGTTCGGCACGCTGTTCATGGCGTTTCACGGCTCGCAAGGTCCACACCTTGGCCTGCCGCAAATGATCCAGTCCCGTGCGCAGTTCGGCTATCGCGGGGTGATCCTGGTGCTGCTGGCGACGCTGTTCGTGTTCGCCGGTTTCAACATCGTCAACCTGGTGTTGATGATGCAGGGGCTGCACACGCTATTCGGCTTCAACCCTGCGGTAATCGCGGTGGCGGTGACGATACCGGCGGCCGTCTTGGCGATCCTCGGGCATGACTGGATGCACCGCAGTTTCAAATGGGCGTTGTACCTGTCGCTTCCGCTTTACGGTCTGGTGACGTTGGCGGTGCTGATGGGCTGGGTTCCCGATGCTGCGGTGCCGGTACTCGCAGCCGGTGAAGTGACCCCGGCGCCATTGGGCTTCAACTGGACGGGTTTCATCGCCCAGTTCGCAGCAGCGGCGAGTTACAACATCGCTTACGCCCCGTATGTGTCTGACTATTCGCGTTACCTGCCGAAGAACACCTCCAGCGGCAAACTGATCGCGGTGGTGTTCCTGGGTGCCTCGTTGTCCGGAGCATGGATGATTTCCGTGGGTGGCTGGCTGGCCGATCACCTGCATTCCACGGACGTGCTGGTGGCCCTTGGGCAAGTCGGCAACACCGTGTCGCCGCTGATGGGAACTGTGGTGGTGGTTGTCACGATCCTGGCGTTCCTGCCGGTCATCGCCATGAACATCTACAGCGCGAAGTTGACCACGCTGACCTGTGTCGACTCCATCAAGCACATCGAGCCGACCCGCAAGGCGCGCATCCTGGCGATCGGTTTCGTGATCCTGCTGCAACTGGGCGTGGCCCTGAGCATTCAGAGTTCGGGCAAAGGCCTGTCGGTGTTGGGCATCTACCTGGTGGTGATGCTGTACTTCCTGGTGCCCTGGACCTCGGTCAACCTGACCGACTACTTCTTCGTCCGCAAGGGTCGCTACGCCATCCCGCACTTCTTCATGCCCCACGACAACATCTACGGCAGCTGGGGCCTGCGCGGCATCGCGGCGTATGCCATCGGCTTCATTTCGATGATCCCGTTCTTCTACATCTACGACGGTGTTGAACAGCGTGAGGTCTATGTCGGCCCGCTCGCCAAAGCGCTCGGCAGCATCGATATCGCCTGGCTCGTCGGGCTGATCGTGTCGGGGCTGATCTACTACTGGTTCAGCCGCTCGATCGACCTCAAGCGCGAAGAAGCCGTCATCCAGCACATCGAAAAAACATTCCCGCAATACACCACCGGCGACAAGTTGACCCTGCCTTCGTTGCACGTTTTCAACGAATCGGCGGTCCGGAGATAATCATGGCTACGCAAAAATACGACTACATCATCATCGGTGCCGGCTCGGCAGGTTGTGTGTTGGCCAACCGCCTCAGCGAAGACCCGGCCACCTCGGTCCTGGTGCTGGAATTCGGCGGCAGCGATCGCAGTGTGGTGATCCAGATGCCGAGCGCATTTTCGATCCCGATGAACACCAAGAAGTACAACTGGCGCTACGAGACCGAGCCGGAGCCTTTTCTTAACGGACGTCGCATTCACTGTCCAAGGGGCAAGGTGCTGGGTGGCTCGTCGTCGATCAATGGCCTGGTGTACATCCGTGGCCACGCGTATGACTTTGACGAGTGGGAGTCGCTGGGTGCAGAGGGGTGGGGCTATCGCAATTGCCTGCCTTACTTCAAACGGGCCGAGCATTACGAGGAGGGCGGTGACGGCTATCGCGGCAGCACCGGCCCCTTGCACACCACCAACGGTAATCACATGAAAAACCCGTTGTACGGAGCCTGGGTCGAGGCCGGCGCAGAAGCGGGCTACATCAAGACCGATGACTGCAACGGCTACATGCAGGAAGGCTTCGGCGCCATGCACATGACGGTGAAAAACGGCGTGCGCTGCTCCACGGCCAATGCTTACCTGCGCCCGGCCATGGGCCGTCCGAACCTGACCGTGATCACCCATGCAATGACCCGTCAGATCATCCTTGAAGGCAAGCGAGCCGTCGGCGTCATGTATGACCACGAAGGCCAGACGCACCAGGTCTTTTGCAACCGTGAGGTGCTGATTTCCTCGGGGCCTATCGGTTCGCCGCACCTGTTGCAGCGCTCCGGTATCGGGCCGGCCGAGGTCCTGCGCAAAGCCGGGATTGGCGTGCGCCATGACCTGCCGGGGGTAGGGGAGAACCTGCAGGATCACGCCGAGGTGTACATCCAGTTCGGCTGCAAGGAACCGGTGACGCTCAACAGCAAAATGGACCCGCTGAGCAAACTGTTGATCGGCCTGCGCTGGCTGTTGTTCAAGGACGGGCTCGGCGCCACCAACCATTTCGAGGCCGGTGGTTTCATTCGCTCGGACAAGGGCCTGCGCTGGCCGGACATTCAGTTCCACTTTCTGCCCGCAGCCATGCGTTATGACGGCAACAAACCGATCAAGGGCCATGGCTTCATGGTGCTCACCGGGCCGAACAAACCCAAGAGCCGCGGTTATGTTCGGGTGCGCTCCGCTGACCCTTACGAGCATCCGCAGATTCAATTCAACTACCTGCAACGCGAAGAAGACCGTGAGGGCTTCCGCCGCTGCATCCGCCTGACCCGCGAGATCATCGGCCAACCGGCGATGGACCGCTTCCGCGACGGCGAAATCGCGCCCGGGCCACAGGTGAACACCGACGAAGAAATCGACGCTTTCGTGCGTGAAAACCTCGAAAGCACCTACCATCCCTGCGGCTCGTGCCGTATGGGTGAAGACGAGATGGCTGTGGTTGATTCGGAGCTGCGTGTGCGGGGTATCGCGGGGTTGCGGGTGATTGACTCGTCGGTGTTCCCGACCGAGCCAAACGGCAACCTCAACGCACCGACCATCATGCTGGCTGAGCGGGCTTCCGATCTGGTTCGAGGGCGCAGCATGCTGCCGGCGTCCGATGCGCCCATCGGTCTGGTCCAGGATTGGGAAACCAGCCAGCGATCATCGTTGCCGGGACGCAATGTGAGGGTTTAACCCCGATGGGTTAATCACTCAGGAGAAGACATGTAAAAAGGGCGCCTTCAGGGCGCCCGTTTTTTACTTCGCAGTACGTACAGGCGCTAGCTCATTTCAACACCAGCAAGCTATAAACTCCGCCCTCGCTTTCGATCCCATGGGTGTCATGGGTAAAACCCGGGAAGGATTTGTCGAAGGCTTCCAGCGCCTTGAGATAGGCCAGCAACGGCCCGTCCGCAGGCCCGGCGTTTTCACCCGGCATCAGCAATGGAATGCCCGGCGGATACGGCACGATCCCGGTCGCCACGACGCGTCCGGCGGCTTCTTCGAGTGTCACCCGTTCGATGTCGTTTCTGACCAGTTTTTCGTAGGCCTCCACCGGGCTGAATTCGGCTTTGGGCAGTGTGCCGAACGCCTGGGCCATGTTGGCGGTGGTTTTATGTTTCTTCATGGCCGCGAAGATTTCGTCGGCCAGGTCCTTGAGGCCCATGCCAGCATAGCGAGCCTGGTTGGCGGCCAGAAGATCCGGCAGGCACAGTTCCAGTTCGACGTTGTCGTCATAGTCGCGTTTGAAGTCGAGCAGGGCATTGAGCAAGGTGCCCCATTTGCCTTTGGTGATCCCAATAGAGAACAGGAACAGAATGGTGAAGTCGGTGGTTTTCTCGACCACGATGCCCTGACGTCCCAGGTAGGCCGTGAGCACACAAGCCGGGATGCCCGAGTCGAGCAGGTTGCCGTCGTCGCCCATGCCGGGGCTGAGCACCGAGACCTTGATCGGGTCGAGCATGCAGTAGCCTTCTTCGATGTCACCGAAGCCGTGCCATACCGCGTTGGGATGCAGTACCCAGCAGTTCGGCTCGGTTTTTAAAAGCACCGGGTCGACTTCATGGAACGGCACGGTGGCCGCGCCAACCTGCACGGTCGGCGGCTGCCAGCAGGTAAAGAACCACTCCTCCTTGCTCAACATCTCGTTGTGCATGCGCGAGACGACCTGGCGGAAACTGATGGCTTCTTCGATCGATTCGGTGGTGAGGATTTGCCCGCTGGGCGCTTCCATCATTGCCGAGCTGACGTCGCAGGAAGCCATGATCGCGTAGTTCGGCGAAGTCGAGGCGTGCATCATGTACGACTCGTTAAAGCGCCCGTGATCGATCGGGTTGCGGCCGTTACGCACGTGAATCATCGAGGCCTGGGAGAGGGCGGCCAGCAACTTGTGGGTCGACTGGGTGGCGAACACGGTCGGCTTCGAGTCGTCGTGATCGTCCGGGCTGCCGTGCATGGCGTGGCGCTCGCGGTACAGCGGATTGAAACGCGCATATCCGTACCAGGCTTCATCGAAATGCAGACGATCGACGCTTTGCCCCAGCAACTCTTCGACGCGGGTGACGTTGTAGGTCAGGCCGTCGTAGGTGGAGTTGGTGATGATCGCGTGGACGGGGGTCGGGTCGATGCCTTGCTTGACCAGCGGGTTACTGGTGATGGCGTCTTTCACGCCGCTGGCGCTCAGGGTTTGCGGGAGGATCGGGCCGATGATGCCGTAGCGGTTTCGCGTCGGTACCAGGTACGTCGGAATGGCCCCGGACAGGGTCATCGCGTGCTCGGCAGACTTGTGGCAATTGCGGTCACACAGGGCAATCTGATTGCGCGTGACGCTGGCCATGAGGATGACGCGGTTGGACATCGACGAGCCGTTGGTGACGTAGTAAGTGCGGTGGGCGCCGAATACTTTGGCGGCGTAGCGCTCGCCCTGGCCGATGGGGCCGCTGTGATCGAGCAGCGAACCGAGTTCACCGACCGAAATCGACAGGTCGGAACGCAGCAGGTTCTCGCCGAAAAACTCGTAGAAGGCGCGCCCCGCGGTACTCTTCAAAAACGCTGTGCCGCCGGCATGTCCAGGGGTGTGCCACGAGTACTCATAAGTGCGGGCAAACTTCACCAGCGCCCCGAACATGGGGGGCAGCGCGGCTTGTCGATAACGTTCGATGGCCGCCAGGATGCGCCCGCTGAGGAAGCGGCTGGTGTCCTCGGGCAGCCAGATGAAGTCATCGGCGTGTTGCATGACCACCAGCGGAATGGTCGACGCGGTGCTGCGGTCGCTAATCAGGAAAACCGGCACCCGGGTGTTGCGCTCACGCAGGCTGGCGAGCAGTTTGATGCATTGCTCGTGGCCTTCGCTTTTGTCCATTTCCCAACTGAGCAGCACGCATTGAATGGCCGGGTCCGAGCGCAGGATCGACGTGGCGTCGCTCAGGGTTTCCGACGCCAGCACCCGGACGGCGCGTTCTTCCACATCGTTGATCAACTGATCCAGGGCGCGACCAAAGACGGTGCGTTTGTCCGGCGGGCTGCTGACCAACAGCGTGAGCATCCCGAGCGTTTGTCTATGTTCCGTCATGATTAAGCCTCCACTCTAACTGCTTGCAAGTTATTGACCGGCACCGGCTTACCCATGAGGTGCTGAGCGCTGACGGTCTGTGTCGGTACGCTGTTATTGAGCGCTTCGAGGCGGATCAGGCGGTTGTTGACGAAGCCGAACAGCGTGTAACCAAAGATCGTTGCCACGCCGCCGAGCATCAGTGCCTGTGCGCCCGAACTGTACAGCGCCAGGTAGCTGTAAGCCGCTGCCACCCACGCAATGATGTTGGTTATCAGCGCCGAGCCCGCCGGAACGTTGGATACCTTTTGAATGGTCATCAACGCGGCCATGGAGAGGATGTAGGGCACCAGATTGGTGACCACCGCGAGGTTGACGAGAGTGTCGAACTGCTTGCTCAGGTCCGGGCTGATGGTGAGTAAAGCCAGCGCCGTCTGCACGGCCAGCAGCACCAGCATGCCGATGATGGGTGTTCCGGCCTTGTTGGACTTGGCAAAGATCGACAGGAAGTAACCGGTGTCCGCTGAGCTTTTGTAGACCTGAGCGATGGTGAATTGCCAGCCCAGCAGCGAACCGATGCACGCGAGGATCATCGCAGCCATCACAATGTCGCCGACCATAGGGGTGAACATCTTGGCAAAGACCAGCCCGAACGGTGCAGTGGAGGAGGCCAGTTCCGGGTTGCCGACGATACCGGCGATGACGTTGGTGGAGGCGATGTAGATCACCGCCGCGCCGAGGGTGCCGCCAAGTACCGCAATGGGGACGTTCCTTTCCGGATTTTCCACGGCATCGGTGTTGGCGCACGCCGACTCCAGGCCGAGGAATGCCCATAAGGTGATCGCCACCGATGCACCTGCGGCGTCTAACCAGCCCATGTTGTGGGGGTTCCAGCCAGCGGCGTAGACACTGCTGTCGAACCAGAACCAGCCAATGGTGGACACCAGCACCACCGGCGCAATCACCCCCCAAACCGTAACCGCACCAATCCGGCCGGTAATCCGCGCGCCGCCGAAGTTGGCGAAAGTGGTGATCCACAACAGAGCGATGGTCGCCAGACCCACTTGCAGTGAATCCAGTTCAACATGGAACAGCTCCTGGATATAGCCGACCGCCGTAATACTGATCGCTACATTGGCAATCAACAGCGAGAGGCCATAGGTGTAGTTCGTGATGTAGTTGCCCGCCTTGCCGAACGTGTATTCAGCATAGCCGCCCATCCCCCCGGTCTTTCGACTGAGCATCCCGCAGCGTGCAAAGGCATAGGCCAGCGCCAGGGAGCCGGTAGCCGTGATCAGCCAGGAAAGGATGGAAATACCGCCGACTTCTGCAAGCTTAGTGGGGAGTAGAACAATGCCGGAGCCCAACATGTTGACGGCGGTCAACATCGTCAGTTGCCCTACGGTCATTTTCTTTGCGACTGACATTCCGTTGCCTCATTCGTTGGCGGGAGAAGAGCGTTAGCTATAGCAAAGGATTGCATTGGCGCAAGAAATGTCCGTAAGAACACGGAGAAAACAGGCTATAGCGCACTTAAGGCATTTTGCTGGCCCCGAAGACTGAAACTTTTGACCAGAATCAATTTATTTTCAGTTAGTTAGGATCGAATGCAAATGCGGAATGTGATGGTTGCGCTGATTTCGTTAGGCCTGGCGAGCGTTGCCGCCTCTGTCCAGGCCAAAGAGCTGGCATCGAATGATCGTTACATTTGCAGCTGGGGCGCAGGTACTGCGGCGAGAGCCCAGGAACTCAAGCTGTCCGGGGTTTCACTGTATGCAGCGCGGCAGAAGTTACATACCTACAAATTCAGCAAGCCATGGATGCACATGATGGCGATGGGCATTACCGAGCAGACCTATGACAGTCATTCGCGGATGAAACCCGCGGCCCTGCGCGAGAGCTTTTACGAGGAGTGCGTCCGGTACAAGTTGGCGCGCAAATGACGAGGGCGGTCCGCCAAAATCCACGGCACGGCGCCTGCGCCGTGCCGGGCGGGTTACATCAGGTATTGGGTACTTCAGACCTTCCCTGAAGAGAGAAAACTATCGGGTTCTTCTCAGGTTTTTTGCCTTTAACCTCCTGAGCAGGCCCATTACCGGCCGCAGGAGGGGCACCCTGTCAAGGATGGAAAGCTCATGCAGGTCCGTCCGCGAGGGCCTTTGATAGCCACAATTCCAAGTGAAATAGTAAGCCGAAATTTCTTTATTCCTATGAATAAGCGTATTGAGAGCAGCGTCATAATGCATCGGACCTCCGTCAGGATGTCCCGGCGGCCGCTCCAGAATCTGGAATAAGAAATCCCTCAATCTCCCAAAGCATTTCCCGTTTACAGCATAGAAATGGGCTAAATATATTGGCCGGTCGACTGCTTTCCAAGTGGGCACGTTTGAATTTTCTTCAAACGGATGCCCGAAATAGACGATGTCCCACTCCATACCTTCCAGGGACTCGATGGCCTCTTTGCCATATTGAGAAATGTGTCTGGAAAACTGTATGTCGTCTTCCAGGATCAAGATATTTTTCAAATTCAGGCGCATTGCCTCTTCCAGCACCCCCAGATGACTCAAAAAGCAGCCTCGGACCCCGACGCTCGGGAAACCATTTCCCTCACTGGGCGTAACAGCCTCAAAAAAGCCTATTTTTTCATCATCAATGTGAAAGCCGTTGCGAGTGAATTCTTCGACTGTTTCTAAACGGCGATCCTTTCTTGACGAGATATTGATGATTCTTACTCGATCAAAATACTCGATCACATTCATCTGTCAGGTCCTTAGCGCAGACAATCGGGGCCGTTGGATCGGGGAACCCGCAGAATTCGGAAAAAATCATACGCAAGCACTGCCGCCCCGTTTTCTCTATCGACCCCGGATTGCAGTATAGGCAGCATTTCTGGATGAAGTTTTAGTCTGGTAAATCGGCGTGCTGCACCCGTTTGAAAACACCGAGCTTAAGTGAACAGCATCACGACAGGTCCGAGCATGTACCGCTGATGCCAGCCCTTCGGCGGGGGTGAAAAACGAAGTCTTCAAGGTCTCCTATACTGGTCCGTTCCGAGAGTTTCCCTACCCTTCACAGCGAGGAAAACGCACATGACCATTCGAATTGGCGACGAAGCACCGGATTTCACCGCCGAAACCACCGAAGGCACGCTCCATTTCCATGAATGGATTGGCGACAAGTGGGCCATCCTGTTCTCACATCCGAAGGACTTCACCCCGGTCTGCACCACTGAACTTGGTTATATGGCCGGGCTCAAGCCGGAGTTCGACAAACGCAACACCAAGATTGTCGGTCTCAGCGTCGACCCGGTCGGTAACCATCAGACCTGGGCCAAAGACATCGAAGAAACCCAGGGCCATGCGGTCAACTACCCCATGATCGGCGACGAGAATCTGGTGGTGGCCAAGCTCTACGACATGATTCACCCGAACGCCAGTGGCGGCGCTCGTACTGCCGTGGACAACGCCACGGTGCGTTCAGTGTTCATTGTCGGCCCGGATAAAAAGATCAAGGCGATGCTGGTCTACCCGATGAGTGCCGGGCGCAATTTCGATGAAGTGTTACGCCTGCTCGATGCTATCCAGTTAAACGCCAAGCACACGGTTGCCACACCGGTGAACTGGCGTCCGGGTGAGGACGTGATCATTCCTACGTCGGTATCCGACGACGACGCCAGGAAGAAGTACCCGGATGGCTTCAAGACGGTGAAACCTTATTTGCGTACGGTGGCGCAACCGAAGTAAAGGTCAGTCATTCATCCGGTATTCAATCGCGATGCCTTTTGCGCGCATTGCATTGATCTGCTCGGCGTGGGTGCCAGGGAGGTTGAGCAGGGTTCCTGGCGCAGCGCCGAGACTTCCAAAGTGTTCCAGGGCTGAGAATGCACGGGAAGCCTTTACCTGCCATGCCGTCTTCATGTGTCAAAAACTCTCGACCGCCAGGTACTTTCAGAAAGTCGCCGACACACTCCATCTTTACAGGCGTCGTCGTCGGTCGAACCTATGCCATTGCCAAGGTGCTTCGTTGCCCGGTGGAGGGCGCTGCGCCGGGCGTGGGCCAGCATCCTGGTGCGAGCTGACGTTCAGGCGTGAAGCTATTTCACATGGATAGAATTCACGGGACTGACGTGCTTGTTGTGGCGTTATTTTGACGTCATCCTCCTAAAATGAAATTTCGATTTATTATTGTGACGGACCATTGACGTAATAGCGATGTGCTTATAGGCTCAATTTAGCCGATAAAGATTCCTTCAACCGACAAAAGAATAACCCCCTGCGCAAGGAGGCGGTGTTATGCGCTCAACACTTGTCATTAAATTTGTGTTGTTGTCTGTGATCCTGAATGGTGCAGCCGTTGCTAGTGCTCAGGCGACCAGTTTGGCCTATGAAATTAGTCGCATAAGCAGCGCTTGCGAGGAGTTGGGGCCTCAACTTTGTAGTGCTCTCAAAGATCACGCGGGTGGCGCACTGTTTACTTTCGGAAAAGGCCTTGGCTTGCCTTCATTGACCACTGATATTCACCTCGAAGATGCCCCTTCTGCGAAAGCTAACAGTGTCAATCATCACGCTGACTCAGGCGTGGATGTATCCGTCAATTCTTCTTCCCGTGACGGATTAATGGCGGCGGTTGATAATAAGAAATTCAAAATTGATTCATCTCTCCAGGATAAAAGTCTGGTTGGGGTATCTGATATCAACCAACCCAATGCAGTACCGCTTTCTGCGGCAGCCTGGTTATTTTCTTCTGCGTTGTTAGGTTTTATTGTGGTCGCCAACCGACGGAAGATATAGCGAGTTGTTACCGTTTTTGGAAATAAGGTGTTTAGACGGTCACTCTGGTGGCTGGGTAGATACACAGCTTTATATATAGTTTTTGCGGATGATGTCTGTTGCGATGTAATTGTTGATATCAGTTAGTTGCACTGGAAAACCTAGTCATCGTCAGGGTGACAGTGGCGCGCTTGAGCCGGTTAAAACAGGCGTGATGTCGTTAATATTGGCGCGAAATACGTCGGAGGTGATTTGCTCGCTCCAACCTATTGTTAAATAACACGATTCTGCTGTTTTGCACTATCGTTCCGGTTTTGGGTGTGTTGCATTGGCGGAATTGACCGCCCGCAAGCTCAATGTGATTGCTGTTTTAGTTTCTTTGGCGGGAAATAGGCTAGAGTCATTTGACTAGGTTTTTTTGTTCTAAACTCCTTGCATGGCTACTTAGACGGAGGGATCCCGATGTTCCGTTCATTGATACCTGTGCTGTGCGCGCTGGCCGTTTGGCCCAGCATTTCCAATGCCGTCGAAAAGGACGGGGCTTACAAGCTGAATCAGGGAGATAGCCTTTCCATTTCCGTTTGGGGCGAAGACAAGCTCAAACAGGATGTACGCGTACTCCCCAATGGCAGCATTACCTTCCCGCTGGTAGGGCGAGTCGATGTTGAAGGGCTTGATACCACCGCTGTCGAGCAGCAAATCGCTGCCAAACTTGAGAAATTCATACCTGATCCGCAGGTGAGCGCTGTCGTCACCGGCACCGAAGGTAATGTCGTCTACGTCCAGGGCAAAGTGCTGAAGCCCGGCACCGTGCATATGTCCGGTCAAACGTCAGTGCTGCAGGCAATAAGCATGGCGGGTGGGCTCGACAAATTCGCCGATAAAGACGACATTAAGGTCGTGCGACCCAATGGGACTAGACAAGAGATCCTGCACGTCAACTACAGCAAGTTGATGTCGGGGGATGACATGTCCACCAATTTTCCACTTAAAGCCGGCGATACGCTGGTCGTGCCTTAGCCTTGCGCGAAGCACTAAGGATTATCTTGCTTGAATTTCGAACGACCGGGATTGCGACGGCAATCCTGGCTTTGTCGTGTTCGGACATGGCCCATGCTGCTACTTGGCAATCAGCTATAGCAGTGCCTTCGACGGTCGAGTACGACAGCAATCCACTACTGCTCACGAGTGATGAGAAAGGGGTGACTCGCACCATCATCGCCCCCGATTACAGTCTCGTGGGTACTTCCGGACGGGATGAGTTCCAGTTCGGTCTGGGGGTAAATATCGTGCGTTCTTCGGATACGTCCGTCGTTTCGGACCGTGAAGATCCCAGATTAAGGTTGGGGTGGCAGCGAGAGACCGAAACGGGGGCTTTTGGGCTTGTGGCGAGATATGAAGAAAACTCTACGCTTTCCACGGTGGTTCAGGAAACCGGCGTAGTTGCTTCCGATGGCACGCAAAAGATGTATTTGGTGGGCGGCAACTGGAGCACTGCTCTCAGCGAGCGAAGTACCCTGGTTAACGAGACTGACTACACTCATGTCACTTACGATGTTGCTTCTCTGACCAACTATGACGAGCTGGCGACCCGCTTCAGCTTGAACTATGCATGGAGTGAGCAGGTCGAGCTGTTCACCCGTTTGGGCGTGAGGCGCTATGAGCCGGAAAAGGGCTCCGCAGTGGCTTCCTCGAACAGCTACACCCCCACGGTCGGCTTGAATGTTCAATTCTCCGAGCGGCTTAAGGGGACGGCCTACGCCGGTCTCAACCAAGTCTCCGGCACAGGTAGCGGCCCTAAAGGCCAGGGCGGTTTATTGTTGCAATATGCCGGTGAGCGTATTGATACCAGCATCGACGCCAGTCGTAGCACTCTCGCCAGCGGGGACGGCGGTTTCGTCGAGGTTGATGCCCTGAGGGGGACATGGAGCTACGCCGTCGACGAGACCCGGCGCACCGGTTTCGATGCCTCCTGGCAAGATGCCAAAGGCCGGACGCCGAATACCCTGCGAAATTACAGTGCCTGGTTTAGCCAAGAACTCTCGCCTTTTTGGATTGCACGCCTATCCTACACATACAAACAACGCCAGCAAGATGGCTTGCCGGATGCCACTGCAAACGTCGTCGGGCTGACGTTGACCTATAGTTATCCCGGTCTCTGAAATTCAGCTGCGTGAGAAATATGGCCACTGAATACGAAATGTCGTTCAACGACTACCTAGCTATCATCAAGCACCACGCCCTGCTGTTGATCGTGAGTTTCGTGGTCATACTCGGCGTGTGCATAGCAGTAGCGATCTCTCTCCCGCCGACCTATGAGTCATCCGGCACGATTCTGGTGGAGTCTCAACAGATTTCGCCAGACCTGGTGGCGGCCAACAACAATACCTTTGCCGATGAGCGCATCGAAGTTATTCGCCAGCGCGTGATGACCCGTGATCATCTGGAAGGGATCATCGACAAATACAATCTTTTTGCTTCGCAAAGCCGGCAACTGAGCGTTAGCGAGAAGATTGAAGAAATGCGCAATGCGATTGTGGTCTCGCTGGTCAGTGCTGCCGTCAAGGGGCGGGGAGAGGTGACGATTGCTTTCCGTCTTTCCTTTGAACACAGGGAGCCCGAGATTGCGAACAAAGTTGCCAAGGAGCTGGTGACGCTGTTTCTGGATGAAAACATCAAGCAGCGCACCGAACGCGCAAGTGAGACGACCGAGTTCCTGACGCAGGAGGCGGACAAACTCAGGGTGGAACTGGAAGCCCTCGAGAACCGGTTGGCGGACTTCAAGCAGGCACATAGCAACGCGCTGCCCGAGCATCAAGAGCTGCGCATGAATATGTTGACGCGCGCCGAAACCGAGCTTAAAGAGGTCGACCGTGACTACAAAACTGCCCGTGAAGACTTGCGCTTCAATGAGCTGGAGCTTTCCGCCGCGAATGCCGGGCTAGTGACCAAGCCTGGAACACCCGGTGCGGCAGTTGATAAACCACAGGACCTGGCTAGCCTCAAAGCGGAGTACACCCGGTTGCAGTCGCTGTATACGCAAGCCCACCCCGACGTGCGTGCCGTCAAACGCAAAATTGCTGCACTTGAGGCTGGCAAAGGTGCTGGTGCAGCGGCTTCGGTCAATCTGGACGTTGCCAAGGCCCAGGCGCGGATCACCGCAGCAGAAGCACGTATCAAGTCGCTGGCCGATCAAAAGCAGCAAATACTTGGAAAAATAGCCGAATATGAGGCACAAATTATTGAGACGCCGCAAGTCGAGCGCGGCTTGGTCACGGTGATGCGTGACCATGATAATGCTCGTAAAAAATATGAGGAGATTCGCACGAAGGAAATGAGTGCGAAAATTTCCGAAAGCCTGGAGCAGGAAAACAAAGCCGAGCGTTTTGTTCTTCTGGAGTCGCCGCTGATGCCCGAGAAGCCGGTACGGCCGAACCGTAAAAAAGTGGTTGCCATGGGTTTCTTGCTTGCCCCGGTGGGTGCTGGCGCGCTGGTGATGCTCCTCGAGATGATGAGTCAGCGTGTGCGCGGTGCCCAGGCCTTGGCCAGCGTGCTGGGTAGACGCGTATTGGTTTCCATTCCCTACATTCACACCAAGGCTGAACTGGCACGCCGCAGGAAGTGGCGAATGCTATTGATCGTCATTGGAGTCGCGACAATCGCGATCTTTCTGGTGCTCCTGCACTTCCTCTACATGCCTCTGGATCTTCTGATGTTTAAAGCTCTGGGCCGGTTTGCGTAAGGAATATAGCCATGGAAATGTTCAATCCCGATACCGAAAAAGCCGAGCAACAGACCTCGTCAAAAGCCATGACGCCGACCGCGCAGTCCACAGGTCTGAATGCACTCAGTTATGTGCAAACCAAGGTTGTACCTTTGCGGCCAGATCACCTTGAGCGCAACCGCATTGTGGCTTACAACAAAAATTCGAGTATGAGCGGGGCATTCGATCTACTGCGTACACAAGTTCTAAAAATCATGGAGGAAAATGGCTGGCGCACGCTCGCCATCACCTCGCCGACTCCAGAGGCAGGCAAGACGGTGTTGGCTATAAACCTGGCGATGAGTATCGCGCATCACACGACCAAGACGGCGTTGCTGGTGGACTTCGACTTGCGTCGTCCGAAGGTGGGTGAGTACCTGGGTCTGCCGATGGATAAATCGCTTAATGAATTGTTGGCAGATGAAGCCGAACTGCAAGAAGTATTGGTCAATCCGACCTTGCCGCGCTTTGTGGTTCTGCCGACGCGTGAGCCGATTCCTCTTTCCACCGAGGTGTTGTCATCGCCTGCAGTAAGCTATTTGATTGCTGATCTGCGCGAGCGCTACAACTCACGCATCGTGATTTTCGACTTGCCGCCGTTGTTGAGTTCCGATGATGTGATTAACGTCCTGCCCAGGTTCGACTGCGTCCTGCTCGTTGTCGCTAACGGATTGAACAGCAGGAAAGAGATCGAGGAAAGCCTGCATCATCTTGGGACAGCCAATCTGATTGGCACGGTGTTGAACAAAGCCGAACCCGAAAATCGCTCTTACTATTAGAGCATCACCCGCAGGAGTCGGCGCTATTGGCTAGCGCCGACGGTCAGTGCCAAGGGTACTTCTGCTCCCAGCTCCAGGCGTGCGCCACTATCTGTTCAAGTGAGCCAAATTGCGGTTGCCAACCCAGTAATGTATTGGCCCTGTGGGGATCGGCCACAAGGCGTGGTGGATCGCCCGCGCGACGTGGCGCTTCGCTGACAGAGATATCCTGGCCGGTCACGTAGCGCGCGGTATCTATCACTTGCTGTACTGAGAAACCTTGACCGTTACCGAGGTTGAACGCCGTGCTTGCACCTCCTGCCAGCAGATAATCCACGGCCAGCGCGTGAGCGGCAACGAGGTCGACAACGTGGACGTAGTCGCGAATGCAAGTGCCGTCAGGCGTATCGTAATCACGGCCATAGACGGTGATGGTGGCGCGCCGTCCGGAGGCTGCTTGCAGGATCAGGGGCAGCAGGTGGGTTTCCGGTTCATGGCGTTCACCTAACTGTCCTTCAGGGTCTGCTCCGGCGGCATTGAAGTAGCGCAGGCGGACCGATTTGAGCCCATAGGCGCGGTCGAAATCTTCAAGCATCTGCTCCACCATCCACTTGCTGCGTCCATAAGGGTTGATCGCGGCCTTGGGATGCTCCTCGTCGATCGGTACATACACCGGGTCACCGTAGACGGCGGCGCTCGAGGAAAAAATGAAGTTTTTAACCCCGGCGCGAACCATCGCCTGGAGCAGCGTCAGCGTGGCGGTGAAGTTGTTTTGATAGTACTTGGCAGGTTCAGCGACGGATTCGCCCACCTGTATAAAGGAGGCGAAGTGGAACACGGCATCAAAGTGGTGTTCCGCAAACAGGGCGTCCAGCGCCTGTTCGTCGGCTATGTCCAGTTCGACCAATGTCCCGCCCTTCAACGCGCTGCGATAACCCGTTGAGAAATTGTCTGCCACCACAAGATCGTGACCTGAACTCAGTAGCTGCTTCACCATGTGCGAGCCGATATAACCCGCGCCACCCACCACCAAAAATTTCATCCTGATCTCCGATTTCCTGGGCACTATCGCTGTGCAAGCTACTGCCAGTCGAACTTGATTGTAGTCGGCCATCAAGGCAGGTCGCGGGCAGCTTCTTCATTTGCCCCGCAATGCCAAGTGTGAGGAGTGCCAAGCCTTGCGACTCGCGACGTCTGGAGCGCCAAAGGAGAGAATATTTCGAACACGATTCAGCGAGCGCGCCAATTGAAGCTACCCTCTGAAGAGGCATTTGGGCATCCTGCGAGGATAATTATCAAATGAAAAATCCTGCCAGAATTATCGATTACTCATTAAGAATAGTTAAAGCAGAATGGCCAAATTTAGTATTGTGGTCCTTTCTGCTGTCACCGTTGATTGTTAGAACGCTGGCAAACTATCAATACTCTAAAATTGATTTATTGGTCGTTTACACCCTTGGCATGTCAGTGTTGTGGCTTTTGGCGATTAGATTTATTTCGTCCAGTCAATTTAAGGTCCACATTATTCTGCTGCCGTTCTATTTGGTAGCAGCTATTGATCTCTTTTTGGTGTTGAATTTCAACTCGAGATTAACAGCTGCTTATATATTTATTGGCTTGACAAACTATCAGGAGGCTGGCGAGTTTCTGCCGACCTATTGGCAGCCCATCAGTGTTGTTTTGGTGATTTTCATATTGTGCTATGGGGCTGGATTAATAGGTCTGCATAAGCGCGAATTATATAAAAACAAAGGTATTTTTGTTTTGGTTGTTAGCGCCTTGCTAGTGGGGTATGGGGCGTATTTTTATAAAACCGTCAAACTTAATTCTTTCGGGAAATCTGCAGTCATGGATCTCCTTGCAAAAGACCAAAGCACGCCAATAGGTTATTTGTCACAAGCTGCCCTGACTGCAAACCTTTATTTGGGGACGGAGAACCTTATCAAGCGCCGTCGGGAATCTGATGTAAAAATAACCAGTACGTCGGATCAATCCAATATAGAAACCATTGTTTTTGTCATCGGTGAGTCATCACGGCCGCAGAACTGGTCCCTCTACGGTTATAACAAGGAAACAACCCCGAATCTCGGTAAGCAGGCAGGGCTTTTCAAGTTTAATCAGATCTGCACGACAGCCCCCTATACCTCGTTTGCGGTTCCTTCAATGCTGAGCCTTGAGCCTATATCGGATTGGGACGCCATTGCGTCGACAAAATCATTGGTGGGTATATATCGCGCGGCCGGGTACATGACCTATTGGTTGTCTGTGCAAGAGGTTGATAGTTTTGGCGGGATAATTCCACAAATAGCCGCAGAGGCACAATACCGTCAGTATTTTGAGAGAAGCTATGATGGGGCATTGATTTCAGAATATGAAAAGATACTAAATAAAAGCGATACACAAAAGAAAGCCATATTTATTCATGTCAAGGGCAGTCATTTCGAGTATTCACGCCGATACCCGGAAAGTTTCGTTAAGTTCAAGCCGTCAACAGACAGCTTCAAAGACAAGATTACTGCCGAGTATGACAATAGTATTTTGTATACGGACTGGCTATTGGGCACCCTTATTGATCAGTTGAGGTCAAGCAAAAAACCATCTGTCTTGTTTTATTCATCGGATCATGGTGAAAACATGATGGATGACAGTCGCGGGCTCTTGGGTCATGGCATTGGCAATCAATACGATCTCCCGGTTTCGGCATTTATCTGGGCGTCCGATAATGTTTCGAGCCAGCAATCGCTCAAGCTTTTAAAGTTGAAGGAGAGAGAGAGTCAGAAAATCAGCATATCCTCCTTGTCGCATACGCTTTTAAATATCACAGGGGTTTTAACGAGCAGGTATAAAAGTTCGGAGGATTTATTGAGTGATGAGTTTGTATTGTCGAAATGTCCACATCTGCTCGGCGCAGGCTATGTTCCATCGTTTGATTTTGAAGCCCTTTAAACAGCCCTCGCTGAACAACGCCGCAAGGCGTTGTTCCATCAAGTTGAGGTCGGCTGCACGTCGCCTAAGGTTGTGCTTGCGTGACGTCTTTTTTCAAGAACAACCAGTTCGACGCCTGCAAGCCGTCGAACTTGATGGTATAGCGGCCATCAAGGTAGGTCGCGGGCAGCTTCTTCATTTGCCCCAGAATGCCGTGGGTGAACAGTGTCAAGCCTTGCGGCGCCTGGATGGTTAGCGTGCCCTCGAGGGGCTCAACGTAAAAAGGTATTTTGTCGCCGTCCTGGGGGACGGCACGGGTGCCTAACGAAATCAGTAAATCCTGCGATCGGCTCAAAGGCGCGTCGTCCAGACTTTGCACCACCACACTGGCGTTGGTGGTCTTCACTTGAATCTTAATGTTGCCAAGGCTGATCGACTCACCCCCGATCCAACCGGTAGCGGCCTGGGTGCGCGGCGTATTGATGGTGTAGACGCCTTGTTTCCAGTTGCGCTTTAGCTCACCGGTGTCGGTCGTGGACTCGATGGCATTGGCGTCCAGCAGCGACTGGCCAGGGTCATGAAATTCCTGTGCATTGCTTGGGATAACGCTCTGTTGCAACCAGGGCAATTCCGGCGTCTGTGGCATCGCGATTTCCAGCTTGCCTTTCTCCATGGCTGTGCGCAGGAGAGCAGAGTTGGCCGGTGTGATCATTTGGTTGAACAGGGTGGCTGACGTCGGCGCGAAGACGTAGGTCGTTGTTGCTTCGCGAACGTCTGCACGGCGATAAAGCAAGGCGGCGGCGGGCAGGGTGGCCAGCATTGCTGGGTCGTTATAGGCGTGCCAGTTGTTGGCACTCATCCCTACGCCCCCCATGGGTTCCTGGCTGTAGGCATATTGCATCAGTGCATCCCAGCCTTGGTGGCTGGCGGTGCCGGCGATATAGAGTGGCAGTGAGTGACGGTCTGGTATCGGGAAGGGCTCATTGTTCCACTCGGTGACGGTCAAGGGTTTACCGATGACCTGGCCGGCGGCAATCCAATTCACTATGCCGTCGCTGTAGAGCGGGTTTTTCTCGACCTGTCCCGAGCCACCGTAGCTATGGACATCGATTACGTCGCCGGCGGTAAGGGCCGGCAGGGAATTCAGGCCATTGCGGCCCCAGCTACTGGTCGTGGCGATGGGGACCTTCACGCCTATTCCACGCAGGTGTTGAATCATATCGACGTTGAAACGTCGCTCCAGATCGTTGAGGAACATCTTGGAGGGGCCTGGCTCCCAAGAGCGCCAGGTCTGGTCTGCAGACAGATTGTGCTGTTTGGCAAAAGCCTCGGCCTCCGCCATGTAGACGCGGTTGTGCTTCGGCAAATTCTTGTCTGGCAGCAGGGCGTTGCCAAAGTGGTTGGTGACGTCGTTTTCGTTGGTGATCAGTACGGCGGCAATTGCCGGGTCGTCTTTGTAGGCGAGACCGGTATAGCTGTTTACATGGGTCAGGTAAGCTTCGGTAAAGCGCTTCATGGCTTGCTGAATGGAGAGATTTACATAGGAATAGCCCTTGAGATAGGTGAAATTCTGTTCTTCTTTCGGCAATTCATCGAAGCCATCAATGTTGTCCTTTTCAGTAAAGACTCGCTGGACGTGCAGATCGAGCCACACATAAATGCCTTCGTCTTTCAGGCATTTGATCCACCAGTCGATTTTTTTCAGCGACTCCGGACTCAGTTGCTGGGTGCTGCGCGTGACCCTACCGTCGCCAAAGATGTTCGGGAAGACCCATGGCGAGTCATGGTGGTGCAGTCGTACAAGATTGAAGCCCAGTGCCGACAGGCGTTTGGCCTGCACCTTGATTGCATCGTCTGAGGTAAGGAACAGCGCGTAGGCCGAAAGGTTGGTGCCCCAGAAACGCGCCGCCGTGTTGTCGGCAAATAGCAATTGCTCGCCGGAGGCTTTGACGAAGCCGCGCTTGCCTGCAGGTTTTTCCTGAGCGTTGAGAAAGGACAGGTCGACCGGCGAGGTTTTCCAGTCGAGCTTGTCAGTCGGCCAGCTCTTTGGGTCCGACAGCCCGAAGCGCTCGGTAGTGGTTGGGCCGATCGCCACATCGCCAGAAACGCTCAAGGTGGCTGTGAATTCCAGACGGCCAGGTTTGATCGTGTTCTTGTAGAAAAAAGCACGCACCTCGGATTTACTGCCCGGTTCCAGGTACACACTCGCCAGTGCGGGCTCGAAGCGCATTTCGATGCGTCGCCCTTGTGCATTGCCCCAGCTCCAGCCGCGGTTGTCGGGCAGCAAAGTGGGCTCGCCCATTTCTCCAGCGAAAAGAGCGGGGTCGAATTCGAAGACCATGCCACCACCTGAAATGCCCGACTTCCCGCTGTGTGCATCCACGGCAAAATTCCAGGTCAGCTTTTGCTCGCCTTGCTTCTGAATCTGCGCAGTCAAGTCGAAATCCAGCGCTTTGTTTTTGCCTGCAAGGGAGTATCGATAAGGGGCGTTTACCTTGAATTCGGTCTGCAAATACGTCCAGTCCCAGTTGCGCCCAAAGAACGAGAATGTCGTAGCGATTGCCGGACTACCACCACGCTCCAGCATTGGCAGGCCGTTGCGCTCATCCACACTGACGACCCAGTCCGACGCCCAGATACGAATCGGCCAAATAGCCAAAAACAGCAGGAGCAGTATCTGGGGGCGGCGAGACAACTGGATCATGGGGTCTACCTGAGTTGGAGATGGGCACTCGCCGAGACGGCCGTCGAGGTGTGCTTGAGCCTGCGTGCCATCTGAGCGTAGGCCACGCACACTCCAGCTACCGACCAATACACCACGGGGATGACCGTGATACTGCTAACGGTAACGATAGTGATCAGGATCCCGGCCAGTGTCGCCAGAAGTGCACGTCCGAGTCGGCGCGCCTCATCGTCTTCGTTGGGGAACGAACGCATCCCCTTGCGGATGCCCTGCAGAACACTGGCGAAAAAAACCACGAAAAGCGTCAAGCCAATCAAACCGAACGACAGCGCTATGCCGATATAGGTGTTCACGATATCGATGATCCCCTGGCCCTGAATCATGGACTGCATTTCCGGTGTGCTGCGGAAATTGAAAGAACCCAGCCAAGGGTTACGCTGGATAACGATCACGGCGTTATCAATCAAGCGCTGCCGGTAGGTGATATTTTCGACATCCACCGTGCCGATAAACGGTAGCAGATCAAGCACTTTTTGCCCGCCCGGCACGATGGCCAGCACGGGCAGGGTGAGCGCCCCGGCGGCGGCCAGCAGCATCAGGCGTTTGATTGCTTTACGGCCGGTGCCGATGAACACGACGATCATGACGGCTGCACCGATCCAGGGGCCACGCGACAGCGGTGCGTACAGACCACCGGCGAGCAACAGTGCGCCGAGGCAGCGCTGCAATTTGCTACGTACCTCTTCCTGCAAGTACAGGTAAAAGCCGATGGCCACGCTGATGACGAAGCCAAGCGCAATGGCCTGGCCGGTAGTGGCGCTGGCGCGTAATGAGCCACCACGGCTCAAGTAGCCGGGATCCCATTGCATGCCCATGGCGTAGACAACCGCACTGTACAGCTGCCAGTGCTTGGCATATTCGAAGAGACCTATAAGCGACAGCACCATGGCGGCGAGTACAAAACCGAACAGAGCGTCCTTGAAGTCGCTGAGGTTCTTCAGCGCCCGGCTGGCAACGTAGTAAGGCAAAAAAACTTCGATGAACAGGTAGAGCGTTTGGCGCAAGGTGTCGGTGACGGTGGTTTCGCGCAGGAAAAGCAGACTCGTCAGCAGGAGGTAGGCGGCTAACAGTTTGTCAGGCCAGGTGCGCCCGAAAGAGACCGTGTCGGCGCGCTTGCGCAGAGTGAAAAAAGCCGGAAGCAACACACACAGTGCCAGCACACGAATATGGTTAAGGGCAAAAAAATAGTTGACCAGGCCGAAGCCCGGAATCTCCGCCGTGGACGGCGGGATGAGAAACAGCAGAAGGAAAAATAGCGCCACGGGATTGCGCTCGCGATTTCGTGTGAAGGTCAACACGATCGCGGCAATGCCTGCGTACACCCAGAAACTGTGCGAAACAAATGCCAGAAGCGTCAATACGAACCACAGATTGCGCCGACGAGTGAAATTACGGTCGGGAATCAGGTCTGCCGCTGGTCGACGTGCCATGGCAAAAACGATGCCAGTAAGGACCAGAATGACGATCAACGCTCGGAAGTGCTCAGGCATGGATGATTGGACTTATTGATTGATGAGCGACGGCTAGTGGAATGGCTAAACGCGACTATAGTTCCTTTTGAGCCATCGAGTCCGGGGATGATGTTATGTCGTTAGTTGATTTGTCACCATCGTTCGGCCTTCGTAAACGAGCGATCTCTGCAGGGGCATGGAATCTGGGGGCGCTGGTTACGTCTCAAGCCTTTCGCTTGGGCGGCAACCTGATAATGGCCCGTCTGCTGATGCCGGAGATGTTCGGCATCATGATGATCGCCATCACCGTTTCTCTGGTTCTGCACATGCTTTCCGATGTCGGCTTGCGCCAGAACATCATCCAGAGCCCGCGTGGCGACGATCCGGTTTTTCTCAATACCATCTGGACCGTGCAGATCGTGCGCGGCTTTATCCTTTTTGCTTCGACACTTCTCCTCGCGGCCCTCGCCTGGTATGCCCAGGTCCTCAATCTGTGGTCGCCCCATTCCACCTACGCCGCACCCGAGTTGCCGCTGGTGTTGGCCGTGACCGGTTTCTCGGCAATCATCGTTGGTTTTCAGTCGACCAAAATCGACCTGGCAGTGCGCTCTTTCCAGCAAAAGAAAGTGGTACTCACCGAGTTTGGGTCTCAGGTCGTCGGGCTGCTGGTCATGCTGGGCATCGGTTACTTCACCAGGTCCATCTGGTCGCTGGTGATTGCAGGTCTGGTCCAATCGATGGTCAACACGCTGCTGGGGCATGTCTGGTTTGAGGGCCCTTCTAACCGTCTACAGTGGGAGCGTTCTGCGCTCGATGAATTAGTCGGCTTCGGCCGTTGGATACTGTTGTCGTCGGCAGTGGGTGTATTGGCCATGTACGGTGATCGTGTCTGGTTCGGCGGCAGCATGACGACCGGTGAACTGGGCGTTTACTCCATTGCCGTGCTGATTTTGGGAGCCGTTCAGCTTGCGTTGCAAAAGGTAGTCGGGTCCGTGGCCTTGCCGGCTTTCAGTGAGGCATCAAGAACGAATGACACCGTACGGCTCCACGCTTTGTATTACCGCTTGAAATTGATGCTCGATCTTGCCTGCCTGTTTCTCTGTGGACTGTTCCTGACCGGCAGTCCACTGCTCATCAGCATCTTGTACGATGAGCGTTACGCCCAGGCCGGCAACATGATGGCCATTCTTTCACTCTCTTTTTTCACAATGCGCTACATGCTGGCGAATCAGGTCTGGATTGCCTTGGGACTCACCAAGTACCAGGCCATGGATAACATTATTCGCGTGGTCTCGTTGTGGGTGCTGCTGCCGTTGCTGTTGGCAATTGGCGGGGTCAAATACGCGATTTGGGGCGCTGCCCTGTACACGTTTCCTACGCTTATCCTGGTTTTTTATGTCAATTGTCGTCTGGGGATGTTCAGTCTCAAGCGTGAATTGGTGGTGCTGCCTATGCTGGCAGTGGGGGCGTTGTGTGGGGAGTTATTGACGGATTTTTTTAATTGGCTTTGATCTATTTCTCTTGATGTTTCCAAAGCTGCGGCACCGCGTCGCCATTGAGATATTGATGGCCGTCGCCAAATTGTGGCCTTGATGTAGTCGTTGAAATTTCCAATGTAATCTCGATGTCGTGGAGCTTTGAATCATGAGAAAGACTGATTTGAATACCTCTGTGATGGGGCGCAGAAGCTTCCTCCAGGCTTCTGCTCTATTGAGTCTTGGAGGGATCATGTTCGGATTTTCCAAAGCCGCCCGGCCTTCTGCTGCTAAATCCGAGTTTGTTGTAATCAACGGATGGGTGCTGCCTGCCCGGCATTTTCGGCAAACACACGCATGATCAAAGACTACCAATCGCAGAAAGAACTGCGCGACCACTATGACATCTGCATCATCGGCGGTGGGCCAGCCGGCATTACGCTGGCCTTGCGTTTAGCCGGTAATGGTCGGCGCGTAGTGCTTGTCGAGGGCGGCGGGCTCGAGTATTCGCCGGCCTCGCAGAACCTCTACAAGGTCTCATCATCAGGCCTCGAGCTGTATGCTCATGAAACACGCCTGCGTTATCTTGGCGGGACCTCCAATCACTGGGCCGGGCGATGCCGTCCATTCGAACCGTCGGACTTTACCGTGGGCCCTCCGGTACCCGTGCCGGGTTGGCCCATCGCGTTTTCCGAGATCGAGCGCAATCTGCCGGCGGCCATGGATATTGTCGATCTTCCGCCGCACTCCGGTTTCAAGGCTATTAATGCGAGTCTGGACGGCAACGACTTTTACGCTGATCGTTTCCTGCTAAGCCCGCCGACGCGATTTGCACAAAAATATGCCAAGGAACTTAATGAGACCGAGGGGCTGGATGTCTTCATCCATTGCAATTGCATCGATCTTGAGTTCGACAGCAAGACCGACCGCATAGCAACGATAGTCGTCTCGGACTACCAGTTGCATCGAGAGCAAGTCACGGCAAAACAATTCATTCTGGCGACTGGCGCGATCGAGAATGCCAGGCACCTGCTCAACAGCGAGTCCCTGACAGCTGGCGGTATCGTCAGCAAGGATGGTTTCGTCGGTAGATGCTTCATGGAGCACCTGAACGTCGAAATGGGGACCTTCATCCTGAACGACGGGCAGGGTACTGATGCTCGGCAGGAGTACTTCACGACCGATGCATTCGTGATGGAGCACAAGTCAGGTAAAGGGAATGTGACGGCCACGCTTGTAGCTGAAGTGAAATCCTATGGGCGAATGGCTGCCATCAAGAGCTTTTTCGAGAACCTCGTTTGCGAAGTGGGTGCGGAGCGCAAGGTTGAATTTATTGCCAAGTTCGATTGCCCTGGAGACGGGGTGCTCGGCACGCTGATCGAACAGTTTCCCAACCCTGATAGCCGAATCTCATTGCTCGACGAGCGAGATGCGTTAGGGATGAGGAAGGTAAATGTTCATTGGGAACTGACCCCTGCAGACAGAAATACCATCAAGTCCATAGGGCTCGAAGTGGCAAAATGTTTTGCCGAAACAGGATTGGGCTTTGTCAAGTTGGAAGAATACGTTTATGACGTCGATTTACCATTGAAGCTTAATCCCCATGCTCATCATATGGGGACCACACGCATGGCGACGTCGTCTGAGTTTGGTGTTGTCGACGAGAACTGCAAAGTGTTCGGTGTCGAGAATCTTTACGTGGCGGGTAGCAGTGTTTTCGCTACAGGCGGTGCCTGCAACCCCACGATGCCTCTTTTGCAAATTGTTTTAAGGCTGGCGGAACATCTTAACCATCAGATGGGCAGGTATTCCTGAGGGGGGAGCATGTGTTGATTATTTGAGTGTTGGATTTTAGGGAAGCGTCTACTCTTAGGGAAGTGGTAATGAAGAATCAGGGTGTCTCTAACCTTGGCACAGGTGTCTATCGCTGAATTCATGAGGCTGAGAGGATGATTGGTCTACTAAAACGCACGATCGCTTATATTGCAAAAACAACGGGGTATGGGACCCCGCTCTATAAAAAATTCTGTAAGCCGGACGGCTATGAATGGGCTAAACATATGGTTCGATGGGGATCTTTGCACTCCATCGGTCAAGGCGTATGGATCAATCCTGCTGCCAATATAACTGACCCTTCGCTGGTACGACTCGGAAATAATGTAGGTTTATCTTGTTGCACGCTGTTCGGCCACGATGGAATAATCGGAATGCTCGAGGTGCGCTTTGATAAAAAACTGGACTCTGTCGGCCCTATCGATATTCTTGATAATTGTTTTATAGGCTATGGCTCTATCATTATGCCGCGTGTGACTATTGGCCCTAATTCGATTGTCGCGGCCGGTGCTGTAGTCGTAAAAGATGTTCCTCCTGGTGTAGTGGTTGGGGGTAATCCAGCCAAGGTTATCTGTACCTTGGAAGAAGTGTTGGCGAAAGTCGAAGAGCGTAGCGCCACTTATCCGTGGATTGACCTTATCAGGCAGCGCGATGGTGTATACGACCCGACATTTGAACCGAAGCTTATAAAAATGAGAGCGCAACACTTTTTTGGCGAGCAACCCAATGGCTAGTGCTCCCCTTGACGTGTTGGTGGTTAATTACAACACAGCGGAGTTGTTGCAACCGATGTTTAATGCGTTACGCCAGTCAACTAGCGTGGATCACACGCGCTATTTGGTGGTGGATAATGCCTCTGTCGATAATTCGCTGGAGTGTCTGGCAACTATTTGTCCAGAGGCATTGCAACTCACCAATGAAAATAATGTTGGCTTTGGGCGTGCCAATAATCAATTGATTGAACACCTGCAGGGCAAGTATGCGTTGCTCCTGAATACCGATGCCTTTGTTGCTGCGGATACGCTGAGCAAGACGCTCGACTACATGGAGACTCATCCTGATTGCGGTGTCCTCGGCGTTCGATTGGTTGGACGAGCGGGTGATTTACAGCCCTCCTGTCGCTATTTTCCAACGCCGTTGAATGTCTTCCTTTCGCATACGGGGCTTGAACGCTTTTTCCCTGTGGTGAAAAGAGTCGACGACATGGCCTGGGACCATGCTTCGGTGCGTGAGTGCGACTGGGTGCCCGGGTGCTATTACCTGATTCGCCGTGAAGTCATCGACCAGGTTGGCTTGTTCGATCCGCGCTACTTCCTTTATTTCGAGGAGATAGATCACTGCAAACGCGTTAAACAGGCAGGCTGGAAGGTCGTTTACTACCCGTATACCACGGTGGTGCATATCGGCGGTGAAAGTGCCAAGTCTGTCGACAAACTCAATGCGGATAGTCGTCAGCTACCCACGATACAAATCGAAAGTGAGCTTTTGTACTTCCGCAAGCACCACGGTCTGCCTGGTTTGGCCTCACATATGCTGCTGGTGAGTCTGGGTGATTTGATTGTGGCGCTCAAGGCGTTATTGAAAGGCCGCGGTCGGGCCGCTTTAGGGGCGTGTTGGCAGCATACTCGTGTGACCTGGGCGCTGCTGCGTGATACCAAATTCGCTAGCCAACCAACACGGTAGGGCCAGTTATGTTCGAAAACATACGTGCGGATTTACATGCATACGCCGGAGATTGGGGGGCTCAGGGGTTCTGGGTGATGGTGGTTTATCGCTTTGGGCGCTGGCGTTACGGTGTGCGACCGGCACTGCTACGCAAGTTGTTCTCCTTTATATACAAAGTGCTCTTCAAACTGGTGCAGATCGTCACGGGTATCGAGTTGCCGTGTGAGGTGGTGGTCGGGCGCAACTTCGTCATCGATCATTTCGGCGGAATCGTGATCAGTGGCTATGCGCAGTTCGGCGATGATTGCCGTATCCGCAATGGCGTCGTCGTGGGCCTCAAGAATGTGAGTGAGCCGATTGCTCCGGTGATGGGTAACAATGTTGATATCGGGGCAGGGGCCAAGGTGCTGGGCAATATCCGCATTGGTAACAATGTCGTGATTGGTGCCAATGCTGTGGTGCTGACCGATGTGCCGGACGACTCGGTGGCCGTGGGCGTGCCTGCGACTATCAAGAAAAGGAAGTGCGCAGAATCGAGGGAGTTCTCATGAACCACCCGATGGATTACTTCAATTGCGTCGCTGAGTGAACGCCATGGCTATGGGGATGGGTGTCGTTGTTATCGGTCGCAACGAAGGCCTACGGCTTGAGCGTTGTCTGACTTCCCTCGCCGGTTCGGCGCAGAAAGTTGTTTATGTCGACTCTGGATCAACGGACGGGTCAGTGCAGATGGCACTGAGACTTGGGGTCGAGGTGGTCGAGTTGGACATGACGATTCCCTTTACGGCTGCGCGTGCGCGCAATGAAGGATTTGCCTGCCTGCAACGCTCACTGCCGGCGATGCGGTATGTGCAGTTCGTTGACGGTGATTGTGAAATTGTCGGCGGTTGGTTGCCCCGAGCGCAGGCCTTTCTTGATACGCATCCTGACGTCGCGGTGGTCTGTGGACGGCGCCGTGAACGTTTTCCGCAGCACTCTGTTTACAACTTACTGTGTGATTTCGAATGGGATACGCCGGTAGGTGAGTCCAAGGCATGTGGGGGCGATGCGTTGATGCGGGCTGACGCCTTTGCCGACGCGTCCGGGTTTCGACCGGGCCTTATTGCCGGGGAAGAGCCTGAATTGTGCGTGCGTCTGCGTGGGAATGGTTGGAAGGTCTGGCGTCTGGGCGAGGAAATGACCTTGCACGATGCAACCATGACCCGTTTCGGCCAATGGTGGCAGCGTACCTTGCGCGGTGGTTATGCCTTTGCCGAGGGCGCATTTTTGCATGGGGCTGCACCGGAGCGACATTGGTTGCGCGAGTCGCGCCGTGTCTGGTTCTGGGGATTGGGTGTCCCGCTGGCGACTGTTATCGCGAGTTTGGTGTTTGGATGGTTTGGGCTGCTTCTTCTGCTGGTCTATCCATTGCAGGTCGTGCGCCTCGCCCGCGGTGGCGATAGATCCACACGCGAAAACTGGCTACGGGCTTTCTTTCTCGTGCTGGGGAAATTTCCCGAGATGCTCGGCCAAGTCAAGTTTCTACTGAACAGATTCGGCGCCGGCAAGGCCGCGTTGATCGAATACAAGTGAGACTTATATGAATAATTGGGTGATATTAAAGAGCGTATTTTTTTTACACGCTGGGTATTCCTTAAGGGCATTGAATAATAAGTTTAAAATGCTGGTTTTAGTTGCAAAAAACTGGTCCGAGCTGAAGTTGTTTTGCGGGCGTATGTCGAACGCCTTGGGTAAGTCCGGTGTTGAGAAGTTAGGCGGGGATTGTGTAGGCGTTGTTCATTGGCCCTACATCAGTAAAAGCTGGAGCCCCAAGAATAAGCTTAGTGTTTTAGCCTCGCATTACGAAGTCGTTACCAAAAGCTGTCCGCAGCTATTGCTGTTGGGGCGAAGTGACAGTTTGCTGCTGAGTGATTTGTCGGAGTTTGCGGCTGGCTGTTCCCTGGTGCTCGATCGTCCCTTCTGGTTTATGCGTGAAGGGGAGTTGGTGCTGAACTTGTTTCAGGGGGAACTGCGCATTGCGTCAATAGCATTCACGTTGTGTCGCACGGACACTGAGTTATGTATTTTTATCGGTGCTGTTCAAGGAATACATAAAGGCGTCGAGAGTGAACTGTCGTTGAGTATCTACAGGGACCTGACAAAAGACTTTGAAGGCCTGCGGCCAAGAAGCTTTCTGATCGAAGTTATTAAATACATTGCCATCAATATCGGTGTTGAAAAAATTTATGCGGTAGGGGATGGGTATCGCCACCATCGTCATCCGTATTTTGGCGCTCACAAAGCTCTGGAACTGGCGGCAAATTATGATGTGATCTGGTTAGAACATGGCGCGACTCCTTCAGAGCGCGAAGATTTTTTTGAGATTCCCATGGTTCTTTCCAGGAAGCCGCTCGACAGTATTGCTTCAAAAAAACGGGCCATGTATCGCAGGCGCTATGAGTTGCTGGACGACACTTTTAAAAAGATAGACAGCGTGTTGATCGGTAGTTATAGCAGCAACCGTGTGGCTAGTTGACGTTCCCGAGACCTGTACTACTGTGGGATTACTTGCAGTAATAATCCACCGCAACGACAACTAAGTCTGGTTCCTATGCGTATCGCTTATTTCATCAATCAATACCCCAAAGTCAGCCATAGCTTCATTCGTCGCGAGATTTTGGCGTTGGAGCGTCAGGGGTTTGTGGTGCAGCGCATTGCTCTGCGTGGCTGGGATGCCGAATTGGTGGATGCCGAAGACGTGTCTGAACGCGATAAAACCCAGTATGTGCTGCAGGGCGGAGTCAAAGAGCTGTTAGTGCCTGTGCTGCAGGTGCTGCGCGCCCAGCCGCGACGTTTTTTTTCGGCGCTGTGGCTGGCGCTGCGCATGGGCCAGCGTGCCGATCGCCCCTGGCCGTACCATTTGGTTTATTTGTCCGAGGCGTGTCGCGTGCTGATCTGGTTGCAGGCGTTTGGGGCCGAGCATGTGCATGCGCATTTCGGCACCAACTCAACCGAGGTGGTGATGCTGGCCAATGTGCTTGGTGGGCCGGTGTACAGTTTTACCGTGCACGGCCCGGAGGAGTTCGACAAACCGCAGTTTATTCATTTGGGCGAGAAAGTCCGGCGTGCGGCTTTTGTCGCGGCGATCAGTTCTTATGGGCGTAGCCAGCTGTTTCGCTGGGTGGCTCATGCGCACTGGCCAAGGGTAAAGGTGGTGCACTGTGGGCTGGAGCGGGCGTTTCACGATGTGCCGGCTGTTGCTGTGCCATCTGCGCCGCGGTTGGTTTGCGTAGGTCGTTTGTGTGAACAGAAGGGACAATTGTTGTTGCTTGAGGCTGCCCGCATCCTGGCAGCTCAAGGTGTGGAGTTCGAAATAGTACTGGCCGGCGATGGAGAAATGCGCGCGGAAATCGAAGCCCTGATTGCACGGCATGGCTTGCAGGCGCAGGTGCGGATTACCGGCTGGATCAGCAGTGAGCAGGTGCGGGCGGAAATTCTTGCGGCCCGGGCCTTGGTGCTGCCGAGCTTCGCCGAGGGTTTGCCAGTAGTCATCATGGAAGCCATGGCTTTGCGCCGGCCAGTATTGACGAGCTATGTGGCAGGGATTCCCGAGTTGGTACAAGAGGGTGTGAACGGTTGGTTGTTTCCCGCTGGAGCGGTGGATGAGTTGGTGGCGGCGTTGGCGGACTGCCTCGCGCAACCTGTCGAGGTGTTGCAGCGGATGGGCGAGGCGGCCTATCAGCGAGTGCTGGAGCGACACGACATCGATACCGAAGCGGCCAAGTTGGCTAATTTGTTTAGGGCGCAAGCATGATCACATTACTTGGTTGGCTGTTCAGCTCCCTGCTGATACTCATCCTCCTGCCGGTGTTGGTGCTGTTTGTGCAGGTGCTGATGGCCTGTCTGCCTGCACGGTGGCGCTCGTCGGCGCCAGGACCGCGACCACGACCGCGGGTGGCGGTGTTGATACCGGCACACAATGAATCCTCGATCATCGTCGCGACGTTAAACAGCATTCGGCCGCAGTTGCTTTTGGGTGATCGCCTGTTGGTGGTGGCGGATAATTGTTCTGACGACACCGCCGCGCAGGCTCGCACGGCGGGCGCCGAGGTGGTGGAGCGCCGCAATGATCAACAGCGTGGCAAGGGGTATGCGCTGGACTGCGGGGTGCGTCATTTGGCGAGTGATGCGCCAGAGGTCATGATTGTTGTCGATGCGGATTGCCAGGTCGCCGAGGGTTCTATTGAGCGTTTGGCCATCTGTTGCATCGACTCAGGGCGGCCAGCGCAAGCCCTTAATTTAATGCTTGCTCCAGCAGGTTCCGGGCTAAAAGTGCGGCTTGCCGAGTTTGCCTGGTGTGTGAAGAATCGGGTTCGGCCGCAAGGTTGGACCCGGCTTGGCTTGCCCTGTCAGCTAATGGGCACGGGAATGGCTTTCGTCTGGCGGGATCTGACGTTGATCAATTTGGCCAGTGGCCACATCGTTGAAGATTTGAAGATGGGTCTGGATTTATGCCGAAGCGGCAAGCCGCCAGTGTTCTGCCCCGATGCTCTGGTAACCAGTTATTTTCCGCGCAGCGATGAAGGCTTAACAACCCAGCGTACGCGCTGGGAACATGGTCATCTAGGGGTCATCCTTGGGGATACGCCAAAGTTGCTGTTGGAGTCGATTGGCCAGCGCAACTGGCGTCTGCTGGCGATGACGCTGGATTTGTTGGTCCCACCGTTGGCCTTATTGACGTTGGCCTTGGCGGCGGCATTTGGTCTGTCGTGGTTGGTATTCATGCTGTCCGGAGCTTTGGCGCCAGCCTTGATAGCTTCTTGCGGGGTGGCAATATTGGGGGTAACTATCTTGTTGGCATGGAGCCAGTTTGGTCGCAGGATTATTTCTTTTGCAGCCTTGTTGTATGCGCCGTTCTACGCGATGAAGAAAATCCCTCTGTATCTCGGCTTTTTGCTTAAGCGCCAGGTTGAATGGGTGCGTTCGAAGCGAGATGACAACTAATGCGCGCTTTATCCTGGCAGCACAGCTGGCAAACGATTACCCGCAAACTCAGGGTGGTCAGCGATGCTGAAGACGAGCAAGCATTGATTGATGCGTTATCCAGACCTGACGTGACGACAGTGCTCGGGTTCGCCAATGCCCATGCCATGAATCTGGTGGCGGCCAATACCGACTACTTTAACGCGCTGCTGGCTGCGGACGTGTTATTGCGGGATGGCTCCGGCATGGCCATCCTGTTTCGTCGTCTCGGCCTGGAGCCGGGGCTGAATATGAATGGCACCGATTTCATTCCCAAATTGCTGGCCGCGTTCAAGGGCCGGCGCGTGGCTTTCTGGGGTACTGAAGAGCCCTTTCTTGCCAATGCGGTGCAGCGTAGCGAAGCGATATTTGCGGTCAACATCGTCTCTGCTCACCATGGTTTCGCGCCGGTGGATACCTATATAAGCCTTGCCCGGCAGTTTCAGCCGGAACTGGTTGTGCTGGGTATGGGCATGCCCAAGCAAGAAGCCGTTGCTGCCAGGTTAGCCGTCAGTGGTGTGCCCTGTCTGGTCGTGTGCGGAGGGGCGATCCTGGATTTTCTCGGCGGCAAGGTGACTCGCGCTCCGCAATGGGTGCGTCGTCTCGGTTGTGAGTGGGTGTTCAGGCTATTGGGTGAGCCAAAGCGATTATTCAAACGCTATGTGGTGGGTAATCCGAAGTTCTTGTTGCGCACGTTGATCTACAGGGACTCTTGACGTGACAGGAATTTGACGCCTGGCAGGACTCCCCCCCCCTCGGCGTAAAAAACACGGCTGAAATATCTTGCAAAACCCCGGTGTAGCACCTTTACTCAAGTTGGAATTGTCGAGTTGATAGGGTGTTCGTGGTTGTTTTTTTCATTAGGATTGGCGTCAATAAAATGTTGTCGAACAATCTTGACTCCAGGGAGGGAATGGCGAGTTTTCGCGCGAAAGAAAGGTGACGTGCTCAGTTGTCGAGCGCTCATTTCGAGTATTTAGTTTGTTGATTTGCAAACTGAAATACTCATTCCTTGAATTGTGCTAATAACCAAATGAAAGAATATATAGCAAAATTAGTTCGTAAATTAATATCTCCTTCAATGCGATTTGAGCTAAGGAAAGCGGTTGCCTGGTTGCGGGATATACTTGGGCGAGCCTGTTTTTGGCGTTGGGAAATTGTCAGGTTCAGACTGCGGGAAGATAGCCTCCACGACATTCTCTATGTGGGCAGAAAAACACAGCGGGAATTTGTGAAGGTTCTACTGGGTGCTAAATCTCAAACGGTTAATAGTCAGTTAAAGTTGGACACGTCAGACCGGACGGTGTGGGTCAGTGAAATGCCGACGGTGGGGGCATTGTATGTGCCTCAATATCTGAGTGCCGTCGTGCCGCTGAGCAAGTCAATCGACGAGATCACAGCAAGATACAACGCTGAGTTACGTCGAAATCTGCGCAAGAACCGGTTGCGCTACCGTATGAAACGAGCGTTGAACGATGACGAGATTGAAAGTGCAGACCGGGAAATGCTTCGACCTTACGCCAAGGCAAGGCATGGTACGGCCGCCTCTCAAATTGAAACGCATGAAGTTCAACGGGTGGCGAAAGTTGCCGGGCGACTCGATCTGGTGTTGTTGGAGGATGAGATTGTTGCATGCCATCTTGGCTGCGTAGTGACCCGGGCAGGCAAGCGCTATTGGAGCACCGTGCGTTTCGGCTACCCTGACGCTGTTTTTTCAGATACTAAAAAGTTACGTGAAGTTAATTCAATTACTACGTTCATGGCACTGGAGTGGGCGATAGAAAACGGTTTTGACTATTATGATATCGGAACGTGCCTGGCTCGCCCGGACGATGGACTTCTTGAGTGGAAAAGAAGGCGAGGCGGTGATGTTGATACGCTGGGCAATTACGGTTATTTGTTTGTTCGACTGCCCAAGGTGGGCGCAGCGCAATTTCTTTGGGAGACGCCTCTGTTTGCTGTCGAAGGCAAGCAGTTGACACTGCATCTTGGGTTGCCGGACGGTCCGAGTGACGAGGAAGTTGCAAGTCGATACCGCGAGATGGGTTTTGGCGGCCTTTTTAAAATATACCTTCATTGTTCCAGGACGCCGGGAGAAACGCTTCTCGGCACCTTGCGTAGTCGCTACGCTCATCTGAAGTCACCCCCTGTCCTGGAAAGTATCGGATCCACCTGAACAGGTTGCTGATTTTAAAGAAGTGCAGTTTTGGCATGAACGCTGTTTCTGTATAACTAAATTTGGATGGGGTGCCTATGTCGGAATTCAATGCATTGACGATTGACGGCCAATCAAAGTGGAGCCTTGCTGCGTATAAATACATGTTTAACACACGGCTCACCCGAAAACCGTCCTTGACCCTGCAAAGCCAAGCCGTGAAAACGTGGGAAATTTATCCAGGCGACACCTCGATTGCTCCCCCCGCTTTTTTCTTGCCAAATCAGCTTGAGCGTGTAACCGGATGGGAAGAGAAGCTTTTTTATCCTCACGAGCATCCCCGCCGCACAATGGAAGGCGTCGGTCGTGTTGAACATGGTCCGACTAAAGGTTACCTGCTTAAAGATGTCTGGTTAATCGATGGCACGCTCTACAAAGGCAATGCCAAATCCTGGTTGTCACCGGGTTCCGGTTGGTTACCAAAGATTCGAGTAGAAAACGAGATCGATCGCGGGGCGTTGTATTGCACCGCGGGGGGAATCAAGTGGTTTGGAACGTGGTTGATGGATGATTGTTTAACCTATCGATTGGCATGTGAAGAAGGCGTTCCGGTGAGCGCGCTACCCTCGGCCGATAGTGTTTCCACAGCAAGGCAGGGCATGCTTCACACTCGCGGTTATGAGAACTGGCTTGATATGAGGCCCGTTTATTTACGTAACGCATTTTTTCGTGAACTCGTGATCTTTGACGATCTATGCCAAAACAGACATAAGCACCGGCGTTTCCGTGAGATGGGGGAAAAGCTGTTATCACACGTAACAGTTCGCTCCCACCCCGGCGTGTTCATTCTGCGAGGTGGCACGGGTGAACTGCGATTGTTACGCAATGAAATGGAGCTTGCCGAGCGCCTGCGTGACCGCAGAGGTTTTCGTATTATCGATCCTGCGAAATCCGACGTGCCGACTATCGTCGCGGCCTGTGCCGGGGCAAGAACCGTGGTAGGGATTGAGGGGAGTCATCTTATACACGGCGTTAATGTGCTGCAGCTAGGAGGTTCACTACTGGTTTTGCAACCGCCTAATCGTTTCCTCTGTTTTTTCAAATATCTAACGGATCGCGATCACCAAAATTTCGGTTTTGTGGTCGGCACCCCAGAGGGGGACGGTTTTAGTGTCGATCCTGATGAAGTGGAGCGCACGCTGGACCTCTTTCCATCCTGATACGGCGAGGCGGTTGTTGGCCTCGCCTTTATTCCGCATCAATGGGTTTAGATATCGCCCAGGCACTCAAGACTGGCTAGTAGGCATGTTTGCCGGAGAAGGCAAACACCGTTCGTACAAGAATGACGAAATCGAGCCATAGCGACCAGTTGTTGATGTACTCGATGTCCGAGTCAACACGCCGAATCATCTGATCTATATCCTTCGTTTCACCACGATAGCCACGTACCTGAGCCAGGCCTGTGATGCCCGGTTTAATGTTGTGACGCGCAAAGTAGCCCGAGACATCGGGCGAGTACTGAACATCGTGTTGAATAGCGTGCGGGCGAGGCCCCACCAGAGACATTTCCCCCATCAAAACGTTGAACAACTGCGGTAGCTCGTCAAGGCTGGTTCGCCGAATAAAGGCCCCAACCCTGGTCATGCGCGGGTCATTCTTTTGCGCCTGCTTGACGATGCCATCTTCAGGCTGATGGACGACCATGCTTCTGAACTTCCAGATCCGAAAAGCTTCTCCACTCCACCCCATGCGCTGTTGACGAAAGAATATGGGGCCGGGGCTATCGAGCTTGATGGCAATGGCGACGGCTACCAGAACCGGTGCTGCAAGAACCAAAATGAGAAAGGCCAGGACTTTGTCCTCAAGGTTCTTCAGAAACAGACGCATCCCCATCAGCGGAGTTTCAGACAAGGTCAGCACGGGAATGCCGGCAATTTCGCGAACACTGTGGTTGATCAGGCGCAACGAGAAAATGTCAGGCACCCAGTTAACAGAGATGTGTTTATCGAACAGCCTTAAATAAACATCCTGGATGACCTCTGATCCACCTAAAGGGGTCACGAAATAGACGGTACGAATGGCATGTTTGACAACTAACTCATCAAGGTCGGAGATATCGCCCAGTATCGACAGACGTTGTGCGCCTTCCAGACTTTCCTTTCCCCGATCATCGTCCGCGCCAATCAACACACAGCCGACTATGCGCTCACCGAGCCAGGGATTATTGCTGATTTTCTTGTGAAGATAGCTGGCCAGTTCGCCCGAACCAATGATGAGCGAGTTTTCCAATTGGGTCGAGTGGGCCAAAAATTTCTTCTGCATCTCGCGTGTCGCGAGGTGCAAAAGCATCTGAGCAAAATATCCAGCGACAAATAACTGCCCGACCAATAAACGCGAGTACTGTTCGCTTTGCTTGGTAAGAAAGGCCATGGCAACGAGAAAGCCAAAGGTGGCAGTCCACGCTTTCAAAAGCTTGAAGGCTTTGACGGTAAAACCAACGTTGCTGCGGTAAATAGCATAGTGGTCGTACACGACGGCCAACGCCCCTAGTAGCAGCAGGAGCAGGATGACATAGGACTGCGTTATGAAGCCGATATGATAATTGATCAAGAACCACGCAACACCAGTCACCGCAACACAATCCAGACCAGCCTGAATAACGATACTCGTACTGCTTCTTCGCTGGAGAACGGAGCGGGTACTGTTGGGCTCAAATATCATATTTAGACCTCATGCCTGCTGCCCCTCGCGCTCGCTGATCACGCGATTCAGTTCATGCTGCCCTCGCTTGAGAGCGTTGGCGTCACCGTGATTAGCCACTCGCCTTCGAAAATGGGGGCTTTGGGAGTATGTGGCGACGCGTGCTATCACTTTAGCAGTACTGTGAAATCATTCACTGAATCTGCGTAGTTCTGAGTAGTTTAGTAGAACCTTCGGGCTTGAAAAAATGAAGCCCATCGAGATACCGACCGGCCGGCAGCAGGGCGGTCCGCGGTGTCTGCAGCAAGGTAGTGCCTGGTCGGCAATCGGGTAGGGGGCGCGAGTGTGGTCGCGCAGTGATCGAGGCTTACACCGTGTTGAAATCTGCGTGCATTGCGCACTGATTCCATCGTGGTAAAACGAGACGGCGTCCACAATGGGCGCCGTCTTCATTTGGCCCGATCAGACGCGTTCGAACAACACGGCGATGCCTTGGCCGCCGCCGATGCACATGGTCGCCAGGGCATACCGACCCTGAACACGGTGCAGTTCGTGAATCGCCTTGGTGGCGATAATCGCACCGGTTGCGCCTACCGGATGGCCCAGGGAAATTCCCGAACCGTTCGGGTTGACCTTCTCCGGGTCGAAGCCCAGTTCCTGCGCCACGGCACACGCTTGGGCCGCGAATGCTTCATTGGACTCGATGACATCCAGGTCGGCAACGGTCAGACCGGCGCGTTTGAGGACCAGGCGGGTGGCGGGAATCGGTCCCAACCCCATCAGCTCTGGCTCCACGCCGGCATGGGCGTAACCGACCAGTCGGGCGATGGGCTTGAGGCCTTGGTCGAGAACCATCTGACCTGTGGCCATGATCAGTGCTCCGGCACCATCATTGAGGCCCGACGCGTTGCCGGCGGTGACGCTGCCGTCTTTTTTGAAGGCCGGTTTCATCTTGCTCAATTGCTCGGCATTGACCTCGGCGCGGACATGCTCGTCTGTCGCAAACGTCACGGTACCTTTGCGGGACGCCACTTCGATCGGCACGATCTGGTCGGTAAACCGCCCTTCAGCAATCGCCCGGGCCGCCCGTTGCTGGCTGAGCAGCGCCAACTCATCCTGAGCCTGACGAGTGATGCCATAGCGCTCTGCGATGTTTTCCGCAGTAATGCCCATGTGGAATCCGCCAAACGGGTCTTGCAGAACGCCGAGCACGTAGTCGATGGCTTGCATATCGCCCATGCGTGCGCCCCAGCGCGCTTGCGGCAACAGATAGGCTCCGCGACTCATCGATTCGACGCCCCCCGCCAGGGCAGCGCCTGCGTCTCCCAACATCAAACTTTGTGCTGCGCTGACAATGGCCTGCAAGCCAGAGCCGCAGAGGCGGTTGACGTTGAAGGCGGGTATTTCTTTCGGCAGGCCGGCATTCATCGCCACGGCACGAGAGATGTAGGCGTCGCGTGCTTCCGTCGGGATCACATGCCCCATCACCACGTGACCGATGTGTTCAGGTGCCAGCCCCGAACGTTCAATGGCGGCGCGGCAAACGTCAGTGGCCAGTTGAATGGGCGGCACATCTTTGAGCGAGCCGCCATAGCTGCCGATGGCTGAGCGGACGGCGCTGATAACAAAAATGTCGGATGGGTTCATGCGGGTTCCCCTGGAACAGGCCTGGATTCAAGTGTGCTTTTGCACTGTTATATGGGGTGAGTCTAGACACCGTGATGATTTTGGCCTATGCCAAAACTGCTCAAGGGGGATGGCGTTTTTGGCCATTTCAGTTGAAGTCGCTTTTTGATTCGTCTGATCGGGTCAGAAGCGCAGGAAAGAAAAAAGCCGGGTGCACGTCCGTAATGCTGTTCACTTAAGAGAGTCTTGAATCGGAGAAACCTGTGGCGAGGGAGCTTGCTCCCGCTTGAGTGCGTAGCACTCACAAAAATCGGCAATGATTGTCAGATTTTTGGGGCCGCTACGCAGCCCAGCGCGAGCAAGCTCGCTCGCCACAGAGGTGTGCACGATCCAAGAGCGCGCTTAAGTGAACAGCATTAGATACACGTCCGGGCTTTGTCATTCAGGTCTTTGTCAGGCGCACGTCTGGTCTTGCTTGTGCCACCCATCTTCAAACTGAAGGTTGAGCTTATGAAGCTCATGATCCAGTTCGTTGATCGAGTTAATGGCGGCCATCAGATCCGCCTCGCCAGTCTTGGCTTCCAGGTAAAGCCCGCGCAAGTAGCGATCATTTACAGTCGGAATCTTGTCAGTCTTTTCCCAGATCGCCACCGCTTGGGAGGTCAGCCCGACAATGCCGGCCAGCCTTTCTTGAGACAAACCCAGCTCTTTACGCAGGAACCGAAACTCTGCACCGGTCAGAGCTGCCGGTTTTTGCGCAATCGTCTTGCCGATAAAGTCATGAAGGCCCTCGACATCCGTGATAGCAACCGACTCGCCATAGGCAGTCTCTTTCACCCTGTAGCCGTTGCTAAGCCAGACGTTCGGTAGCCCGCTTTCAACGTAGTGGTACATCAAATTATCTCTCCCTTTGCATCGTGGTCACTCTGACGAGATATCTCCCGTCTTCGTCGACATCGATTGCGCCGACAAGTTGGAGGGGTGACCCAGCCCTGAACCATGAAATAGTGAATCTCCAATCGCCCCCGGGTGCTTGATAGGGACCATCAGTGACCTGTCCTCTGCGAAGGCAATCCATTACGTCAGGCATGGATATCTCTCGCTCAATCATGCGGGACCGTGCGTGCTTAGAGTAAAAGACACGCTCAGATCTATGCGAAAGCTCCCTAATGATTTCCAAGGCTTTCTTTTTGGACAGCGGAAACGGCAGTAGGTCGCTCATGATTATCTATAGTATTTATAGGTTGCGACAGACTAAAGCTCAAGCGCCGATTGTCAAAGCAGGGAAATAAAATGAGACATGTAGCGGAGCAGCGATGGACAGATTTAGTTTATGCAACAGGCCGAACCGACATCATTCATCCAATTACTGCGCCGGCTGGGCGAGTGTTCGGCGGGGATGGGATTTGCCTGGTTCGGTTCAGCAACATACCTCTCGCAGCGGCGGGCTACAGAGGTCAGCCAGTGGCGCCAGAGTAGCCCGATCCTCTGTGAGTACAGGCGTCTGATCAGTTATCACCAATGCAATTCATGCCCTGGACCTGGTAATCCAGCACGTGCTTGCGACCCTGATGGTCGAGGTAAATCAGCTGCGCGGGGACGATGCCGCATTCTTGCGTGATGATATTGCTGGACAGGTCTTTGGCGATATCCAGGTGGACGAAGGAACCGGTCTTGTCGTGGATGACAGGTTCGGCGGTCTGGGTATCTGCAAACGCAAAACCCGTGGCGAGGAGAGCAGCAAACCCGAGGATTAACATTTTCATGATGACTTCCTCTATTCAGAGGCGGGTTGGCTGCCGATGGGGTGCCCGGCAGTGAATTAAGGTTAACCAGGCGATCCGCACAACCGACCCACAGTTGAATGACAATTTTCTAATGAAACGGCGCCGAAGTGACGGTGGGTGACCGGCGGCTTCGAGTATCAGGTCAGCGATTGCTTTGGAGCCGTATGTCGGGAGCGAGGAACGTCACCCGTGAGAAAACTTCCAATTGAAGACTGTCTGTCTTAGGGAGTTTGAGCATGAGTGGTGATCAAAAGAGCGAAGCCCTGGCGGCTTGGTATCAGCTCCTGAAAGTGCCCGAAATCCGCATGGATGCCGAAGAGCAATATGACGAGTTGCTCAAGGCTGCCGATGAGATGGAGCGCACCGGACTCATCAGCAGCGTTGAATGGCGCAGGCTGGTTCAAGAGGCGAGCGCTGCTTTTGCCAATGCGACAGAAGGGTTGGGGCGCGGAACGTAGTGGTCAATCCCTGGAGGCACTTCGAGCTACTGGCTGTTCGGCCTGTTGGGTGAACCATTGCATGATCAGCGAACAGCCAGGATGTGCGGCGGCGGAAGGTTGCAGGTTCAAAGCGTAAATGCCGTAAAGGAATCGAGGATCAAGGCGACGTGCGTTGGCAAGACTTATAAAAGGGGCAACAGCCACCCCGCGACCCCGCAGCCGACCACCACCAGCCATGGTGGGCGTTTCCAGAACATCAATGCAACCAGGGCGACCAGTGCCAAACCGAAATCTTGCGGCTTGAAAATCGCACTGGTCCAGACAGGCTGATACAGCGCCGCCAACAGCAGGCCGACCACTGCTGCATTGACACCGACCAGCGCGGCCTGTGTGCGCAAACTGCGGCGCAAGCGTTCCCCAAAAGGCAAGGTCCCCACGATCAACAGAAAGGACGGTGCGAAGATCGCCAGCAAGCAAATCATGCCGCCGATCCAGCCCGACGGGGCGAGGTTCATCGAGGCGCCGAGGAACGCGGCGAAGGTGAACAAGGGACCGGGTACGGCCTGCGCGGCGCCATATCCGGCAAGAAAGGTTTCGTTATTGACCCAGCCAGAGGGCACTACCTCGGCTTGCAGCAATGGCAAAACAACGTGCCCACCACCGAACAGCAGTGAGCCGGACCCACCGCTATGCCGACCTGACTGCTGGCCGGCCCCGGTAGAAATTGGCAGAGCGCGACCAGATCCGCATAGTTGCGCTCGGTCAGCCAGCGCCGTCGTGTGACGAACTCATCACGGAAGTAACCCAGATGGGCAATGGGCCCGCCGAAAGAAGTCAGTCCGAGGCGCAGGAAGATCAGAAACACCGACCACGCGCTGCTGCGGTGATCGGCATGTGGGGCGGTCATGTGTCCACTTTCCTGGTTCGAGCGGGTCCGGTTCATAGGTGAGTGACGATAGCGAATTCGTTAAATGCTGTCTCCCTAACCATGGCCTACGCTTATCCGCAGGCCAATGTTCATTGAGCAGGGTTTTTTCGCCCTGATCGACGTTCACCCGGCACCTATAAAAACAATGCAATCGGGAGACAACTTATGTCCGCTTTGTTCCGTCGATTCAGCCGCTGCATCGCAACGGCCGTTACCGCTGCCGCACTCGCGACACCGGCCTTTGCGCTGGACACCGTCAAGTTCATGGCCCCGGGTTCTGTGGGTGGAGGTTATGACCAGACTGCCAGGGTTCTGGGCAAAGCCATGATCGAGGCCAACACGGCCAAATCCACCACCTTCGAGAACAAGGGCGGAGCAGGGGGGACGTTGGGGCTGGCGCAGTTCGCCAACAGCACCAAGGGCGATCCGAATGCGTTGCTGGTTGTCGGCGCGATCATGGTCACTGCCATTGAACAGAACACACCGCAAATCACCTTGAAGGACGTAACGCCGATTGCCCGGTTGTTCACCGAGTACAACGTGATTGCCGTGCGCAAGGAGTCTGAATTCAAAACCCTGGAGGACTTGCTGAAGGTCTTCAAGGACAAGCCGACCAGTATTTCCTGGGGCGGTGGCTCCAAGGGGTCGATCGATCACATCGGCATTGCCGAGTTGGCCGCGAAAATGGGTGTCCCGGTCAACAAGGTGAATTACGTGGCCTTCGCGGGCGGGGGTGAAGTCGTTGCTCAGGCATTGGGCGGGCAGATCAAGGTGATCACCGGTGGTTATGCCGAGCTGGGCCAATACATCAGGAACGGCCAGTTCCGTGTCCTCGCCATCGGCGCCCCTGAACGCATTGAAGGCATCGATGCACCGACCCTCAAAGAGAAAGGCTACGACGTGACCATCGGCAATTGGCGGGGTGTTTACGGTGCCGCGAACCTCACGCCCGAGCAGCGCAAAGAAGTCACCGACGCCGTCGTGGCCGCCACCAACAGCAAAGTCTGGAAAGACAATATCGACACCAACAAATGGTCACCCAACGTCCTGACCGGCGATGAGTTCGGCAAATTCGTCGACGAAGAGCATGTGCGGCTGCGGGCGATGCTGGTCGAGGTCGGACTGGTTTCGAAATGACTCAGCCTCGCGCAATCGTGCCGGTGCAACTGGCGATCGGCGTCGGAGTGATCGCCATCAGCGCCGTGTTGGCGGTGGGCGCATTTCGGTTTCCTCCCGAGATGGGGTTCGTCATCCTGGGAGCCCATGTCTATCCGTACGCCGTCGCAGTGTTCCTGGGCGTCGTCGGTCTGTTGCTGTGTTATCAGGCCGCTACCGGTGGTTTCCGCGAGCTGGCGGACCACAGCGACGAAGCTGCCCAAGCGCTGCCCGGCGGAAAAGCTGGCGCAGCCTGGGTGACGGCGGGGCTTATAGGGGTGGCCGTGCTGATTAACCTCATCGGCTTCGTATTGGCCGCCGGGCTGCTGTTTGCTTGTTCGGCACGGGGGTTTGGCAGTCGTCGCCCAGTGAAGGACCTCGCTATCGGCATTGCCTTGACCCTGCCGATTTACTGGCTGTTCAACGCCGGGCTAGGGGTTTCCCTGCCGCCCCTTGTCAATGCCTGGATCTGACCCGGGCCGAAGGAGGTAAACAAGGTGGAAACTCTCGCGAACCTGGCCATTGGTTTTTCCGCTGCGCTGACACCGATCAACTTGATGTGGGGTTTTATCGGCTGTTTGCTTGGCACCGCCATTGGTGTCTTGCCGGGTATTGGGCCGGCGCTGACGGTGGCGCTGCTGTTGCCGATCACCGCCAAGGTCGATCCCACGGGCGCCTTGATCATGTTCGCCGGTATCTATTACGGCGCGCAGTTTGGCGGCTCGACCACCTCCATCCTGCTCAATACGCCCGGTGAATCGTCCTCCATGGTCACGGCCCTGGAAGGCAATCTCATGGCGCGCAACGGCCGGGCAGGACCGGCCCTGGCCACCGCCGCGATAGGCTCATTTGTTGCCGGCACCATTGCGACGGTGTTGCTGACGTTGTTTGCTCCGATTGTTGCCACGCTGGCGCTCAAGTTTGGTCCTGCGGAGTATTTCGCGATTCTGGTGCTGTCCTTCACGACGGTGTCTGCGGTACTCGGCGCTTCGATGCTGCGCGGTTTTGCCTCGCTAGGGGTTGGGCTGACCATCGGCTTGATCGGCCTGGACTCGACCTCGGGCATTGCCCGCTACACCTTGGCGGTGCCGGAGCTGGTGGATGGCATCGAAGTCGTGCTCGTGGCGGTCGGTTTGTTTGCAGTGGGTGAGGCGTTGTACAGCCTGCTTTATCAGAAAGAAGAAACGTCCGGCCGGCACCGTTTGACCTCGTTGTGGATGACGCGCGCTGACTGGAAACGCTCGGTCCCCGCCTGGCTACGGGGCACGTTGATCGGCTTTCCATTTGGGTCGATTCCGGCAGGGGGCGCGGAAATTCCGACGTTCCTGTCCTATTCGGCGGAACGCAAACTGAGCAAGTACCCGAAAGAGTTTGCGGGCAGTAAGGGTGAGGGGGCGATCGAGGGGGTTGCCGGTCCCGAGGCGGCCAACAACGCGAGTGCGACGGGTTCGTTGGTGCCACTGCTGACGCTCGGGATACCGACGTCCGCTACCGCGGCGATTCTGTTGGCTGCGTTCCAGAACTACAACCTGCAGCCGGGGCCGATGCTCTTCCAGACGTCGGGAGAATTGGTCTGGACCCTGGTGGCCTCGCTGTATGTCGGCAACGTGATCCTGCTGGTGTTGAATCTTCCGTTGGTGGGACTGTGGGTCAAGCTTCTGCAGATTCCCCGCCCGTACCTGAATGCCGGCATTCTGGTGTTTGCCACGATTGGCGTGTACGGCATGCGCCATTCTTCCTTCGATCTTATGCTGATGTTGGCGATTGGGTGGGGCGGGGTCTTGATGCGTCGTTTCGATTTTCCCGTCGCCCCCGTGATCGTCGGCATGTTGCTAGGGCCGATGGCTGAAAAGCAGCTGCGCAATGCGTTGTCCATCAGCGAGGGAGACTGGCTGGTGTTTGTGACACAACCGATATCGGCCGCGTTCCTCGCACTGACGCTGCTGGTGCTGGTGGTTCCGCACCTGCTTCACGCCCGCGGTATCAAGTTGCATGAGGACGATTGAGCGCAGTGGCCAGTGCAGCTTGCCGGGAAGGCAGGCTGCACGGGTAATGCTGTTTACTTAAGGTTGGAGTACATATCCGTTTCTGCGGTGATGGCGGCTATCGGTTTCGCTTTAACAGCGAGTCACTTTCGAAAAGCCTGCGCGGCCCGGCGGAAAGTAACCAAAGCGCTCTTGCCCCTTTCGTACGGTGCCTCGCTTAGGCTCGGCATGCCCTCGCTCCGGTCCTGCTCCGTGGGCCCGCCGCCATCGGCCATCCATGGCCGGGGGCGGCTAACCCGGCATCCATGCCGGGTTGCCCACTGCGCAGAACCTCCACTCGGCCTCCCGAGGCGGCGTGCACCGCAAAAGCAAAGCGAGGCGGCCTACCGGCCGGCCTGTCTCTTCATGCGTATGCATTCCCCCTGTGGGAGCGAGCCTGCTCGCGAAAGACGTGAACGATAACGCGGGCTGTCTGAATGAACGCGGTGTCCGGACGTTTTTCGCGAGCAGGCTCGCTCCCACAGGTACAACACCGGGCTGTTGATCTTGCTTTGCTTTGGCTTTTGATCTTGATCTGCCCCGTCGGAAGGCCGAGTGGAGGTTCTGCGCAGTGGGCACCGCGGCAAGGATGCCGCGGTAGCCGCCCCCGGCCATGGATGGCCGATGGCGGCGGGCCCACGGAGCAGGACCGGAGCGAGGGAACCCTGAGCCTAAGCGAAGGGCCGTACGCCAGGGGCAAGAGCCCTTGGTTACTTGGGGGCTTTTCCAAGTGACTCGCTGTAAAAGCGAAACCGCCAGCAGCCATCACCGCAGAAACGGATATGTCCCCGATCTAAAGTGAGCAGCGCCGCCCGGAATGCTTCGATTAAACCAGATTGATCGTGACGTCGATGTTGCCACGGGTCGCCTTCGAGTACGGGCACCGCTGGTGGGCACCATCCACCACCGCCCGTGCGACTGCAGGATCCAGACCCGGAAGGCTGACATTGAGGCGCGCCTGGAGGAAAAAGGCATCTTCGGTCTTGCCCAGGTCCACTTCGGCATCGACGGCAACATCGCTCGGCAGGGTCACTTTCAACGCAACAGCCGCCTTACCCATTGCACCGATGAAACAGGCCGACCAACCTGCTGCCAACAGCTGTTCGGGATTGGTGCCACTCCCTGACGAGCCAGGCGCGGAAAGCTTGATGTCCAAACGTCCATCGTCGCTTCGCGACTCGCCGTTACGGCCTCCGGTCGTGTGGGTCTTGCCGGTGTAAAGCACGGTATCGATTTCATTGATCATGAGGTGGCTCCTGCTGGGGTGTTGGGCTCATTAGCCTGTGTTCATCGAAGAACACCAGGTGTGCGACGCCACCCACTTTTTCACCTTCATGTACTGCGTATGTGTCCTGATCCGGCGATTGTGTATCGCTGTGTAAGATCGCCCGCGAACATACAGAGCGATACAAATCCCCGGTCACCTTCGTCGATACACGTGAAGCCGTTATTCGCGAGGGGCCGTGACACCGTTTGTGGGATCACCTTCATGCAGCATCTGCGTCAGGATTTCTCGCTCCTTCACGCCCGGCACGACGCCGCTGGTTTGTGCTTCCAGCACGACGATGTCGTCCTCGTTGGTCATTGTGATAGCCGCCGTGGCCCGGTCCTTTTCATCGATGTTGGTGATCACCCAATGGCAGGTGATGGTGTCGCCGGCATACACGGGTTTCTTGAAGTGAAACGTCATGCCTGACGCCAGCCAGCCGATCTGCCCACCGATTTCGGTGACCAGGCTGGCCGTCAGCAGACCATGGGAAACCGGCGTCCTGAAGCCGCGGGCCTCGGCGAAACGCGCATCGAAATGCACGGGGTTGTAGTCGCGGGAAATGTTGGCGAAGCGTTGAATGTCTTGCTCACTGAAGCGGCGGGATACCGTGAAGCTGTCGCCTGCTTGCAGCCCTTTGGCGGCGCGCTGTCTGAAGCTGATCACTGAATAATCCTTTTATTGATGAGGTGCTCTCAACCGGAAGCACCGATGAGCGTGCTTAATCAATAAGTGGGTTATTGTCACGCGTCAACCCGCTAATTCGCGACCCACAAACGTACAAGCCAAGCGACAGTTTGCCTGCGTAGACTCCAACGATTCGTACCGCGTTTCTTGGTTAATTGCAGGCAAGTCATGGACATTTTTCTCTACGCCTTCAGCGTGATGTACAGCCCGGGGCCGGTCAATTTCATGGCGCTGAACGCCGGGCTGACGGGAAGGTTTCGGCGCTCCCTGGGTTTCTTCGTCGGCGTGGGCTGCGCGTTGTTGATGCTGTTCATCCTCTTTGGCTATACCGGTGAAGCGATTATTTCCCAGAGGGCGCTGCCTTACATTTCACTGGTCGGCGGTCTCTATACGCTCTATCTCGCCTACCAGGTCTATACCGCAACGACGGTGGTGCCGGGGGCCAGCGAGCCCCCTGTTGCAGCGCAAAAGACCCTGACGTTCTGGAACGGATTTTTGATTCAGGTGTTGAACCCCAAAGGCATCATGGTGGTGTTGCCGATCACCAGTGTCATGTTGCCGGCGGCGCACATCACCGGTTCCTCCATCGCGATCGTCTCTGCGCTGCTGGCAATCGCCGGCGGTGGGGCGCCCGGAGTTTATTCGCTGCTGGGCGCCATCCTCGGCCGACGTATTACCCGTGAGTCTTATTTCACGGTGTTCAATCGTCTGATGGGGCTGGCGCTCGTGGTCTGTGCGTTCTTCATGTTCCACGCGTTCTACCTGCACGTTCAGGCGACATGAACCGGCTTGAGCGACGTGTCGATCCCTCGTGTTATGGTTTCGAAGGTACACATCTGCAATCGCACCGGTGCGCCACCATGCCAGATCACCCTTCGCAAAGAGATTGGGTCAGACATGCTCCCGAGGCTTCGAAGCTTGAACGGTTCGAAGCGTTCTTCTGCGCGCACGCCTTCGACCCTCATCGGCACGACACGTACGCCATCGGCCGAACCGTCGCCGGCGTGCACCGTTTCAATTACCGGGGTGAATCGAAACTGTGCCTGCCCGGTGAAACCATGATCGTGCATCCCGACGAATCCCATGATGGTTGCGCAGGCTCCGAGGCGGGTTTGCGTTATCGCGGCGTGTACGTACCGCCATCCCTGGTTCAGCAGATTGTGAAGGGCAAGCCGCTGCCGTTTTTCAAGGCGGCCGTCACCCGGGATCCGCGCCTGGCCGCTGCGGCCGATGCGCTCTTCGATACGCTGGGTGACGAACTGGATTCGCTGGCGGAAGACGACGCCCTCTATACCTTCGTGACGACTCTGGCAGAGCTCGCGGGCCAGCCTCCCGGCCGGACAGCCCACCACTTCGCCGCTGCGGCGCGAGCCCGCGAATACATTGACGACAACCTTGATCGGCCGATCACCCTCGACGACCTGGCCGATTGCGCCGGTCGGGATCGCTGGAGCCTGTCGAATGACTTTCGTATGTTCTTCGGCACCAGTCCGCACCGCTATCTCACGCTACGGCGCCTGGACCGGGTGAAAGCGCTCACCCAAGCGGGGCTGGCACTGTCGGATGCGGCGATCGATGCGGGTTTTTTTGATCAAAGCCACATGTCCAGGCACTTCAAGAAGGCTTTCGGTATTTCGCCTTCGCGCTGGTGTAGCCCTGCCAAAGCGTTCGACCACTGACCCAATGCGTTGCACCGCCGAGATTCGGGCTCACCCGGATTTCGCAGCAGAGCCGTGCCCGATTGATCCTTCCAGCCACAGCACGAGAATATTCGTCATGCCCGATATCACCCTGACCACTCTGCAAGGACTCAAACAGCGCGGCGAGAAAATCGTCATGCTGACCTGCTACGACGCCACTTTCGCCCACGCCTCCAGTAGTGCTGGCGTGGAGATGTTGCTGGTCGGCGATACCCTTGGAATGGTGTTGCACGGTCATGACAGCACGCTGCCGGTGGAGGTAAAAGATGTGGCTTACCACACCGCCTGCGTCAAACGCGGCAATGCCGGTGCCTTCATCGTTGGCGACATGCCGTTCATGAGTTACGCCACCCTTGAGCAGGCATTGCAGAGCGCCGGCTGCCTGATGAAGGCGGGCGCCCACATGGTCAAGCTCGAAGGGGATATCTGGCTGGCGGACACCGTTCGCCGACTGACCGAGAACGGTGTTCCGGTGTGCGTGCACCTGGGATTGACCCCGCAATCCGTCAACATTCTGGGAGGGTTCAAGGTTCAGGGGCGCGACCCGGTTCGGGCCCGTCAGTTGGTTGAGGCTGCGCTGGGCCTGGAAGAGGCCGGTGCTGCGATGTTGCTGGTGGAATGCCTGCCCAGCCCGCTGGCCGAGCAGATCAGCCAGGCCGTGCGCATCCCGGTGATCGGCATTGGCGCCGGGGTGGGAACCGATGGCCAGGTGTTGGTCCTTCACGACATGCTGGGGCTGTCCCTGACCGGTCGTACGCCCAAATTCGTACGCAATTTCATGGTCGGGCAAGACAGCATCCAGTCTGCGCTGGAGGCATATGTGGCGGCGGTGAAGGGGGGCGCTTTCCCGACGGGGGAGCATGGGTATTCGGCGTGAAGCGGTCTCGCCAACAGTCGTCGGCGGGACCGCTTTTTCGCCGCACCATCACCCTCGTTTAGGCAGCTTCCAGTCTGGCCGAATGAAATGGCAGGTGTAACCGTTGGGATAGTGTTCGAGGTAGTCCTGATGTTCCGGTTCTGCTTCCCAGAACGGGCCAGCGGGCACGATTTCAGTGACGACCTTGTCAGGCCACAAGCCGGATGCATCAGCGTCGGCCACCGTGTCCTCGGCCACCTGCTTCTGTTCATCGTTGAGATAGAAGAGTGCCGAGCGGTAGCTCATACCCACATCGTTGCCCTGACGATTCTTCGTCGTCGGGTCGTGGATCTGAAAGAAAAACTCGAGGATCTGGCGATAGCTGATCTGGTCCGGATCGAACACGATTTCGATCGCTTCCGCGTGGGTGCCATGGTTGCGGTAAGTCGCGTTGGGTACATCGCCGCCCGAGTAGCCTACCCGCGTGGAGAGCACGCCAGGGTAGCGTCTCAGCAGATCCTGCATGCCCCAGAAGCAACCGCCGGCCAGGATCGCAGTTTCAGTTCGCGTCGTCATATACGGTCCCTCCCATCAGTGAATTTAGCGTCCGGTATCAATGTACCTCATGTGCTTTCGCTTCTTGGCCGAAAGCGCTCACTCCATCCGCGGCCACTGATCCTCGATTGCGTACCACGGCGCTTTCGATGCAACACACACGTGTTTCTGTTTTTTACTCAGAAACGGCGTATCCAGCGTGCCTATCGCCACGGACATCCAATCCGAATACTCGCCTTTGGAATCAGACCGGCGGCCACCCGATATTTCACTGCGCCGCACAGGCAACTTCCTTGGTGAAGTGCATCCATGTTCATCGTTTCTCAAGTCTCGGTCGCGCCACTGTAGCGGTCTGCCGAGTGGAGTGAAACCCAGGTGCCCGGTCTTTCGTCAGGCGGTTTTAATGTATCGTCAGCCCCCAGGATTTGAGGCACCCATGGAGAGAACATGACGTTAACCGCTGAAACGTTGATTGAGATCGCGATGGCCAATCCGGCAAACGCCGAGATTGCCCGGCGCTTGCCTTCTATTGGCCTGGACCAATGCATGTTGACGGCGGGCTGTCTTTTTCAGGCGGTCTGGAATCATCAAGCCGGGCTTCCCGCCGCTTGGGGCATCAAGGATTACGACGTTTTCTACTTTGATGAAGACGTGTCGTGGGAGGCCGAGAATGAAGTCATCGTTGCCGCCCGGAAGCTCTTTTACGATCTGGACGTGAACATCGAAATCAAGAACCAGGCACGGGTTCACCTTTGGTACGGTCAGCGATTTGGCAGGGCTTATCCCAAGCTTCAGTCGGCAAAGGATGGCATTGATCGGTATCTGATTGCGGGGACGTGTATCGGTCTGGATGTGGTGACCGGCGAGGTGTACGCGCCTTACGGTTTGAGCGATGTCGAAGAAGGGCTTTTGCGGATCAATCCGGTGAATCATCAGCCCGATCTGTTCGATCAGAAGGCCCGGAGTTATCAGGCTCGCTGGCCTTTTCTACGGTTGGTCGCAGTTTGAACCGACAGACATTTCCGCCGCGCACTCGCGGATCAACGGTCGTCTTGTAGTAAAGGAGAAGGCAGGGGACAACGTAGCCTGGCTAACCGATGTCCCCTTCGTTACACAAAAATCAGAACTTGAACGCTTGTCGACCGACCAGCAACCAGTGGCCTTTCTGTTTTTGCCAGATCTGGAAGTTCTCGATTTCGGTCGGAACCACTTCGGTGCCTTTGAGTGCTTGAGCCGAGAAGTGATGGCGGACCAACGCTACGTCACCCGAGATGGTGATGGTCTGGTTCTGCATCTCCAGGGTTTTGAACGCGCTTTTGCCGGTTTCGATATCGTCGATGAATGCTTTCTTGTCCTGGATCTTTCCGCTGGAGTGCCCGTAGGTCAGGTTCTCGGCGGTCAGTGCTTTCAGTTCGGCAATGTTCTTGTGCAGCATGGCTTGCGTCAGATGATCGACGGCTTGCGCAACATCCTTGTCCGCGGAAGCGGGGGCGGCGGCTACGTAGCCGCTGAAGAGGCACAAGAATCCAATCAGCAGTTTCACTTTTTTCATCGGTGTTTCCTTGTTGTTGTGGGTTGTAGGAGCGAGAGTGAAAAATATCACTTGTCGGTCATCGTACAACCTAGCATGCAGCCGAGAAAAAAACGAACTTGCGTTGAGGACTCATATTCCTGGGTAGGAAGCGCGACTCGCCATTACAATGCAACACGTAGTAACTCATCACTTATAGGGATATTGGCCAGTGGATGACAACAGAAGGCCCATCAAGACGCGCTCTGCGGGCTGGGCAAAACACATCACCGACATTTTGGTGAAAAGAGACATTTCCCCCAATCAGATATCCGTCGCCAGCATCGCCTTCGCGCTTGCCGGCGTCGTGGCGCTCAATATTGATAGCGGTGTCATTGGATCGATCTGCTGCGCGATCGGCATTCAGTTGCGCCTGCTGTGCAACCTCTTCGATGGGATGGTGGCGATAGAGGGCGGCAAGAAGTCCGACATCGGCAGTCTCTACAACGAATTTCCCGACCGGATCGCTGACAGTCTGTTGATCGTAGGGTTGGGGTATGCCATTGGCCAATCCGACCTCGGATGGTTTGCTGCCCTGGCGGCGGCACTGACTGCTTATGTCAGGGTGTTCGGCGGCTCGATTGGCCTCAAGCAGACCTTTATCGGCCCTATGGCCAAGCAGCATCGAATGGCCGTGATGACCGCAGGACTGCTGCTGAATGCCATCGAAGCAAAGTTTTATGGCACTCACTACGTACTGTTGATCGCGCTGGTTGTCATCGCCCTTGGTTCAGTCGCCACCTGCGTCACGCGAACGCTGGCGATCGCCAAGCAGTTGAAGGGGACCGACCATGTGGATCAGTAATGCGCTGATTTCTGTTCTTCGACTGTTGATTGGCGTCACGGCCAGATGGGAGAGCCCGCCGGATCTCACGCGTCAGCGAATCTATTTCGCCAACCACACCAGTCACATGGACACCTTGGCCATCATTGCGGCCCTGCCGCCTGAGGCGAGGTTGAATGTGAAGCCGATCGCCGCTGCCGATTACTGGGGGAAGAACCGGTTTCTGTCGTACATCTCGCAGAAAGGCCTGAATGCTGTGCTGATCGACCGTAAACCGGCGCCCGGTAAAAACGCGCTGGAGCCCATTTTCGATGTGGTGCAGGCGGGTCATTCGATCATCTTCTTTCCGGAAGGCACGCGCTCATCCGAGGCACTGCCCGGGGAATTCAAATCAGGTCTTTACCGGCTGGCCGAGACCTTCCCCGATGTCGACCTGGTGCCGATCTACCTGGAAAACCTTCATCGCTCCATGCCCAAAGGCAAACACGTCCCTCTGCCGATCATCTGCACGATCCGTATCGGCAATCCGATGGAAAGGATTGCTGGCGAGGATAAACAGGTGTTTCTGGAACGCGCGCGTAACGCCATTGTGGGGTTGTCGAAATGAGTCTTGAAGCAAAGTTTTTGTGGTTCTTTTTCGGATTGGCCTGCTTGCTGGCGATTGCTTCGCTGGCCGGTCGATTGCTGGCCCGGCGGGCCAAAACGGAAGGCGCTGTCTCGACCATCGAAAACCTCAATCAGCGCGTGAATGCCTGGTGGGGGATGGTCATCATCTTCTTCGTGTCCTACTTGCTGGGCGGTAATGCAACGGTCGTCCTGTTCGGTTTCATCTCACTGTTCGCGCTCAGGGAGTTCATCACCCTGACTCCGACCAGGCGGGGAGATCATAACGCCCTGTTTTCGGCGTTTTTCATCCTGATTCCACTGCAATACATTCTGATCGGTACGCACTGGTATTCGATGTTTACGCTGCTGATTCCGGTGTATTCATTCCTGCTGCTACCGGCGATTGCGGTGCTGAGCCAGGACACTGACGGCTTCCTGGAAAGGACGGCAAAGATTCAGTGGGGCGTGATGATCTGCATTTATTGCATCAGCCATGCGCCCGCGCTTTTGCTGTTGGATCTGGAAGGATTCGCGGGCCAAAACGCGCTGCTGCTGTTCTATCTGGTGTTCGTCGTTCAGTTGAGTGATGTGTTGCAGTACGTGTTCGGCAAACTCTTGGGCAAGCACAAAGTTGCGCCGCTGGTGAGTCCGTCAAAAACGGTCGAAGGTCTGGTCGGTGGCGGCCTGTCCGCAACGCTGATTGGCGGCTGCATGTTCTGGATGACCCCCTTCAGCTTCTGGCAGTCACTGCTGATGTCATTTGTCATCGTGGTGATGGGCTTCCTCGGTGGGCTGGTCATGTCGGCGATCAAACGCAGTCTGAGCGCCAAGGACTGGGGCACCATGATCAAAGGTCACGGCGGCATGCTTGACCGGATGGACTCGATTTGCTTCGCGGCGCCGATCTTCTTTCACCTGACGCGCTACTTCTTCTCCGCTGCCTGATTCAGGCGCCCTCAAAACCGAAAAAACATACCGCATGTCGCAAAGACATGCGCGTATGGACTTTCGCTTCATTAACCACTCGTGCCGGTCGATAACCTCTTTAGCAAACCAATCCGCGGTTGGCTTCAACGCAACTGACAAACGTGCTGTGAGAGGATCCACAAAGTGTCCATAAAATTACGTTTGATTCTGCTGATTGGCACCGGGCTGGCTACCGCGTTGATCATGAGCCTGGTCAGTTACCTGGGAAATACCCAGATGGCTGCTGCGGTGAATGACAACGAGGTCAGTATGACCGTGCTGCGCAATCACCTCGAAGCCGACATGATGCACGACGCGTTACGCGCCGACGTGCTGTCCGCGATGTTGGTCGGGTTGGGCAAAAGCACCAGCAGCAAAGCCGAGGTGCGCAGTTCCATCGAGGAACATGCGGCGCATTTTCGTGAAATGCTTGGTGAAAACCTTAAGCAGCCGGTCAACGACACCATCAAGGGGGCCCTGAACAAGATCAAGCCCAGCCTCGATACCTACATCAATGCAGCCGAAGGCATTGTTGGGGTGGCGCTGGAAAATCCGCAGGCCGCGCAGCAACAACTGGGCAGTTTCAATAGCGTATTCAGCCAGCTGGAAAGTCAGTTGGCCGCCCTCAGCGAACTGATTGAGACCAACACCCAACAGACCCGTGCCGACACTCAGAACGTCATCAGCAATGCCAATTTCACCCTCGGCGGTGTCCTGATCGCCAGTCTGTTATTGCTGCTGGCCCAGGGGCGCTCAGTGATGCTGAGCATCATGGGGCCGTTGCAGACCGCCAGCCGCATTGCTGACAGCATCGCCCATGGCAACCTGAGCGAACCGATTGTCGAACCCACCCACAACGACGAAGCCAGCGCCCTGATTCGCAGCCTCGCGACCATGCAGCGCGACCTGCGCGGCATGATCGAAGCCGTGCGCAGCAACGCCCACGGCGTGAGCGGCATGAGCGAACAATTGAGCAGCGGCTGCCACGAAGTCGCCGGCAGCAGTCAGCAACAAAGCGTAGCGGCCAGCACCATGGCGGCTGCCGCCAGCGAAATGACCGCGAGCATTGAGGAAATCACCCGGCATGCCGAGCGCGCACTGAACATGGCCAATCAGGCCGAGGCACTGGCCAAGGATGGCGGTCGCGTGATCCATCAGGTGGTCAACGACATGGACGGCATTGCGCGTTCGGCGCAGCAATCGGCCCAAGTGATCCGCACGCTGGACAAGGAGTCCGAAGGGATTTTCAGCATCATCCAGGTGATCAAGGGCATCGCCGATCAAACCAACCTGCTGGCGCTCAACGCCGCGATCGAAGCCGCTCGTGCCGGTGAGCAGGGCCGTGGATTTGCCGTGGTGGCAGACGAAGTGCGCAGCCTGGCGGGACGCACCAGCGCCTCTACCCAGGAAATTGCCACGATGGTCTCACGCATCCAGCAAAGCACCCGCGAGGCGGTGACCAGCATGGAGGCGGGCGTGGCGCAGGTCGACAAAGGCATGGCCGTGACCGCCGACGTCGAGCGCGCCATCCGCGAAATCCTCGACGCCACGCTGAACACCACGCAACTGGTCAATGACATCACCCGCACCATCGGTGAGCAGAGCCTGGCCAGCAATGAAATCGCCCATCAGGTCGAAATGATTGCCGGTATGTCCGAAGGCAACAGCAAGGTCATCGGCCGGACCGCCTCGACCACCGATGAACTGTCCACCCTGGCAGGCAAGCTCTCGCAGTCGGTGGATCGGTTCAGACTTTAAGGCTTGCGTACCGATCAGTTGGTTTCGGTGATTTTGAAGGCCTCTTCAGTCCTGACAACGTCGATTACAGATACTTGTCCGTCACCGCGCCTTCCGAGGCGCTGGACACGGTCTTCGCGTACTTGGCCAACACCCCGCGTTTGTACTTGGATTCCGGGCGCACCCAGCGGGTTTTGCGCTCGGCCAGTTCGGCGTCGGAGACATCGACCGTAATCTGCCGTGTTTCGGCGTCGATGGTGATCTTGTCGCCGTCTTCAATCAGCGCTATCGGCCCGCCGTCAAAGGCTTCGGGCGTGATATGGCCCACCACAAACCCGTGTGAACCGCCGGAGAAGCGGCCGTCGGTGATGAGCGCAACGTCTTTGCCCAGGCCCTTGCCCATGACCGCCGACGTCGGCGAGAGCATTTCGCGCATGCCGGGCCCACCCTTGGGGCCTTCGTAGCGAATCACGATCACATCGCCGGCCTTGACTTCGCCGTTGAGAATGCCGGCCAGCGCGCCTTCCTCGCCGTGATACACACGAGCCGTGCCTTCAAAGCGCAAACCTTCCTTGCCGGTAATCTTGGCCACGGCGCCGGTGGGCGAAAGGTTGCCGCGCAGCACCACTAAATGGGAGTCCTTTTTGATCGGTTGGTCGAAGGGCAGGATCACGTCCTGTCCCTCGGGATAGTCGGGCACGTTTTCCAGGTTTTCGGCCAGGGTTTTGCCGGTGACCGTCAGCGCATCGCCATGCAGCATGCCGGCGGCGAGCATGCGCTTCATCAGCGGCTGGATACCGCCGATGGCCACCAGTTCGCTCATCATGTATCGGCCGCTGGGACGCAGGTCGGCCACCACCGGGGACACCTTGCCCAACTCGACGAAATCATCCAGCGTCAGCTCGACATCCACGGCATGCGCCATGGCCAGAAGGTGCAGCACGGCATTGGTCGAGCCGGCGAGGGCGATCACCACCCGAATGGCATTTTCAAAGGCCTTGCGGGTCATGATGTCGCGCGGTTTGATGTCTTGCTTGAGCAGCTCCATGACTTGCTGACCGGCACGGAAACTGTCCGACGCCTTGTCGCTGCCGACGGCGTCCTGAGAGCTGGAACCAGGCAGGCTCATGCCCAACGCTTCAATCGCAGAAGCCATGGTGTTGGCCGTGTACATGCCGCCGCAGGAGCCGGGGCCGGGAATCGCCACTTCCTCGATGTGCTTGACCTGAATCTCGCTGATATCCCCCCGCGCGTGCTGACCCACGGCCTCGAATACGGAGATGATATCGGTGTGGCCGGCGCCCGGCCGGATGGTGCCGCCATACACGAAAATGGAAGGGCGATTCAGCCGCGCCATGCCGATCAGGCAGCCCGGCATGTTCTTGTCACAACCGCCCACGGTTACTAGGCCATCAAAGCCTTCGCAGCCGGCCACGACTTCAATGGAATCGGCGATCACTTCCCGCGACACCAGCGAATACTTCATGCCTTCGGTGCCGTTGGCGATGCCGTCGGAAATGGTGATGGTGTTGAAAATGACGCCCTTGGCGCCAGCGGCATTCGCGCCTTTTTCGGCTTCAATCGCCAGCTTGTCGATGTGCATGTTGCAGGGCGTGACCATCGCCCAGGTGGAGGCGATGCCGATCTGCGGTTTCTTGAAGTCTTCGTCGGTGAAACCCACTGCACGCAGCATGGATCGTCCGGGCGCGCGTTCCACGCCATCGACCACTTGGGAGGAATATTTGCGCAGATCAACTGTGTCGCTCATGACGTCTCCTCACCGGCTCATCGAGAAAAGCACGATGAGTATAGTGGTCGAGGCGGACTATCAAGTCGGGAACAGACGCGCGGGTTTGCCGTGTCGTGATATTCTGCGCGCCAACTTGCTTTGACCTATTCAGTTTGTGCGTCCTTGAGACGCGCCAACAGAATCACTGTCGCTCAAGTAGCTGAAGCCAATAACGATAAAAAGTCAGTTCAGTAGGGACATATAAACTGAGGTCGATGGAGACACGTCGGCCTTGTGTGCCCACCCTCCAATCCTTATGCGTACGCAACCCGCAGCATGCTGCCTGCATGCCGTGAATCAGGGGCATCAAGCATGGGGATGGAAGGGCGGATGGCGTTTTATCAAAGGTGCTACAGATGTTTAAGAAAATGAACACGGCCCTGCTGGGGCTGGCTTTGTCGATGGGGATCACGTCCGTTCACGCGGAAGAGGCAAAGAAAGTCGATGTGCTGCTCATTGGCGGCGGCATCATGAGCGCGACCCTCGGTGTTTGGCTCAATGAGCTGGAACCTGGCACTTCGATGGAAATGATCGAGCGCCTCGACGGCGTTGCCCTGGAAAGCTCCAACGGCTGGAACAACGCCGGTACCGGTCACTCCGCCCTGGCCGAATTGAACTACACCCCGGAAGACGATAAAGGCAACGTTCAGATCCCGAAAGCCGTTGAAATCAACGAAGCCTTCCAGATCTCCCGTCAGTTCTGGGCCTGGCAGGTTCAGCAAGGTGTGCTGAAAAATCCGCGTTCGTTCATCAACTCCACGCCGCACATGAGCTTTGTGTGGGGCGATGACAACATCAAGTTCCTGAAGAAGCGCTACGAAGCCCTGCAAGCGAGCCCGCTGTTCGCCGGCATGCAGTACTCCGAAGACCCGGCTGTGATCAAGAAGTGGGTTCCGCTGATGATGGAAGGGCGTGACCCGAACCAGAAAGTCGCGGCCACCTGGAGCCCGATCGGTACCGATATGAACTTTGGCGAGATCACCCGCCAGTTCGTTGCGCACCTGCAAACCACGCCGAAATTTGACTTGAAACTGTCTAGCGAAGTGCAAGACATCACCAAGAACGAAGACGGCAGCTGGCGCGTCAGCTACAAAAACCTGAAAGACGGCACAAAAACCGAAACCGACGCCAAGTTCGTGTTCATCGGCGCGGGCGGCGGTGCACTGCACCTGCTGCAGAAGTCCGGCATTCCTGAAGCCCAGGAATACGCAGGCTTCCCGGTTGGCGGCTCGTTCCTTGTGACCGAGAACCCGACCATCGCCGAGCAACACCTGGCCAAGGCCTACGGTAAAGCCTCCGTTGGCGCACCGCCCATGTCGGTTCCGCACTTGGACACCCGCGTCCTGGACGGCAAGCGCGTCATCCTGTTTGGCCCATTCGCGACCTTCAGCACCAAGTTCCTCAAAGAAGGCTCGTACCTGGACCTGCTGACCACCACCACCACGCACAACGTGTGGCCAATGACCAAAGTCGGCATCAAGGAATACCCGCTGGTCGAGTACCTTGCTGGCCAACTGATGTTGTCTGACGAAGACCGCCTCAACGCCCTGAAAGAATACTTCCCGAACGCCAAAGCCGAAGACTGGCGCCTGTGGCAAGCCGGCCAGCGCGTGCAAATCATCAAGCGTGATGAAGCCGCTGGCGGCGTACTGAAGCTGGGTACTGAGATTGTTGCCTCGCAAGACGGCACCATCGCGGGTCTGCTGGGTGCTTCGCCGGGCGCTTCGACGGCTGCACCGATCATGCTGACCGTGCTGCAGAAGGTGTTCAAGGACAAGGTTGCATCGCCTGCCTGGCAGGAAAAGCTGCACCAGATCGTGCCGAGTTATGGCACTCAGTTGAATGGCAACCCTGAGAAAGTGGCTGAAGAGTGGGCTTACACCGCCAAGGTGTTGCAGCTGACTCCGCCGCCCGCGATTGGTCAGATGGTGGCTCCGGCTGCTGCGCCGGCTGCTCCGGCCAAGGCACCGAAGGCTAATGCTGCAACTGATATGGCTCTGTAACTAGAAGCCTGATCAAAAGCCCACTGAACCGGTGACGGTCAGTGGGCTTTTTTGTGTCTGGAATTCGATCTTGCAGATTACGAATTGCTTAGGCTGACGAGTTTTTTGTGGCGAGGGGGCATGCCCCCGTTGGGCTGCGAAGCGGCCACAGAAAGGTAAACGATCATTCAACGTCGTACATCAATTCCAAGTTTGTTATCCATTCATTCGGCGCGCTGTATCTTGCGTAATAAACTTCCCTTTCTGCGGCGCTTAAATTTGTGAAAAACGGCGAGAAGTAGCTGTCGTTATAGTAGCCCTGAGCGCCTTGCATATCGCCTCCCCACCAAGAAGGGTTATACCCCTCGAAAACAATCCATGGAGGAGGCACGGAGAATTTCTCGCGAGCAATGATGGCCAAGAAATCAACACTATTGGTGACCAGTCGTACAGTCACAGAGTTGAATTCTCTGGTAGATATGAAAAACACCAAGTGCTCAGTTTTTTGAGTGTTTACATACTGCTTTGCGGGTAGTTCGTTAAACGTTTTTTCAGTCGCATACGTGAAGTTGTCTTCGACGAGCGTCAAGAGCTTATGAGTATCTTCGTTGCCGATTAAAAATGGAGAGTAGTAGGCTGGAATGCCTATGTCCTCCAAAGACGTGTTTTGCGGATAGTCGGGTAGGGGAGGATCAATGTTTAATAAAGACTTAGTAAAGATCGACTTCAGTTCTGGTATGGAATATCCGACGATTTGTTCTTTCGGTTCCTGCTTTATGAGGGCTTTGATACGACTAAAAATGCTCATGATCTGTCTCAGTCCTGTAGGTATTCGGTGAGCCAAAAGCCCACTGAACCGGTGACGGTCAGTGGGCTTTTTTGTGTCCGCAATTCGATCTTGCAGATCACGAAATGCTAAGACTGACGAGTTTTTTGTGGCGAGGGGGCTTGCCCCCGTTGGGCTGCGAAGCAGACCTGAATAGGGCGGATTTACTCCTCGTCGTGCTTAAGCGTGCGGTGAACCCATCTTGCTTTATATCGTCGTGAGCTCGCATCTCCAGAGATGGCCAAAGCAGTGCCTCATCCGTCGTGACAAAATGGCTTAAGATCATCCAAGGTGGAATGGATCATCTCGACTAAAGGACGCGACATTTATGGAAATCCCCTTTTCTCAAATCAGCGAGCGTTTGAACAATCGCCGATTTTCGGTAGCAGACAACGCCTACGGGCTATCTGATGCACGCACAGTATTTCACTACCATGTCGAGGAAGGTGCTATTTGGGGTACTTACCAGGGTGGTCATATCCGCAGGGGTAATCAAGTCGGGCGCGTGACAGGCCCCGATACCATTGAGCTTCTTTATCAGTGCTTGACCACGGATGGTGAGATTCTTTCCGGCTGGTCTCGTGGCACGGTAGGCATTGATCACGCAGGACGTACCACGCTGACCTTCGTATGGGGTTGGTTGTCGGGCGCGACCGGAGGTGGGGAGTCGAGCTACGTCGAGCTTGCCGCGTAGCGGTTAAGCAGAAAAAGTCGGACTCCGCCGCCGGTGATTGGTCAGGTGGCGGCTCCGGCTCCAGCTGAGAAGGCCAAGGCGCCGAAGGCTAATGCTGCGACTGATATGGCTCTGTAACTAGAAGCCTGATCAAAAGCCCACTGAACCGGTGACGGTCAGTGGGCTTTTTTGTGGGCGTTTGGAATTCTCAGTGTCTCGGTTGCACTGGGTCAGAAGCCAGCCTCAATTGACGATTATTTGGTTGTGCTATACAACTAATAAGACGTTTCGTTCGAGGTGCTTCTCGTGATTCATTCCCAATCAAACCTGATTAACCAAGTCCGTTCGGTATCGCGTCTCATGGTGCGAGAGTTGGGGTTCATGCAAGCCACGCTGGCTGCGACGGACTATCCACCCTCGTCCGTCCACACGATTGTGGAGATTGGGGAGCGGAGTTCGATGACGGCAGTGGAGCTTGTGGAGCTCCTCGGCCTGGAAAAGTCCACCGTGAGCCGTATGGTGCGCAAGCTGATTGAGGCCGGCGAGATAGAAGAGGCTCCACACGAGGATGACGCACGTTCCAAGAAACTGCGACTCACGGCGAAAGGCAAGAAGACCCTTCGAGCCATTGATTCATTCGCGAAAGAACAGGTGAGCGCTGCCTTGGCTCACTTAACGAATGAGCAACAGCAGGCAGTGAGTGAGGGCATCGCCCACTATGCGGTCGCGCTGCAAGCCCATCGACTTGATACAGAGCAATTGCCTCCCGCGCAATTGGACATTGCTCGGGGCTACCGTCCCGGAATCATCGGCCGTATTGTCGAAATGCATGCTGACTACTACGCAAGACATTCGGACTTCGGTCAGCCGTTTGAAAGTCTGGTTGCATCAGACATGGCGGAGTTGATGGGGCGTTTGGACAATCCACGCAACGAGGTGTGGGTGGCGTTGGACGGCCAGCGAATTGTAGGTTCCATCGCGATAGACGGCGAAGGAGAGGGCGGCGAAGCGATTCTCCGCTGTTTCATTCTTGATGACTCAGCGCGAGGTAAGGGAGCAGGCAAACGCTTGTTGGTTGAAGCAATAAATTTCTGTGACGAACAGGGTTTTTGCGCGACGCGGCTTTGGACATTCAAAGGTCTTGATGCCGCTCGTAAACTGTATGAAGGCTTTGGTTTTAAGTTGGAACAGGAACAAGAGGGGGATCAATGGGGCAAAAGGGTGACTGAGCAGTGTTTTTTACGACCTGGCCTGGCTGTTGCAAAAACTTGAGTCACTATAAAACGTGTAACAGGTTATCCGCGATTGTCCCCGAAAAAGCGGCCTCTACCGGTCCAATAAGAAACACAGGTCCCACGCCATCCCATTGAACCGTCACAGTTCCGCCATCACATTCAACCTCAACGGAGTTGTCTAACAAGCCACAACGAATTCCGTTTACAGCGGCACCGCAAGAGCAGGAACCTGAACCGAGCGGAATGCCACCCCAGCGCTCCCAAATGCGCAACCGAATGTGTTTTCGGTTGATGATCTGGACGAAATGCACGTTCGTCCTGAGGGGGAATAGGGGATTTGTTTCAATTGTCGGGCCGATAGCCGCTATATCGATGGCTGTCAGATCATCTACAAAATAGGTGCAGTGCGGATTTCCCATGCTGCAAGCTGTTGGGCTACCAGCAAGTGGCAAAACAGCAGTGTCCAGTTCCAGAGCCAGGGGAATATCCGACCAGCCGAAAAGCGGCTCCCCCATGTTGACGGAAATTGCGCCGGTTGAAGTTCGTTCGCAAGTGAGTAGACCACGGTTGGTTCGGAGCGCTATTGAAGTGGTATTTGATTCGCGCATCAGCACATCCGCGGCGCCCCGCGTGGCGCTGCCGCAAACTTCCAATGTGGAGCCATCTGCGTTCCAAAACATCAAACGCGCATCTGCACCTTCGCAATCGAGCACCACCGCGAGTTGATTGAAGCCGACTCCTCGGTGCCGATCACCCATTCGCCGAGCCAGGGTACTTGTCATTGGATTGGTCGCGTTTCGCGAGTCGACAATGACGAAGTCATCGCCATTGGCGTGCATTTTATGAAAGCTCAGCGGCATAAATAGACCCTGGCGCAATTGACGTTCAAAGGCGATCTAGCGCCGATTCGGTGTTCTGATCCGTATTTTCCCGCGTCATCTGCATCTGTAATGCACACAGCCGCCGGCTCACAATAACGGCACGCTCCGCAGTCGCGGCAACCGCTGCACCGAAAACTCATAATGTAGGAGGCCCAATGGGCAAGATGGCGATTTTCCTGGGTGGATTTCTGGTGTTGACCATTTTGATTGGCGCCCTGGCCACGATCTCTCCGACTTAGTTTTTCCTGCGATCAGACGTCTGCCCGCCAGCGCCGTGCCTGAACGACCAGCGCTGGTGCAAAGTGCAGCACGACCATGCGCACCAAATGATGGGTCAGGATGAACACCACGTTCAGCCCGCCGCTGAAGGCGACGAGGGCAATGGTTTCGATGGCGCCAGGCATGTACGCCAGCCACAACGACAAGGGATCGCTGCCCAGTACCCGTCCGGCCACGGCGGCAAACGCCGCTGCGATCAGCAACATCAGGGCGACGGCCATGAGCCCGGCTCGGCCGTGGCGGACAAGTTCTGCGAGGCTGATGTCTTTGAATTTCGAGCCAATCAGCACACCGAGGAGGACCACGGCGGTGTCGACACTCCATGACGGCAGGTGGAAGGCCTGGAGATAGCCCAGCTTGAGGTAGACACCGGTGACGACGATCGCGGTGAGCATGAACGGCGCTGGAACGCCAATGCGCAACAGCAAGCGGCCGAGCAACAGGCACAGGGCGATCAGCGACAGCAGGGTCAGCACCGTGCTCATGAGCAACGGGCTGCTCTCGGCAAGTGCCACGTCGGTCTGTCCGGGAATGCAGAAACTGACCAGCACGGTGATCGACAGCAGTCGCACCAGATGGACGACGATCACTTTGCTGGACGCGCGCTCGGACTCGAGTAAATCGAATACGGCGGCGAGTGCGCCCGGATACACGGCTAACAGGGAGTCCTTCGGGTTCCATCCCGAGACGCTGAGCAGCCACAAACCGGCCACGGTACTCTGGACCATCAAGCCCAGCAGCATGAAGCCCAGGCTCGGCAACATGGCGGCCGCCGTTTGGCTGTTCCACGAGGTGAACATCAGGCCGGTCGCGATCCCCAACACGATTTGCACGTAACCAAGGCTGAAGGGCAGCGCGGGGGAAAAACGCAAATTGCTGGCGATCAATGCAGTGGCGAGTATTGAGCCGAGCAACAGGCCATGAGGGAGACCGGCATATTGCAACGCGGTGCCGACGCCGGTGGCGATCAGCAAGCACAATAGGGTTTTCATGGTTTGATGAGTCTTCCTTGATTCATGTTGAACCCAACGCTTGCATCCGGGCCACGCACGTTTTCCCATTTAACGGCGTGAAGCGTCAAGTGACAAAAAGCACAACGCCTCCACAGTGGGAGGCGTTGCAGTTTCAGCGATACCGCTCGTGTTACCTGAGATCGAAGCGATCCAGGTCCATCACTTTGGCCCAGGCGGCGACGAAGTCTTTCACGAACTTTTCCTGCGCATCAGCGGTTGCATAGACTTCAGCCAACGCTCGCAACTGCGCATTCGAGCCGAAGACGAGATCGACGCGGGTGCCGGTCCATTTCAATTCGCCGGTTTTGCGATCGCGCCCTTCGAACTCCTCATTAGCCTCCGACACCGGTTTCCATTCCACGCCCATGTCCAGCAGGTTTTTGAAGAAGTCGTTGGTCAATGCTTCCGGCTGCTGGGTGAATACACCGTGCCTGGTTTGTCCGACGTTGGTGTTCAACACCCGCATGCCGCCAATGAGCGCGGTCATTTCTGGCGCGGTGAGTGTCAGCAGTTGCGCCTTGTCGATCAACAGATGCTCGGCCGGGACGCTGTATTTGCCTTTGAGGTAGTTGCGGAAGCCATCGGCGATGGGTTCGAGGAAGCCGAAAGATTCCACGTCCGTCTGCTCTTGGGAGGCATCCATCCGCCCAGGTGAGAAAGGCACCGTCACGGTTTGACCGGCATTTTTCGCCGCCTGTTCGACGCCGGCATTACCGGCCAGCACGATCAGGTCTGCCAGCGAGATTTTCTTGCCGCTGTTGTTGAACTCGCTTTGGATACCCTCGAGTTTCGCCAGCACGCTCGTCAGTTGCTCAGGCTGGTTGGCCTGCCAGAACTTCTGCGGGGCCAGACGCAAACGCCCACCGTTGGCGCCACCGCGTTTGTCGGAGCCGCGGAAAGTCGACGCCGCCGCCCAAGCCGTTGATACAAGCTGAGAGACGCTCAGGCCAGAATCGAGGATTTTGCTCTTGAGCGCGGCGACGTCACTGTCGTTGACCAAGGCATGGTCGACCGCTGGAATCGGGTCTTGCCACAGCAGCTCTTCGCTCGGCATTTCCGGGCCGAGGTAGCGGGAGAGGGGACCCATGTCGCGGTGGATCAGCTTGAACCAGGCGCGGGCGAACGCGTCGGCCAACTGGTCTGGATTGGCCAGGAAACGCCGCGAAATCGGCTCATAGATCGGGTCGAATCGCAGCGACAGGTCGGTGGTCAGCATGGTCGGATTGCGACGCTTGGACGGGTCGTGAGCATCCGGAATGATGCCGGCGCCGGCGTTATTTTTCGGTATCCACTGGTTCGCACCGGCCGGACTTTTGCTCAGTTCCCACTCGAAGCCGAACAGGTTTTCCAGGTAGTTGTTGCTCCATTTCGTGGGTGTGGTGGTCCAGGTCACTTCCAGGCCGCTGGTGATCGTGTCGCCCCCTTTGCCAGTGCCGAAAGAGCTTTTCCAGCCCAGGCCCTGCATTTCCAGGCCCGCGGCTTCGGGCTCGGCCCCGACATTGTCGGCAGGTCCGGCGCCATGGGTCTTGCCGAAGGCGTGGCCGCCAGCGATCAGTGCCACGGTTTCTTCGTCATTCATCGCCATGCGACCGAACGTTTCGCGGATGTCCTTGCCCGCAGCGACCGGATCCGGGTTGCCTTCCGGGCCTTCCGGGTTGACGTAGATCAGGCCCATTTGCACGGCGGCGAGCGGGTTCTCCAGGTTGCGCCCCTGTTCAGTGCGGCTTGCCTCGTTTTCCCCTGGCTCAGCTACAAGTGGGCCTTCGCCGGGTTCTTGCATGGGCTCGTCTTTTTTGCCGTAGCGGGTGTCGCCGCCCAGCCACTTGTTTTCCGAGCCCCAGTAGACGTCCTCATCCGGTTCCCAAACGTCCGGACGACCGCCGGAAAAGCCGAAGGTCTTGAAGCCCATGGACTCCAGGGCGACGTTGCCGGTGAGGACGATCAGATCAGCCCAGGAAATTTTGTTGCCATATTTTTGCTTGATCGGCCAGAGCAGCCGACGTGCCTTATCGAGGCTGACGTTGTCCGGCCAACTGTTGAGCGGCGCGAAGCGTTGCTGGCCGGAACCGGCGCCACCACGACCGTCACCGGTGCGGTACGTACCGGCGGCGTGCCAGGCCATGCGAATGAAGAGTGGCCCGTAGTGACCGAAGTCCGCCGGCCACCAGTCCTGGGAGTCAGTCATCAACGCAGTCAGGTCTCTTTTGACCGCTTCAAAGTCCAGGCTTTTGAAGGCTTCTGCGTAGTTGAAGTCCTTGTCCATGGGGTCGGACAGGGACGAGTGCTGATGGAGGATTTTCAGATTCAATTGGTTCGGCCACCAGTCGCGGTTTGTCGTGCCACCGCCAGCGGCGCTAATGAACGGGCATTTCGATTCGTTTGCCATGTGTGAGCTACCTTTGGTCGTATTCATCCGGCTATCCGGCCCAACGTGGGCGTTAAACAGCAACGGGCGAAACCAATGACACAGGCTGCAGGGCCAGCAGTTTGATCAACTGATTGTTTTGATCACAGGGGAATTCTGAACAGCGGCAATCGAGTTGCCTGCACGGTGGCCTACGGCAGGTTTAGTCAGGTTTCTGACCCATTCCTATCTCCTTATCAGCTCTTGACCGGCCGGCTTATGGTGCCGGCGCTCGAATAAGGTTAGACCCCAGTTGGGAAGTCAGCTAATAGGGGGAGTATTGGGTCGTGATAGGCAGAGTCTTTTACTGGCGTCACGGGGCGGGGCCGCGTCTATCTGGACCAATAGACGCAAGCGCTTACATCACGGGACTTTACGACGGCGTATCAGTTGTCAAAGCGACCATTTTTGAACTGTTCAAAGACTTCGGACGGCAGCCGGGGTGGGCGGCGGGACGATGACGTTGTGAGGGCAACCTTTTGTCGGTGGGCGTGAACCGGACTCGCGATCAATTGATCCCTGTAGAAGGACTCACTCTCCGACTGAGGAACTCAAACCATGCAGCCCAAGGCACACCAGCGATACGACCTGACGCTGCTGATGCTGTTTGTGTTGATCGTCGTGGTGTCGGGTTATTCACCCCGCAGCCGAGTGGATTGGGCACTGGAAAACCTGTTGGTGCTGTTCCTGGTGGGCACACTGGTGGCGGTTTCTGGCCGGTTTCGCCTGTCGGCGGTTGCCATCAGCCTGGTATTCGTTTTCCTGTGCATTCACGAACAGGGTTCCCACTACACCTATGCCAAGGTGCCGTACGACCAATGGTGTTCAGCCTTGACCGGGGTCAGCCTCGATAAAGCGCTGGGGTTGCAGCGCAATCATTTTGATCGGCTGGTCCATTTGAGTTATGGGCTGTTTATGGTTTATCCCATTCGAGAAGTGTTGGTGCGCCTGACGCCGTTGCGGGGTTTCTGGTTGGTGTTTATGGCGTTGAACATCATTCTGTCGACGTCGGCCATTTACGAAATGGTGGAATGGATCGGCGGCGCCTACCTGGGCGACGACACTTCGCGTGCCTTCATCGGTGCGCAGAACGATCCCTGGGATTCACAGAAAGACATGGCGTTGGCGGTGGTCGGCGCCTTCGTCAGCGAGTGTGTGGTTTTGCTGTGCAAACAAAAGCGCGCCGTTCCTCAGGCTGAGCAACCGTTTTAAATCACCCGATAAGAAAAACCGATACCCGCTTAAGGATTTCCCAGCGGCGGGGCAGGCACTTGCGGCTTTAGAGTCACGCCCTCGTGATGGTGCATCGTGAGATAGACTCAACAGCGAACATCCGACAGTGGGAGTGACAACGGTGGCGGGATTGCGATGGACTCGCTGATCACGGCCGCAGCGCAGGCACTGGCAGCGGGTGATCCGCTCGGCGCGCTGAACCGGGTCGCGTTGCGCGACGATGCGCCGGCGCTGGCGTTGCGCGGGATTGCGATGGCGCAACTCGGCGATCTGGTGCGAGCCAAGGCGCTGGTGCAGAGGGCGGCGCGGGTCTTCGGACCGAAGGAGGCCTTGGCTCGGGCGCGCTGTGTGGTCGCCGAGGCCGAGATCGCGCTGGCCTCCCGGGAGTTGGGCTGGCCGGTGAAGGCGCTCGAGTCAGCGCGGGTGACGCTTGAGACGCACGGCGATCGAGTGAACGCCGCTCATGCGCGGTATCTGCAGATTCGGCGTTTGCTGCTGATCGGGCATCTCGAAGAGGCTGACGTGCTGCTCGCCGAGCTTGACCCCGCGCCATTGCCGCCGGCATTGCGCGCCGCCCACGAACTGGTCGTGGCGGGGATCGCGATGCGACGACTCGAGACGAACAAGGCGCGGTCTGCACTCACAAGGGCCGAGCACGCTGCGCGCGATGCCGATATTCCTGCGCTGACGGCCGAGGTGGAAAACGCTGCCCTTGTCCTGAACACGCCCGTCGCGCGTTTGATTGCCCATGGCGAAGAACGGCCTCTGTTGCTGGAGGAGGTTGAAGCGTTGCTCGCGTCCACATCGCTGGTCGTGGACGCCTGTCGCTACGCCGTGCGTGGTGCCGGCATGTCGGTCTCCCTCGCCACACGCCCGGTCTTGTTCGCCCTCGCACGGGCACTGGCCGAAGCGTGGCCGGCCGACGTGTCGAGGGAAACGCTGATTGCCCAGGCCTTTCGTTTGAAGCATGCCGATGAGTCCCTTCGCGCGCGGTTGCGAGTCGAAGTCGGGCGACTGCGCGCGGCGCTGAAACCCTTGGCCGGTGTGACGGCTACCCAGCGCGGGTTTGCCCTGGTGTCGCTGGTTGCCTCCGACGTTGTGGTGCTGGCGCAACACGTCGAAGAGAAGCACGGGTCGGTGTTCGCTTTCCTTGTCGATGGTGAGTCGTGGTCGAGCTCGGCCCTGGCGCTGGCCCTTGGCGCCAGCCAGCGCACGGTGCAACGGGCACTCGACGAACTGGCCCGCGCGGGCAAGGTGCAGTCGTTCGGTCGCGGTCGGGCGCGTCGCTGGATGACCCCGCCGGTGCCGGGTTTCGCGACGACCTTGTTACTCCCGGTGCCACTGCCGGGTGACTAGGATGAACGTCACCCACCCGTAACGAGGAATGCCAACATGAAACAGTCAGCAGCCAGAATCGTTCGTGAATATGGACCCTTTGCCGGTGTCGACAAGGTGCACGGCGTCACCTGGGACGGCCAGCACGTGTGGTTTGCCACCGGCGACAAACTCAACGCCCTGGACCCGGCGAGCGGCAAGACACTGCGTTCAATCGATGTCGCTGCCCATGCCGGCACCGCCTTCGACGGCCAGCACCTGTTCCAGATCGCCGAGGATCGCATCCAGAAAATTGACCCGCAGACCGGCCGTGTACTCGCGACAATTCCGGCGCCTGGCGGCAGTGACTCAGGGCTGACGTGGGCGGAAGGGACGCTGTGGGTCGGCGAGTATCGGGATCGCAAGATTCATCAGATCGATCCCGAGACCGGCGCGATTCTGCGCACCCTTGAATCCAATCGTTTTGTCACCGGGGTGACCTGGGTCGACGGTCAGTTGTGGCATGGCACCTGGGAAGAAGACGAGAGTGAGTTACGCCATATCGATTCGACCACCGGCGAGGTGTTGGAGAGTGTGAAGCTGCCGGCCGGCGTCGGGGTGTCGGGGCTTGAATCGGATGGTGGCGATCAGTTTTTCTGCGGCGGCGGTGGCAGTGGAAAGGTGAGGGCGGTGCGGCGCCCCTGAATAAGGCGCCGCTCAATCATTCAAGGCGCGCCAAACAACATCGTCCAGTAAACGCCTTCATCACTGCGCGCGTCCGCCGCATAGGCTGCGCCCATCTGGGTAAACATCGGGTTCATCAGGTTGGCGCAATGTCCCGGGCTGGCCAGCCAGCCCGACATGGCCTTGCTCGGTGAACCCTGGCCGGCGGCGATGTTCTCGCCGATCTGCCGGCCACGGAAACCTGCGGCTCTGGCCCGGTCTGCAGGCATGTCACCGTCGGGGTCCTTGTGGGCGAAGTAGTTGCCGTAGGCCATCGCCTTGCTGTGCCCTTGCGCCGCTGCGCCCAGGGCTGCGTTCCAGGCCAATGGCCGTGCGGCGGCGAAGCGCTGACGACCGCAAAGTCGCGGCGTGGAGCGTGCCGCATTGACCTGTGCCAGCAACGCTTTGCTGACGGCCCGCGAATCACCCACGCGACTGTCCAGCACGGGCTGCGCCAGCACCACCTGCCATTCACTCCGGGCGCGACTGACGCCAATGTCGGCATATTGGGTATCGAGCAACGCCCCGCAGTAATCGCTCTGGAGCATGTCGAAGGCCTCATCGGCATCCTGAGCCCCGACCACGCGAATCGTGCGAACGGTCACCGCCTGATAGCCGGACGCCTTCAATCGATCGCGCAAACCGCCGCCATAGCCGATCGGCAAAGCCAGGTTCGACTTCAATGCCAGCGGCGATAACGCTCGACCCGCGCGCCCCAGGCAGCGATCGGGATGAGCGCGGTAGTCGTTGATGGCTTCCACCAACTGCCTTTCGGCACCGGCATGGGCGGGGTTGGCGAACAGGGAAAACAGAGGAATGAAACAGAGCGAGGCAACGCGAACGAACGGGCGGGTTTGGCGCATGGATGAATAGCTCTGAGCGGGCAAGTGGAATTCACGGCTCGGCTATGACTGGCGCTTCAACACAAGGTTCACGGGCGAAAGAGACATATTTGCGCTGGGCGCAGTGCGTCCGCCAACGAGGACATGGAGGTGTCGTATGATGGCGTCTTTTTACCCGTCACAAGGATTCACCCATGCCGTTAAGCAAACGCGATCAGGCGCAGATCGAGCGTCGCCTGATTGCCACCCTGACCGAGGCGTGTGAGACGGCCAAAGTGGACATCGTCGGGTTCTGCTGGCTGACCCACGAGGTCGATTACGAGGTGTTCCCCTCCAGTCTGCGGATCATCTGGGTCTTCGATACGCAGGCCAATAAAGATCAGGCGCTGGCCAGCGGGCAGGGCGAGCGCATGTTTGAGTTGACTGCCGTTGCGTTAAGCGAAGCGGACGTTCTCGTCAGCCCGGTATCGGCCCATGTGCAGTTCGATTCTGAAGAAGCCTGCCAGCGCGCCAATGGCGGAAACTGGCAGCAACGCTTGTCGCGCCCACTCACCTCGAAAACTTTCGCGCCCCGGCCACGCAGAGGATCACCGCGACGGTAACCCCCAGCATGCCGATCCTGACGTGCTCGTGAAGCAGCGTGGCCGCCAGCGCCAAACCAAAAAACGGCTGCAGCAGTTGCAGCTGGCCGACGGCGGCAATCCCTCCTTGGGCCAGCCCGCGGTACCAGAATACGAAGCCGATCAGCATGCTGAAGAGCGACACGTAAGCCAGGCTCAACCACGCGGCTGGGGTGACTCCCGAAAACGAAGCCGGGGCCATGAACCAGGTCAGCGGGACCATGACGGGCAGCGACAGGACCAATGCCCACGAGATCACCTGCCAGCCTCCCAGGGTTCTTGAAAGCTTCGCGCCTTCGGCATAACCCAGCCCGCAGGCGAGGATGGCCAGCAGCATGAGGATGTCGCCGGTCGGCGAAGCGGTCAGGCCTTGGGAGACGGCAAATCCCACGACCAACGCGCTGCCCAGCACCGAGAAGAACCAGAACACCGGCCGTGGACGCTCCCCGCCGCGCAACACGCCGAACACCGCAGTGGCGAGTGGCAACAAGCCAACGAAGACGATGGAATGCGCCGACGTCACGTACTGCAGCGCCAGCGCCGTCAGCAGCGGAAACCCTACTACAACGCCCATTGCCACGATCGCCAAAGGCATAAGCTGATGCTTGGCGGGACGTTTTTCTTTAAACAGCACGAGCATGCAAAGCGCCAGAAGTCCGGCAATCGCCGCTCGGGCAACGGTCAGGAACACCGGGTCGAATTCCAGCACGGCCAACCGTGTGGCCGGCAGCGAGCCGCTGAAAATCAGCACGCCGATGAACCCGTTGAGCCATCCGCTCGCGGTCTTTTCCGTTGTTGGGTTTTGCAGGGTCCGTTCCATGTGAGGGCTCTCTGAATTTGCAGAGATCCATCGTATGGTCGATGATCACTACAATCAAAAAATTGTCATGGATACATCTCGACATGCCTCGCTCACGGTACAAGTCATTAGTGGATGCTTTGGCGGCTGACATCCGGTCAGGCCGATTGTTGCCAGGCACGCGCTTGCCGACGCATCGCCAACTCGCGGCGACAGAAGGGCTGGCGCTGGTGACCGCCAGCCGGGTCTATGCAGAGCTCGAAGCCATGGGCCTGGTCAGCGGCGAGACGGGGCGAGGCACGTTCGTGCGGGAGACGTCTTTGCCGCCGGGCTTGGGCATTGACCAGAAAAACGTTGCCGTGGGAATGACCGACCTCAACTTCAACTATCCCTCGCTCCCAGGGCAGGCAGAACTCTTGCGAAATGCCCTGCGCCAACTCGCCTCGGGCGGTGATCTGGAATCCCTGTTGCGCTACCAGCCACACGCCGGGCGCCTGCATGAGCGCGCCTCGGTGGCGCGTCATTTACTCGCCCGAGGGCTGACGGTGGAGGCCGAGCAAGTGCTGATAGTCAGTGGCGCTCAGCATGGGCTGGCCGTGACGATGATGGCGCTGCTGCAACCCGGTGATGTGATTGCTGCGGATGCGCTGACCTATTCAGGGTTCATCGTGCTGGCCGAAGCCTTGCACCTTGAAATCGTGCCCATTCCCGTGACCGAACAGGGGCCTGATCTGGAGGCGCTGGACCGTCTGTGCCGAAGTCGCCGCGTGCGGGCGGTGTACTCGATGCCGACGCTGCACAATCCACTGGGGTGGGTGATGAGTGCCGATCAGCGCGATTCGCTGGTGACGATTGCGCGCAAGCATGACTTGCTGATCATCGAGGACGCCGCCTATGCGTTCCTTGCCGAGAACCCGCCGGTACCGATAGCGCAACTCGCACCCGAGCGGACCGTTTACGTTTCAGGACTCTCCAAGAGTGTGGCCACCGGACTGCGCGTAGGTTTCGTCGCCGCCCCGGCCGAAAAAGTCCCCGCGCTGGAGCGCACGATCAGGGCAACCACCTGGAATACTCCGGGTGTGCTGACGGCGATTGCGAGCACGTGGCTCGACGATGGCACCGTCATGCAACTGGAAGCTGAAAAACGCCAGGATGCGCAGGCCAGGCAAGCCATCGCCGCAGAAGTGCTGGCGGGCCTTCCGTGCATTCGCCACCCGTCGTCCTATTTTCTTTGGCTGCCTCTGTCTGAAGATGCAAGGGCCGACCAGATCGCCGCGGCGCTGCTGCGTGAAAAAGTCGCGATTTCAACCGCTGAGCCTTTTGCGACGTCTGCCCATGTACCGCATGCGATTCGCTTGGCGCTGGGGTCGGCAGAGATGGGCGCACTGCGGGAGGCACTGGAAAAAGTGAAGTGGGTGATTGGTGCCTATTCATAGTCCGAAGTCGCCCACCGCCATCTATATTGAAAGGTCCAGTCCGCCGCAGATTACGCAAGCGCCCTGACGCGTGGCGAAGCTCTCGCCCTTGCGATATGGCATTACCCAATGCGTTCTCTGACCGGCTGGTAAAGCGTCTTCGGTGACCGATAAGCGCAAACTCATCACTTATCGTGACCCTCAACTGAGGTAATGAAGATGAAGCCCCTATTCGCGGTTGCTATCGCTATCCTCGTGCTTTGTGTCTCGGCCCTCGCCAGCGCCGCTCCTGCCGCCGATCCCCAGGCCATTCAACCCTTCCACTTCAATGTTGCGGACAAGGACCTCACCGATCTGCGCAACCGTATCGCGGCGACCCGCTGGCCGGACAAAGAGACGGTTTCCGATCGATCACAGGGCGCACAGCTGGCACAGCTGCAGGAACTGGTTCGCTACTGGGGCACGGACTACGACTGGCGCAAGGCCGAGGCGCAGCTCAATAATCTGGCGCAGTACGTGACCACCCTCGACGGGGTCGAGATCCACTTTATCTGGGTGCGCTCCCCGCACCCGAACGCTTTGCCGATGATCATGACCCACGGTTGGCCAGGCTCGGTGTTCGAGTTCATCAAGGTCGTCGGTCCGCTCACCGACCCGACCGCGCACGGGGGCAGTGCGGCAGATGCCTTCGATGTGGTGATTCCGTCCATTCCTGGCTACGGCTTCTCTGGCAAACCGAGTGGTATCGGTTGGGACCCGGACCACATCGCGCGGGTCTGGGCGCAGCTGATGCAGCGCCTCGAGTACACCCACTACGTCGCCCAGGGTGGCGACTGGGGCGCGCCCATTACCAGCGCGATGGCGCGCCAGGCGCCGACCGGGTTGCGCGGCATTCACCTTAACCTGCCCGCCACGATACCGGCGGAAGCGAGCGCGGCGCTCGCTGTCGGCGGACCGGCACCGGCGGGATTTTCCGACAAGGAACGCGCGACCTACGACGCCGTCGCCACGCTCGTCAAACAGGGGAACCTGGCGTACAGCGCGATGATGGCCGCGCGGCCGCAGATGATCGGTTACGGCGCGACGGATTCACCGGCCTTCCTCGCCGCGCTCATGCTCGTGCATCCAGGCTTTGCCCGGTGGACATACGGCGCCGACCCGCAACAGTTGCCGACCAAGGATGAAGTGCTGGACGACATCACCCTCTACTGGCTGACCAATAGCGCCGCCTCGGCAGCCAGGCTCTACTGGGAGAACATGGGGCGAAGCCCGCTTTCTTCGGCCGCACAGAAGACCACCGAGATTTCGCTGCCGGTGGCCGTCACCGTGTTTCCAGAGGATGTTTACTGCCCGCCGGAGTCGTGGGCCCGGCGCGCTTATAGCAACTTGATCTACTTCCACCAGGCCGACAAGGGTGGCCACTTTGCGGCCTGGGAACAGCCGCAGCTGTTTACCGAGGAGCTTCGCACGGCGTTCCGGTCGCTGCGCTAGTCGCCGCCATTTACAAACCACCGCCCAACACCTTGAGGTACTCGGGGCTCTCGGATATCGAGTTGTGCCCCGTACCCGGTATGACCTTCAGCGACGCCACCCCCTTGGCGAAATGCGTGAAGAGCCGCTCGGTGCTGGAACGCGGTATCACTTCGTCGTGCTCCGCCGCGATCAACAGCGTCGGCACCGTGATGTGGGCGGCGTACTTCCAGGATTCAAAGGTGTCCTTGAGCAACCACTTCACCGGGAAAATGGGGAACTGCCGGGCGGCGAGTTCTTCAACACTGTTGTAGGGCGTGATCAGCACCAGACGCGCCGCCGGGCGTTGGCTGGCGAGGCGCACGGCGACGCCCGAGCCCAGGCTGCGACCGACCACCGTAATGTGTGGATGGGTGGCGTAGACCAGGTCAAACAAGGTCAGGGCGTCGCGCGAAATCATCTCCTCGGAGGGCGATCCGGAACTGCCACCGTAGCCTCTGTAGTGCAGCAAGTAGACGGCGTGATCGGCAAAGGCTGCGGAAAACGAAGGCAGGCTCCGGGAGACATCTTCGGCATTTCCACCGAAATAGATCAACGCGTTCGGCCCCTCGTGAGGCCTGACAGACACCAGCACCTGCGCGTCGTCGACCGATAACGTGAGCAGCGTTGCCGAGGTGCCGACGGCGCGGGGTTGCGGGAAGTAGATGAGGGCGCGCTGGAACACGAACAGCGCAGCGCAGAGCGCCAGATACACGACGGCGATGATGACGACGGTTGACACCAGGATGCGTGGCATTCGGCTAACTTTAGTGGGCGGCATTGGCGGCTCTGGCCTGAAGACGGCTATCGCTTGATCGCTGTCAGAGTGTAGTAGACCGATCGCGCGACGCACCGGGAGGGGCACCCGTGCCCGTCGCTGTGAAATGGCTCAACGTCCTGCCGTCGGAAAAAGCGGCGCAGTCGCCGGTAGCTATGCTGATGTGGCCAGCCTCGTGCGTGCGACGTGAGAAGTGCAGTGGACCGTGGCTGACAGCAAAAATGTAGAAGGGCAATTTCATGAGCCACACTGATGGCTACACGCGTCGAAAAATACTCACGCTGGCTGCCGGTGCTTCGGCGGTTTTCACCTTCGATCCGGCTTTTGCAGCATCCACGCCGTCGACCGAAACAGGAGGCAAGAACATGCTGACCCGGGCCATTCCATCCAGCGCCGAACGCTTGCCGATCGTTGGGCTGGGCACGTATCGCGGTTTTGATGTCGAGCCTTCAAGTCCGGCCTACAAGCAACTGCCTGCGGTGCTGCGTGCGTTGTTCGAGAAGGGCGGGAAGGTGATCGACAGTTCGCCCATGTACGGCCGCGCCGAACAGACGACCGGTGAGCTGCTGTCGATTCATGAGCCGCGCTCGCCGGCGTTTCTGGCCACCAAGGTGTGGACCCGTGGTCGCGAAGAAGGCATCGCGCAGATGGAACAGTCTTTCAAGCTGCTGCAGACCGACCGGATCGACCTGATGCAGATTCACAACCTGCTGGACTGGAAAACCCATTTGCCCACACTGCGCAAATGGAAGGAAGAGGGGCGCATCCGTTACATCGGCATCACCCATTACACGGCGTCGGCGTATGACGAGGTGGAAGCGGTGCTCAAGGCCGAGCCGTTGGACTTTTTGCAGATCAACTATGCCCTGGACGATCGTGGCGTCGAGAAACGCATCCTGCCGCTGTGTCGCGAGCGGGGCGTGGCGGTGATCTGCAATCGGCCCTTCGGCGGCGGTGATTTGCTCGCCCGCTTGAAGGGCAAGCCGCTACCGGGTTGGGCCGCACAAGTGGGGGTCAACAGTTGGGCGCAACTGGCGCTCAAGTTCCTGCTGACGCATTCGGCGGTGACCTGCGTGATCCCCGGCACCAGCAACCCGCGTTACATGGCGGAAAATGCCGGTGCCGGTTTTGGTCCGATGCTGACGGGGGCGCAGCGCGAGCAGTTGATTGACGTGGTGGGGTAGGCGAACTTTCGAGGCCGGTCAGGTGTTGTCCGGCGGCTGGCGAAATCGCGCCGGGATGGCCTCTTCAAATGGATAAAACGAAAACCAGGGCCTGGCTTCGTCGATGACCCGCTGGACGGACGGCCTGTTCATCAGTCTGTCGAAATAGGCTTTCAAGTGGCCATAGTCGTCGGGGAACGGCTCGAGCGTGCTGGCATAGAACAGGGCCGGGGCCGCGGCGCAATCGGCCAGGCTGAAATCTGCACTGGCGAGCCAGATTCTCGACGCCATCTGGTGGTCGAGCATGCCGTACGTTGTCCGCAGTGTGGAACGTTCTCTGGTCAAATCTCCGTGAGCGTCGCGCAGGCGATCGAGCACGATCTGTTGCAGCGGCGTTTGTAGGTAGTGGTCGCAGATTCGGTCCCACAGACGGATTTCCAGCGCGGTATCCCAATCGTTGGGAACGAGTGGATGTTCACCCGGATAAAATCGGTCCAGGTATTCGATGATGATCGTGGTCTCCGCCACGTTGCGTTGGCGAGCATGGTCGCGGATGACCGGGAACTTGCCGAACGGCCACAGCGCTTGCAGCTCTGCTCGGTCTGCATCGTTGGCGAGATCGATGATCCGCTTTTCGAAGTCGGCAGCGTTTTCATAGAGCGCGATGAGCACTTTGTGGCAGAACGACGACAACGGATGGTAGTAAAGAGTCAGCGACATCTCTCAGCTCCTCGAAAGGCAAGTGACCCTCATCATAGTCGCCGTCCAGGACGGTCAGGCGCGCGGTGCTAGACTTTCAGGGTGGAATAGACGATCGAACAACCTGATCCGGCGGTGCGAGGACGAAAACGCTGGAGGTATGACATGACGACTCAATCGCTGGCTAAAGAACACATCAACGTGGTGGTCCGTAATTATGTGGAAGGCATGGTGTTCGCCGATGAAGCCTTGCTGCGACAAGCCTTTCATCCTGCTTGCCGCATCATTGGCCATTTCGAAGACAAGCTTGAATGGTTATCGCTGGAGGAATTTATCGGCGCGATCAAGGCCGAAGGGCCGGCGCCCAAAGAGGTCAAACCATTTTGGGAAGTACTCAGCATCGATATCACGGGCGATGCCGCCGCGGTAAAAGTCATTGATGAATATCTCGGCATGCGCTTTACCGATTATTTGTCGCTACTGAACATCAACTATCGCTGGATGATTGTGAACAAACTGTATTACCTGAACGAATAGCACGTGAGCCCGGGAGCCAAAGGGCTCCCGGGCATCGTTATGCAATCAGTGCCGATCCAGCCACACCGTCTGGGCATTGCAGAATTCGCGCACACCGAAATGCGAGAGCTCACGGCCAAAACCGCTTTTCTTCACGCCGCCGAAAGTGACACGCGGATCGGAGGCGCAATAGCCATTGATAAACACACCACCGGTTTCCAGTTCATCGGCCATCTGCTCGGCAAGCTCGACGTTGCGCGTGTAAATGGTTGAGGCGAGACCGAATTCGCTGTCATTCGCCAGTGCCAGAGCATGGGCCGCATCGCGTGCGGTGATGATCGAGGCCACCGGGCCAAACAGTTCCTGTTTGAACGAGGTCATCTGGTCGGTGACATCACCGAACACCGTGGGCTCGTAAAAGTTGCCGGGGCCTTCAGCCTTCTTGCCGCCCATCAACAGCGTCGCGCCTTCTTCCAGGGTGTCGCGCACCTGTTGATCCAGTTCATCACGCAGATCAAAGCGGGCCATCGGGCCGATGTAGGTGTCGGAGGCCAGTGGATCACCGACTACCAGTTTTTGCGTGGCTTCGACGAACTTACGTGTGAATTCCTCGACGATGCCTTGCTCGACGATCAAGCGTTTGGCCGCTGCGCAAACTTGCCCGGTGTTCTGATAACGGCCAATCACGGCGGCTTTGACCGCTTCGTCGAGGTCGGCATCGTTAAGAACGATGAACGGATCGGAGCCGCCGAGTTCCAGCACGCACTTCTTCAGCGCCGCGCCGGCTTGAGCGCCGATGGCCATGCCGGCTCGCACGCTGCCAGTGAGGGTCACCGCCGCGATGCGGGGATCGGCGATTGCGCTGGAGACGCCGTCCGGCGTGACATTGATGACCTCGAAGACACCTTCGGGGAAGTCGGCTTGCTTGAAGGCCTCTCGCAACAGATAAGCGCTGCCCATCACGTTGGGCGCATGTTTGAGCACGTAGGTGTTGCCGGCGATCAGCGCTGGAACGGCGCCGCGTAGAACCTGCCAGATCGGGAAGTTCCATGGCATCACCGCGAGAATCGGGCCGAGTGGGCGGTATTCAATGCGCGCTTTTCCACCTTCCACCAGCGTCGGTTCAGCGCTCAGCATCGCCGGGCCGTGTTCGGCGTACCACTCGCAGAGTTGCGCGCATTTTTCGATTTCGCCGCGTGCCTGAGTGATCGGCTTGCCCATTTCCAGGGTGATCATGTTGGCCATCGCGACGGCGTTGTCGCGCAATGCCTTCGCCAGGGCGATCAACAACGGCGAACGTTGATCAACCGGTTTGCTGCGCCAGGCGCGGAACCCGGCAGCGGCGCGGGACAGGGCGGCGTCCAGTGCCGATGCGGATTCGAAAGGGTAGTGGCCGATCTGCTCGCCGTTGGCGGGGTTGATCGAAATGGCATGGGTGAGGCTGGAAACTTGAGTCATGGCACCGTCCTGCGAGGTGGGGATGCGCTCAGGTTACGGTGGCGTTTGTGTTCTGGAAACTGAATAATACTGAGCATATCGTTCACGTTTGGAGAATGACTTGGATCTGGTTCAGCTGGAAATTTTCAAAGCCGTCGCCGAACACGGCAGCATCAGCGCGGCGGCTCAGCACATTCATCGGGTGCCTTCCAACCTGACGACGCGGATCAAGCAGCTGGAGCTGGATCTGGGCGTGGACCTGTTTATCCGCGAGAAAAGCCGCTTGCGCTTGTCGCCGGCCGGCTGGAGTTTCCTTGACTATGCCCGGCGCATTCTCGACCTGGTCCAGGAAGCCCGCGCCACCGTGGCGGGCGAAGAACCGCAGGGTTCGTTTCCGTTGGGATCACTGGAGAGTACCGCTGCGGTGCGAATCCCTGAGCTGCTGGCCGCGTATAACCAGAAGCACGCCAAGGTTGAGCTGGACCTGTCCACCGGGCCTTCGGGCACGATGATCGACGGGGTGTTGTCGGGCCGACTGGCGGCAGCGTTTGTCGATGGACCGGTGCTGCACCCGGCACTGGAAGGCGTGCCGGCGTTTGAGGAAGAAATGGTGGTGATCGCACCGCTCAACCATTCCCCCATCCATCGTGCGCGGGATGTTAATGGCGAAAACATCTACGCCTTCCGCTCCAATTGCTCCTACCGCCATCACTTCGAAAGCTGGTTCGCCAAGGACGCGGCGGTGCCCGGCAAGATTTTCGAAATGGAGTCCTATCACGGCATGCTGGCGTGCGTCAGCGCCGGTGCAGGCCTGGCGCTGATGCCCCGCAGTATGCTCAACAGCATGCCCGGATGCACCACGGTGAGCGTCTGGCCGCTATCGGAATCGTTCCGCTATTTGCGCACCTGGCTGGTGTGGCGCCGGGGGACGGTGTCGCAAAGTCTGACCATGTTTGTGCGCTTGCTGGAGGAGCGCGGGGTGGTGCGGGATGAGGCGGTGCGCTAATTAGCGCGTGAAAATGTCCAGATCGACTGGCCGGCTCATTCCCCGGCTTTCGTCGACTTGATCAGATTGCCGCGCAACTTCACGATCGCCTTCTGCAGGATCGTGAACTCGTCGAGCGTCAGGCCCGTCGCGTCAGCGAGGCCCATTTCCGGTTGGCTTTCGCGCAGCTGTCGACCGCTCTTCGTCAGGCTGATCCGCACCTGGCGCTCGTCCTCGGGATCGCGCTGCCTTTGCAAAAAGCCCATCGCTTCCAGCTTCTTCAGGATCGGGGTCAGTGTGTTCGATTCCAGAAACAGCTTTTCGCCCAGGCTGCCCACGGTCTGATGGTCTTCCTCCCATAGCGCGACGATGGTGATGTATTGCGTATAGGTCAGCCCAAGCTGCTCGAGTATCGGCTTGTACGCCTTGCCGAAGGCCAGGTTGGTGGAATAGATCGCAAAACACAGGAATTCGGAGAGCTTCAGGTTGTCGGGGGCGGCGTTGTCGGTGGGCTTCATGTACATCCTCGTTGGCCAAAGACGGATGGCTCGCAAAAAAGTGAAATATACCTCGTATGCGATTGTGTCGGAACAACCCTAACTGACGGTGGCGACCGGTTCGACGGCGAAAGTCGAACCGGTCGTACGGTGCATCATGCGGTCAGGGCGTTGATGACCACGTTGATATTGCCGCGCGTTGCCTTCGAGTACGGGCAGATTTGGTCTGCGGCGTGCGCCAGTTCCGTCGCGACGTCTTGCGTCAAGCCTGGCACGCGAAGTGTCAGCCGGGCCTGGAGGAAGTAGGCCGGACCGGTCTGGCCCAGATCGACCTCAATATCAACGGCCAGATTGGGCGGCAGCGTCACCTGCATATTTTTCGCCGCCAGCTCGACGGCAGCGGTGTAGCAGGCCGACCATGCGCCGGCGAAAAACTGCTCTGCCGTTGGGTGCGGCACAATGGCGGCGAACTCGTGTGCCAGCCGAGGGTTTCCCGGCGACGAGAGCTCGATGGCGAGGCCGCGGGAAGAGTTGGCGCCGTCGCTGAATGTCGTGTGGGTTTTGCCTGTGGCCAGGACTTTTTCGATCTTGTTCATGGTTGAGTCCTCAACGTTTTGTTGGGTTTGCTGTTCGTATGCGCTTAAAGCGCATGCGTTATATGTGGCATATCGACAATGCTGATCGATAGCAACGCCGCGCGGTGCGTCAAGCCGTGAGGACGTTCAGGGCCACGTCAATGTTACCCCGCGTCGCTTTCGAGTACGGGCAGATTTGATCGGCGGTGTGCGCCAGTCTCGTCGCGATATCGTGGGACAACCCCGGCACGCGCAGGGTCAATCGAGCCTGTAGGAAATAAGCCGGACCTGTCTGACCCAGATCGACTTCGATGTCGACGGACAGATCCGACGGCAGCACCACGTTCATCTCACCGGCCACCAGCCCGACGGCGGCGGTGTAGCAGGCCGACCAGGCACCGGCGAACAGTTGCTCGGCAGTCGGGTGCGCCTGGGTAGCGGCGAACACGTGGGCAGGCTTGGCGATGCCGGGCGTCGACAGGGTGATGTCGAGGCTGCCGTCATGGCCGCGCGAGGTAGTGCCAGCGCTGCTGACGGTGGTGTGGGTTTTGCCGGTGGCCAGTACTTTTTCGATCTTGCTCATGATGATTTCCTAAGTTTTTACTGTTTTCGTATGCGCTTATATCGCATACGATATATTTAATAAATTAAAGCGATCTTCACGCCGTCAGTACGTTCAGCGCCACGTCGATGTTGCCCAGCGTCGCTTTCGAGTACGGGCAGAGTTCGTGGGCGGCGTGCGCCAGCGCGGTGGCGACGTCGTGTGCCACGCCCGGCAAGCGGACAAAGAATCGAGCCTGGAGGAAATAAGCCTGACCGGTCTGGCCCAGATCAATCTCGATATCGACTGATGCATCAGCCGGCAGCACCACTTTTTTCGCCTTGGCTATGTGTTCGATGGCGGAGATGTAGCAGGCCGACCACGCACCGGCGAACAGTTGCTCGGCGGTCGGGTGCGCTTGGGTGGCTGCGAACACGTGAGCCGGTTTTGCGTCACCTGGCGACGACAGCTCGATGTCGAGCTTGCCGTGGGCACGGGTCGCCTCGCTGAACGTGGTGTGGGTCTTGCCGGTAACCAGTACTTTTTCGATCTTGCTCATGGGATGAATCCTCAACGTTTCAATAGGTGGTATTTGTCTGTCGTATACGTTTGTATCGTATGCGATTGAAATAATACTCACCCAGAGCTCAATCGGTGTCAAGGGGTGGTGTGAGATGCAGCCGACGAATGGTCGGTGGCCGAGATATGCCGAATTCGTCGTCGACCGGGCCTAAAGCGATCAAGCCGTGGCGTCTGGAATGGGCCAGTCTGGACGGTCTGTCCAAGGAGTTGATGATGAAACGACTGTCCCTGGCCGAAGCTCGCGAGCTGGCCGAATCGATCTTGCTGCACCACGGTTTCAACCTTGCCCACGCTCAGGCGGTGGCCGCCACGGTGATTGCCGGCGAGCGCGATGGCTGCGCCTCCCACGGTTTGTATCGGGTATTGGGGTGTGTGAATTCGCTCAGGGCCGGCAAGGTGGTGGCCGATGCCGAGCCACGGGTGATCGACCAGGCACCTTCGATTGTGCGGGTTGATGCGGCGGGTGGTTTCTCCCAGTTGGCGTTTCAGGCGGGTCTGCCATTGCTGGAGGAGAAAACCCGGGCAAACGGGATTGCGGCCCTGGCGATTAATCGCTGTGTGCATTTTTCCGCGCTGTGGGTCGAGATCGAGCAGCTGACCGCTGCCGGTTTGGTGGCGCTGGCGTGTAATCCCAGCCATGCCTGGGTCGCGCCGGCGGGGGGCAGTCAGCCGGTGTTCGGCACCAATCCCATTGCCTTCGGTTGGCCGCGTTCGGGCAAGAATCCGTTTGTGTTCGACTTCGCCACCAGTGCGATTGCCCGTGGCGAGATCGAGTTGCATCGACGTGCCGGCAAAGCGATTCCCGAAGGCTGGGGCGTCGATGCAGACGGGCAGCCGAGTACCGATGCGAACGTGGTACTCGATGCCGGCGCGATGCTGACGTTCGGCGGGCACAAGGGCTCGGCGCTGGCCGCCATGGTGGAGTTGATCGCCGGGCCGTTGATTGGTGACCTGACCAGTGCCGAATCGCTGGCGTACGACGCGGGCAGCAAGTCGTCGCCGTACCACGGCGAGCTGATCATCGCCCTCGACCCGAGACGCTTTCTCGGCGAGGCCACCCAGCAGCATCTGGCCCGCGCCGAAGTGATGTTCCAGAACATACAAGGGCAGGGCGCACGCCTGCCGTCGCAACGGCGTTACGAGGCGCGAGCGCGCAGTCTGGTGGAGGGCGTGCAGATTCCCGAAGCCTTGTACAACGACTTGAAAGCCCTGCTGGATTGAAGAAACGGAGGGCAACCAATCCCTCTGTGGGAGTGAGCCTGCTCGCGATAGCGGTCTGACATTCAGCACATGTGTTGAATGTTAATCCCTCATCGCGAGCAGGCTCGCTCCCACAGGATTTCGCTGCTCAATTGAGTCTTTTTTAAACCGGTTCGCGGTGACTATTGCCATCGACCAGACGGGCGATGCCCAGCGGATTGGCGTTTTTCAGCGCGTCGGGCAAGAGCGCATCCGGGCAGTTCTGGTAGCACACCGGGCGCAGGAAACGCTCGATGGCCAGGCTGCCGACCGAGGTGCCACGGGCATCGGAGGTGGCCGGGTAGGGCCCGCCATGCACCATCGCATCGCAGACTTCGACGCCGGTAGGGTAGCCGTTGAACAGTACCCGGCCGACTTTCTGTTCAAGCAGCGGCAGCAGTTCGCCATGGGTTTGCAGATCACCGGCTTCGGCAATCAGCGTGGCCGTGAGTTGACCGTGCAAACTCTGCAACGCCCGTTGCAGTTCGGCCTTGTCGGCCACTTCCACCAACACCGTGGTCGGACCGAACACTTCTTCCTGTAACAGAGGATCGCCATTGAGCAGCAGGTTGACGTCGGCCTTGAACAGCTGCGGCTGGGCCTGCTTGCCCTGTTGTTCATGGCCGGCCAAGTGGCTGATGTGCGGATGCGCGTGCAGCGCCTGCACGCCCTTGGCGTAGCTGGTTAACGTGCCGGCGTTGAGCATGGTTTGCTCCGGCTGGTCGGCCATTACCGCGCTGAGCGATTGAATAAATGCGCTGAACTCTGGGGAGCGAATGCCGATCACCAATCCGGGGTTGGTGCAGAACTGGCCGCAACCGAGCACCACTGACGCAGCGAGCTCACTGGCGATTTTATCCCCGCGCAGTTTCAGGGCTTCGGGCAACACCAGCACCGGATTGATGCTGCTCATTTCGGCGAACACCGGAATCGGCTGAGGCCGTGCGGCGGCCATGTCGCAGAGGGCGCGTCCACCCTTGAGCGAACCGGTAAAACCCACCGCCTGGATCGCCGGATGCTTGACCAGCGCTTCGCCGACACCCGCGCCGTAGATCATGTTGAACACACCCTTGGGCATGCCGGTTTGCTCGGCGGCGCGGAGGATTGCATCGGCCACGAGCTCGGCAGTCGCCATATGCCCACTGTGGGCCTTGAACACCACCGGGCAACCGGCGGCCAGGGCGGCAGCGGTGTCGCCACCGGCGGTGGAGAACGCCAGCGGAAAATTGCTCGCACCGAACACCGCGACCGGGCCCACGCCGATGCGGTACTGACGCAGATCCACACGAGGCAGCGGCTGACGCTCGGGCAAGGCGCGATCGATGCGCGCCCCGTAGAAATCACCCCGGCGCAGGACCTGAGCGAACAGGCGCATCTGGCCGCTGGTGCGCCCGCGCTCACCTTGAATACGCCCGGTTGGCAGCGCCGTCTCGCGGGTGACCAGGGCAACGAATTCATCGTTCAGCGCATCCAGTTGCGCGGCGATGGCTTCGAGAAATTCTGCGCGCCGGCTCGCCGGCAAGTTGCGGAAGGCCGGGTAGGCGGCAGCTGCGGCCTGGGCAGCGGCGTCGACTTCTTCAACGGTGGCTTGCATGAACGAGTAGGGCAGCGCTTCACCGGTGCTGGCGTCATGGCTTTGCACGGTAATGTTGCCGGCGGCACTGCGCGCACCGCCGATGTAGTTGTGGCCGATGATGTGGGGCATGAAAAACTCCTGTCGAAAAGGGGCAAAGGCAAAGGCGCGCCGGACACAAAACTGTGGCGAGGGGGCTTGTCGGGACGCCGCATCGCCCCGTTCGACCGCGTAGCGGTCGCAAATTCAACGAATGGGGAGTGCCTGACGCAGCCGATCACTGGTTTTGGGGCCGCTTCGCGACCCAACGGGGACAAGTCCCCTCGCCACAATTGATCGCCAGGCTCAAGCCAGCGAATCACCCCGGCGAGCGGTGGCGGGTTCGGCGTTGTCCAGAGCCGCGATCCGTGCGGCAGATTCGCTATCCACCAGGTGCAGCGACTTACCCCGAGTTTCCCGAGTCAGGCCGACGGCGACGATGGAGATCAGCGCGGCGCCGACCAGGTACCAGGCGATGGGTGTCGAGCTGTGGTACTTGTTGAGCAGGGTGAGGGCAATCAGCGGCGCCAACGAGCCGGCGAAGATCGGTGCCACCTGGTAGCACAGGGACAACGCCGTATAGCGCACGTGGGTCGGGAACATTTCCGCCATCAGCGCCGAGTAGGGCGCATAGGTCATCGACTCGATCGCCAGGCCCAGGGTGATTGCCCCGATGATCAGCCAATTGTTGCCTGTATCCATCATCGGGAAGCCGATGAAGCCCCAGAACGCGGTGAGGATCGCACCTGTCAGGTACACCGGTTTGCGTCCGACCAGGTCGGACAGATAACCCATCAGCGGGATCATGAAAAAATGCAGCAGGTGCGCGCCGAACATCAGAAACAGAATCTCTGAAGTGTCCTTGTGCACCACCAATTTCAGGTAGGTAATCGAGAAGGTTACAACGGTGTAGTAAAGAATGTTCTCGGCAAACCGCGCGCCGATGCCGACCAGCACTGCTCGCCAGTGATGACGCAGCACTTCGACCACGCCCAATTGCTGTTGCTTGTTTTGCGCCTGACGGGCCTGGGCTTCCTTGAAGATCGGCGCGTCATCGACGCTGGTGCGAATCCAGTAGCCGATCAGCACCACCACCGCCGAGAACCAGAACGCTACACGCCAGCCCCACGCGAGGAATTGTTCCTCCGACAGGTTCGACGACAACAGCAGCAACGCGACGGTCGCCACCAGGTTACCGGCCGGGACACCGGCTTGCGGCCAACTGGCCCAGAAGCCTCGGCGATTGTCCGGGCAGTGTTCGGACACCAGCAGAATCGCACCGCCCCATTCACCGCCGAAGGCGAAACCCTGGATCAGCCGCAGCAGCACCAGTAACACGGGCGCGGCGTAGCCGATCTGATCGAAACCAGGCAGGCAACCCATCAGGAACGTGGTGATGCCGACCACCACCAGGCTCAGTTGCAACAGGCGTTTGCGGCCGAACTTGTCACCGTAGTGACCGAACACCAAACCACCCAATGGGCGGGCGAGGAAGCCAACGGCATACAAGGCGAAGGCGGCGAGGATGCCGTCGATTGGGCTGTCGGTTTGACGGAAGAACAGCTGGCCGAAGACCAGTGCCGAGGCAGTGCCGTAGAGAAAGAATTCATACCATTCGGCGACAGTGCCGGCCATGGCGGCAGCCACGACACGCTTGAGTCCTGAGGGCGTAGTTGTGCGAGAGATGCTGTGAGGAGTGGGCATGCGGACGTTTCCTGTAGAGGCGCAGAGACAGGCAGCCGGGCCGGGTCCTCAAGGACCCGCCCGGCAATCACTCAGAGACCGACGTCCGGCAATTCCGGACGGTTGGCCAGGGCCTTGGCCATGATCTGCTCGACGAAAACCCGATCGGCTTCCGGCAGGGCCAGGCGTGGCGGACGGGTCAGGGCGCTGCCGCGACCGGCGATGGCTTCGCACAGCTTGATGCACTGCACCAGGTCGGCACGGGCGTCGAGGTGCAGGATCGGCATCAGCCATTCGTAGATCGGCATGGCTTCGGCGAAGCGACCGGCCTTGGCCAGGCGGAAGATGGTTTCGCCTTCTTTCGGGAATACGTTGGACATGCCTGAGACCCAGCCTTCGGCCCCCACGGCGATGCTTTCCAGCACCACGTCATCGAGGCCGGCGAACAGCACAAAACGGTCGCCCACTTCATTGCGCACGTCGATGAAACGGCGGGTGTCGCCGGAAGAATCCTTGAAGCACACCACGTTGTCGCAGTCGGCCAGGGAAATCAGGATGTCCGGGGTGACGTCGTTTTTGTAGATCGGCGGGTTGTTGTAAACCATCAGCGGTACGTCGGCGTTTTTCGCCACGTAGCGGTAGTGTTCGGCGGTTTCGAACGGCTTGGAACCGTAGACCAGCGCCGGCATCAGCATGACCCCGTCAACGCCAACCCGGCGCACCGCGTTGGCCACCTTGGCCGCTTGAATGCTGGTGAATTCAGCCACACCGCAAATCACCGGCACGCGACCACGGGAAGCGTCGACCGCGACTTCGGTCACGGCGATTTTTTCTTCGGCGGTCAGTGAGGTGTTTTCCCCCACCGAACCGCACACCACCAGGCCCGACACGCCGTCACGGATCACGTTGGAAATCACCTGGTGGGTTTTTTCCAGGTTGATGGAGAAGTCGTCGTTGAATTGAGTGGTCACCGCGGGGAAGACACCACTCCAGTTAATGCGCTTGCTCATTGTTGCCTCCGGTTCGTTAATTGTATTTCGTATACGATATTTCAAGTGAAAAGACTCGGCCAGTGCTTTTTTCAGTTACGAGGGTTTTTTTACTAGCCGTTGGTCAGAGTTTTTTGGTCAGGGTTTGTAAGGCCGTGCTCAGGCCCCAGGCCAGGTGTCAGACAGGCGATAGCCTTGTGGCCACGGATCGCTCGGATCAAGCAGCAATTGGTGAGTGCCGGTGATCCAGGCCCGGCCGGAAATGCACGGGTAAATTGCCGGGCGTCCGGCCACTTCGGTCAGCGAATCGATGCGGCAGTGAAACTCGGAACCGATGATCGAACGGCCGATAAAACGTTCGCCGACCTGCATCAAGCCCTTGGCCTGCAACACCGCCATGCGCGCCGAGCAGCCAGTGCCGGTGGGCGAACGGTCGATCTTGCCGGGTTGAATCACCACCGCGTTGGCGCCGGTGGCGATGCCGTTTTCATAGACGAGGGGCGCAGCCATCTGGCAGAAGGAAATGTGCGACCACTCAGGGTTCAGCGGATGGACGAAGCCCAATTGTTCGTTGGCCGCGCGGGTGATTTTCAGCCCGACCTCGACCAGCTCCGCCGCTTCATCAGGACGAATGGAAAAGCCCAGGCGCTTGGCATCGGCAATCACAAAACTGTCGCCGCCGTACGCGGTGTCGACCTGCAATGAGCCAACGCCTTCGACTTCGATCCAGGCGTCGAGGCGGTCAGCGAAGGAGGGCACGTTCTTGATTTCCACCCGTTCGACCTTGCCGTCACGGCAGTCGGCCACTGCTTCGATCAGCCCGCCCGGTGCTTCGAGCACCAGCCGGGTTTGCGGTTCGGTCATCGGCAGGATGCCGCTGTCGAGCAACACGGTGGCCACGCACAGTGAGTTGGAACCGGACATCGGCGGTGTGTCGGCCGGTTCCATAATGATCCAGGCCATCTGCGCCCGAGGATCCTTGGCCGGCACCAACAAGTTGACGTGACGGAACACGCCGCCGCGCGGCTCGTTGAGGACGAAGTTGCGCAGGGTCTGATCCTTGGCAATCCAGCGCGACTGTTCCCACACGGTGGCCCCGGGTGGTGGCGAGACGCCGCCGACGATCACGTCGCCGACTTCGCCTTCGGCGTGGCAGCTGACTACATGGATGACTTTCGATGAGCGCATGGTCTGCTCCTTGTTTTGTCTGTTAGGGCCTCATCGCGAGCAGGCTCGCTCCCACACTGATTTTGTGTCCACCATCAAACCCTGTGGGAGTGAGCCAGCTCCGGGCGGCGTTCCGACGATAGGGCCATTAGCTATTTCACTGATTTCAGGAACGCCGCAGTTTCGGCATGCACCGGATTACCAATCACCTGATCCGGCGAACCAATCTCATGCACCAGCCCATTACGAAAGAACGCCACCCGATCAGACACATCCCGGGCAAAGCGAATCTCATGAGTCACCAACACCATGGTCATACCGTCTTCGGCGAGCATGCGCATGGTGTCCAGCACCTCGCCTACCAACTGCGGGTCGAGGGCCGAAGTGGCTTCGTCGAACAGCATGTAATCCGGCGACATGGCCAGGGCGCGGGCAATCGCCATGCGCTGTTGCTGACCGCCGGAGAGCTTGCCGGGAAAGGCCTTGAGCTTGTCACCCAGACCGACGTGGGTCAGTTGTTTCACCGCCAGTTCCTCGGCTTCGGCCTTGCTCTTGCCCAGTACTTTGCGCGGCGCCAGCATCACGTTTTCCAGCACAGTCAGGTGCGGGAACGCGTTCCATTGCTGGAAGACGATGCCGATCTTCTGCCGCAGGCGGTTGAGGTCCGTGGCGCTGTGATGGACCTCGACACCGTCGACGCGGATGTTGCCTTTCTGGATCGGCTCCAGGCCGTTGATGCACATCAGCAGGGTCGACTTGCCCGAGCCGGAGCCGCCAATGATCGACACCACCTCGCCCTTGTTCACCGTCAGGTTGACGCCCTTGACCACTTCGAGGTTGCCGAAGGATTTGTGTACGTTGTCGATCTCAATCATTTTCTTGCCACCTTCTTTCCAGACGAGCGCCGAGGCGAGCGACCACCAGGCTCATGACGTAGTAGATGAGGCCCGCGATGCACAGCACCAGCAGCGGCTCCTGAATGCGGGTCACGATGGTTTGCGAGGCGCGCAGCAGTTCGACGATGCCGATCCACATCACCAGCGCGGTGTCTTTCATCACGCTGAGGACCAGGTTCAGCCAGCCGGGAAAGGCTACGCGCGTGGCCATCGGCAGGACGATCCAGCGCAGGTCCTGCAGGAAACTCAGGCCCAGCGAGCGACTGGCCCGGCGCACGGTGAACGGCACTGACAGCACGCCGCTGCGCACGATCTCGGTGAAGTACGCGGCGGCGTAGACCCCGAGCACAATGCAGCCGACGCTGAAGGCGCTGATGTTCAAGCCGACGATGCTTTTCAGTGAGTTGAACAACACAAACTGGATCAGCAACGGCACGCTGCGAAACACGTCCAGCACCCAGGCCAGTGGCAGACTGGCGCGCGGCAACAACGCCCGCAGCAAGCCGAACAGCAACCCGGCGAAGGAGCCGAGGATGATCGACCAGAACGTGAGTTTCAGAGTGACCCAGGCGCCATCAAGCAAGAACAACAGGTCATTCCAGGAAAAACTGGTGGTCAACATGCTCACCTCCTCAGTAGCGGAACAGTCGCCAGGCCATCAGCCGGGCGACGGCGACGATCGCCTTGGCAATCAGGTAATACAGCGCCGCGGCGATGGCGAAATATTCGAAGGTGCGGAACGTCTTGACGTTGTAATCCTGGGTCACGCCGGTGAGATCATTGTTCAGCCCGACAATCACCCCCAGCGACGTCATCAACACCGCCCAGACCATCTGGTTACTCAACGGATAGAACACGATCCGCAGCAGCTGCGGGACGATGATCATCCGGTAAGCCTGGAAGGCACTCATGCCCAGCGAACGCGCGGCGCGCACCTGCGTGCCGGGCACAGCCTTGAGGCCGCCGCGAAAGTTTTCCGCCAGGTAACCGGCGTTGTTGAAGGTGATCCCGGCCAGCAGTGCGAACCATGAGCTGACATGCAAATCCAGCGAGCCGAGGCCGAAGTAGAGGACGTAGATCTGGAACAGCGACGGGGTGTTGCGGGCGATCGACACCCAGCCGTTGCCGATGCCGCGCAACAACGGTTGTTTGGTTTCGCGCATCACCGTCAGGGCCAGGGCGATCAGCACGCCGAAGATCATCGACAGCGCGGCGGTCTCGAAGGTGACCCAGGCGCCGGCGAGCATGTCCGGCAGGGCGCGCAGGGTCGCGCGCCATTGGAAGGTGTAATCAAACATGCGCGGGGCTCTCCAGAGAAGCGGCCGATTGCAGCCAGGCCGGCAAACGACCACTGGCCATGGCGCTGCAGGCGGCGTCGACACATTCGGCGAGGTTGGCAAAGTGCACCTTGCGGCCCACCAGGCCGGGTGCGTAATGGGCGTACTTGCCCGAGTTGGTCATCAAGGTTTTGGCGGTCAGCGGGATCACCGGTTCGCCGAGCATGCACCAGCAGGTGTCGGTGACCAGCGTCGCGCCAAAGGCTTCGATCACCGCGATATGTCCCGCCTCGCGGGCCTGTTCCAGCACCGCACGACCGCAGGTAATGGCAAGCACTACTTCGGGGTGTTTGTGCCGACCCCGGCACAGCCGCGCTAGATGCGCGAATTCGCTGAGGGAGAAATGCGGATTGCCCAGCGAGACCACATCCACCCGGTTGTCGCGGGCACTGTTGAGCTCGCGCCAACTGAGCAGCAAATCCTTCAGGCGGATTTTTTCCACCGGCACATGGACATCCGCCTCCAGCACCTGCGCCGGGTCGAGTGCTTCCGGGGTCACCCCGGCGATGTGGAAAAGCGGTGCGGCGGAGGTGGTGGCGAAAGCGGCGCCGAAGGCTTTCAAATCATCCAGGCTCGGCTTGCTGTGTTCTAGTCCCAGCACCAGCGGAATCCGGCTGCCGGCCAGGGCCCCGATGTGGTAACCGAGCAGGGGGTAAAAGGCATCGTCCAGGTCACTTAAAACCGGCAATTCGATTTGCAGTCTCGCTTTACGTTGCGCGTCCAGATGGCAACCGATCAGAGGCGCGCGGCCGGTCAGGGCGATGCAGATATCCAGGTAGTCCGGGTATTTCAGGGTGCGTGCGCCGAGCACGCTGTTGGCATACACCACGGCGTTGGATTCGGCCCAGACGATTTGCTCGCCAGCCTTCGGCGCGCTGTCGAGCAGGTAGGGCGCGCAGGTGAAACTCAGCTGTGCGCCCATCGCCATGTAGGTATCGCCCAGAGCGCTGGCCGGTACCCCCAGTGCCGGATCAATGCCCAACTCGCGCCAACGGCGTTGGTCGACGGAAATCGAATTGAGGGTGGTCGGCACCCGCACTTTGGCTCCCCACTGCACCAGTTGTTCGGCGAAGCGCAGGCTCGCAGGCCCGGTATAAATGCAGCCGTCGATGTGTGCCTGGGTGACATCCACCAGACTGCGCGCACCTTGCAGTTCAGCCATGCGCAGGACGATCTGCATCGCCACTTGGGCGGCCTTGCCATGCTCGCCGTCGAGCAGTGCCTGATCGTGTTCGGTGAGTTCGATGGCGGTGCTTTTTTCTGCTGTCTGCAACAGACTGTCGAGTGCCTGCCAGGCATCGCCCGGCAGGTGTTCGAACAGCGTCACGGTTGAGACTTCGACCCGAGCAAAGGCCTGGCCGCGCAAGGCGGCGAAGGCCTCCCGGCCGATGCACAGCACCGGCAGGGAACGCTCGAAAATGGTCTGTGCCACAAGCACGCCCAGGGTCAGGATCTCATCGGGTTCGGCCAGCACCAGTGCGGCCGGCGCATGACCGTTGCTGATCAGCTCCATCAGCACACTGCTGCCGGTGCATGAGCCGCGACCACTGGGGATCGCCAGCACCCGGCCGGCCAGATGTTCGCCGCTGAGCGGGTGGTGACGGTCGATGATCTCTCCACTATAGGGATCGACCCCGCCCCAGAAACTCAAGCCGACATCGGCAAACAGCAGGGCGCCTTGGGCGGCGCCGGCGACCAGGCTGCGACCGGTCAGAGAGGTGGGCCTAGGCATGCCGGACACCTCAGTAATAGACCTTGGGCACGGTCAGGTCGGTGGGTGAAATCTCGGTGCCGACCCATTTGGTGAACAGCTCGTTGTAGCGGCCGCTGCGCACCTGCTGATTGACGAACAGGTTGAGGTAGTTGAGCAAGCCATACTCGTTGCGCTTGGCGCCCAGGGACACGTAGTCGATGGTGTACGGCGCGTTACCGGCGATTTTCAGGTTCTTGTATTTGCCCGACTTGATCGTGGCGGCGGCCACGGTGTTGGTGACCACGGTGGCGTCGATGTGACCTTGGGCGACCGCCAGAAGCGTGTCGTTCTGCGACTGATAGGCGCGGAAGGTGCCGGTGCCCCAGTTCTTAACGTCTTTTTCCAGAGCAATGGCTTCATAGGTGCCGCTGGTGTTGCCCAGGGCTTTGCCTTTGATATCGGCGAAGCTGTTGATGCCGGTGTTGTCGCGGGTCAGCACCACCATCTGGAAGGCGAAGTACGGCACGGTGAGGCCGACGGTCTTGGCCCGTTCGAGGGTGTCGGAGGTGGACGCGACGATCACGTCTGCGCGTCCGGAGACCAGTGCCGGAATTCGATCCGGGAAGGGCGTTTCAACCACTTCCGCGTCGACCCCGAGGATTTTCGCCAGGTCGCGGCAGTAGTCCACGTCGAAACCGGCCGGGTTGTTGCCTTCATCGCGAAAACCCATCGGCGGGAAGTCCAGGGTCACGGCGCAGCGCAGCTTGCCCGAACCAATGATGTCGTCGAGCTTGTCGGCCTGGGCGGTGGCGATGAAGGAGGTACTGAGAACAGCGCTGAGGGCTACGGCAAATGCGGGGTTTTTCATAGAGGCCTCGTTGTCGGAAAGTGCTGTTGGATATCGTATTGTGAATTTCGTATACGATATGTGATTAGCAATGAGCGTGCCTGTTTCCGAACTGAGGCGAGAATTATTCGCCAAGCCTTGAGCTAAAGGTCTTACAAGATTGTGGGAACAGGGCGTAGGAAAAGAGCGCCTCGGCGGGCCGTATCAGGCGGTGTTACAGAAGGGAGCAATGGGAACGCCGGGCGCCCCTTAAAGGAACACTCGCCCCGGTTCAGCGACGGCTTTCGCGATACTGACTCGGCGCCAGACTGGTCAAGGCGCGGAACTGCCGACTGAAGGCGCTGTGATCGGTGTAACCGCAACGCAGGGCGATCTCGGTGATCGGCAGGTCGGTGTGCAGCAACAGCCGGGAGCCTTCTTCCAGGCGCGCCTTGTGAATCATCTGCCGAGGAGTGAGCTGGAACACTCGTTTGCAGTGGCGCTCCAGTTGCGCCACGGAAAACCCGGCGATTGCGGTCAGTTCGGCGAGGCTGATCGGCCTGGCGAAATGGCTGCGGATATGCGCGTCCACCGCCGCAAGTTTCTGGAAGGCCGGATGACTGGACTGTGGCGCTTGCAGGTCGCGGGAGATGCCGGCCAGGCCGACGATCTGACCTTGCAGGTCGCGCAGCGCGAGTTTGTGGGTCAGGCACCAGACTGGCTGGTTGCCGTAATACAGGTGCAGTTCGAGTTGGTCGGCCAGTTCGCGGCCGGTGGACAGCACCCGCCGATCCTGCTCGGTGTACAGCGGGCCGAAGCGCTCGGGAAAGACCATGTCGGCGGTGCGCCCAAGCAGCTCATCACTGTGTTTGAAGCCGCAGCGCCGGGCTAGGGTCTGGTTGACGAAGGCGTAGCGGGCCTCGTTGTCCTTGATGAAAAACACCACGTCCGACAGGGTGTCGAGCAGCGCCGCGATCGGCTGCAGACTGCTCAGCAGAGTGGGCAGGTCGCAGGGTTTGAAGGTAGTGAGCGAGGCATACATGGCGCTGGGCGTCTGGAGGCAATGCCCCGGATCATAAAGACTCGGCGACGGAGCCGAAAGCCCCGGGCCGGCATTCAGGCCGGCGGGGTGTCGTCCAGGCACAGCAAGGTCTCGATCCGCGCCGGACTGAAGGGCGGGCGTGGCGCCGCAGGTTGCCAGCCGAACAGGTGCTGCAATGTGCCGCCACACACCCGGCTCTGGCAGGCGCCCATGCCGCAGCGGCTGGCCAGTTTGGCCTCGCGCCAGTCAGTGTGCCCGGCAAGCGCTGCGTAAGGCACGTCTTCGCAACGGCACACCAGGGTGTCGGGTTGTGCCAGCGATTTGAGTTGCGGGTCGAGGGTGAATGCTTTGTTGAGGGCGTTGGCGAAACCCTGCCAGCACGCACGACGCGGCCACAATGCTCGGGCCGAATCAAGGTCACCGACGGCGGCGTGGCCAGCGATGGCGCCTTCGACCAACGCCAGTTCACTGCCACCGAAACCGGTGCATTCACCTGCTGCGTAGTAATCGGCGCGGCGAGTGGTCTGCCAGGCATCGACAGCAATCGCCTGACCTTCAAGTTCGCAGCCGAGGGCCTGGCCGAGTTGGGTATTGGGGATCAGACCAAAGCCACAGGCCAGGCGATCACATTCCAGCTCGACGATTTTCCCTTGCTGTTGCAGGCGCACACCTTCCAGCCGCTCATTGCCCAGGGCGGCCAGTACGTAGGTTCCGGTGCGGTAATGGCGGTCGAACAACGTGACCGACTGCATCAGCTTGTTGGGCCAGCGTGGCAGTTGTGCGGCGAAACCGCCAACGGCGGCCGCGCAGGCTTGCTCGGCGATGCGCAGCACTTGGGCGCCGTTGTGTTTTGCGGTGGCGGCGCTGGCCAGCAATAACGGTCCGCTGCCGGCAATCACAATGCGTTCGTCCTGCACCGGCAGCCCGCCTTTGATCAATGCCTGGAGGCCACCCGCACCCGTCACGCCGGGCAGCGTCCAGCCGGGGAAGGGCAGCAGCAATTCGCGAGCACCGGTGCACAGAATCAGTTTGTCGTAACCGATCACCCAGCCTCGATCGGCGTCTTCGACCAGCAGTTGTTTCGGCCCGGCGCAGGCGATCACTCGAGTGCCGGAGTGACGGCGGATGTTGCTGCACGCTTCCAATCGCCCGCGCATCTGACGCGCCGGGTTCGGCAGCTTGGCTTGAGGCCCATCACGCCAGATTTGCCCACCCGGCAACGGGTTGTCATCGAGCAGGACGATGCGCGCACCGCTTGACGCGGCGGCGAGCGCAGCGGCCATGCCGGCGGGACCGGCGCCGATGATCAGCAGGTCGGCGTATTCGTTCATGCTTGAGTCTCCACGTGCATGCCGTCACGGCACAGCGTCTGGCAGGCCAGTCGTCGCCGACCGTCGATGGTCACCCGGCATTCCTGGCAAATGCCCATGCCGCACAGCGGTGCGCGACGTTGGCCACTGACCGAGGTGCGCGTGCAGCCGTCGCCACTCAGGGCCAGTGCAGCGGCGACGCTGGTGCCCTCGGCAACTCGCAGGGCACACCCGTCCAGCATCAATTCAGGCATAAACGGACTCTCCGAGAAAACGTTGCGGCAGATACGGTTGCGCGGCCAGCGGCGGCGTTTCGTCGAACAACTGCGCGACCAATAGGTCGGCGGTGCCGGGGGCGGTCGTCACGCCGAGGCCCTCATGACCGACCGCCAGCCATAAGCCTTTGCGTTGCGGATGCTGACCCACCAGCGGCAAGCCGTCGGGGCTGGCGGCGCGAAAACCGGTCCAGGCGCGGATGCCGTTGAGCTGCGCCAGCCCCGGCATGTAATCGGTGGCACGCCGGAGCATTTTCGCCAGCATCCAGCCCTCGACCTGCGGGTCGGTGGTGCCGAATTGTCGCGAGGCACCGATGAACAGTTGCCCGGTGGGCCGAGGCTGGATATTGCACGCCGTCGAGGGACCGCTGGCGTTGTGGGCGCTGGTGACGTAACCAAGTTCCACCAGGGTGTGAGTGACTTTGCCGGGGTAGCGGTCGGTGATCAGCAAGTGGCCTTTCTTCGGCTCGATCGGCAATTCCGGGCACAGCTCATTGGCTTGGACGCCGTTGGCCAGAATCACCGCTTCGGCGCTTAGCCAGTGGCCGTTGTCGAGTCGCACGCGGTTGCCGTCGACTTCGCTGACCCGCGCCCGGCGTTGGCTGATGTTCGGTGTGTCGAGCATCCAATTAGCCGTCGCCGGCGCATAAAGAATGCCGTCGCCATTGATCAGCAGTCCGCCTTCCAGACCCTCGCACAGTTCCGGTTCGCGCTGGTGCAAGGCACTGCTGGAGATCAATTCGCAGGCCACGCCTTGGGCTTGCAAATTCAGGTATTTGCTGTGGGCGACGGCCATTTCTTCGGCATTGGCGGCCAGCCAGAGGGTGCCATTGCACCGGTAGGCGCAGCCGTCGGGCAAGGCCGGCGCCAGTTCGCGCCAGCGTTGCAGGGAGTATTGACTGAGGGCCAGTTCGGCCGGGTTGTCATCGAGGACCAGCAAGTGGCCCATGCCCGCCGCCGTAGCGCCGGGCAGGCCGGCGTCCAGCACCAGCACGCGCAAGCCGCGCCCCGCCAGCGCCTGGGCACAAGCGGCACCGATGATGCCGGCGCCGATCACGATCACATCGGCCACCCGGCCCTCGTTCACGGACGAATGCCCCAGGCGAACGGGTCGTCCTGTTCGATGATCAGGCTGGCTTCGGCGCTGATAAAGGCGCGGCCGCGAATGGTCGGCACGATGCGCTCGCCCTGAAGTTCGTAGGAACCCTCGAACTCGCTGCCGATGACACTGGCCTGACGCCAGATCTGTCCCGGCTGCAATTTGTCGTCGGCCGCCAGACACGCCAGTTTTGCGCTGGTGCCGGTGCCACAGGGCGAGCGGTCATAGGCCTTGCCGGGGCAGAGGACGAAGTTGCGGCTGTCGGCCTGCACGTCATCGGCGAACAGCTCGACATGGTCGATCAAGCCGCCGTCTTCGCCGCGAATACCCTGAGCCTCCAGTGCTTGCTGGACGGCGAAGGTGTAGGCGGTCAGCGCATCGAGGTTATCGCCGGCAACGCGCAGGCCATGCTCGGCAATCAGGAAAAACCAGTTACCACCCCAGGCAACATCGCCGGTCACTTGACCGATCCCCGGCACCTGCAGCGACAGCGCTTTGCGGTAACGGTAGGCCGGCACATTGCGCACGCTGACCGAATGGTCTTCGTGCAACGTCGCCTGCACCGTGCCCACCGGGGTTTCGATGCTGTGCACCCCAGGGCCGATCTTGCCCAGATGCGCCAGCGAGGCCACCAGGCCGATGGTGCCGTGGCCGCACATGCCGAGGTAACCGCTGTTGTTGAAGAAAATCACGCCGGCACAGGCGCTCGGGTCCACCGGCTCACAAAGCAGGGCGCCGACCAGCACATCGCTGCCCCGTGGTTCCAGCACGCAAGCGGCGCGCCATTGATCATGCTGTTCGGCCAGCCGCTGCCGACGCTCGGCCATGCTGCCGTTGCCCAGGTCAGGAAAACCGGCGGTCACCAGGCGGGTCGGTTCGCCGCCGGTGTGGGAGTCGATCACGGTGATGCGTTTCATGGGATGGCCACGTCCGTTCAGATGAGTGAACGAAAGAGTGGCCTGTAGAGAGGGGTGTCGGCTTGATGGTTTTATCCAGTGCCGATGACGAAATCGGCACAGTGCGGCGAGGGGTCAGTGGCTGTGAGGCAGGTGTTCGAACAGGGTCTTGCAGACCCCGGCAATGTGCTCGTCGAGCAACTTCACCGCCAGGTCCACGTCACCGGCGCGACAGGCCGCAAGGATTTCCCGGTGTTCGTGATCGGCGCGTTCCTTGCCGGCCGACAGGCTCATCTGCATGCGCAGGTAGCGCTCCAGCTTGTCGTTGACCGAGCGGATCAGGCCGACCAGAAACGGTCGTTGCGCCGGCTCGTAAAGGCAAGCGTGCAGTTCCCAGTTAAGCTCGGCCCAGCGCCCGACGTCATCTTCGCCGATGAACTCCTGGCAGATGCGTTCGGCACGGGCGAAGGTGTCTTCGGTCATGTTCGGAATGGCCAGGCGCAGCACCTTGTCTTCAAGCAGCATGCGCACTTCGAACATCTGCGCCAGTTCTGCATCGGAAACCCGGGTGACCATCGCCCCGCGATTGCGCTGGAACATCACCAGGCCTTCGGCCTCCAGGCGCTTGAGGGCTTCGCGCACCGGAATCTTGCTGACGTTGAACTGACGGGCGATGTCGTCCTGGCGGATCGGCTCGTCCTCGGCAAAATGCCCGGCGACGATGGCGTCACGCAGATGACGGGTGATGATTTCCGACGTCGAAGGCGAATTGCCAAGGTCGGGAGCGTTGAGTTTTGTCAGGGCCACGGTCGTGATCATCAGGATTGAATTGCAGATAGGGTATACGAATTTGCACTGGGTGGTCTTCGGCGATGGTCAGGACCTCCCGCCACCGTCTGCCAGCCATCAACGTTCGGGAAGGTTCCAGCTTTCGCGGATTTGCTCGTATTGCGCTTCAGGCATTTGAACCAGCAGAGGGGACTGGCGAGGATCCAGCCAATTGAACAAGCGAGAAATATCCGCTGGGTCCATGGCGGTGCAGCCCAGCGTCGGCGAGGCGGGGCCGCGCCAGATGTGGAAGAAAATGCACGAGCCCGAGGCGGGGGACGCCGGCGTATTGTGCTCGATGAAAATGCCTTTTCGATACATGTCGTCATCGCGACGCATCCGTTCGGAGCTGTTCCAGTCTTTTGAAACAGTCGCTCCATCGACCAGCTCGTTATAGTGTGCGGAGTGGCTGTCATCCACGCATTCGATGGTCGGGGTGAGTGCCAGGTAAGGCAGTCTGGTGTCGGCCGTGCTGTCGTAGCCAAACGCCGTTCCCAGTTTGAACACCCCGGCAGGTGCTTTTCCATCGCCTTCATGTTTGAGCGGGCCTTCGCGTTGCTCAACGCTGCTCAGACCCTTGCCCCACGCCAGCCCGCTCTTGCCGACCACTACCGGAAACGATCCTTCGTATTTTCGAAAGGTGTTGCCCTGCCGTTCATAACGCTGGGCCGTGCCCTGGATGTCAGTCCAGTTTTTTGTGGTGACCACAATCAGCTGATTGGCGGTGTCGAGAACGTCGCGTGCACCCAGCGGCGTGATGGGGAAGTCCATGACGTTCTTCGGCGAACCTTCCCCGCTGTAGGTGAAGTGCCACCATTCCTTCGAGTACCCGGTAAACCCTTCTTTCTCCATGGCCCTGCTGAGCTTCTGGCGATTTTCTTTGGCGGCAGCGCTGATCGTCGGGTTGTCGGTATGCGCGCGCTCATCGAAGCAATCGAACCCCGTGCCCATGTCGAGCGCGCCGTCGCGCCAACGCTGGCCATAGGCGGCCGTGCAATCGACTTGCCCGGCTGAAGGCGTCCAGGTCTCGGCGGGCAGGGCATCCGGGCCGGTCAATGTCAGGTCCACGGTTGAGCCTTTGGAGTGGTTCGACACCCGGGCCACGTAGCCCAGGCGCCAGAAGTCCTGCTTGTCCACACGTGGATAGAACTCGGCCTTGCGCGGGTCACCCGGCTCCGACGCAAAACGCCCCATATCGGCAACGGCACGGTTGGGTCGATAACAGTCAAACACCTTCAAACCGTAGCCTTGCGCACGCAATGCCGTTTGTACCCGAGCGAGGGCCTTGGCGGCGTCCAGCGATAACAGGCACTGTGGCGCGGCGTAACCGTCGAGTGGGTGCCCGGTGAAGTTGTGAGCGCTGGCATAGCGAATGTCTTGCTCGATGCCCGGATCAATCGTACGCAGATACACCATGTTCTCGGGTCGTGTCTCTGCACCGGCGATGCCGGGCACGACAATGCTCAGGCACAGGATCCATCGCCGCCAGTGCCGCGCGAGCAGGCTGCGTGAACGCAGCGAAAACAGTGTCGAGGAGGGCAGAGGCAGGAGGGTGCAGAGACGGGGCATGCGAGACTCCAAAGAGGCCGATTCTCAAGCTGAATCAGGCGTACAAACCATACCCTGCCGCAATGATCAGCGGAGAAACCAGCAGCGTTGCCCAGAACCCCGATCTTGGAACAGCAATGACGCAAATGATCGAGATCATCAACACATAGAGGCCAACCATTTTAAGTAGCGCGAGATCGCCAACGGCTACGGCGTGAATCGCTGTCTGCCCAGCGAGCATAAAAAGCGGCCCCAGCATGGTAAACCAGAGGGCAGTGCGCCGATCTTCGTGCGTTCTGAATTGGTCAACGAAACCAGAGTCTACAGCGGCGGCGAATGCTGTTTTGAACTTGATAATACCGAATGGAATATGGAGGACGCCCAAGGCGAACAGGGTCCATGCGACGATGTTTGACATGTCTTATATGCTCCGTAACGGTAAGGCTGGATAAGTGCCTGACGTTTGGTTAAGGGAGCGCGGCACGGTCCCGGTTTTATCGCGTAACGTCCAGCAACCGAAGAGAGCGACGTTGAGCGCATTGTCAGGCTGCGTCCTCACGGTGCGAGCCATCGGAATACCTGGCCCAAACAGATGTGTAAATTGCGCTGGTGTTTAAGGTAAATAGATCAGCTCTCCGGGGAAATGATCGAGTCTAGACCAGGTTCAGCCGCGAGCTTCAATCGGTCAGCTTTACTAATGTATTTAGACTTGTTGGCCGGTGCCAATTTGGCACTGGCCTTTTTTGCGTGAGCCTTTAATAACTGCTGTATTTTTTTACGACGATTCATGTTTTCTGCTCGGCTGGTAAGTTCTTCAATGATGGCAGAGGTTGGCGCACGAAGCCTAGGGAGTGAGAGAGGACTTCACTGCGTCTTCCATGACAAAGATGACATCGGCCCAGCGAATATCCGCTGGACCGATGGGGCTACGTGCGTTCGGGCTTGTGCCTCTCAGGCAAACGCAGTCTCGATAAAGGCCTCCAGCGCCTTGTCTTCCAGGATCTCGATAGAGAAGTGCCCGAAGCGCTTGGGCAACCAGATGATGCGTGTCCCGGACGGGGATTGCAGGTTCGCGCGGGCCAACGGCGCTCCGTTTTCGTCTTCTGGCTGAACACCGGCGACCATCAATTCGTCATAGGCCTTCTCAATGTCCGGTGTCGAGTAGCAGTGGCGATAAATCATCCCTTCACCCGAGGCGTCCAACAGTTCCCTCAGGTTCCCCGCCAACGGCTGAACCAGCATGAAACGTTCTTGGCCGATCAGCGCAATCGCGTAGCGCACGTGCAGACTACCTCGTTCCCAGACGAGCGTTTTGGAGATCCTGGCCTTCAGTATCTGTGCGTAGTAAGCACAGGCTTCCTCGAGATTGTTGACCAGTACATCGACGTGACTGAACTTCAGTTCCATTGCATGCCTCCTGCCGCCCCTGCGTCCTATTGATCCATGGGTACTGATCTTGGGATTGCCCAATCACAGACTGCGCAGTCTAGCGGGAGCAGCTCCCTCGCCAAAGGGTTAGCGTCACGCTTAACTAGCAATCAGCTCCCGGCCCGTTTATTCAACGCCTCTTCCGCCGCCGCAATTTCAGCCTGACGCTTGATGATCATGTCGCCAATCGGCGGCCCCTGAAAACGTCGGGCTTCAAAACCGAACCAGACGATGGCCGTCAGCACCAGAAAGCCGATGGTGATGTACAACGCCCAATCGTTCGGTGGCTGAATGCCGATGACGAAAATGATGACCATCGAGAGGATCGAGAGGACGGCGAATACTGTGTACCAGAAGCGTCCCATGTTCCACGGCCCCATGGTTGGCCACTTCGAAGTCCCGTAGGTAAACAGGCCCAGCACGATGGGAATGATGAAGGAGAAGAACAGGAAGATCACCGTGCAGGACACCACGATGGTATAGACCGGCGTTGCGCCGACCGATATCACCGACGATCCCCAGTCGAACAATACCGCCAGGGTGGCACCGGTCCAGATCGCCGCCACCGGGCTGCGATAGGTAGGTGACACCGAGGCCAGTGCTTTCGAGCAGGGCAGGCCACCGTCACGGGAAAACGCGAAGATCATGCGTGAAACCGAGGTCACGGTTGCCAGCCCGCAGAGGAACTGCGAGATGAAAATCGCCACGTACAGCACGAGCTTCACGGTTGGGTTGACCTGCGTGTTCATGCCCCAGAAAAATACGTTCCAGCCTTGCTTCGCCGCCTCATCCATGTTCGGCAGCATCAGCACAAACGAGCAGAGCATGACCCAGCCGAACAGCAGCGACCAGACCACCGACGTGACCATGCCACGCGGCACGGACATGGCTGCCTGCCGAGTCTCCTCGGAGGTGTGCGCAGAAGCGTCATAACCCGTGATGGTATAGATCGGCAGCAGCAGGCCGAGCATGAAAACCCAGCCGTTCGACACCTGTGGCCAGACGCTGCCGCCAGCCTCGCCGGAATAGTTACTGAAGGTCCATAACCGGGCGAACTCATAACTGGGCGCCGAGATCAGGCAGACGATGGTCAGCGCGAGCGCCGTGGCGAAGATCAGATACCCCGAGAAATCGGTGAGTTTCGCGGTCAGGCCGATACCCAGGTGGTTACACAAGGCCTGGATACCGGTCAGGATCGCCAGGAAAATCACCCGGGTCGTGGTGGTGTCTTCCATTCCCAGGGACGGTCCGAAGGCGCCGAAAAAGAAGTAATAAGTACCGACGTTGATCGCGCCGAGCACGGTGACCAGCCCCAGCAGGTTGAACCACGCGGTCAGCCAGCCGGTGAAGCGGTTACCGAGAATCGAACCCCAATGATAGAGGCCGCCAGCGGTGGGGTAGGCCGAGGAAATCTGCGCCATGGCCATGGCGAAAACCCCGGAGATCAGGCAACCAATCGGCCAGCCGATACCGATTGAGGCACCGCCCGCACCCGAGGTGCCCTGAGCGAGTGAGTTGATGCCACCCGAGAGGATGCAGATGATCGAAAAGGAAATGGCAAAGTTGGAGAAAACGCCCATGCGTCGCGAAAGTTCCTGGGCGTAGCCCATGCTGTGCAGCACCTTGACGTCATCGTCTTGCGGCGCGCTCGTGCCGGGCTGGTTTGTTGGCTTCATGTTGTGTGCCCCTTCAGGTTTTGATACGCATCCATCCGGGTTTACGTTGCCGGACGGGCTGGCCTTCAACCCCTTGTCGTACTGCTCCTGTTGCTAACGGATAAACCCCGTCCATGCTGCGCGTTCGCACCTTGGCCATGGACAGACAACTGCTTCTACAAACGGCCGTGGTACGCCGCTTCGAAAATTTCTGCCGCGCCATTTCGGGTCAATGGCAGCGGGTTGCCGCTGGCGCAAGGGTCAACAATCGCCATGTCCGCGATCAGGTCGGCCTGCCGGTCATCCACCCCCAGCTCAACCAGCGTATGGGGCACGCCGATGTCCTTGCGCAACTTGAGGACGAAGGCCAGAAAACTGTCGAAGCCGGGCGAGGGCAGACGCAAATAAGCGGCGAGGCGGGTGATGCGTTCCTCGATGGCCGGGCGATTGAATTTCAGGACATAGGGCATGAACGTGGCGTTGGTCATGCCGTGATGGGTGTCGTACAGGGCGCCCACCGGATGTGAGAGGGCGTGCATCCCGCCCAGACCTTTCTGGAAAGCGGTAGCGCCCATCGCGGCAGCCGCGAGCATTTCCGCTCGCGCCTCCAGGTCCGAGGGGGTGTGTACGGCTCGCACCAGGGCATTGGCGACCAGGCGCATGCCTTCCACCGCAATCCCTTCGGCCATGGGGTGAAAGCCGGGAGCGCAATACGATTCCAGACAATGCGCAAACGCATCCATGCCGGTGCCCGCAGTGACCTTGGCCGGCATGCCGACGGTGAGGGCCGGGTCGCTGATGACCACGCGCGGCATCATCTTCGGGTGGAAGATGATGCGTTTGGTGTGCGTACGCTCATCAATGATCACCGCGGCACGGCCCACCTCGGAGCCGGTACCCGCCGTGGTCGGCACCGCAATGATCGGGGCGATGCTGCCTTCGTCGGCGCGGGTCCAGTAGTCGCCGATGTCTTCGAAATCCCACACCGGTCGGGTCTGGCCGCTCATGAAGGCGATGAGTTTGCCCATGTCCAGGCCACTGCCCCCGCCGAAGGCGACCACGCCATCGTGTTTGCCGGCGCGCCAGGCGTCGAGCCCGCCCGCCAGGTTGGCTTCGACCGGATTGGGTTTAAGGTCGCAAAACAGCGCGACGCCAAGGCCGGCGGCGCGCAAGGCGTCCAGCGCTGAAAGGGTGATCGGGGCACGCGCCAGGCCACTGTCGGTGACCAGCAACGGTCGCTGGATTCCTTGGCTGCGGCAGATCTCGGCAAGCTCGGCGATGCGGCCGACACCGAAGCGGATGCTTGTGGGGTAGTTCCAGTTCGCGGTCAGGCTCATGGCTCAGATCTCGTGGCGCAAATGGAAGGATTTCGCGCGGGTCAGATGTTCGTAACCCAGGCGCGACAGCGTGACGCCGCGCCCGCTGTTCTTCACCCCGGTCCAGGCCAGGGCCGGGTCCAGGTAATCGCAGCGGTTCATGAACACGGTGCCGGTGTCGATCTCGTTGCCCAGGCGTTCGGCGGCGGCAAGGTCTTGCGTCCAGATGGACGCGCTGAGCCCGAACTCACTGTCGTTCATCAAGGCAATGGCTTCGTCGTCGCTGGCCACCGGCATGATGCCGACCACGGGACCAAAGCTTTCCTCGCGCATCACCGACATTTGATGGGTGACGTCGACTAATACTTGCGGCGCGAGGTAGGCGCTGCCCGGTGCGTCGGCGGGAAAGGTCTTCGGATCAATCAGCGCCTTGGCGCCTTTTGACAGTGCTTCGGCGATCTGACCCCGAACGAATTCAGCGGCGGCCGGATTCACCAGCGGGCCGAGGGTGGTGGCTTCGTCCAGTGGGTTGCCCAGCACGTATTGGTGGGTCAGCGCGACGAAGCGCTCGACAAACGCCGGGTAGATTTTTTCATCGACATAGATCCGTTCGACCGCGCAGCAGCTTTGCCCGGAGTTGAAGTAGCTGCCATCCACCAGGTTTTCCACTGCGTGTTCGAGGTGGGCATCTACGCGGACATAGGCCGGGTCTTTGCCGCCGAGTTCCAGGCCCACGCCGAGGAAACCTCCGACGGCAGCCTGTTCCATGGATTTACCGGCTTCGACCGAGCCGGTGAAGTTCACTTGCTGCACGCGTCCAGAGGCAATGATCGCTCCGGTATAGAGATGACTCAGCAGCAGGTTCTGGAACAGCCCTTCGGGCAAATTGGCGCGGCGAAACGCCTCGGCGAATCGCTCGCCGACCAGCAGCGTTTGTGAAGCGTGTTTGAGGATGACGCTGTTGCCGGCCATCAGCGCCGGGATGATCGTATTCACCGCTGTCAGGTAGGGATAATTCCAAGGGGCGACGACCAACACCGTACCCAACGGTTCGCGTTTGATATGGCGTCGAAAACCGGTAATAGGCGTGGGTTCAATCGCTGCCAAGGCTTCAGGCGCAATGGCGATCATATGCCGGGCACGCTCTTCGAAACCGCGCAGTTCGCCAGCGCCAAAGCGCACCGGACGGCCCATCTGCCAGGCCAGTTCCGGCACGATGTCGGCCTTCATGGCCAGCATTGCGTCTACCGCGGCACTACAGAAGGCGGCGCGTTCGCTCAGTGGCCGGCGTTTCCATTGCGCCTGGGCCGCTTCGGCCGCCGCCAGCGCCTGGTCGATTTGCGCCGCATCGGCGCAGCGGCGTTCGGCATAGATCCGGCCATCGACCGGGGAGATGAGTTGAATGGTTGAAGTCATGATGGTGGTCTCAATAGCGCTCAAACCCGCGCTGCAGTTCCCAGTCGGTGATCCGCCGGTCGTACTCTTTCTGCTCCCATTCGGCGGTGTGCACGTAGTGGTCGATCACTTCATCGCCGAACGCTTCGCGCAACATGGTTGAGCCCTGGAGTGCGGCGCAGGCTTCGCGCAGGGTCTTCGATACTTCAGGCAAGTGTTCGTCGACGTAGGCATCACCCTCGAAGGGCGGCGCGAGGCTGAGCTTCTCGTCGATACCGGCCAGTCCCGCAGCGATCAAAGCGGCGAAGGCCAGATAAGGGTTGAGGTCGGCCCCGCCAATGCGACATTCGATGCGGATGGATTTGCTGCCTTCTGCGCACAAACGGAAACCTGCGGTGCGATTGTCCCGACTCCACACCGCCCGCGTCGGGGCAAAGGTGCCGGCCTGAAAGCGCTTGTACGAATTGATGTAGGGCGCGAGAAAACAGGTGATGTCGTTGGCGTATTTAAGCTGCCCGGCCACCCAGGAGCGCATCAGTTTCGACATGCCGAACTCCGCCTTGGCATCGAAGAACAAAGGCTTTTTACCGTTCTTGTCCCACAGCGAATTGTGGATGTGGCTGCTGGAACCGGCGGCGTCATAACGCCACTTGGCCATGAACGTGATCGCCTTGCCCTGCAGTTGCGCGATCTCTTTGCAGGCGTGCTTGATGATGACGTGGTGGTCGGCCATGGTCAGCGCGTCGGCGTAACGGATGTTGATCTCTTCCTGACCCGGCCCCCATTCACCCTTGGAATTTTCGACGGGAATGCCGCTGGCCTGCAGATGTTTTCGAATCGCCCGCAGCACCGGCTCTTCGCGGGTGGTCTGCAAGATGTTGTAGTCCTCGATGTAATGACCGGCCGTCTTCGGCTTGTGGTAGTTGCGCTCGTGGATGGCCTCGTAGCTCTCGTCGAACAGATAGAACTCCAGCTCTGAAGCGAACATGCCGGTGTAGCCGCGCTCGCGCAGTCGCTCGACCTGCTTTTTCAGGATCGCCCGCGGGCTGTGCGGCAGGTCGCGCCGATGGTGATGATCGAGCACATCGCAGAGCACCAGCGCCGTGCACTCGAGCCAGGGCACCCGTCGCAACGTGGCCATGTCGGGTTTGAGCACAAAGTCGCCATAGCCTTTGCTCCAGCTGGCCGCGGCGTAACCCGGCACCGGTTCCATGTCGATGTCGTCGGCCAGCAGGTAATTGCAGCAATGGGTTTCTTCATGGCCGCTGTCGATGAAAAACTCGACCTGGAATCGTTTGCCGACCAGTCGGCCTTGCATGTCGACCATGCAGACCAGAACGGTATCGATCTCGCCGGACGCGGCGGCACGCTTGAGTTGATCAAAACTGAGGAGGGGCTCGGTCATCACGTAGTCCTGCGTGAATTGTTTGGGCCTGTCTGAAATAGCTGTTGCAGACGCTCTCCAGAACCAACCAAAACCTGCAGACGCGAGCATCGTGTGCAATAAGCTGCTGTAAGCGTAGCCTACTGTTGCAGTGTGCAAGTTTCGCCAATCGCAGCCTGATGGCTCGAGCGCAAAGGCGCGAATTGATCGCCCTCCAACGCGAGGAAACAAACATGACAAAGAAGAAAGCGCACAACACCTACCAACGTCTCGAACAGCAGTACCCGGATTACCTGGCCGCCGTGGAGGCCTTGGGGACGGCGGTGCGTCATACCGGCCCACTGGAAGAGATCGTTGTCCAACTGATCCAGCTCGGTGCCGCGGCGGCCATCCGCTCTGAGGGCGCGGTGCACAGCCATACCCGACGGGCACTGGAAGCGGGCGCTACACCGGAGCAGATCCGTCACACGCTGATCTCCCTGACGAGTACGATCGGTTTCCCGACTGTCGTTGCGGCCATCAGTTGGGCGGATGATGTGATTGAGACGTGAACGAGTTCGCTGGAAGGACTGGGCACCGGTCTCCTTGATCATCAGCGAGCCAGGCGGGAGTCACGAATCATGTCGGTCGCTGACAGGCGCAAGTTGTGCCATCAGCTCAGCGACCCAATCGATGAACACGCGCAACTTGATGCTGATATGCCGGTTCGGGGGAAATGCCACGTAGATGGGCATTGGATCGAGGCTCCAGTTCTCGAACAGGGGCACTAACTCGCCGCGCGCTTCGAAGGTCCTGGACATGTACTTTGGCAGCCAAAGCACACCCAATCCGGCAAGGCCGGCTGCGAGGTAGGCGTTGCCATCGTCGACTGCCAGCGCGTAGCGGCCTTTGATCTGGACACTCTCAACGGAGTTGCGCATGGCATAGGGCACGGCTTTGCCGGTGCGCGCCCACAAGAAGCCGACGATACGATGATGCGAATTTTCCAGCTCCCGCGGATGCGCGGGCATACCAACGCGTGCCAGGTAGCTCGGCGCTGCAAAAACGCCAAGCTGAAGTTCGCCTACCCGCCGGGCTATTAACGACTGATCCGTCAGCTCGCCGCCGCGCACCACGCAATCGACGTTTTCATCGATCATATCCACGATACGATCGCTTACGCCCATGTCGATCTGGATGTCTGGGTACCGTTCGTAAAATGCAGGCAATGCGGGTACGAGAATCATGCTGGCCAGTGGGCTCGGCACATCCACTCGCAACCGGCCCCTGGGCAGCGCCGAGGCGCCGGACAGGCTAGTCTCAGCGTCATCCATGTCGGCCAGCAGCCGTAGCACTCGCTCGTAATAGACGGCACCATCGGCAGTGACGTTGACTTTGCGAGTCGTGCGGTTAAGCAATTTAACGCGCAACCGAGCCTCCAGCTGCTGCACCAGTTGTGTCACGGTGGTCTTGCTCATATGCAGTGTTTCGGCTGCCTTGGTGAAGCTGCCCGCTTCCACCACTCGAACAAATGCCTGCATCGCATCAAAACGGTCCATTGCTGCCCCCGCTATCGATCAGATTGTTTGGATTTCACAAACAGTGATAGCCAAGGTTGCTTGTTTATCGCCCAGGCACAAGTCCTTACAGTCTCTCCATCGTTAGCTTCGGGTCGGCTTTGACCCCTTGATGGAGGCACTTATGACACAGCGTGATGTTGTTTTTCCACCTGGACGCCAGGCGCTTTATGAACGCAATCGCTATTCGCCGGCTATCAAGTCCAATGGCTTTTTATTCGTGTCGGGGCAAGTCGGCAGTCAGGAAGACGGCTCGCCCGAACCCGACCTGGAGGCCCAGGTCCGACTCGCGTTCAACAATCTGAATGCAATCCTGGTCGCTGCCGGTTGCACCTTCGACGATGTGATTGACGTCACCGTTTTCATCGTCGATCCCGAATCAAAGTTCGAGACGATCTGGAAGGTTGTGCCAGAGTTCTGGGGTAACGCGCCGCACCCGACGCTGACCGGCGTCGGCGTCACGTGGCTCTATGGTTACCAGTTCGAGATCAAGGTGATTGCCAAGCTTCCAGAAACCGCCAGGGGATGATCTGACCAGCGAAAATCTCCGGAGCAGGTCGAACCGAGGCTATTTCCCCGGGCCTTTCTGCCTGATATCTCCGCAAAAAATATCGACGTTGCCACTGTCCGGCGCACTTCGCACGACGATGGAGTACTCGCCGGCCAGCAGGACCGGCAGTGCAACCGGTGCGCTTCTTGAGAACGCCCAGCCGCGTATGGCCTGGCGTTCGGTGGTGACATGATCATTCATTGCGTAAGCGACTGGCCCGGGGTGCTGGCAGCTGCCTTTATTGATGAAGGTGAAGAGGCGCAAGGGCAGAGACGCTCCGCTTGGAGCACCACTGATGAAGAAACTGAACCCGGTCTCTTTGCCCCAGTCGGCCAGCGTTACATTGCCGATTTGACCGGTGTTTTGCCGGGTGGCAACCAAAGGAACGCTCACGCCATGGTTTGATGAAGTGGTGCAGCCGAAAAGGCTTGCGGTGACCATTAGCGCTGCAAGTGAGTGTCTGCGCTTCATTGCCAACCTCCTGTGGTGAAGAACTGCAATGGGAGATTAGCGGGTATAGCTCATTCGTCGTCTTCCTGGCGTTGTCTGTTCGAAATCCTCCATTCATGCGGAATCTGGCAACAGTGTTTGTCCAGTGGGTCGCTGTTTGAGGGAGGGGTAAACACCTAGCATCGTCTCTACCGAATGAGCCAATAGCGTCAGTGTCAACACGCTCACGAGGTTAACTTTTGACGATAGGGTGAATACGATGAAAATCTCAAAAATTGCGATGTTTCTTGCGCTTGGCGTTTTAGGTACACAGGCCTTTGCAGGCGAAAGCCATTCAACTGCCGCGGACAGCAAGATGCCTGTTGATACGTACACTTACGATATGAAACTGGATATCCAGAAAGTCATTACAGTGTCAGATATTCCTGACCAGTGCGGGCCAGTCCCGGCGCAAATGACGTATGAAGACTCTCAGGGGCAACGGCATATCCTGCAGTATCAAGTCATGGGCACTGGCTGTTCAAATGGTTGAGTCGTGTGTGGAAGATGGAGGGTCGACACTCCATGCCTGCCGCACTCGTGATTTCAAATGTTGTTATCGTTTCCTGGGTGAACCGGTGATTGTTTCATCGGATGCCAACAAGCCTGGAATATAAATTTTAAGAAATTCCACCCATGTCTTGATCTTTGCATCCACGAACTTTCTTGATGGGTAGATTGCAAATAGATTCAACTCTTCAAGATGATAGTCGGATAGTACCCGCACTAACGTACCCGCCTTGAGACCGTCGACTGCCGAAGCAATCGGCTGAATGCCGATGCCCATCCCGTTGGTAATCGCGATGGTCATGCCATCGGCGGTGTTGATGTGCAAGGGCGACAGCGGGACGTTGACGGTTTCCATGCCTTCGGGCCCCTCAAATGCCCAGTTTTCAGCCGGCATGACGCTATTCACAATTCTCAGACAATCATGTGAGCCCAGTGCACTCGGGGACTCGGGGTGTCCGCGTTTCTTCAGGTACGCAGGCGAGGCGCAGAGGATGCTGTAGGTCATGCCGAGGCGCTGAGCGACAAACCCTGAATCGGGTAAATCCCGCGCCAAGACAATCGACATGTCATAGCCTTCTTCCAGCAAGTCAGGGAGCCGGTTGGTCAGGGTCAGATCAAACATCACCGAGGGATGAGTCTCTCGATAGCGGGCGATGGCATCGATCACGTAATGGTTGCCAATGGCTGACATCGCGTGAATCTTCAGCCGGCCAACGGGCAAGGTATGAGCCGTGCCTGCTTCTTCGTCCGCTTCACGCACTTCTTCAAGAATTTTCTCGCAGCGTTGCAAGTAGCGCAGACCGGCTTCGGTCAGCGCCAGGCGTCGGGTTGTGCGGTTAATCAGGCGAGTTTGAAGCCTGGCCTCCAGGCTGGAGACCGCTTTGGAAACGTTGGTTGTTGTGGTGTCCAACACCTCAGCCGCCGCGGTAAAGCTACCGCTTTGAGCGACCGCAACAAAAAAACGCATGGTTTGGAAAACGTCCATCGTTTCCACCTCAAGGGTATGGATAAAGAGGGCGGCCCTGCAAAAAGACCGCCCCCTCGTGGTGTATTACTTCTTCTGCGGAATAAATCCAGGTACACCCGTTTCCACGACTGAGTTGAATCGAACCCGGGTCGTAATCTCTTCCTTGATTTCAAGCATGGCCCTGTGCGGCAGGGTAGAAATATCAATGTTTTCCTGAATATGGCTCGGCGTCGCAGACGTGGTCAGGAAAGCGACTCCCCGCTGGACCGACCAGGCCAATGCTACTTGAGCCGGGGTTTTCTGTATGCGCTTGGCGATCCCTGTAATCACCGAGTCTTCCAATACGTTCGGCTCCATGCCATGCCCGAGTGGCGCAAAGGCAAGGACGATAATTCCGTGCTGCTGACAATACTCAAGCAGTTCCCATTCAGGCAAATATGGGTGGGATTCAACCTGCACGACGGCGGGTTTTATCCGGGCCACTGCCACAATCTCTTGTAACCGCTCCAGCGTGATATCAGACAAGCCGATGGACTTGCAGCGGCCTTCATCCACCAGGCGCTCAAGCGCCCGCCAGGTTTCAATTAACGTCACGCCGGAGTCGTAGATAACTCGACCGTGCTCGTCTCTTGGGTCCTGATCATCACCGGGCTTAAAGGCAAACGGCGTATGGATCAGATAGCAGTCGATGTAATCCACTTGGAGTCGTCGGCAACTGGCCTCGAAAGCAGGTTCGACGCGCTCGGGACGATGGTTGGTGTTCCACAGTTTGGTGGTAATGAACACGTCCTCGCGCCGGACCTTACCCGCCTCAATCACTTCCTGCAGGGCAACGCCGACCCTCTCTTCATTTCGATAACGTTCTGCACAGTCGAAATGGCGAAATCCTGCTTCCAGCGCGTCTTTGACCGCTTGAGTTGTGACGCTGAGATCCCGAAACAACGTGCCAAAGCCAACGGCCGGCATCTCACCCGAACCGTGTATCAGAGGGAATCGGGTATCGCGAAGTGCATCGTGAAATGATTCGTAAGGCATAGCTTTTACTCCAATATCGGGCTCTATTGATAGGAAGGTTTCTGGTCTTCGCGACTGGCCACTCGTTGCTCAAATACACCGACGGAATTACCGCCGAGTGCCACGTACAGCCGCACCGTGTCGAGGTACTGCGCAGTCTTCACTCTGATTTGACCCAGTAACGCTTGCTCATAAGCACGTTCCGCCTCCAGCACCTGGAGAATGCTGTTCTCGCCTTGCGCGTAGGCTTGCTGGTTCAACCGAAAGCTCGTTTCCGCCGCGCGCAACGCGTCCTCCTGGGCCAGGTTTTCCTCGGCGTCATGATTGATCGCCTGCAAGGTGTCAGCGACCTGACCGAACGAACTAATGACGGTTTGCTGGTAGCCGGCGAGGGTTGCCTTGTAGCCGTCGACGGCGGCCTGGCGTTCAGCTTTCAGCGTTCCGCCATTGAAGATGGGCGCCGTGAGCCCGGCGGCGAAGCCCCAGAGTGCGGCGCCGCCATTGCCTGAAGCCGCCTGTGCAAGCGACGCGGACAGTTCAACATGCGGATAGAGGTTGGCTGTCGCCACGCCAACCGCGGCGCTGGCCATGTGCAGTTCTGCCTCGGCTTGTCGTACGTCCGGCCGGTCGTGGGCCATTTCGGAAGGGAGACTGACCGGCACGTTTGCCGGCAAGGCAAACTCGGCGAGCGTGAAGTCAGGTGCGATCCAGTCAGCCGGGCCTTTGCCCGTCAGAATCGAGAGTGCGTGACGTGCCGAGTCGCGCTGCTGGGCGAGGGGCGGCAACAGCGTGCGGTCCTGGGCGAGCCGGGTTTCGGCCAGTGAAACATCGATCTGCGTGGTGCTGCCATTGGCGTGCGCCATGCGCACCAGTTCGAGGTTCTTTGCGTCATTGGCGAGCAACTTTTCGACGGCTGCCATCTGTGCGCTGGCAGAGGCCAGCAACAACGCCTGACTCGCGACATCGCCCGTCAGAGTCAGGTACGCCGCTTCGTAGCGATGCGTCTGCAGATCGGTAAACGCTTGCTGTTGTTCGACCTGCCGTTTGTTACCGCCGAAAACGTCAAGGTCGAAGCCAACCCGCGGCCCAATCGCATAGAAGTTGGAGGTGGAAGGTTCTTTCGCATTGTGCACCCGCTGGCGGCCCGCCTGGGCACCAAAATCGACTTGCGGATACAGCGCACCTTCCGCCGCAGCGACGGAGGAAGCCGCTTGCCGGATCGTCGCGTCTGCGGCCACGAGCTCAAGATTGCCGTCAATGGCGCGACGTACAAGCTTGTCGAGCTTCGGCGAACGAAACGCAGACCACCAGTCACCGTTGACCTTTTTGCCCAGGTCAATGCGCTGTTCACCGGGCTTGTTGCCGCCTTGGCCAAGACGCTGCTCGGCCTGTTGATCGTAGTGCTGCGACAGACTCGGTGGCGGCATTTGATAGTCAGGGCCGACGGTGCAGGCGGTCAGGAACGCGAGAGCCGACACCGCACCGAACGTGGTTTTGAACATCTGTCTATTGATGAAGCGTGCAGGGGATTTCATTTGGCAAACTCCACGAAAACTAATTGGTCGGAACGGGCTTGCGAAGAAAGACAACCAGTGGGCTGACCACCAACATCGCGAACATCAAAATCTTGAACTGGTCGACCACCGCGATAAACGCGGCCTGGCCGGTGATCATTTCGTTGAGCCCCGCCAGTGCTTGCAGGGACGTCGGCGCAGAGTGTGCAGCGGCGCGATACGGCGTCAGGTTACTGGCCAGCGCCATGTGCATCGCCTGCGTGTTGTTGAAGAAGAACAGCTGCACAATCGCAACGCCCAGGGTGCTGCCGTACACCCGTGACAGGTTGAACAGACCGGTGCCTTCCGGGCGTAACGTCGGGTCGAGCGTGCTGAACGCGACCTTGGTCAGCGACGGCATCAAGATGCCGATGCCAATCCCCTGGATCGCACCCGCCACCGCCACGGGCGACCAGTCCATCAACGGCGAATAGCCGAGCATCAGCCAGTTGGCATAAATCACCACGGCGACGCCCGCCGCCACGAACAACCGACGGTCGAAACGCTCGGGAACACGGCTCATCAACAGGAACGCACCGACCAGCCCGATCCCGCGCGGAATCGTCAGGGAACCCGTGGTGTCAGGCGGGTAGCCGAGAATCTCGTCGAGCATCGGTGAGGTCAGCGCCATGGTCGACAACAGCACGAAACCCACGGCGAAAAAGATCACCGTCGAGAGCACGAAGTTGCGGTCGTTGAACAAACGCTTGTTGAGGAAATGCACCTTCGTGGTCAGCACATGCGCAGCGAACAGGTAGAGCCCCAGTGCACAGCCGATCGCTTCCAGCCAGATCTCGGTCGAGGAAAACCAGTCCAGGCGTTCACCACGGTCGAGCAACATTTGCAGGCTGATCAAACCCAGCGTGAAGCTGCCGAAGCCAAAGAAGTCGAACGACGGACGTTTCTCGGCCTTTTTCTCGGCAAGCAGCAGCGCCATCACCAGGAAGATAAACGCCGCCAGCGGAAGGCTGATGTAGAAGATCGGGCGCCATCCGAAATGTTCGCCGAGCCAACCGCCGATGCTCGGGCCGCTGACGATGCCGAACAGCACGATGGCCGTCCACGTCGCGCCAAATTTCGCACGCTTCTCGAGGGGCAATGTCTCCAGGGAAATCGCCATCGACAGCGGTGCCAGCACGCCACTCGCCAGGCCTTGAATAACGCGTGCGCCCACGAATTCCAACGGCGTCGTTGCCTGCGTCGCGAGCAGCAAGCCAAGGACGAAGAAGGCCAGCGCGGCTTGATAAACCAGTTTCAAGCCATAGCGCCCGGCGAGCCATTGCGCAATCGGCATCGTGATGGCGCTCGCCGCGAGGTACGAGGTGAATATCCAGCCAGCCTGGTCGTCAGTCATCGACAGGCTGCCCTGAATCAACCTGAGAACCGCATTTGGCAAAGGCAGGTTCGCCGACTGCATATAGGTGGCGAGCAGCGCGGCGAACCTTAATGTCCGCGCACCTTGAGGTCCGGCAAGTTTGGCGTTCATCAGAAGTTACCTGCGGTTAACAGGGCCTTGAGCGGATGCCACCAAGGCGTGCGATAACCGGTATCGACCTTGACCGTGGCGCTGGTGCCCGAGAAAAGCGGCAGGGCAGGGTCCATCTCATCGAGTTCGAGTCGGACTGGCACCCGCTGCACAACCTTGACCCAGTTGCCGGTCGCATTTTCCGGCGGCAGCAGGGCGAAGTCCGAGCCGGCACCGGGGCTCATGCTGGTCACGTGGGCTTTGAAGACGCGATCAGGATACGTATCGATCCTGATGGTCGCGTCCTGGCCTGGACGCATGTGGGTCACGTCGGTTTCGCGGAAGTTGGCCTCAACCCAAATATCGCGATCGGACAGCAGTGCAAAGGCTGGCGCACCGTTGTTCACATAGTTGCCCACCTGCAAGTCGTCGACCTTGGCCACGATGCCATCGTCCGGCGCATACACCGTCGCGTACGAGAGATACAGCTGCGCCTCGTCGAGCTGAGCCTTGGCCTCGCGAACCGACGGGTGACTATCGGCTTCGATGTTTGGATTGCCGTTCAAGGCAACGATCGTACTGGCGATCTGTTGTTCGACCGATGCGATTCGTTGCCGGGCCACTTTAACGTCAGTGTCGGCGCGCTCGTAAATCGAGCGCGAGACAAACTCTGTAGCGACCAGCGCCTTCTTGCGGGCAAAATCCCGTTGGTCGAAATCGGCCGACTCTTTAGCCGATTGCAGTTCAGCCTGCTGCTGTCGGTAGCTGGCCTTGAGGCCATCGATGCGCAGCCGCGCGACGCTCAATTGCGCTTGTGCACGGTCAACCGCGATCTGCAGCGGTTTCGGGTCGATCCGGAACAGAATCTGGCCCTTGTGAACAGGCTGGTTGTCTTCGACGGCGATCTCGACGACTTGCCCGGAAATGCGCGCGTTGACCGATGCCTTTGCCACTCGGGCGTAAGCGTTATCGGTCGAAACAAAGGGCTCACCCGCGACATAGTGGGCGTACCCAACCGCAGCGAAGAGGACAGGGAAACCCACCATCAGCAATGGCCGCATTTTCTCTTTAAACGGCTTCTTGATCGGTGAGTCAGACGGGTTCGGCCCTGGATGCTCGAAGGTCTGTGTAGCTGGGATGTCGAACTGTTTGGTCATGATCGATTGCACCTATTAACCGGGAAGTCGGGCTAACACCCACAAAAACAGCCATACCGTGTGCGGTCAGGAGGATCGCTCCGCCGCCTCTGTGTCGTCGCCGCAATACCCAGTTCGAGCTCCGCTACAACAAACCTCAAAGCCAAGGAATTTCTGGTTCCTTAATTTTGTGCGATGGTGTAAGAATATCCCCCAAGCTCACCTTCATTCAAGGATTTTGTACGACATGGCACAAAAAAAGATTACAGAGACGAAAGGCCGCGGCCGCCCACGCGCGTATGACCCGCAGACAGCGCTATTGCAGGCACTTGATGTTTTTTGGAGTACCGGATATTCCGGCGCTTCCCTGGACAGCATCGCCACGGCCGCCGGGATGAATCGCCCAAGCCTCTATGCGGCATTCGGTGACAAGCACGCGCTCTATATAAAAGCGCTGGAGCAGTATTGGGAGTTTGCCGCTGCGGCCATGCAGGAGGCGCTGACAGACAACGAACTGACCTTGAACCAGGCATTGATGCGGTTTTATGAAGGGCAGTTGTCGATCTACTTCTCGGGTGACGGCCAGCCGCGTGGTTGCTTTGCGATTGGCACAGCGACGACCGAAGCCGTCGAGGATTCTGAAATACGAGACGTGCTGTCGGACCGGCTCAGCAGGCTCGATGCCGATCTCGAAACGCGTCTGCGAACGGCCATCAGTTCTGGTGAATTGAAAGGCGATGTCGACCCGGCGGCCCTTGCCGTACTCGCGTCATCCCTGCTGCATAGCATTTCGATACGTGCACGAGCGGGCAAATCCCGCGCTGAATTGACCGAGCTTGTGCGCGGCGCGGTCAACGTGATTTGCGGTGGGTGAGGTTTTCGGTGAGTGAAGGACTCGACGATATTCTTGCCGAACAGCTGGCCGTGATTTTTTGTGGCATCAACCCAGGCATGACGGCCGCTGCCCAAGGCCACCACTTTGCGGGCAGGGGCAATCGCTTCTGGCGCACGCTGCATCTCGCGGGGTTCACGCCTGAGGAGGTGCGCCCGGAAAACGATCGGACGATCTTGCAGTATCAGTGTGGATTAACGGCCGTGGTGGAACGGCCGACGGCCCGAGCGGATCAGTTGTCTGCCCATGAGTTCATCGCTGCCGCTGCGGATTTTGAACAAAAAATCGTGCGCTATGCGCCGCGCTTTGTGGCGTTTCTCGGTAAAGCGGCGTATTGCGCGCTATCCGGTCAACGAGACATTGCATGGGGGCTTCAGCCAAAGACCTTCGGCAATGCTTCGGTATGGATCCTGCCCAATCCCAGTGGGCGAAATCGCGCGTTCACGCTTGATCAACTGGTGGGCGCGTACCGCCAACTCTATTTAGCAACCGGCGAGCAACCTCACCCTTAAGCCAGGTACCGCCGAAACCACCCCAGCGTCCGGTCCCAGGCCATCAGGGGCGAGGGCGATGAAGCCTGCCTTGGCCACACGCCGCGCGACGTCTTCGATATACGGGTTGAGCCCGCGGTTTTCATGCACAACCACCGCCGGCACCTTGCCGGTGGCTTTCGCCGGGCGCACCAGATAGCCACGGACCTGCCCGTTGCCCTTGGGGGATGGATAGGTGATGTATTCGGCAACGATGTCCGGGTCAGTAAATTCAACCTGCTCGGCGAGCGCATAATTCGGGCTCAGGGCGGCGAGGAGCGCGCTGGCGGTCAAACCGCCCAAAGTGAACAACGCCGCCCGATCCAGAAACTCTCGCCGGTTGATCTTGCCGTGGGCGTAGTAGTCGTACAGTTCGAGTAGTTCCGGAGCAAAGTCTTTCGCAGTGAGACGGGGCATCTGTGCGCTTCCTCTTGGGCGGGGCGATGAGGCGATACCTGTCGAGCGTAGCCGCTCAAAAAAAAAGAGGCCTTAGCCTCTTCTTTTTTTATTTCCTCCGATTACACCCTCGACTGCTTATACACGCGCCGGAATTTATGCAGCAGCGGTTCGGTATAACCATTAGGTTGTACGCATCCCTCGAACACCAATGCGCAGGCCGCTTGAAACGCAACCGACTGCTCGAAGTCCTGCGCCATCGGCGTGTAGATCGGATCACCGGCGTTCTGCTGATCAACGACCCGCGCCATGCGCTGCAAAATCTCGACGACCTGATCCTGGGTGATCACCCCGTGTCGCAGCCAGTTGGCCATGTGCTGACTGGAAATGCGCAAGGTCGCGCGATCTTCCATCAACCCCACGTTATGGATGTCGGGCACCTTCGAGCAGCCGATGCCTTGTTCAACCCAGCGCACCACATACCCCAGCAAACCTTGCGCGTTATTTTCGACTTCCTGCCGAATTTCATCGGCTGACCAGGATGGGGCGGTGACGACCGGCACGCTGAGCAAGCCGTCCAGAAGTGCCGGGCTGGCGCCGCCGAAGTCGGTTGTTTCAAGGGACTCCTGCACCGAGCGCACGTTGACCTGATGGTAATGCAGCGCGTGCAAGGTGGCGGCGGTCGGCGAGGGCACCCACGCTGTGTTCGCGCCCGCTTTCGGGTGGGCGCCTTTCTGTTTGAGCATATCGGCCATCCGGTCCGGCATGGCCCACATGCCTTTACCGATCTGCGCCCGCCCACGTAATCCACAGTCCAGACCAACGAGTACGTTGTTGCGCTCGTAGGCGTCGATCCACGAGGTATTTTTCATGTCGCCCTTGCGCAGCATCGCGCCCGCTTCCATGGCGGTGTGCATCTCGTCGCCGGTGCGATCCAGGAAACCGGTGTTAATGAACGCGACCCGTGAGGACGCTGCGGCGATGCAGGACTTGAGGTTGACGCTGGTGCGCCGTTCCTCGTCCATGATGCCCATTTTCAGGGTGTGGCGTTCGAGCTGGAGCAGGTCTTCGATGCGGCTGAACAATTGCTCGGCGAAGGCCACTTCGGCGGGGCCGTGCATTTTCGGTTTGACGATGTAGACGCTACCGGTCCGGGAGTTGCCGCGACGTTGCAGGTCATGCAGGGCAATCAGGCTGGTGATGACGCCGTCGAGAATGCCTTCCGGGATTTCCAGTCCATCCTTGTCGAGGATCGCTGGGCTGGTCATCAGGTGTCCGACGTTGCGGATGAACAGCAACGACCGCCCGTGCAGCGACAGTGAGCGGCCATCGGCCGCGGTGTACTCGCGGTCCGGGTTCAACCGTCGCGTGATGGTTTTACCGTTTTTCTCCAGGTCCTCTTTCAGGTCGCCCTTCATCAAACCCAGCCAGTTGCGGTACACCTGCACCTTGTCATCGGCGTCGACCGCCGCCACCGAGTCTTCACAATCAATGATGGTCGAGAGCGCTGCTTCAATCAGCAGGTCCTTGACCCCAGCGGTGTCAGCCTGACCGATAACGCTCTGCCGATCGATCTGAATCTCGACGTGCAGATCGTTGTTTTTCAGCAGAATGGCCGTGGGATCAGCGAGGGAGCCCTGGTAGCCGACGTACTGCGCGGTGTTCGATAAACCGGTTTGGCTGCCGTCTTTCAAGGAGGCTTGCAGTGTGCCGTTGTCGATTCGGTAACGCGCCACTTCGGCATGGGAACCGCTGCTCAAGGGGAATGCCTGATCCAGGAAGCCACGGGCAAACGCGATGACCTTCGTCCCGCGCACAGGATTGTAAGTCCGGCCCGGTTCGGCGCCGCCGTCATTGGAAATCAAATCGGTACCGTAGAGCGCGTCGTACAGCGAACCCCAGCGCGCATTGGCTGCGTTGAGCGCATAACGCGCGTTGACCGCCGGGACGACCAGTTGCGGTCCGGCCTGCACACTGATCTCCGTATCGACGTTGGCGGTGCTGACCTTGACGTCTGCGGGTTGCGGTTGCAGGTAACCGATACCGCTGAGGAAGCTGCGATAAGCCGCCATGTCCGTCACCGGTCCCGGGTGGGCGCGGTGCCAGGTGTCCAGTTCGGTTTGCAGGCGATCACGTTCAGCCAGCAGCGCGCGGTTGATAGGTGCGAGTTCATGCACCAGTGCGGCGAAACCACTCCAGAACGCTTGAGGGGCCAGGCCGGTTCCCGGCAGTACGTCCAGATCAACGAAACGTTGCAAGACAGGCGCGACCTTGAGGCCTTGGCAGTTCACGAAATCGGTCACTTTTTGCATCTCCATCACACAGAATTTATCGAGCGCGGATAACGCCCCTGTTCAGTTCAGGCATTGCGCCCCAGCTTTGGCCACCTGCGCGTCCTGCTCGGCTTTGACCCCGGACACCCCGACCGCGCCGATCACCTGGCCGTCGACGATGATCGGCACGCCGCCCTCAAGCGAGGTCAGCAATGGCGCGGACAAAAAGGCGTGGCGCCCGCCATTGACCATCTCTTCATAGCCTTTGGATTCGCGCCGACCCAAGGCCGAAGTGCGGGCCTTTTCGGTAGCGATGTAGGCGCCAATCGGAGCGCAACCGTCGAGGCGTTCGAGGGCCAGGGGATGGCCGCCGTCATCGACAATCACAATGGTCACGGCCCATTGGTTGTTCTGCGCTTCGGTGCGTGCAGCCGCGAGGATTTGGCTGACTTCGGTCTGGCTCAGTACGGCTTTGCTTTTCATGGGGATACTCCAGTACTCGGTTAGGGCAAGGCGGCTTCGACCAGTTCGATCCAGTGCCTGACAGGGGTTCGGCCCGCACCGTCGAGGTGGGACTGACAGCCGATATTGGCCGTGACAATGACTTCGGGATGTCCGCTTTCCAGCGCATTGAGCTTGTTGTCGCGCAGTTGTCGGGACAGTTCGGGTTGGGTCAGCGAATAGGTGCCCGCCGAGCCGCAGCACAGGTGACTGTCGGCAACCGGCGTGAGGTTGAAGCCCAGACTCGTCAGAATCGCTTCCACCGCACCCCCCAGTTTCTGCGCGTGCTGCAAGGTGCAGGGGCAATGGAACGCCAGGCGCTGGACGCTGTGGATACCGAGCTTTTCCAGCGGCTCGTCGCGCAGCACTTCGACCAGATCCTTGGCCAGCGCACTGACCTTTTTCGCCTTCCCGGCATAGGCAGGGTCGGTGCTGAGCAGGTGACCATAATCTTTGATGAACGCACCGCAACCGCTGGCGGTTTGCACGATGGCTTCGGCACCGTTTTCAATGCTTGGCCACCACGCATCGATATTGCGGCGGGCGCGATCCAGGCCGGTTGCCTGAGCGTCGAGGTGATAATCCACGGCGCCGCAGCATCCGGCCTCGCGGGTCGCGATGACGCTGATCCCCAGTCGATCCAGTACTCGCGCAGCGGCCGCGTTGGTATTGGGCGACAGACTCGGTTGCACGCAGCCTTCGAGCATCAGTACCTGCCGGGTGTGGCGAGTGACCGGGCGTGGCTTGGCTGGATAGATGCGGCGTGGCAACTTTATCTGCAAGGTGTTGGGCAACAACGCCCGGAACACCTGGCCACTGCTGACCAACCCTTTGAACAATGCCGGATTGGGCACGACGCTACGCAAGCCCTCACGCAACAAGCGCTGACCAAGTGGACGCGGCACCGCCGCATCGACCACCGCCCGGCCGATGTCCAGCAAGTTGTGATAGTCGACGCCGGAAGGGCAGGTGGTTTCGCAGTTACGGCAGGACAGGCAGCGATCCAGGTGCTGTTGGGTCTTCTGCGTGACTTCGTTGCCCTCCAGAACCTGCTTGATCAGGTAAATGCGACCCCGCGGTCCGTCCAGTTCATCGCCGAGCAATTGATAGGTCGGGCAGGTGGCATTGCAGAAACCGCAGTGCACGCAGGTGCGCAAGATGCTTTCGGCTTCTTCGGCGCGGGGCAGTTGGCGGGCTTGTTCGCTCAAGGTGGTCTGCATGGGTCAAAGCTCCGCGTACAGGCGTCCGGGGTTGAAGATGCCCCGGGGATCGAGTTGTTGCTTCAAGTTCCGGTGGTAGCGCATCAATGCGTCAGGCAACGGTTGAAACGGGCTGTCGATCAGGCCATGGGTGTAGCAGGTCACATGCCCGCCGACTTCTTCGACGATCGAGCGAATGAACGTTGCCTCTGCGTCGGATTTGAGCCAGCGCTGCGCACCGCCCCAATCGAGCAACTGACCGCCAGGCAGGGAAAGCCGAGGCGTGCTGTGAGGGACAGACAGGCGCCAAAGCGCCTGGTCCTCATCGAAGAAACTCAATCGATGTTCGTTGAGATCCTCCCAATACGAAGCGTCGAGCAACTCGCCGCCCAATCGGTCATGTGCCGCTGCCACTGAACCTTCGCCACCCTCAAGTCGCAGGTGCAGGCGTTCCCCATCGTGGCACGCAGCGCTGATCGGCAACGGTTGCTGGCCCCATTCGGCGAGGCGCAGCAAGGCGCGGTCACTGTCCATTTCCAGGCTGATGCTTAAGGTTTGACGCGGCTTGGGCAGGACCTTGAGCGAGACTTCGGTGACCACGCCCAGCGAGCCGAAGCTGCCGGCCATCAGCCGCGACAGGTCGTAGCCGGCGACGTTTTTCATGACTTCGCCGCCAAAGCGCAAATGCTTGCCGTGGCCGGTGATGACCCGTGTCCCGAGGACAAAGTCCCTGACGGAGCCGGACCAGGGACGCCGTGGCCCCGACAGCCCGCTGGCGATCATGCCGCCGACCGTGGCGCCGTCGCCGAAGGAGGGCGGTTCGCAGGGCAACATCTGCTGTGCCGCGTCCAACACTTCCGCCAGTTCTGCCAGCGGGGTGCCGCAGCGTACGGTGATCACCAATTCGGTCGGGTCGTAGCTGACGATGCCTCGGTGGCTGCGCGTGTCGAGCACTTCGCCCGCCACGATGCGCCCAAGAAACGCCTTGCTGTTGGAGCCTTGAATGCGCAACGGCGTGGCGTTTTGTAGCGCCTGGTTGACCTGTTCCAGCAGCGAGGCGCTGTCGTCGATATCGTGTTCGCTGCGCATCAGAAACGCTCCAGTTCAGGGAAGGGCAACTGCCCCATGTGAACGTGCATGGCACCGAACTCGGCGCAACGGTGTAGCGTCGGAATGTTCTTGCCGGGGTTAAGCAAACCACTCGGATCGAAAGCGGCTTTCACGGCATGGAACACGGTCAATTCGTCGCTATTGAACTGCGCGCACATCTGATTGATTTTCTCCCGGCCCACGCCGTGTTCACCGGTAATGCTGCCGCCGACCTTCACGCACAATTCGAGGATCTTGCCGCCCAGGGTTTCAGCGCGATCGAGCTCACCCGGTTGGTTGGCATCGAACAGAATCAGCGGATGCATGTTGCCGTCACCGGCGTGGAAAACATTGGCCACCCGCAGGCCGTACTCGGCCGATAGCGCGGCGATCGCCTGCAGCACACCGGGCAGCTCGCGGCGCGGGATCGTCCCATCCATGCAGTAATAATCCGGTGAGAGACGGCCCACCGCGGGAAAGGCATTCTTGCGCCCGGCCCAGAAGCGCACCCGTTCGGCTTCATCGCGGGCCTGGCGCACTTCGGTGGCGCCGGCCTGTTCCAACACCTGGCGCACACGGTCGCAGTCATCATGAACGTCGGCTTCAACGCCATCGAGCTCACACAGCAGAATGGCTTCGGCGTCGACCGGGTAGCCGGCGTGGATAAAGTCTTCGGCGGCGCGAATGGCCAGGTTGTCCATCATTTCCAGGCCGCCGGGGATAATCCCAGCGGCAATAATGTCCCCCACCGCGCGGCCAGCCTTCTCGACGGAGTCGAACGCCGCCAGCAGCACTTTCGCGGTCTGCGGTTTGGGCAGCAGTTTGACCGTGACCTCGGTGATGACACCGAGCATGCCTTCGGAACCGGTGAACAACGCCAGCAGATCGAAGCCCGGAGAATCGAGCGCCTGGGAACCCAGGGTCAGGTGTTCGCCGTCGACGGTGAGGATGTCGACCTTGAGCAGGTTGTGCACGGTCAGCCCGTACTTCAGGCAATGCACGCCACCGGCGTTTTCCGCCACATTGCCGCCGATTGAACAAGCGATCTGTGAGGAAGGGTCTGGCGCGTAATACAAGCCAAACGGTGCTGCAGCCTGGGAAATCGCTAGATTGCGCACCCCCGGCTGAACCCGAGCGGTGCGGGCGGCGGGGTCGATGTGCAGAATAGAGTTGAAGCGAGCCATCACCAGCAGCACGCCTTTTTCCAGCGGCAATGCACCGCCGGACAAACCGGTGCCGGCACCGCGGGCGACCACCGCGACTTGCCGTTCATGGCAGAGTCGGAGCACGCCTTGCACCTCGTCGATGTGGCGCGGCAGCACCACCAGCATGGGCGTGGTGCGGTAAGCAGAAAGTCCGTCGCATTCGTACGGCTTGAGCTCTTCCTGTTGATGCAGGACTTCCAGATCCGGCCACTGTGTTTGCAGGGCTTGCAGCAAGGCGGTTTTGTCGACATCAGGCAGGACGCCATCGACGCGTTCATCGTAAAGAATGTTCATAGTCGGTTGACGACCCTCAGTTGTTTTTATAGGAGGTCTGTGTCCGTTTACCACTGACTTGCATCATTGGCCTGAGGCGTTCTACTGTCTATGTGTTGTTTGGCTGGTCGAACCAGTTTTTTATTCGATAGTTTTTAACTGATTAAAAAAAACTGTTTTAAAACATAAGTTTATGTTTGTGGTTGAACATTTGTGGTTTTGGCAGCGAGGCTGGTCATACCAGTTGGAGAGTCGATGGAAAAGGCAGAAACGAGCCGTAATCCACAAGTTGCAGACGTGGTCTGTGAACGCATAGAACGGCTGATCGTGGACGGGGTACTCAAGACCGGGCAGCTGTTACCGTCGGAGCGTCGTCTGACCGAAAAACTCGGCGTTTCCCGCACGGCACTTCGCGAGGGCCTGAAGCTGTTGCGCGCTCGCGGGATTATCAAGACAGAGCAGGGCAAAGGTTCATTTGTTGCCGATCTTTCTGGGCACGGTGCTGCATCACCACTGATGCACTTGTTCAGCTCACAGCCCCGCACGCTTTACGATTTGTTCGAGGTCCGCAGCCTGCTTGAAGGCGAGTCCGCACGCTTGGCGGCGTTGCGTGGAACCGATGCCGACTTCGTGCTCATCACCCGCAGCTACGAGGCGTTGCTTAATGCGCATAGCCGTTCGCTGGAGGCGTCCGAACATGCCCGGCTCGATCATGCGTTTCACCTGGCGATTTGTGAGGCCTCGCACAATCCGGTGCTGGTGCAGACCTTGCGCTCGCTGACGGATTTGCTGCTGAACACGGTGTTTGCTTCGGTGAACAACCTTTATCACCGCGAGCCGCAGAAGCGTCAGATCGACCGTCAACATGCGCGGCTCTACAACGCTGTCACCGGTCGTATGCCGGAGCAGGCGCGCAAGGCGGCCATTGCGCATATTCAGAGCATCTGCGAGAACCTCAAGGAAATCGAAAGTGAAGAGCAACGATTGGTTCGGGCCACGTTGCGACTTGAGGGGTGGGCGTAATGCCCGGGTCTTTAGGCGTACGCATTCCCCTGTGGCGAGCCTGCTCGCGATGAGGCCCTGTCAGTCGACATCAATGTTGAATGTAAATCCGCCTTCGCGAGCAGGCTCGCTCCCACAGGGGCCGAGCGCAGGTTCTGCGCAGTGGGCACCGCGGCAAGGATGCCGCGGTAGCCGCCCCCGGCCATGGATGGCCGATGGCGGCGGGCCCACTCCCGCAGAAACGGATATGCACCCCATCCCACCCCGAACTACATCAATCAATGCCCACCAACAACCATATGACTGAACGGCGCCACATACGCCTGCAACGTCACCAAACCCCCGACCAGAATGGCCAGGATGATCGAGTGGAAAAACACATAACGCAGGATTTCCCCTTCATGCCCATACCAGCGCGTGGCAGTCGAGGCCACCACGATCGACTGCGCGTCCACCATCTTGCCCATGACCCCGCCGGAACTGTTGGCGGCCGCCATCAACACCGGGCTGAGGCCCAATTGCTCGGCGGTTACCCGTTGCAAGCCGCCGAACAGCACGTTTGACGCCGTGTCCGAGCCGGTCAACGCCACGCCGAGCCAGCCGAGCAGGGTGCCGAACATGGGGTAGAAGATGCCCGTCGCAGCAAAGGCCAGGCCCATGGTGGCGTCCAGGCCCGAATAACGGGTGAGGAAACCGAGGGCGAGCATGGCGGTAATGGTGATCAGTGAGTAGCGCACCACCCACAGCGTTCGCACGTACTGGTGGATCAATTGCGGGATGGAATAGCCCATCAGTAACCCACCGAGGATCGCCGACAGAAGGATGCCGCTGCCGGTGCTGGTGAACCAGGTGAACTTGTAGACCGCGTCCTCGGTTTTAGGCGCTGGGACCACCGGCGGGACCTTCTCGATCTGCTGGTGGATCGTGGTGAATGTCACGACCGGAGCGAAGATCGGGTTCGCTTCGCGCATCGGTTTGCCCTGAGGATCGAGCTTGCCCGAATGGGTGGCCGGATCAATCGCCGGGCGGGTATCGAACATGTTTTTGAAACCCTGGGTGCCCCAGGCGAACACGAACACGGTGAGGATGATCCACGGCATCCACGCGCGCATCACCGCAGGCTTGGCATCGCTGGCAAAGGTCGCGCTGGCGACGGGTTTTTCGTCATGCTCTTCGGCAATTTTGGAGTTGTCGACGCGCCCGGACAGCGCGGCGGAGGTGTGCACGGTGGCCGGTTTCCAGACCCTGAGGAAACCGGTCAGGCAGGCCATGGAAATCAGCGCGGCGATCACGTCCACCAGCATCGGTCCGTGGTAGTTGGACACCAGGAACTGCGGCACGGCGAAACTGACCCCGGCCACCAGAATCGCCGGCCAGATTTCCAGCATCTTGCGCCAACCGGCGAAGGCCCAGATCAACCAGAACGGCACGATCACCGAGAAGAACGGCAATTGCCGGCCGACCATCATCGACAGTTCCATTTCATCCAGCCCGGTCACCTTGGCCAGGGTGATGATCGGCGTGCCCAACGCACCGAATGCCACGGGCGCAGTGTTGGCGATCAACGCCAGGCCAGACGCGGCCAGTGGCGAGAAGCCCAACCCGATCAGAATCGCCCCGGTCACCGCCACCGGAGTGCCGAACCCGGCTGCCCCTTCGAAGAACGCACCGAAGCAGAAAGCAATCAGCAGCAATTGCAGGCGTCGATCGTCGGTGATGCGCGCCAGGGAATCCTGCAGCACCTTGAACGAGCCGTTCTCGGTGGTCAGCCGATGCAGGAAGATGATGTTGAGCACAATCCAGCCAATGGGCAGCAAGCCGTTGGCGGCGCCGTACAGGGCGGCCGAGCCGGCCATGTTCGCCGGCATGCCGAAGGCGAAGATCGCGATCACCAGCGCAGATGCCAGGGCCATCAATGCGGCCAGATGCGCTTTGACATGGAAAAACGCCAGGGCTGCCAGCATGACCACGACCGGCACCGCTGCCATGATGGTTGAAAGTATCGGGTTACCGAACGGATCGTAGATTTGCTGCCAGACCATGTTCCACCTCTGCTTTTTATTGTTGGGAGTGCAGACCCCGAGGGGGCGGTGGCTTCTAGTATAGGTGGCATTACGCCGCTGTCCTGGCAGGCCTTTGAATGGGCCGCACTGAGCTAACATGGCCAATGGGTAAACGCGCTACTCGGACTTCAACGACGGGAGAAATGCAGCCATGACTGAACGCCATATGCACCACAAGGAAACGCTGTCGAACGGATGCAAGATCGAGGTCAAAGCCGAGATATTGAAGGACGGCTCACTGGGGATGTTCATTGGTGTTTACCGACCGGACGGCACGGCCATTTTTGAGGACCACGATCCAAAACCGCACCTGCTGGACATGGAGGCTGCCTTTGACTGGGGGATCGAAAAGGCCAAGACCCTCGGCAACAGTCAAAAAACGCTGTAAAGCCCGGTTTTGGACACCCTCATGAAGAAGGCGACAACCACCATGAACAAAGAGCAGGTCGGTGCAAAGGAAGAAGAGGGGGCAGTTTCGGCCTCTCAGCTGATCGATGCGAGAATCAAGGAGCTGGGCGATTGGCGGGGCGAGACGCTCGCTCGGGTCCGAACGCTCATCCGCCAGGCCGACCCTGACGTGGTCGAGGAATGGAAGTGGCGGGGCGTTCCAGTGTGGTCGCACGCCGGAATCATCTGCACTGGCGAGACATACAAGCAGGTGGTGAAGCTGACGTTTGCCAAGGGCGCCTCGCTGGAAGACCCTTCCGGCCTCTTCAACGCCAGCCTCGAAGGCAACACCCGACGTGCCATTGATTTGCATGAGGGCGACACGCTTGATGAGCGCGCGTTGAAGGCGCTGATTCTCGCCGCCGTGGCGCTCAACACGAGCAGGCGTGCGAAATCCTGATGGGGCCTTGCTGACAGGTTCCGGTTTCAAGCGCTACGGTTGGGGCAGCTGCCATGGCGCACCTCGCGCAAACGATGCCTCGATCCAGTGCTTGAACGCCGTCGTCGTTGCCGTGTTGTACTTGGCTGACGGGCGCACCAGATAGACACCGGCGTCTGCATCCAGCTGCCAGTCGGGAAGCACCCTGACGAGCTGACCGCTATCGATGTCCCTCGTCATGAGCCACTCACCGCCGGCAAGAATGCCCAGCCCCATGCGGGCGGCGGACAGCAGCGCCTCATTGTCGTTACTGACCATGGCGCTGCGCACCCTGATGCTCTGCTGATCGCCATCGCGGGTCAGCTTCCATTCCGGGTAGGAATGCAGTCCGGTGAAGCCCAGGCAATTGTGTCCAGCGAGGTCTGCCGGTGTCTTCGGTTCGCCCTGGCGTTGCAGGTAGGCGGGTGCAGCACAGAGGATTCGGCGGTGATCGCACAACTTCCTGGCCACCAGTCGATTGTCTGACAGCTCACCAATTCGGATCGCGGCATCGAAACCCTCCGCGACGATGTCGACGAATCGCTCCGAGTATTCGACCTCCAGCGACACCTCGGGGTAAGCCAGGGCGAACTCGGACACCATCGTGCTGAGCCATAATCGCCCCATCGCGGCGGGCAGGGCGAGTCGCAATCGTCCCCTGACCTGTGCCGCGCCTTGGGCTGCCTCTTGCTCCGCTTGGGAAATTAAACTGACGGCATGACGAAGCTGCGAGACCAGACGCTGTCCCTCGTCGGTAAAGCGCAGTTGCCTTGTGGTTCGTTCCACCAGACGTATTCCGAGACGAAGTTCCAACGCGCCGAGGCGTTTGGACAGCACCGACGGATGCCGTTGCAGCATCCTTCCGGCGGCGGCAAAAGAGCCGTGTTCGGACAGCGCCAAGAGGGTGGCGAGTTCATCTGCCTGTCGGCTATCGAACAGATCCATGCAACGGCAAACCTCGCAAATTCAAGGAAACAAGGGCTCGGGCCGCAGGCTTCGTCCCGGGTTCTACTCAGGGCGTAAGGACGATTGCACCTTGCGACAGTCCACTTTCCAGATCGGCGTGTGCCCGTGCTACGTCAGCCAATGGGTAGCGACGCCAGATTCGAGGTTGAATGATACCGGCGGCGACCGCTTGCAACACCTCCTGTGCGCGCTGCTGATACTCGTGCGCGGTGGCCGTATGCGCGGCGAGAGACGGTCGGGTCAGGAACAGAGAGCCTTTGGCGTTGAGGGTGCTGACCTCGATAGCGGCCGGAATGCCCGAGGCCATGCCGAAAGACACCATCAAGCCACGTGGGCGAAGGCTGTCGAGGGAGGCTTCGAAAGACACCCGCCCGATGGGGTCATACACGACGTCAACCTTTTGCCCGTGGGTGACTTCCGCAACCTGGGCGGCCAGTGTCGCGGCGTCAAACACCAGCACTTCATCACAACCGGCGGCCTTGGCCCGCTCGATACTGTCCTGCTTCGAGACCACGCCTATCACGAAGGCACCCAGGTGTTTGGCCCAAGGCACCATGATTTGCCCCAACGCACCCGCCGCGCCATATAAAAGCACTGTGGAACCTGGGCCAACAGGGAAGGTCGTCTTGAGCAGGTAGTGGGCGGTGATGCCCTTGAAGAGCAGGGCCGCCGCTTCGTCGAAGCCGAGGTCATCGGGAATCTTCACGAGTCGATTGGCCGGATAGAGGCGACCGCTTGCATAGGCACCCATGGGGCCAGTGGCGTACGCGACCCTGTCCCCCACGGCGACTTCGGTGACGCCTGCCCCAATTGCTGTCACCTGTCCGGCGCCTTCAAGGCCTAATCCTGAGGGCAGGGGAACACGGGCAGCGCCGCAGCGTTGGCTCACGTCCAAAGGGTTGAGCCCGATGGCTGCTTGCTCCAGCCATACTTCGCCTGCACCCGGTGTTTGCTCAGTGGTTTTTTCGAACCGCAAAACCTGAGGCCCGCCAGTTTCCTGAATTATTACGGTGCTTACCATTTGGAACTCCCGATGCGTTGGTCGTGCTGAGAGTCTATTGAGTTGCCAGTGAAGCACTAGTAAGGGCAATTGCAGTTCATTGTTGCAGTAGATGCAGCAATTGGCGTCGAGTGGTTACGGTCTGGTTTTGGCCTGTCATCGTGCTGGATGGTGTTGTCGTACGACTTTTCTTGATATCAAGACACTCAGACCTGGCGATCAACACACGAAAAATGAAAGCCTGACGGGCCTACAACCGGCGGTACCTGTACAAAGCTGCACTTTTAATGGGCAGCCTTTGTCGAGACGAGCGGCTGTTTTTTCAGATTGACAGCCCGGTAGTGAACTCGATATAAAAGACACGGTTGTACGACGACAGACGATTATCGGCTGTTAAACACTAAAAATAAAAACGAGTGTCGGCCCCATCATGAATTCCACCCGCCTGCGCATCCTGCTGAATGCCGCTTCTTACGGTTCGACCTCGACTGCTTGCCCATCCCCACGGTCAGGCCAGTCACATACAACTGTCCCACCCAACGCCCGATAGCTCTTGCCAAATGTCCGACTTCTGCCGCTGTGCATGAAGTACCCATTTTCGAGCCCGCAATACCGTGGCGTGGACCATCACGACACCATTGATCTCGCTTGAAACCGAGAGATCATCACCATAAACCAACAATAAAGTGATGCCATGAATCTGAACGAGCCCATCAATGCGCAACGAGTCGGCCAGGCCGTCGGCAAGTACCGCTGGACGATTTGCGCGCTGTTGTTTTTTGCCACCACCGTCAATTACCTGGACCGCCAGGTACTGAGTCTGTTGGCGCCGGATCTGTCGACGCAATTTGGCTGGAGTAACACCGATTACGCGAACATCGCCTCTGTCTTTCAGTTTGTGTACGCGATTTCCATGCTGTTCGCCGGCCGTTTCGTTGACAAGATCGGCACCAAGAAGGCTTATGTGATAGCGATCGGCATCTGGTCGACCGGCGCGATCATGCACGCCTTTGCAGAGCCGATGGGCGAGGGTATTGCCGGCATCAGCAGCGCCTTGGGCCTTGCCGTCATCCCGGTTTCGATTGCAGGTTTCATGCTGGCGCGCGCCGTGCTGGCGATCGGCGAAGCGGGTAACTTCCCGATTGCGATCAAGGCCACTGCCGAATATTTCCCGAAGAAGGAGCGTTCCTTCGCCACCGGTATCTTCAACTCCGGCGCCAACGTGGGCGCAGTCCTGGCGCCGATCAGTGTGCCGCTGATCGCCAGCCTTTGGGGCTGGGAAGCGGCGTTCATCGTGATCGGTGCGTTGGGCTTCGTTTGGGTGGCGGTGTGGATTGCGCTGTACGAAAAACCGGAGCAGCAAAAACGCCTGTCGGTGCAAGAGCTGGCCTACATCCGCAGCGATCAGGGCGCGCAAGCACTCACCGGCACAGACTCGGGTGCCGCTGCCAAAAAAGTATCGTGGTTCAAGTTGCTGACCTACCGCCAGACCTGGGCCTTTGCCTTCGGCAAATTCATGACCGACGGCGTGTGGTGGTTCTTCCTGTTCTGGCTTCCGACCTATTTGTCTGCGCAATACGGCATGAAGGGCCAGGCCATCGTGTTGCCGCTGGCCGTGCTGTACAGCATGACCATGGTGGGCAGTATCGGCGGCGGCTGGTTCCCGAGCTATTTCATGTCACGCGGTGATGCGCCGTATGACGGTCGTATGAAAGCCATGCTGGTGATCGCTTTCTTCCCGTTGCTGGTACTGCTGGCGCAGCCATTCGGTTACATCAGTTTCTGGGTGCCGGTGCTGCTGATCGGCGTGGGCGCATCGGCGCATCAGGCGTGGTCGTGCAACATCTTCACCACCGTGTCTGACATGTTCCCGCAAAAATCCATCGCGTCGGTGGTTGGCATTGGCGGTTTGGCCGGCGGCCTGGGCGGCGTCGTGATGACCAAGACCGGCGGTTGGGTGATCGACCATTACAAACTGATCGGCGATATCCATACCGGCTACATGATCATGTTCGCCATCTGTGCGCTGGCCTATCTGGTGGCGTGGAGCGTGATGAAGGCGCTGGTGCCACGCCATAAGGAAATCACTGATCTGTAAACGACGATTGACCTGCTGACTTTCCGTCGGCAGGTCATTCGCTCGTTTGACGTTACTTGTAGTGTTGCTCAAAGACGGCCACTTGCTCCGGCATGATCAGCTGGAAGGGCACCCAGACATCCGCCTCCACCGGCTCCCCCTTGATCATTTTGATGGCCGCTTGCAGCGCGCTCGTCGCTTGCGCTTTGGGGTCTTGAAATACCGAGGCCACGAGCATCCCGCGCTTGATGGCCGCCAGGCCGTCAGGCAGACCGTCGATGCCGACAATCGCAACCTCGCCCTTGGCTTTGCCGGCTTGCTGCAATGCCATAGCGGCGCCGATGGCCATCTCGTCATTGTTGGCAACGATGGCATCAAAACGGGTACCTGCCAGCAGCCAGTTGCTGGTCAGGTCCATCCCTTTGTTGCGCTGCCACTCGGCACTTTGTTGTTCGACGACCTTGATCCCTGGATAGTCCTTGAGCACCTGTTTCACGCCTTCGGTACGGTCGTGCGTGGAGTTTTGCGCCAGGTCGCCCATGATGATCGCGATGTTGCCTTTGCCCCCCAACTTGTCGGCCAGGTAGCGCATCTGCAGTTGCCCGGCCTCAACGTCATTGGACGCCACCGTGACCACGCCTTTGGGCAAGACGCGCTCGTCCGGGTGGCGGTTGACGTAGACCAGCGGTGTCTTCGCCTCGACGGCGGCGCGCGTCATGTTGGCGGTGGCAGCGGTGTCCACGGGCAAGACGATGACCGCATCCACCTTCTGGCTAAGAAAGCCCTCGATCTGATTGAGCTGGCGAACCACATCGCCCTGGGCGTCCTCGAACTGGATCTGGACATTCTCCTTCTTGGCGGCGTCTTCCAGACCGCTTCGCACGTAGGTCATGAAGTTGTCGTCGACCCTGGCAATGCTGACGCCGATGCGATAGCTGGCGGCGGCCCATTGGCTGAAGAGTAATAACAGCGTGGCAAATAGCAGTGTGCAACGACGCATGATGGTTTTCCTTTTGTTGTTATGAGTCCACATTCATCAAGATCAGTCAGCCAAGCCGCAATGCACTCTTTGCAGCTGGCATTAGGCTCAATCCAGCGTGAAGGCTTGCCGGAAGCGTTCGAGTGCCGCTTCGCTGTCGCCACTGGCCCAGCCTTCGAGCCCGACGACGCCGGTGTATCCCATGCCGAACAACGCTTTGGCAATGGCCGGATAATGGATTTCACCGGTACCCGGTTCCATGCGGCCTGGCACATCGGCGACCTGGATTTCCCCGATGGCGCTGCCTGCGCGCTGGATCAGTTCGATCAGGTTTCCCTCACCGATTTGCGCATGGTAAAGGTCCAGGTTCATCTTCAAATGCGGGCTGCCCACGGCCTCGATCAGCGCCAGGGTATCGTCGGCGCGAGCGAAAGGGGTACCGGGGTGGTCCACCTCGGTATTGAGGTTTTCCAGCAAGAATACCCGGCCTGCCTCTTCGCCCAGGCGAGCGATTTTTTCCAGGGTCTTGCAGGCGCTCAACCACATGCGTCCCGTGGTGAGGGCCACGGGTTTGACCGGCAAGCCTTTGTCGCCCAGGCCAGTGCCATGCAAGTTGAGGCTCGGGCAATTCAGTTGGGCGGCGACGGCCAGCGATTCCCGTGCGCTGTCGAGCAGGTGCTGGATGTCCTCGGGATCGGTCAGGTTGCCCGAGATGTAACCCGTCATCGAGGTGAAATCAGCACCCGTGGCGACAAGGGCTGGAATGTCTTTCTGCGTCCAGTCCCAGAGTTCGGCGCTGAAGCCCAGCGCGTGAATCCGTTTGACGCGTTCGGTGAACGGCAGGTCGAGGAAGACCATCTCGGCACTGATCGCCAGTTTGAACGGTATGAAACTCATGAACGGGCTCCTTGCACGCGCACCGCTTTGCTTTGCTGGAACGATTCGATACACGCACGGGCAATGGCCAATGCAGCCCGGGCATCTTCGCCGCTGGCAAGGGGTTTTTCGCCGGTGCGCAGGCAGTCGACAAAGTGGTTGAGCTCGGCCACATAGGCATCACGCAGCAGGTCGGTGTCCAGGCGCTGGGTGTCGGTCTGGATGCCATTGGCCAGATAGCGAACCAAGTCGGAGTCATTGACGCTGCCCATGGTCAGCATGCCAGCGCTGCCGAACACTTCCCCCCGAACGTCGTAGCCATAGACTGCCTGGAAGTTGGCCTCGGCCGTCGCGATGGCGCCGTTGTCGAAACGGATCGTGACCACGGCGGTGTCGAGGAAGCCTTTGTCCTTGAAGTCCGGTGCGATCAGAGCATCGGCCATGACAAAAACCTCGACCGCTTCGGCACCGGGATTCAGGTAGCGCAGGGTGTCGAAGTCATGAATCAGGGTTTCGAGGAAAATCACCCACTGCGGCGAGGCGGCCGGATTGTTCAGCGCCGGATCGCGCGTCAGCGAGCGCAACAGTTGCGGCGTGCCGATCCGACCGGCGATCACGTCCAGATGAGCCGCGCGGAAGCTTTTGGCAAAGCGCCGGTTGAAACCGACCTGCAGCGTCACCCGTGCGTCGGCAGCCGCAGCGATGGCGCGGTCGGCCTCGTCGAGGGTGATGGCCATGGGTTTTTCACAAAACACCCCTTTGCCGGCGCGGGCTGCACTGATCACCAGTTCGGCGTGGCTGCGGGCCGGGGCGGCGATCAACACGCCGTCGATTTCCGGGTCATCGAGCAATTGCTGTGGATCGGTATAAACCCGCTGCACACCCAACTCTGCCGCAAGGCGGGCGGCTTGACCGGGAGTCGGGTCGGCGATGGCGGCCAGGCAGGCGCCGGGAATGTGCCGGGCGGCCGTCAGTCCGTGAAAGCTGCCCATGCGGCCAGCACCGATGAGACCCAGGCGGATGATCTTGGACATACTCATGAAATGACTCCCTTTTATTGTTGTTCAATGACTCGACAGCAGGAATGTCCTCGCTGGTACAAAGCAGGGAGCAAGGGCTGTGCCAATTTTTAAGTCATTGATATTTAAGGAGGTATTCAAAGATCTTTGAAATAAGTGTTCACTTCAATGACATGTCTATACTGACATGTCGAAAATATGAACATAGGAGCGAGCGGTGATCCCACAGCCAATGGCCTTCAGCGTGCAAGACCTCGATTACATTACGGCGCTCGGTCCAGCGTCGTTGAACGAAGGACCGATTGCTGAGCTGGAGCAGGCCTGGCTGGCGTGCCTGAACGGTCGCACCGATCGACCTATCGGGGTCAGGCAGATTATTTGGGACTCCTGGCTGCGCAGCGTCGGTGCCGGCCTCGATCCGGATGATGGCCAATACCGTTTTGTCGCCCCTGAAGTGCTGGCCGCAACGCTGGCGGCCAATCGTGTGTTGATCACGGCGGCAGCGGAGGTGATGCGAGGGTTGCTGGCTTACAATCCCAGAGGCCATATCAATCTGACCGATGCCAAAGGGACGACGCTGTATTTTTGCGGCCTCGATCTCACCCCGGTAGGCAGCCGGCTGTTGGAGTCGGTGCAGGGCACCAACTGCACGGGGCTGGCGCTTGCCGAGGACCGATTGGTGTATGTGCTGGCCGAGGAGAACTTCGGGATCGGCCTGCGTCGGCGGCGCATGCATTGTGCCGCCGCGCCGATCCGGGATGCGCAGGGCCGGACACTGGCCATGCTGACCCTGACCGCCGAGCCGGGCTGGTTTCATTTCCATACGCTGGGCACCGTACAGGCAGCGGCCGAGGCGGTTTCGCGGCAGATGGCGCTGCAAGCATTGCTGGAAGAACAACAAACCGTGCTTGAAGTACTCAACGAAGGGCTGGTGGTGCTGGATGAGCGGGGCTGCATCAAGGCGCTCAACCGTTATGCCCGCCAATTGTTCCGCGTGGGCCGGGAGCTGCTGGGCAGCCCGTTCCAGCGCTTGGGCCAGAGCGAACTGACCGATGAGATTCTGCTGCGCGGCGGGGAAGGGCAGCAGTATGAGGGGATAAGAGACCTGGATTGCACCTTCGAGTTGCATGATCGCAGTCAACTGGCGTGCCTGGTCTCCGTGTGTTCACTGGAGCAGGGTGGACGCATTGTTTCGTTGCGCGAGAACCGGCGCATCCGGGAAATTACCCGGCGGATCATCGGCACCCAAGCCAGCTACACCTTCGAGACCATTCAGGGCAGTTCGCGCGCCATACAGGACGCGTTGCACCTGGGGCGAATCGCCAGTCGCAGTGATTCGACCACGCTGATCCTGGGTGAAAGCGGCACCGGCAAAGAGCTATTCGCCCAGGCGATCCATAACGCCAGTGACCGTTGCAGCGGTCCTTTTGTGGCCGTCAATTGCGGGGCCATTCCGCGAGATCTGGTGCAGAGCGAGCTGTTTGGTCATGTCGAAGGCGCTTTCACCGGATCCGCGCGCGGAGGCTCTGCCGGGAAGTTCGAATTGGCCGATGGCGGAACGATCTTTCTCGATGAAATCGGTGACATGTCGTTTGATGCCCAGGTCAGCCTGCTGCGCGTTTTGCAAGAAGGCGAGGTGACGCGCGTGGGCGCGAAAAAATCGCAACAGGTGAACGTGCGCATCATCGCTGCTACTCACCGCAACCTGAGCCAGGCGGTGGCCGAGGGTGCTTTTCGCGAGGATCTTTACTACCGGCTCAACGTCCTGAACCTGACGGTTCCGCCGCTGCGGATGCGCCACGAAGATGTGCCGTTACTGGCGCGACATTTTCTCAGCCGTTGCGCCCGCTCACTGCGCAAATCGGTGCAAGGCATCTCGCCAGAGGCGCTGGATATTCTGTCGGCCTACCACTGGCCGGGTAACGTTCGCGAGCTGGAAAACACCATTGAACGGGCGACCAACCTGGCGATGACCGAACTGATCCAGCCGAGTGATCTACCGCTTGAAATCAAGCAAAGGCAGCGGCCGTCGGCGCCGGGAAATGTGCCCGAACCCCGGGCCGCACTGGACCTTGGCGCCCATGAAATGAATGCGATCATTGCAGCCCTGAAGGATACCCGCGGCAACATCCGTTTGGCCGCCAAACAGCTGAACGTTTCTCGTGGCGGGTTGTACAACAAGATGAGTCGGTTCGGGCTGAGTGCCGAGGCTTTTCGTTCAGGGCCGAACCTCTGATGGGCATCGGAATTCACCACTCTGTTGCTGACTGAAAAACAACCTTGTGGCGAGGGAGCTTGCTCCCGTTGGGCTGCGCAGCAGCGCCAGAACCGATCATTGAGTTCTATCTGAAAGACTGAGATCGCCCTATTGGGGCGCTACGCACCCCAGCGGGAGCAAGCTCCCTCGCCACAGGTTTAAGGTTTAATGTCGGGCGTTTTCCGAGGTGACGATCTGCAAGGGAATATGGATGCGATGCCGGGCCGGATCGAAGTCCGGCGCGGTCTGCAATTCCACCAGCAAATCGACCAGCGCCGCCGCCAGCAATCGCGGCTGGGAATCGATGACCAAACTGATCAAACCCTGAGACAAAGCCTGGCGCGACAGTTCGGTCGACTCCTGCAAAATGCAGCACAGCGACGGCTGCTTCGGTAGCTGCGACAGGGCACTGATGATCCCGTCGCCGCCACCGCCGACCACGCACAAACCGCGCAAGTCGTCATGCCGTGCCAACAGTTCGAGGGTCGCCTCTTCGGTGATGTCGCAGTTGTCCAGATTGATCACCGCTTCAAGCGGCCGCAACCCGGGTGCACGCTCCGCCAGGTAACTGCGCAACCCTTCCACCCGAGCCTGATGGCCGAGAAAACGGTGGCCGCCGAGCAGGACCCCGATGCTGCCTTTGCGCGCGCCACAGGTGTGAGCCATCAGCCAGCCCATGGTGCGCCCGACCTCATGATTATTCTGGCCGACGTAAGGCTCATTCGCGGCCTCATCGATGTCGGACAGCAGGGCAATCACCGGCACGCCGGCCTCTCTGATCTGGGCGATGGCGGCATTGATCAGCGGGTGAGCGAAACTGACCACCGCCAGGCCATCGCACTGCACCGCCAGTTGCTCGATCTGGGCAACGATGGCGCTCGGTGTGCGATCGAATACGTACTCGAACTGACAGCTCAGGTTGGCGCCGGTCTGACGCTGCGCCGCCTCGGTGATGGCGGTGGCAACATTGGAATAGAACGCCTGGGCGGTGCCGAGCAAGAGGATGCCGAAACGGTAGCTGGGACGCCGTTCGCGGATCCGCTGACCAATCAGCCGGGCGGCGAAATAACCGACGGCTTCGGCGGCCTGGAATACCTGCTCGGCAGTGGCCGGGTTGACCGGTGCTCTGGCGTTGAGTACCCGGTCCACGGTGGCGACACTCAAGCGAGCGTGCTCGGCGACCGTGGCGATGGTGGGGCGTTTAGTGTGGTTCATGGCGGGTCCCGAAAACGCCTTGATAGAAAACTATCAAGCCTTGCTGGGCCTGGATGATAGCTTGATAGGGAATGTATTCAAGGGCTTGAGGGTAATCATTGGGCTCTCTATCTTTTCTCCAACGATGTGATCCCGCATCGATGCAAGTGCCTAAAACCATCAAGCTTGCGGAGAACAATAAAATGCCTGAACAAAACGCAGCCTATGAAAACCGCGATAAACCCGTGCCTCGGGATTATCGATTGATCGGTCCCGAAGCCGCCAAAGCGGCGCAAAAAGGCTTGGTGTCGGCCACCTGGTACCAATCGCCCATTTCCCGTAAACGCATGAAGGAACTGATGCAGCGCCGCGACGGCCCGGCCTTGCGCGATACCGGGATCTGGTTGCTATCGATGGTCGTCACCGGCTTCGGCGGTTACTGGTTCTGGGGCTCCTGGGCCTGCGTTCCGTTCTTCTTCGTCTATGGGCTGCTTTACGGCACGGCGTCCAATGCCCGCTGGCACGAAGCGGGTCACGGTACGGCGTTCAAAACCCGCTGGATGAATGATGCGGTCTACCAGCTGTCGAGCTTCATGTTCATGTTCGAACCCCAGGTCTGGCGCTGGAGTCACGCACGGCACCACACCGACACCATCATCGTCGGTCGCGATCCGGAGATCGTCGAGCCGCGTCCGCCGAGCCTGATCAATATGGTGCTGAGCCTGTTCAGGATGCCCTACGCGTTGAAGACGATGGGGTCGGTCTGCCGGCATGCAGTCGGGCGGATGGATGAAGAGGAGCAGACGTTCATCCCGGAATCCGAGTGGCCCAAGGTGGTGAGAGACGCGCGCATCTGGCTGGTGATTTATGGGCTTGTCGTGGGCGCTGCACTGTATCTGCAAAGCTGGTTGCCGCTGATGTTTATCGGTCTGCCAACCCTGTACGGCGGCTGGCTGTCCTACCTGTTCGGCCTGACCCAGCATGTCGGCCTGGCCGAGGACGTGCTCGATCACCGCAGCAACTGCCGCACGATTTACATGAACCCGGTGCTGCGCTTTATGTACCTCGACATGAACTATCACCTCGAACATCACATGTATCCGATGGTGCCGTTTCACGCGCTGGCGCAGCTTCATGAAGAAATCCGCCACGACTGCCCGCCGCCGTACACCAGCCTGTTCGAGGCCTTCAAAGAAATCCTCCCGACCATCTGGAAGCAGCGCAAAGACCCGACTTATTTCATCCGTCGCCCTTTGCCCCAACGCGCAGCTCCGGCCGCCAGCACCCAGGCAAAACCTGAATCAACGCCGGCCTGACACCTTCCTGTCTGTACCCCTAACAAGAGAAAGCGCCATGACCGATCAATGGATCGACGTATGTGCCGTGGGCGAGATTAATGAAGAAGACGTCATTCGTTTCGACCATGGCCAGCACACCTATGCCGTCTACCGTTCCGCCGACAGCGAGTTCTTCGCCACCGCAGGCCTGTGCACCCACGAGTCCATTCACCTGGCCGATGGCCTGGTGATGGAGCATGTCATCGAGTGCCCCAAGCACAACGGGCGTTTCGACTACCGCTCCGGCAAAGCCCTTGGCGCACCGGTGTGCGTCAACCTCAAGACCTATCCGGTGCGGGTCGAGGCGGGGCGTGTCCTGCTGGCCATCACGGTTTAATTGCAGGGAGTCTGTGTCATGAATTCTGCCAATGCTCCACTGGTCATCGTTGGCGCCGGGCATGCGGGTGGCCGCGCGGCCCTGACCTTGCGTGCTGAAGGTTATAGCGGTCGCCTGATTCTGATCGGCGATGAGTCCCACCCTCCGTATGAACGTCCGCCGCTGTCCAAGGGACTGTTGCAGGGCACGATAGATCTGGCGGGCTACAGCTTGTGCGACAGCACTCGGCTCGCCGAACTGGAGATCGAACACCTGGCCGGCAATCCGGTAAAAAGCCTGGACCCGCAGCAGCATCGCTTGCAGTTGGCCGACGGTAGCTGGCTGACCTATGCGCGTCTGCTGCTCGCGACGGGAGGGCGCTCGCGGCGACTGAGCTCTCTGCCCGAGCATCTGGGCAACGTGCTTTATCTGCGGACCCACGACGAAGCGCTGGCACTGCGCGCTTCGTTGCGGCCCGGTGCCCGGTTGGTGATCATCGGCGGCGGTTTCATCGGACTTGAAGTCGCCGCGACCGCCCGTGCCTTGGGTTGCACGGTGACGTTGCTCGAGGCCGGACCGCGTCTGGCGGGCCGGGTGTTGCCGGAGCGGCTGTCCAGCGTCCTGCTGGAACTGCATCGCAGCCAAGGCGTGGATGTCCGCTTGAACGTGGTCATTGAGGCGGTGCAAGGCAACGCCTGCGTCGAGGCGGTGCAACTGGTCGACGGCGAGCTTCTGCCCTGCGACCTGGTGGTGGTAGGTATCGGCATGCAACCCAACATTGAATTGGCCGCCGCCGCCGGGATCGAGGTCGGGCAGGGCATCCGTGTCGATGCTCAGTTGCGCACCAGCGCGCCTGACATCTTTGCGGCGGGCGATGTCTGTGAGTTTCAGCTGCACCCGCAAGGCGTTTTCCAGCGTCAGGAAACCTGGCGCAACGCCGAGACCCAAGGCCATCACGCCGCCCTGAATCTATTGGGTGGCGAGCAGCCCTTCGAAGTCATTCCCGGTTTTTGGTCTGATCAGTACGACTGGGGACTGCAGATCGTGGGCGTGATCTCGAACGCCGAACCCACGGCGATCCGGGCAACCGCGGAGGGCGGTTTTCTGTTGTTCTACCTCGATGCCGAGCAACGTCTGCTAGGTGCTTGCGGCTGGGGACAGGGCAATAGCATCGCCAAGGAGATCAAGTTGTGCGAACGGCTGATTGCCCACCCTAACCCCCTATCGTTGGACGCGCTGGCCGATGCCGGTGTGCCGCTCAAACAACTGCTCAGGAGCTGACATGCGTGAATTTCTGGTATTCCAGTCGCTGTGGGCCCTGCAAGATCATCGCGGCCAATGTGACCTTGCGCTGGAAGCGCAGCTGGAGAAAATCGCCGCCGCCGGCTTCGACGGGATCACCGACCATTTCTGGGTCGCGCAACATGCAGCACGCCTGAGTGCCGCCGCGAAGGCGCAGGGCCTGCAAATCGAAGGTCAGCTGTTCCCTCGCACGGTGGATGATCTGGCGGCGGCGATTGATGTCGCCTCCCGCTACGGCTGCCACCACCTCACACTGCAAGCCGACGTCCGCCCGCGTACGCTGATGCAAGCAATCCAGTTGATCGAAGGCTGGCAGCGTCTGGCCGAGCAGGTGGACTTTCCCATCCTGCTGGAAACCCACCGCTATCGCCTCACCAGCGACCTATTGTTCACCCTCGACATCCTCGCCGAAATGCCCGATCTCAAGCTGTTGGCCGATTTGTCCCACTATGTCGTGGGCCGCGAACTGCCAGAGCCAGCCACTGCTGAGGACGACGAGCAGATCCACACCATCCTGCGTCACAGTTGGGGGTTCCATGGTCGCGTCGCCAATGGCGAACAGGTCCAGGTGCCTTTGAGCTTCGCCCAACATCGACCTTGGCTGGAGCGTTTCCTGGGCTGGTGGCGCTATGGGATTGAGGATTGGCTGGCCCGACCGAACACACCCGCCAGCCTGTCCTTCACCTGTGAACTCGGCCCGCCGCCGTATGCCATTACGGGGGCCGACGGACGCGATATTACCGATCGCTGGGCCGAGGCGTTGATGCTGAAGGAGTTGATGCGCAAGGTCTGGAAGGAGTGCCAGGTACGATCTCTCGAGGGGCGTTGATTCAATGTACGACCGGTCGGATGCACTGACCCATATAGGAAAGAGGGTGTCATCTTAGCGTCATCGTCCCCATGGCAAGATCCTCGCAAACCGCCTAGCGCGCTCAGCTTGCAAGGAATCCCCCCATGAAAGGAGACGCCTCTCTATTTGCAGCCATTGACCTTGGTTCCAATGCGTTTCGCATGATGATCGGCCAGTCAGTCAGACGGCGTCAGGGGTTCGTGATCCAGGAAGTGAAAACCCTGCGTGAACCTGTCCGTTTGACGGAGGGGTTTCAAGGCGGCGCGCTGGACGAATTGGCTCTGGATCGTGGCTGGCAAGCGCTCGCGCGATTTGGCAAAAAGCTGCGCGGCTTCGAGGCCGGTCGTGTGCGGGCGGTGGCGACCAGTGCCGTGCGCGAAGCCGACAATGCGCAACTGTTTTTAGCCAGCGCGGAGCGGCACCTGGGGTTTCGGATTGACGTCATCTCTGGGCATGAAGAGGCCCGACTGGTGTACGCCGGTGTTGCCCATACGATACCCGGTACCGAAAACAGGCGACTGGTCGTGGATATCGGTGGCGGCTCCACTGAATTGATACTGGGGCAGGGCGCTCAACCCTTGATGACCGAGAGTCTTGCCATAGGCAGCGGCACCTTCGGCACGCGTTACTTTCAGGGTGGCTGTATCACGGCTCAGGCGCTCCTGGAAGCTGAGCGTGTCGCCACTGTGCAATTTGAAAAAGTGGCGCGTCGTTATCGCGCGTTGGGTTGGCAGCAGGTGATTGGCTCTTCAGGCACCGCACGGATGCTGGCCAAAGTCCTCAAGGCCAACGGGCTGAACGACTATGGCGAAAGCGGCGTCACCTACAGCGGCCTGTTGCGTTTGTCGTTGCGCCTGCTTGAAGTGGGGCATGTCAAACAGCTCGGCCTGGCGGGCTTGCAAACCCATCGCCAGAGCATCTTGCCTGGCGGTCTGGTGCTCATGCTGGCGGCATTCAAGGTGTTTGGTGTCTCGCTGATGACGCCTTCCGAACCGGGTCTGAGGTTCGGCGTTCTGCATGGTCTGATGAGTAAACACTGATCAGCCCGTAGCAACCTTGCCTCGATGAAGGCCAGCGACATGAGCCTTTTCGTCATGCCCTTCAGGAAATTCGCGATCGCATCAGGGCGTTAGTGTTTTTCCATCCTGCCGCGCTTCCCACAGGGCAAAATCGTTCTAAAAAGCCCGCCTTGCGCTTTGAAGTTTGTACTAGTCTTGAAGTTGTAGGTGAAGACGCAGACTGATGCGCAAGCGGATGGCGAGGAAACGTGGGGCGCGTTCCGAAGGGTACACGGTTAGAAAGATCTCCGCGCTGAGATCCAGCCCTTATGCCGTGTGAAGCAGGACAGCACAAAACTGTTCTGTGGGAGGCCTGATAAACCTTGTAAGCCGGAGACCAGCGCCGGCCACCTACTCGATTTACAAAGCCCGCCTTGTGCGGGCTTTTTCGATTCCGCGAGATTCGTTTGTATCGGAACGTATCCCGCGCACCTGCAGCTACCTTCGCATACAAAACCCAGGCATTGACGACACTTGCGCGATACACGGCGGCCTCCCAATAGAGCCACCGCATCCGCGGCAAGCTCCGCGCGCATTCCCGCGCATTGATTGATTGGAGAAATGCCATGTCCCGTTTCAACCACCGTATCTGCGCTGGCATGCTCGGCGTCGCCGTTGCCGCGGCACTCACCGCTTTCGCGGGCCTCTCTCAAGCACAAGAGGCGCCTGCTGTAAAAAGCTGGCAGGCGGGCCTTCACCGCACCGATCTGCTGCGCCAGGACCTCGACGTCGCCGGGCGTGAAGTGATCCAGGTCCTCGTTGATTTCGATCCGGGTGTGGTGTCCCCCAAGCATTCTCATCCCGGGGTGGAAGTGGCCCACGTCATTGAAGGCACGTTTGAATATCAACTCGAAGGTCAGCCTCCTGTAACGCTCAAGGCTGGCGATTCCTTGTACATCCCCGCAGGCACCGCGCACGTGGCGAAGAACGTCGGCGCAGGCAAAGCGTCTGAGCTGGCGACGTACATTGTGAAGAAAGACACGCCACTGGTCGTGCTGGAGAAGTAAACGACCGGCTTACCGGCGGTCACGACGCACTGCCAGCGCGCGGCTTCCCAGCGCGATGGCCAGTGCGAAAGCGATCAGCACCAGCGCCACGGCAAAGGTGATCCGCAGACCGCTGGCAACCGCTTCGGGGCGCGCCGTTGCCATGTCGACCGACGCCGATGCGAGCGCGAACACCGCGCCCAGGACAGACGCCCCCGTGATGAGCCCCAGATTGCGCGACAGGTTGAGCATGCCGGAGATGACGCCTCGCTGGTCCGGCTCAACATCCGCCATGACCGCCGTGTTGTTGGCGGTCTGGAACAGGGCATAGCCGAGGGTTATCACGACCATCGGCAAGAGGTAGCCACCGATGCCGAACGACTCCGGCAGTACTGACAGCGTGAGGCATCCAGTCGCCATTGCCGCGAGGCCGACGACGGTCATGCGTTGGGCGCCAACGCGGTCGGCAATACGGCCGGCGGGCACACCCGTCAGTGCCGCAACAAACGGCCCGACCGACAAGACCAGTCCAACCAGAACGGCATCGAGCCCCAGCCCATGCGCGAGATAGAAGGGACCGACCACGAGCGTCGCCATCATCACGGTCGCGACGAGCAGGCTCATGGCGAGGCTGCCACTGAGCACGGGATCGCGGAACATCGCCAATCGAATCAACGGTGAGGCGACTCGAGCCTCGGTGAACACAAAGAGGCAGGCGCCGCCGCCCGCCGCCAACAGCAAGGCGATGTTGAACGGTCCGAAATTGCCTCGCCCAAGGGTCATCGCCAGCGCATAAGCGGCGAGCGTCAATGCCAGCAGCAAAGTGCCCAGCGGGTCGAAGCCGGCGCGATCGGTTTTGGGCTTCTGACGATCGGCGGGCAAGTAACGATGCGCGAGCACCAGCGTCAGCAAGCCCAGCGGTACGGTGATGAGGAAGATCGCCTGCCAGCCAAACCCTTCAATCAGCAGGCCACCGAGCGACGGCCCCATCGCGGTGCCAATCGCCGACATCGTCCCGAGCAAGCCCATGGCGCTGCCGGTTTTTGCCTTCGGCACCGTCTCGCGGACAAAGGCCATGGTCAGCGCCATCATGATTGCCGCCCCTATTCCCTGCAGCGCCCGGGCGCCAATCAGCATCCAGAGCGAGGGCGCCAACCCGCACAGGGCCGACGCCAGGGTGAACACGCCGATGCCGGCCAAGAGCAGCCGCCGACGGCCAGTGATGTCACCGAGCCGCCCGACACTGACAATCAGGGTGGTAATCGCCAGAAGGTAGGCGAGGACGATCCACTGCACGTGCTGGAAGGAGGCGTTGAATACCTGGGCCAAGGTCGGCAAACCGACATTGGCGATGCTGGTGCCGAGCGAGGACAGCAGCATCGACAGTGAAAGGCTGGCCAGCGCCCACCGAACCGACGGTGTTTGTTGTGCACGCTCTGCGACTGCGCTGATTGATTTCATGCTGTTCCTCTTTTCTGGCCGCTCCCGAAGCGGAGCTATCAGAAAGGTACGCCCCGGCCTAACATGGCGGAAGGCGCACCGTTTGCACTTGATACGTGCGTTCAACGCCATATCACTCTGTCACGGGGCGCCCCATGTCCACTCCCGATTTCAACTTGCTGATCACCCTTGATGTGCTGCTCGCCGAAGGCAGCGTGGCGCGCGCCGCCAAACGCTTGCGCCTGAGCCCGTCGGCCATGAGCCGGGCGCTGGCGCGATTGCGTGAAACCACCGGCGATCCGCTGTTGGTCAGGGCCGGACGGGGTCTGGTTGCCACCCCGCGCGCGCTCGAACTGCGCGAGCGGGTCAGTCAGCTGGTGCAGGATGCAGAAGCGGTCCTTCGGCCTGCCGAGCAACCCGACCTCAAACAGCTCAGCCGCACGTTCACGCTGCGCACCAGCGAAGGCTTTGTCGAGAATTTTGGCGCGGACCTGATTGCCCGCGTCGCCGAGCAAGCCCCTGGCGTACGGCTGCGCTTCATGCACAAACCCGACAAAGACAGCGCGTCACTGCGCGACGGGACGGTCGATCTGGAAACCGGTGTGGTGGGGAAGGCCACCGGGCCGGAATTGCGTACCCAGGGCTTGTTTCGGGATCGTTTTATTGGCGTCGTGCGAAGGGGGCATCCGCTGAGCGAAGGCGAGATAACCCTCGCGCGTTATGCGGCGGGCAACCATATCAGTGTCTCTCGGCGGGGGCTCGACAAGGGACCCATTGATGAAGCCCTTGAGCTCCAGGAAATGGAGCGGCACATCGCAACCAGCGTTGCAGGCTTCTCCACTGCGCTGGCGCTCGCTCGGGTCACTGACCTGATCGCCAGCGTTCCCGAACGCCACACCGCCAGCCTGCGCACCGGCCTGCACAGCTTTGCGCTGCCGTTGTCTCTGCCGGCATTCACCGTCGCCATGCTCTGGCATCCGCGACTGGATGTCGATCCTGTGCATCGCTGGTTGCGGGGTTGCCTTCGGGATGTTTGTGCCGAGTAAGAAAGTTGTCAGATTTGATCTAATGTTCATTGTTGAAATAGGGGTGTTTCACTCATGTAACTATTGCATGACTATCCTGGTTCTATTTGTAAGTCATTTTGGTATAAAAACACTTTGAACTTATTAATGTTCAGGCGGTAGCTAAAGGTTTTGTCGCAAATGGGAATTAACTGCTGATGCCGTTAAATGGCGTAGCGCTATCAATAGTGGCCATTAACTAGTAGTGAGTTTAGTTGTAACTATTAAATTATTTAGTGTGTGTAACACGATGAAATATAAGAAATAATTATTGCTTGTGATTAGGCGGTTTGTTGCGCCGAAACTCGGCGGGCAAGGCGGGATCCAATTGACGTTGATGGCGAAATATTGGCGGTCTATATATCAAAAAATAACTTCATAATAATACTGACGTTTTTCCGATGCGGTGCTAGTGTTTCTAACTCCTCTTAAACGTACTTGTCTGTCTGCAGAGGCCATGCGTCATGCCGACTCCAACTCCAAGGATTGCAATACTGGGCATTAGAGCTCCCAGCTTGAACAGTCCAGATATTGAACACTTTGCCGATATAGCCAGCCTGTTGGCTGCCCCCACCTTCGATGTCGTGCTGCTGGACCTGCCGGCCGCTTACGCAGGGCGGGTGCTTCGAAAGTTGCGCGTCATTCCCCCTTATCGCTACAGCCTCATTTACTGTTGCCGTGATCAGAACGGCTGGTGTGAAGCCTTGGGTGATGGTGGGTGCCCTGTCGATTCCAACGAAATCAGAACCCTCTGGAGCGTGTGGCAAGAACGCTACAGGTTGTTCAAACAGGGTTCTGCCCCCGAGCGTTTTGAAAGTCGGGTGCTTTCGTGGTTGTGGTTGCGCGACAACGCGCACATCTATGCCCTTCGAGACCCGGAGGTGCCTCAGCATTATCGCTATCCGTTGCTGGACGCCCTGGCGGATAACGAGCAGGTCAACTCGTTTGTCTGGCTCAGCTTGATGGTGCAGCAGGACTGGCTGCAAGAGGGGGTCCTGGTCGATCGCGTTCGCCTGTGTTCGGAGTGTGGCTCGGGCCGGCTCAATTACATTGATGTGTGTGCCGAATGCCAGGCCCTGGACATTTCACGGCAGCCTTCATTGCACTGCTTTACCTGTGGGCATGTGGGGCCACAGGAAAACTTTCTCAAAGACGGGGTGTTGTTGTGCCCCAACTGCTTGAACCGGTTGCGCCATATCGGCAGTGATTACGACCGACCTATGGAGAACTATCGCTGTCGGTCATGTCAGGCGTTTTTTGTCGATGCCGACGTGCAGGCGCGCTGCCTGGATTGCGGCCTGTCACACACGCCTGACAAGTTGCGAGTACGCGAGGTCAGAGATTTCCGCCTGGCCGAGGCCGGCCGTTTCCGCTGCCGTCAGGAGTTCAGCGATCAGACGGTCCATCACTTCGGTCGACTCAATCTGTTAGGCGGCAAGGATTTCTATGATCTGCTGACCTGGCAGATGCAGGTCGTACGCCGCTACCAGACGCCTGCCTTCTCACTGCTCGGTCTGCGCTTCGTCAACCTGGCCGGTACGTTGTCCCGCCTGGGTGAACATCACGGTCATGCCTTCATCGATAGCGTGGCCGAGCGTTTGAAAGAAGCCGTCAGGGAAACGGACCGCTGCTCTCGAAGTACCGAAGAGTATTTCTGGATCATGCTTCCGCATACCGATGACAAGGGCCTGGAAACCGTCAAACAACGCTTGAGCCGGGTCGCCGAATTGTTTTCAGCGCCGGAGGTCAGCGACATTTCCTTGCGTGTCGTCAGCATCACTGCGCCCCAGGACCTGCTCGAGCAGGAAGATGGCGAACTACTACTGGCCCGTCTGGCCAGTGAGTTGGCGTGACCGCCATGAGCCTTTTTCTGGAGCAACTCCTCAGCGTACTCGGCGGGCTCATGGGGCCGGATGGTTTGAGCCGGGTGTTTTTCATGCTTTTTCCTTTGTTTCTGATCTTTGAATTGCCCCTGATGATCATGGTGATGCTGGGGGTATTGCGCTGGTTCGCACGTCGGCGTTCCCGTGTCCCGAAGATCAGTGTCTATCGGCCCAAGGTCTCTTGCATCATTACCTGCTACAGCGAAGGAATGGACGTTCAGACCACGCTGTTAAGCCTGTGCGAGCAGACGTACCCCGGCCACATCGAGATGATTCCGGTGGTGGACGGGGCCACGGTGAACCAGCCGACGCTCAGCGCCGTTCGCAAGTTCAACGTGGACCCGAAGTTGTACCCCAGACGCCATTTGCGTCCGATCGCCAAATGGCAGAGGGGCGGGCGGGTGTCGTCATTGAACGCCGGCCTGTCGCTTGCCAGCGGTGAAATCGTGATGGCGCTCGATGGAGATACGTCCTTCGACAACAACATGGTCAGCTCCATCGTGCGCCATTTCGAGGACCCGACGGTGCCTGCGGTCGCCGGTAGCCTGCGAGTGCGCAATGTCTGGGCTTCGTGGGTGACCGCGATGCAGGCGCTGGAATACCTGTTGTCCATCCATATGTCGAAAATCGGTCTGGCCGAATGGAACCTGGTGAATAACGTCTCGGGGGCTTTCGGGGCATTCCGCCGCAGCTTCCTGGTGAAAATCGGTGGCTGGAACACGCATACCGCGGAGGATCTGGACCTGACGTTGCGCATCAAGAGTTACTTCAAGCGACACGACTTGAGGATTCCCTTCGAGCCGGAAGCGATTGGACACACCGACGCACCGTCGACCCTCAGTCAGTTTCTGATGCAGCGCTTGCGCTGGGATGGCGACCTGTTTTTTCTGTACATCCGCAAGCACCACCACAACATCAACCCCCGTTTGTTGGGCTGGCCGAGCTTTCTGATGATCCTGCTCAGCGGCTTCTTTTTTCAGCTGGTGCTGCCGTTTCTCATCTTCAGCTACACCTTGCTGGCACTATTTGTTTTGCCGGGCAAGACGCTGTTGTTTCTGTTCGTACTGATTTATTCGTTGTACCTGATGATCACCGCGATGTTGTTCGCCGCCATGTTGTTGATGGTGTCCGACCGACCTGCAAAGGACAGTGTCCTGGGATTGTTGGTGCCTTTCTTCCCGCTGTTCATGCTTCTCCTGCGGTGCTGGAGCGCAGTGGCCATGCTCAACGAGATCTTTCGCCGGGGCCACGAAGAAAGCTCTATGGCGCCGTGGTGGGTGCTTAAACGAGCCACGAGGTTTTGATGATGCGATCGATACTTCTGCTGCTGACGCTGTCGTTGCCCCCGATGATACTGGCCGCACAACCCTTGCCGGCTCAGGCAGCGGTGGTGCCGTCGAGCCAATGGTCCCAGGCCAGTTATGTCTGGGACAGCGAAGCGTTGCTCGATCCCGATCAACGCAAGGCGGAACTTGAGCAATTGCGTAAGGCCGGGATGGACAAGATCTACCTTGGCCTCAAGTCCTCCCAGTTGAAAGACCTTGCCACCACGCGCCAACGGCTGGCGCAATTGCTACAGGACGCGGCCGGCAAGGGGGTGCAAGTCAGCCTGTTGCTCGGTGATCCGGCCTGGATGGAGCCGCAGGACCGCCATCAGCTCACTGACTTACTGGCGAAGCTGAAGGGGCTTTCATTCACCAGCCTGCACCTGGACCTGGAACTCGAACAACTGGGTGTGCCAGTCCCGGATCAGCGCTTGAAGGATTTGCTCGATACCTTGCACGCAGCCTCCGCCGCCAGCCCATGGCCGGTAGAAATCTCCAGCCATCATCGTTGGTTTGCAGAGGCAAAACCGGGGAAAACCTGCCTGCCGTGCGCGCTTCCCGAGGCGGGCGTGCGTCAGGTCAGCCTCATGATCTACACCCGTAATCCGAAAAACAGCGCACGCATGGCAGAGCAGATCGCCCAACGCTGGCCTGATCTGCAATTTCGCCTGGCGCAAAGCACAGAGCCGCAACTGGATGCCACTGAATCCTGGGCCGGCGCGTCGACTGAGCAGTTGCAGCACCAGACCCGTGTCTGGCGCGAACAGCTGCAACCACGGGGGATTGCCGGTATTGACTGGCAAGCCTGGCGAGACTTTCCAAAACGGTGAGCCGTCATGAAGATTCGATTCGATAGTCGCAAAGAACTGAACCCCACCCAGGAGCAGGGTTTGACTGTGCTCTACGCGCCGGGCAAACGCATGGCGTTTCGCGCGCGTTGGTATCTGATTCTGTTCCTGGTCGCGAGCCCCTTGATCTGGCTGGGAGCGAAGCTGACGTATGGCCTGGTGATGATCGACGCGCCGGCGCAATTGCGCCTGCCGATTCTTGAGGTCCGCGCACGGGATGCCGGTCGGGTCGATCAGCTGTTCGTCATGGCCGGGGAGCAGGTCCAGATCGATCAGCCGTTGGTCAGTCTCGACAATCCCGAATGGCGTGCGCGGCTCTCGCAGCTTGCCGCAATGCCGAAGAAATCAGTGCCCGTCACCAACGCCAAACTGGACACGAGGGAGCGTCAGTTGCTCAGGACCCGAGTGAGCAGGACGGAGGAGCGCGTGCAGGTGCTTGAAGGCCTCGTTGAATCAGGCGCCGTGTCTCGTGGAGAAGTGCTGGCCGCCCAGTCCGAACTTGACGCATTTAAAGCGGACCTGTTGGCGTTCGAGCGCCGCGATCAACTGGCTCATCAGTCGCCATTGAGCGTGGAGCGCGAAATCATTCAACAGACCGCCGAGCAACAATGGTTGAAAACGCGCCTCGCCGCGTTGTCGATCAAGGCTGCGCAGAGCGGTCGCATTGCGGAGGTGTTGGTCACGCCCGGCGAGAACGTCGGTGCGGGTACGTTGTTGATGCGCCTTGAGCGGCTGGAAGAGCCTCTGCTGTGGATTTATCTGGAACCGCTGAATATCAGCTACGCCGCGATTGGCCAGCCGCTGCGCGTTCGCATGCCCGATGGCGAGTGGTTGCCGGCCCATGTTGTCCAGGCCGTCGACAGCGCCGGTCGTACGCCGACGGTGTTGCGTGGGCCGTTTGCTGCCAGCGAGATGGGCTTGCAGGTCGCCGCCCGGTTTGATCGCCCCCTGTCGCCGCGCTGGAGAATCGATCAACTGCCGTTGAATGTTCGCTTTCCCACCGACTGGCAACGAATGCTCAGTGACAGCCGTGAACTGATTTCGCAATTAGGCGACTTCATTGCAATGGATAAAACACCCACCACTGCACCGGGGAGTAAATAAATCATGACTGCTGAACGAATTCTTGTGACGGGCGGTGCCGGTTTCATCGGTTCGCACTTGGTCGAAGCACTGCTGGAAAGCGGTTATAGCGTTCGGGTTCTGGACGACCTTTCCAGTGGAAAATTGTCGAACTTACCGATTGATCGCTGCCATTTAACCCTGGTGGTGGGGGATGTTGCCGACGCGCCGACGGTGGAGCGGGCGATGAAAGACTGTAGCGCGGTGGTGCATCTGGCGGCGGTGGCCTCGGTTCAGGCGTCGGTCGATGACCCGGTCGCGACTCACCAAAGCAATTTCGTCGGCACGCTGAATATCTGCGAAGCCATGCGCCAGGCAGGCGTAAGACGTGTGGTTTACGCGTCCAGTGCGGCGATCTATGGCAACAATGGCGAGGGCATGGCGATTACCGAGGACACGCCCAAGAAGCCACTGACGCCGTATGCCGCCGACAAGCTGGCCAGTGAACATTTCCTCGATTTCTATCGGCGTCAGCATGGTCTTGAACCGGTCATTCTGCGGTTTTTCAATATTTACGGACCCCGTCAGGACCCTTCATCGCCTTACTCCGGTGTCATCAGCATTTTCAGCGAGAGGGCGCAAAAAAAACTCCCCATCACGGTTTACGGTGATGGGGAGCAAACAAGGGATTTTGTATACGTCAATGACCTCGTAAAGATCCTGGTACAGGCAGTCGGTGAGCCAGAGCCGATTAACGAGCCGGTCAATGTCGGGTTTAACCGATCCACCAGCGTTAACGAACTGGCGGCGACATTAAGCGAGCTTTTGGGGCGGTCCCTGACATTGAATTACAACGCGCCGCGTTCCGGTGATATCAAACATTCGCGAGCCGACAACAGTCGCCTGCTTGAGCGTTTTTCCTTGAACTCACCGACCTGTTTTACCGAGGGCCTGGGGCAGTTGCTCAGAAGTATTGATTCCGGGGGGCGGTAGCGGCGAGCTCAGTCGCCAGCAGGTGCTCTTCCAGCACATCGCTCAGGAACTGGAACTGATCATTGAGCCCGATCACTTCATTGTTGAAGTGATTGGCGGCGGACGGCATCAGTAATGCCTCGAAGTTTTTGTCGAACACCAGTTCGAACGTTTTGCGCGAAACGAATGACTGGGAATAGTAGTTGTTGCCAAACACCGCAAAGCTTACGGCCAGGGTCACGGAGTGAATCATGACGTGCGCTCCTCGGACAGGACGTACCAGGAAAAAATGCTCAGTGTCATGGCCGTCAGGGCCAGGCAGGTCAGGAGATGGATAATCATGATTTGCCCCTCCGATGCGGGGTTTTGCGTTGGGTTAAAGCTGATCCTACGCTGACGGTTTTTACGCGGAAGGCATTCGCGGCGATGGTGAATATCGACATAAGTGATGGTGGGATTATCGCTGACTGTTCTGGCCTCTTCGCGAGCAGGCTCGCTCCCACATTCGACCGCATTCATCCGGGAGAACTCGGTTAAATGTGGGAGCGAGCCTGCTCGCGAAGGCGGTCTGAAAGAACACCCTCAACCCCAAGCGAACAAACACCGCCACCTATACTCAAATTAATAGACCTTTGAACCACCGGACATCCCGTTCGGGCAAGTCTGTAGGAACCGCGATCTTGAACGTGCGTTCGCTGATCGTCGCCGTGTTGGTGGTGTTGGCGGGATGCGTCACGACTGCGCGTGCCCCGGTGGAAGTGGTGCCGGTGGTTGTTCCCCAAAGCACCTGGCAGATGGTCGACCAAGAGATTGTCGCGGCGTCGCAATCGGCCACCGAGCAGACCAAAATCTACGCGCGCGGTGCCATGGATTACTGGCGAACGCGCGTCTATCAACTGACCGAAGAGAACTTCATTCCCTGGTTCAGCAGTTACTGGACCCAGGAATGGCTGTCGATGAAGGTCAGCTGGTACACCATCAGCGCCAAGGGCGAGCAGGATGCCTCGGCCAAGCGCCTGGCAGCCTATCTGCTGGAGCAATACCAACAGCGTGTGCTGGCGCCGGTCGCGGTGGAAATCGATCCCGATGCGATACTCGGCCAGGCAACGGCGTTCTACGTCGACATCCTTCAGGAAGAACTGCAGAAAATCTCCCAGCGCCACGGCGTGCCGATGGCTCAGCTCAATGGCCGCATCCAGAAAATCCCCGCCATCGCCCTCGGGCCACCGCCCGCCCGGGACGCTTCGCTGTATCAAGTGGTGCACACCCAACCACTGAATACGCTGCCGGCCTATGCGGCGCTGATCGAGAAAATCCACAAGGCCGGCGGTGACAAGGGGGTGGCTTCGACAGACACCGCCATGGCGCCGGTGGCCAAGCGCGCCAGCAAGCGGATGGAAGCCGAAATGGCCCCGCGAGGGGCGGCCAGTGCAGTGGCCGCGGCGGCAGGGAAACTGGCCGGAGGACTGATTACCGTGGGGGTGGCGGGAATTCGCGCCTTGATCCAGGCCAGTGACCGACCTGACAGCGAAGCTCTGATTCGCAGCAGTCTGGGTAATACGTTCGACAAAGCCTGGCTGAAGCTGGTGCAAAACCCGACTACCGGCGTGATGGCCGGCACGTTTTACATGGCGGCGCAGATCGAGGGCAATCTGGCGGGGAGCGTCGAAGTACCGTCGGTCAGTTCGGGCGGTGGATCTGTCGATTGGGCACCGACGGAATCGACTAACCAGCAGATCGCCCCATAACCCAAGGAGAACGACCATGTCCTACGTTGATGGCTTCATCGCAGCCGTACCCACCGCCAACCGCGAAAAATTCAAGAAGCACGCCGAAACCGCCGCAGTCATTTTCAAGGAAAGCGGCGCCCTCAGCGTCGCCGAATGCTGGGGCGACGACGTCCCTGACGGCAAAGTGACCTCGTTTCCGATGGCAGTAAAACTCAAGGAAGACGAAACCGTGGTGTTTTCCTGGATCATCTGGCCGGACAAGACCACCCGCGATGCAGGCATGGCAAAACTCATGAACGATCCGCGCATGCAACCGGACGTCAACCCGATGCCATTCGATGGTCAGAGGCTGATTTTTGGCGGGTTCGAAATGATCGTCAAAGCCTGAAACCAACGACAGGATCACTCCGGCGTCGGGGTGGTCCTGCAACTCTTGCGATTACGAATCTCGCTGTCCGTCGGCCGCTCTTTGATGAACTCGAAGCGCGGCTCACCTTCGTTGTAATGAACCAGCCAGCCCCATTCCAGCTCGGACTCATCCTGACCGGGTTTCGGTGGCACGGCCCACCACGGTTCCTTGCTGATGATCTCGCGCATGGCCCCTCCAGTTGAATCGTTTGCATGAACTATAACTTGGATGTCAGGAGGTGCCAGCGATGAGCGACGAATCCCATGAGCCGTTAAAACGACTGTTTTTTGCCCTGAACTGCACACCCCAGCAACGTCGGGCCATCGCCCAATGGCGCAGCGCGCTTGAGCTCAGGAACGGACGCCCGGTGCCGGTGGAAAACTTTCACCTGACGTTGAAGTTTTTGGGGGCTGTCGAAGTGGCGAAAATCGCCGATATCTGCACGGCCGCTGCCAACATTCGAACGCCGGGCGTGCCTTTGAGGGTGGCGCTTGATCGGCTGGATGTCTGGCGCAGGGCAGGGGTGTTGGTACTCGCGTCGGAGCAGGCATCACCGCAGTTGCTGCGGCTGGTGTATGCGCTTGAGCAGGCAATGCTGCCGTTCGGGTTTGAGGATTCGCCGAAGGAGTTTCGCCCACACCTGACGCTGATGCGTGATTACCGAGTGCCGGTGCCAGAGTCAGCGACGCCGCCCGAGTTCTATCTGCGGGCAGATCACTTCACCCTGTTCGAATCCCATAAGGGCCGCTACCGAGCGCTGGCCGAGTGGCCGCTCGTCCTCTCATAAAAAAAGGCGCCCGAGGAGGGCGCCCAAATTCACCTTAACCGAGGAAGCCAGGTGAGGCCGTTCTACAGACAGGAGTGCAGCGGTGGTAAGGCGCTACGTGAACGGAAAAGGTTAGAACTGATATCTATGTTGAATGTCATGGCCTCTTCGCGAGCAGGCTCGCTCCCACAAGGGATCAGCGTCGTTAACAAATCTGTGTTCCACCACGGACCACTGTGGGAGCGAGCCTGCTCGCGAAGGCAATTTCAGGTTCAACGGAAAATCCGAGTGAATTACTTACCGAGCTTCACCCGCGTCCACCCGCGAGTCATCACCCGCTGAGTACCAATCGGCATGTCCGGAATGGCATACAACGTCGCCATCACAGCCTGCGACGGATACGAACCTGGATCATCGCGAATTGCTTCATCCACCAACGGCGTGGCCGCCGCGTTGGCGTTGCTGTAGCCGATGTTGTTGGTGATCTCGGCGATGATGTCCGGGCGCATCAGGAAGTTCATGAAGAGGTAGGCGTTTTCCACGTTCGCCGCGTCCCGGGGGATCGCGACCATGTCGTAGAAACTGCCCGCGCCTTCCTTGGGAATGCTGTAATCGACCTTCACCTTATCGCCCGCTTCCTGAGCGCGCGCCTTGGCTTGCAGCACATCACCGGAGTAACCGACCGCCACGCAGATGTTGCCGTTGGCCAGGTCGGAGATGTATTTCGACGAATGGAAGTACGCCACCGACGGCCGAATCTTCATGAACAGCGCTTCCGCTTCGGCGATCTGATCCTTGTTCTGCGAGTTCACCGGGTAACCCAGATAGTGCAGGGCGGCCGGGAGCATCTCGGTCGGCGAATCCAGGAAACTGATGCCGCACGCTTTCAGCTTCGCGGCGTTTTCCGGTTTGAACAGCAAGTCCCAGGAATTGGTCGGCGCGTTGCTGCCGAGCACTTCCTTGACCTTCTCCGGGTTGAAGCCAATGCCGATCGAGCCCCACATGTACGGGAAGGCGTGGCCGTTATCGGGATCGCTGGCGGAAGCTTTTTTCAGCAGGACCGGGTTGAGGTTTTTCCAGTTCGGCAGCTTCGACTTGTCCAGTTCCTGATAGACGCCGGCCTTGATCTGCTTGGCCAGGAAACTGTTGGACGGCACGACGATGTCGTAGCCGGATTTGCCGGCGAGCAGCCGCGCCTCAAGGGTTTCATTGCTGTCGAACACATCGTAGGTCACGCGGATCCCGGTCTCGTCTTCGAACTTCTTGACGGTGTCCGGGGCGATGTAATCCGACCAGTTATAGACGCGCAGTACCTTGTCATTGGCCTGGGCGCCGGTGGCCATCGCGCCCAATAAGGACAGTGTCAGCAGAGTCCTGCCAAACATTTTCATCGGTACAACTCCATTTCTTTTTTTATTCAAAATCACACAGCAAAAATGCAGTGAACACACAATCTGTGTAGTAAACCCAAAACCTGTTAAGTGAACACAAAACCTGTGGAGTAAACCCAGAACCTGTGGAGTAAACCCAGAACCTGTGGAGTAAACCCAGAACCTGTGGAGTAAACCCAGAACCTGTGGAGTAAACCCAGAACCTGTTAAGTGAACACAAAACCTGTGGTGAGGGGATTTATCCCCGTTGGGCTGCGAAGCAGCCCCAAAACCTGGAACCGCGGAGTATCAGGTACACCGCATTCACTGGTTTTTACGACTGCTGCGCAGCCGAACGGGGATAAATCCCCTCGCCACAGGTTTTGTGTTCACTCCACAGGTTTTGGGTTACTCCACGGGTTTGTGCTCACTTAACCCATCGGCAATGGCACTAGGCCGTCGCTTCTACCATTTGCTTTTCAGGTTGCTGCCAGGATTCGCTGGCGGTCTGGTCCATCGCTTCCTGGATCGCACGTTTGCGGGTCGCTTCGGCGCGGCGGCTGAAGAACCAGACCATGAAGGTCACGATCGATACGGCGAGCAGAATCAGGCTGGCCACGGCATTGATCTCAGGCTTCACGCCCAGACGCACCGCCGAGAACACTTCCATCGGCAGGGTCGTCGAACCCGGGCCGGACACGAAACTCGCCAGCACCAGGTCATCCAGCGACAGGGCAAATGACATCATGCCGCCGGCCGCCAGTGACGGCGCGATCATCGGAATGGTGATCAGGAAAAACACCTTGAACGGCTTCGCCCCGAGGTCCATGGCCGCTTCTTCGATGGACAGGTCCAGCTCACGCAAGCGCGCCGAAACCACCACCGCCACATACGCTGCACAGAACGTGGTGTGGGCGATCCAGATGGTGACGATGCCACGTTCCTGCGGCCAGCCAATCAACTGCGCCATCGCCACGAACAGCAGCAACAGCGACAGACCGGTGATTACTTCCGGCATCACCAGCGGTGCCGTCACCAAACCACCGAACAACGTGCGGCCCTTGAAGCGCGTGACGCGAGTCAGCACAAACGCTGCCAACGTCCCCAGCGCCACCGCGGCAATCGCGGTGTAGCAGGCGATTTCCAGTGAGCGCACCACAGAACCCATCAGTTGCGAGTTATCGAGCAGGCCGGCGTACCACTTGAACGACCAGCCGCCCCATACGGTCACCAGTTTCGAGGCATTGAACGAGTAGATCACCAGAATCAACATCGGCAGGTAGATAAACGACAGGCCGAAAATCAGCATGAACTTTGAAAATCCGAAGCGTTTCATCCCCGTGCCTCCATCTCTTTGGCCTGGCTGCGGTTGAACAGCAGAATCGGCACAATCAGGATCAACAGCATCACCACCGCCAGGGCAGA
>Ga0255334_1000046_pt1 | contig 164475 bp, 142 predicted proteins | sample EtOH5_35cm_T3_12_FD_202080 | JGI IMG/M metagenome (GOLD analysis project Ga0255334, IMG submission 202080) | Sandy soil microbial communities from University of British Columbia, Vancouver, Canada - EtOH5_35cm_T3_129 | ecosystem: Engineered > Artificial ecosystem > Sand microcosm >...
TCAACCCCGGGCTGATCTACTGCGCGATTTCCGGTTACGGCCGCAGCGGGCCGTTCGGCGAAAAAGGCGGTTTCGACCTGATCGCCCAAGGCATGAGCGGCATGATGAGCATGACCGGTGAAGCCGGGCGTGAGCCGGTCAAGGCCGGTTCGCCGGTGGCCGACATCAACTCCGGCATCCTCGCCGCCCTCGGCATCTGCGCCGCGTTTGCCGCGAAGCAGAAAACCGGCCTTGGGCAGATGGTCGACACTTCATTGTTCGAAGCCGGCCTGCAACAAATGTACTGGCCCGCCGCGGCGTATTTCGCCGACGGCACCATCCTGCCGAAAATGGGCTCGGCCAACTCCACCAGCGCGCCGTACCAGGTGTTCCGCACGGCGGATGGCTGGATCAACATCGGCGCCGCCAACCAGGCCAACTACGAGCGACTGGTCGAGGCGCTGGCCGTTCCGCAGCTGAAGGCCGACCCACGTTTCGCCAGCAACGCGTTGCGCATGGAGCATCGCTTGGCGCTGGTGGAAATTCTCAACGAAGTTCTGGTCGCGCGCACCACGGATGAATGGATGGTGTTGTTCGACAGCCTCGGCCTGCCTGCCGGGCCGGTCCTGGACATCGCCGCCGCATTGGCCCACCCGCAAACCAAGGCACGCGGCATGGTCGTCGAGACCGAACACCCCACCGAAGGCCGGGTGCGCGGCATGGGTTTGCCGATTCACTTTTCCGACATGGACAACGCCCCGCCAACCACCAGCCGCCCTGCGCCGCTGCTCGGCGAACACACTCGCGAAGTGCTGAAGGAAAGCGGCTTTGCGGACGATGAAATCGACGAGCTGATCCGAAGCCAGGCAGTGGTGGCACTGGCCTCCTGAATCGCCGGCAAAACTAACTATGTGGGAGCGGGCTTGCTCGCGAATGCGGTGGGTCAGTCAATGTAGATATCGAATCTGATGGCCCCTTCGCGAGCAAGCTTGCTCCTACAAACACAAAACAAAAACAAGAAGGTGAACATCATGAGCCGTATCTTGACCGAGGCCGTCAGCCGCCGATCCTTTCTAGTGTCTGCCGGCGTCACCGTGGGTGGCGCGTTCGCCGCCAACCTGCTGCCCTCCAGCGTCTTCGCCGCGACCAAACCGATCGTGCTGCGCTACACCAGCAGCCTGCCTGACACCCATCCGCTGAACATACAAATGAAGGCTGCTTCGCAAGCCATCAAAGCCGAAACCAACGGCGCGGTGGACTTGCAGGTATACGCCAACGGCGCCATGGGCGGCGACACCGACATGCTGTCCCAGGTGCGTGCCGGGGCGATCGATTTCATTCCGTTGCCCGGCGCGATCCTCTCGACGCTGGTGCCGGCCATGTCGATTGAAAGCATGCCGTTCGCGTTCAAGGACTACGACAGTGTCTGGGCCGCGCTCGACGGCAAACTGGGCGAGCACGTGCGCGCCAAGACCGAGAAGGTCGGCCTGATCCCGATGGAGAAAGTCTGGAACAACGGCTTCCGCCAGATCACCAGCTCGACACGGCCGATCAATACCCCGCAAGACCTCGCCGGCTTCAAGTTGCGCGTGTTGGTCAGCCCGTTGTGGACCTCGATGTTCAGCGCCCTCGGCGCCTCGCCGACCGGCATCAGCATCAACGAAACCTACTCGGCCTTGCAGACCAAAGTGGTCGACGGCCAGGAAAACCCATTGGTGGTGGTCGAGTCCGCACGCTTCTATGAAGTGCAGAAATACTGCTCCATGACCGACCACATCTGGGGCGGCTTCTGGATCGTCGCCTCGGGCAAGACCTTTCCAAAACTGCCCACCGATGTGCAGGAAATCGTCTCCCGGCAGATCAATGCCGCCGCGCTGGTCCAGCGCCAGCAGGTGATCGACCTCAACTCCAGCCTGGAGCCGTCCCTGACCGCCCACGGCATCACCTTCAACAAAGTCGACCGTTCATTGTTCAGGACGGACCTGCAATCGAAAGGCTTCTACACCCAATGGAAGGAAAAGTACGGCCCGGAAGCCTGGAGCTTGCTTGAGCAATACGCGGGTCAACTGTCCTAAGCCGGAGACAAGGTCATGAAAAATGAAATACCAATGACGGATGTGTCCCCCGCTGAAGGAATCAGCCCACGCCAAACCACGTTTCGTCTGGGTCGCGCACTCGACACCGGCCTGCGCTGGCTGACCGAAGGCAGCGCAGCGTTGCTGGTGGTCATCGAAGTCACGCTGTTGTTCTGCAATGTGTTCTATCGCTACGTGCTCAACCAGCCGATCGTCTGGGGTGATGAGCTGGCTTCGCTGCTGTTCCTCTGGCTGGCGATGCTCGGTTCGGTGGTGGCGATGCGTCGCGGCGAGCACATGCGCCTTACCTCGTTCATCGGGCGGCTGCCCGTGGAAAAGCGCGCCTTTATCGACACCTTGGGCGCGGTGATTGTCATCACCTTCATCGGGCTGCTGTTCACCCCGGCGTGGGAGTACGTCAGCGACGAGTGGATCATCACCACCGCCGCCCTGGAAATCCCCAACGCCTTTCGCGTGTCCGCTATCGCCGTCGGCCTGAGCCTGATGCTGATGACCTGCGTCGCGCGGCTGTTGACCAGCGCGCGGTTGATCGACTTCTCGGTGTCGGTGGCAATGCTCGCCTCCCTCGGCGCGCTGTTGTGGGTGGCCGAAGGCTGGATGCTGCTGATGGGCAACTGGAACCTGGTGGTCTTCTTCATGATCGGCGTGATGGCGATGATCGTCATCGGCGTGCCGATCATGGTCGCGTTCGGCCTGGCGACGGTGGCGTATCTGTCGACCATGACCAGCACACCGCTGACCCTGGTGATCGGGCGGATGGACGAAGGCATGGCGAGCCTGATTCTGCTGGCCATCCCGCTGTTCGTGTTCCTGGGTGCGCTGATCGAAGCCATGGGCATGGCGCGAGCGATGATTCGTTTCCTGTGTTCGTTGATCGGCCATGTGCGCGGCGGTTTGTCGTATGTGCTGATCGGCGCGATCTACCTGATCTCGGGTATTTCCGGTTCAAAGGCTGCGGACATGGCCGCCATCGCCCCGGCGCTGTTTCCGGAAATGAAGAAACGCGGCGAGGATGAAAACGAACTGGTGGCGATGCTCAATGCCTCCGGGGCGATGTCGGAAACCATTCCGCCGAGCCTGGTGCTGATCACCATCGGCTCGGTGACCGGCGTGTCGATTTCCGCACTGTTCACCGGTGGCTTCATGCCGGCGGTGGTGGGTGCGATTGCCATGGCCGCCGTGATCTGGTGGAAGAACCGCAAAGGCGAGGCTTCCACTGGCAAACGCGCCTCGGGCAAGGAAATCGGCCACTCATTGTTGCTCGCGATCCCTGCGCTGGCCCTGCCCTTCGTGATCCGCACCGCCGTAGTTGAAGGGGTCGCCACCGCGACCGAAGTCGCCGCCATTGGCGTGGCCTACACCTTCATCGTCGGTTTGCTGTGCTACCGCTGCTTTGACTGGCGGCGCCTGTACCCGATTCTGGTCAGCACCGCGTCATTGTCCGGCGCGATCCTGATCATCATCGGCAGCGCCACCGCCATGGCCTGGGCACTGACCCAGTCGGGCTTCTCCCATCAGTTGGCGCAGGTGATGTCGACAGTGCCAGGTGGTGCGATGGGCTTCCTGATCATCTCCGCCGTGGCGTTCATCCTGCTCGGCAGTTTCCTGGAAGGCATCCCGGCCATCGTGCTGTTCGGACCACTGCTGTTCCCGATTGCCAAGGCCATGGGCATCAACGACGTGCATTACGCCATGGTCGCGATCTTCGCCATGGGCCTGGGCTTGTTCGCCCCACCGTTTGGCGTCGGTTTCTACGCCGCGTGCGCCATCGCCAAGGTCGACCCCAGTGGTGCCATGCGCCGGGTCTGGCCGTATCTCGGCGCGTTGGTCGTAGCGCTAGGGGTGCTGATTGCCGTGCCATGGATTTCCATCGGTTTCCTGCCCAACGCCTGAATCACTTTTTGACTGTCCGCATGCAAACACGAGGTTTCTCATGAATTTCTCCACGCTCGAAGCCGGCACCGCCACTGAACGCAAACTGATCGTCGACACGCCACGCACCATCTCGTTTCTCGGCGAGGACCTGCGCATCTACGCCACGCCACGGTTGGTCGACGACATCGAACAGACCTGCCTCGATTACCTGCTGACCTTCCTTGATGAAGGCGAAAACACTGTGGGCGCGGCGGTGGATATCCGTCACGTCGGCGCCACGCTGCTGGGCATGTCGGTCAGCATTGTCGCCACGGTCACCCGCATCGAAGGTCGCAGCGTCACTTTCAACGTCGAAGTGCGCGATGACGTCGAGCTGGTCGCCACGGCGGCGCATACCCGGGTGGTGGTGAACGTCGCCAAACTGCGCAGCCGCGTGCAGGCCAAAGCCGAGGCTGCCGCCGCTGGCGAAGTCGAAGACGGCGTGCTCAGCCCTTCCCAATTCTCTGCGTCGCGCTGAAAAAGGGTCGAGTCATGATCACGCTGCACGAACGCAACGGTTTGCCGAACCTTGCCGCCGAGGATGCGCTGCCGGTTGTCGATGCTCACCATCATCTGTGGGATCTCGGCAGCGGTCGCTATCCGTGGTTGCAGGACGACTATCACGAGGACTTTTTCCTCGGCGACTATCACAGCCTGCGCCGTGATTTCCTGCCGGACGCCTTCCTCGCGCTGACTGAAAAACAACGCTTGGTGGGCACGGTGCACGTCGAGGCCGAGCGTGCTCGCGACGAGCAAGTTGCCGAGACACGCTGGCTGGAACAGGTAAACGCCCGTTACGGTTTCCCGAACGCCATCGTCGCCCACGCCTGGTTCGATCGCGAAGACAGCGCGCAGATTCTGGCGGAACAGGCTGCCCGGCCACTGGTTAAAGGCATTCGTTCGAAACCGGTGACCTCGGCTTCACCGGACGTATCGGTTGCCGGGGCCAAGGGCACCCTGCAGGACCCGAAATGGCTGGAAGGATTTTCCCGACTGGCTGACCACGATCTGTCGTGGGACCTGCGCGTACCGCCGTGGCATCTGGTCGAGGCGGCCGAGGTCGCGGCGATGTTTCCGCAGATCCGTATCGCGCTCAATCACACCGGTTTCGCCTGGGATCGCAGCCCCGCAGGCATGGCGCGCTGGCGCAAAGGCCTGGAAGCGTTGGCCTTGCAGCCCAACGTGCACATCAAGTTGTCGGAATTCGGACTCAAGGATTCGCCCTGGAACTACGACGATAACCGGGTGGTGGTGTTGACCGCCCTGGAGATCTTCGGCCCCGAGCGCTGCATGTTTGCCAGCAACTTTCCGGTCGCCGGTTTACGCGCTTCCTACGACACGATTGCCGATGGCATGGCCGCGATGCTCGCACCCCTGGGGCGAGCCGTGCAGGAAGCAGTGTTCGCTGGCAACGCTCGACGCTTCTATCGTCTGGAGGCGCCACATGGATAGCCTGTCCGCCCTCGATTGGCGCGCGCGTTTTCTGGCCAGCGGCGATGATGCGGACTTGCCCATCATCGATGCGCATCAACACTATTTCGACATCGAAACCCATTACTACCCGTGGTTGAACGACCGCCCGTTGCGACCGTTTCGTTATGGCGATTACTCGTCCATCTGCCGCAATTTCCTGCCGGCAGACTATCGCCGATTGACGGGCAACCATCGCGTTGTGCAGACGGTGGTGATCGAAGGCGAATGGGACCCGGCGACGCCGTTTGAGGAAGTGAGGTTTGTCGAGTCGCTGGCGAAAACCGAACCGACCCTGGGCGCCATGGTTGCGCAGGCCTGGCTTGATCGCGAGGACGCTTTCGATCTGCTGCGGCTGTACGGCGATCACCCGCTGGTGCGCGGTATACGCCACAAGCCAACGGTGACCAGCCGTGACACCTGGCGTGAAGATTTCGCCGAACCCGGCTCCATGCGCGATCCGCGCTGGCGCGACGGTTACGCCCTACTGGCCGAAAACGGCCTGCACTTCGAGTTGCAGGCGCCGTGGTGGCATCTGGCGGAAGCCGCCGAACTGGCCCGGGACTTTCCCGACACGACCATCGTGGTCAATCACACCGCACTGCCGGCAGATCGTTCGGCAGAGGGTTTGGCCGGCTGGCGTGAAAACCTCGCGCTGCTGGCACGCGAACCGAACGTCGCGCTGAAGATTTCCGGCATCTGCATCCCGGGCGAGGCATGGCCGGTCGAGGCGAATCGCGAGGTAGTGAACGATGCGATTTCGATCTTCGACGTCAGCCGCTGCGCGTTTGCCAGCAATTACCCGGTCGATGGCGTGGTGAACAGTCTCAGCGAAGTGTTCGACGGTTTCAAAACCATCGTCAGGGAGCGTTCCCCTGCTGATCGGCTGGCCCTGTTTCATGACAACGCCCGGCGCCTCTACCGCCTCGCGTGACCCGATTTGAACAGCTCATCAGGAGTCCAACATGTTTGAAGTTTCAGGCCACAACTACATCGCCGGCGAACGCTCGGCACAGGGTACGACCACCTTGCAAAGCCACGACGCCAACACCGGCGAAGCACTGCCGTATCGCTTCCATCAGGCGACAATCGAGGAAGTGAATGCGGCAGCCCAAGCGGCGGCCACGGCGTACCCGACCTTTCGCAACCTGTCGGCCGCTCGCCGCGCCGGTTTTCTCGATGCCATCGCCACAGAGCTCGACGCGCTGGATGAATCGTTCATCGCCCTCGTGTGCCGGGAAACCGCCCTGCCCGCCGGGCGCATCCAAGGTGAACGAGCACGCACCAGCGGCCAGATGCGCCTGTTCGCCACGATGTTGCGCCGGGGTGATTTCTACGGCGCACGCATCGACCGTGCGCTGCCCGACCGTCAGCCGTTGCCCCGTCCCGATCTGCGTCAGTACCGCACCGGGCTCGGTCCGGTCGCGGTGTTCGGCGCCAGCAACTTTCCGCTGGCCTTCTCCACCGCCGGCGGCGACACCGCTTCCGCCCTCGCCGCCGGTTGCCCGGTAGTGTTCAAGGCCCACAGCGGCCACATGGCCACGGCCGATTACGTGGCCGATGCAATCACTCGCGCAGCGCGAAAAACCGGCATGCCCGAAGGTGTGTTCAGCCTGCTTTACGGCAGCGTCGGTGAAGCGCTGGTCAAGCATCCGGCCATTCAGGCGGTCGGTTTCACTGGTTCGTTGCGCGGCGGCCGCGCCTTGTGCGACATGGCTGCGGCGCGCCCTCAACCGATCCCGGTGTTCGCCGAGATGAGCAGCATCAACCCGGTATTGCTGATGCCCGAAGCCCTCAAGGCTCGCGGCGAAAAGATCGCCGCCGAGCTGAGCGCTTCCGTGGTGCTGGGCGCGGGCCAGTTCTGCACCAACCCCGGTTTGGTGCTGGGCATTCGCTCGCCGGAGTTCACGGCGTTCCTTGAACGCTTCGCCAGTTTGATGAACGAGCAACCGGCGCAAACCATGCTCAACGCCGGCGCACTGAAAAGCTACTGCCATGGCCTGGACAACCTGCGCGCCCACCCCGGCATCACGCACCTGGCCGGCTCCGAGCAACAGGGTAACCAGGCAAGGCCGCAACTGTTCAAGGCCGACGCCAGCCTGTTGATCAATGGCGATGTGTTGCTTCAGGAAGAAGTATTCGGCCCGACCACCCTCGTCGTGGAGGTCGCTGACCACGCCGAGTTGATCCTGGCACTGCACGGTTTGCGCGGTCAGTTGACTGCAACGCTGATTGTCGAGGATTCGGAAGTCGCCACGCTGGGCGACGTGCTGGCCCTGCTGGAACAGAAAGTCGGCCGCGTGCTGTTCAACGGTTATCCCACCGGGGTCGAAGTCTGCGACGCCATGGTGCACGGCGGGCCGTACCCGGCGACATCGGATGCACGCGGCACTTCGGTCGGGACGTTGGCGATCGATCGTTTCCTGCGGCCGGTGTGTTTCCAGAACTGTCCCGACAGCCTGCTGCCGGACGCCCTGAAAAACAGTAACCCGCTGGGCATTGCCCGACTGGTTGACGGCACCAGCCGCCGCGATGCGCTGTAGGTCAACGCGCTTCAACTGACACCCACTGATAGCCACACCTTCCGCGCCTGTTGAACACAGGCGCCGGATTCGCTCGTCCCGAAAACCGCTGCACCCACACAACAACAAAAACAGAGGAAGTCTCATGCAAGTTCAACGTCACCCGAAACACCGCTTTTGCAAACTGGTGCTGGCCGTGACCGCCGCCGTGATGATCACCACCGCAGGTACTCAACTGGCCGTTGCCGAAACCACCCCCACCGCGACGACATCGCCCATGCAATGTGCCACTGAAGCCACACCGCGCTACACCAAAACCCCCACCGGTTACCTCATGGTGCTGCGCATGGGCGACAACGCGTTCAAGGAACTGACCAAACTGGCCATCGCCGAGAAGATTCCCAGCGCGTCCATCACGGGTATCGGTTTCGGCAACGTGAAGTTCGGTTTCTGGAACAAGGACAAAAAGGACTTCGACGCCAAGACCTTGAACAGCGTCGAGATGGCGAGCATCACCGGCTCGGTGGCGTGGAAGAACGATCAGCCTTCGATCCATATGCACGGCGTAGCCGGTGACGCCACGTTCCAGGCCTACGGCGGCCATATCCTCGACTTCGAAGTCACCACCGGTTCGATGGAAATCACGGTGATCGTCCATCAGCGTCGTCTGGAACGCGGCATCGATCCGTGCATCGGGGCCAACGTGCTGGGTATCTGAAGCCGCACGCTCCCGCCTGTCACGGCGGGAGCCACCCTCCTGAATTCAAATTACAAAAAATAGGGGCGTTCTACATGAGCAACACGAACACGGTTGTAACCCTGGCGCTGGGCGCCATTGCACTCAGCACCCAGGCGCACGCCGACTTCCTGAGTGACAGCAAAGCCACCTTGGGGATTAGAAATTTCTACTTCAACAACGACAACCGCGACGGCCCGGCCGCCCCTTCGAAAACCGAAGAGTGGGCGCAGGGTTTCATGCTCGACTTCAAGTCGGGCTACACCGACGGCATGGTCGGTTTTGGTGTCGATGCATTGGGCCTGATGGGGATCACCCTGGACAGCGGCAAAGGACGCCACGTCGGCAGCAGCATGATTCCATCGGACAGTGACAACCGCGCGGTCGACGAGTGGAGCCGGCTCGGGTTGACCGGCAAGGTCAAAATTTCGAAAACCGAACTGCGCCTCGGCACGCTGATGCCGAAACTGCCTATCCTGGTGGCCAACGATGGCCGCCTGCTGCCCCAGACTTTTGAAGGCGGGCAGATCACCTCGGGCGAGTTCAAGGACCTGACCCTCACCGGTGGCCGCATTGAACATGCAACTGGCCGAGGTTCAAGTGATCAGACCGGGCTCGCGGCCACGGGTGGCACCCGTGAAAGCAATGCGTTCGACTTCGCCGGCGGCGACTGGAAAATCACCAAGGACCTGACCGCCCAGTATTACTACGCCAACCTCGACGACTACTACACCCAGCAATTTTTCGGCCTGATGCACACGCTGACGATCTCGGACAATCAATCGCTGAAAACCGACCTGCGCTACTTCAAGACCGATTCGTCCGGAGCGAACAGCTCGGGCACTTCAGGCTACCGAATCAGCGGCTACACCGAAGGCGCCGATGGCGAAATCGATAACCGGACCTGGAGCGCCGCACTGATTTACACCGCCGGCGCCCATGCCGTCACTGCTGGCTACCAAAGCGTTTCCAGTGGCAGCAACTTTACCCAACTCAGCCAGGGCAACCTGCCGGACAAAGGTGCCGGCGGCGCCAGCCTTTACCTGTACACCGACCGCCTGATCCAGACCTTCACCCGCGCGGGTGAACGTACCGCTTTCGGCCAGTATGCGTACGACTTTGCGGGGGCGGGCGTGCCCGGTCTGAAGGCGTCGGTCATCTACCTCAGCGGCGACAACATCAAGACCGCCACTGGCGGAACACAAAAGGAATGGGAACGGGATATCGGCCTGGATTACGCGATTCAGTCCGGGGCGCTCAAGGGCGTCGGGTTTGGCTGGCGCAACGGCAAGTCCAACAGTGAAGCGAGCCGAAACCAGGACCAGAACCGCCTGATTGTCAGCTACAGCATTCCGCTGCTTTGACCAAAGGCGTTCGGAGGCTATGGAGGAAGATCCCGACGTAGCCTCCGGGGGTTGATCTCAGTCCCGGAACTGCGTCAGTTGCCGGTTCACCGAACCGGCCTGATCGCGCAATTGCAGTGACTGATCGAGCAGGCCATCTCAAGGATTGCCGTGAAAGATTCTGCCTATCGACGCGTAACACTCCACCTATTAGCTGACTTCCCGACTCGGGTCTAACCTTAGTCTGCGCTGGCGTCATAAGCCGGCCGGATTAGCGCTGGAAAGGAGACAGGAATGAGCCCGAAGCTTGACTAGGCCGCCCGTGGGTCACCGCGCAGGCAACCTGATTGCCGCTGTTCAGAATTCCGTGTGGTCACACAATCAGTTGATCCAACTGCTGGCCCTGCAGCCTGTGCCTTGATCTCGCTCGTCGCTATTTAACGCCCGCTCCGGGCCCGATAGCCGGAAGAACACGACCAAAAGGTAGCTCGCACATGGCAAACGAATCGAAATGCCCGTTCAATCACGCCGCTGGCGGTGGCACGACCAACCGCGACTGGTGGCCGAACCAACTGAATCTGAAGATCCTGCACCAGCATTCGTCCCTGTCTGACCCCATGGACGAGGGCTTCAACTACGCCGAAGCGTTCAAAAAACTCGACTTTGCGGCGGTCAAGCGAGACTTGACTGCATTGATGACCGATTCGCAAGACTGGTGGCCGGCAGACTTCGGTCACTATGGCCCGCTGTTCATTCGCATGGCGTGGCACGCAGCAGGCACGTACCGCACCGGTGACGGGCGTGGCGGTGCCGGTTCCGGTCAACAGCGCTTCGCCCCGCTCAACAGCTGGCCGGACAACGTCAGCCTGGACAAGGCGCGCCGGCTGCTGTGGCCGATCAAGCAAAAGTATGGCAACAACATTTCCTGGGCAGACCTGATCGTCCTGACCGGCAACGTCGCACTGGAATCCATGGGTTTCAAGACCTTCGGTTTTTCCGGTGGCCGTGCCGACGTCTGGGAACCGGATGAAGACGTTTACTGGGGTTCGGAAAACAAATGGCTGGGTGGCGACACCCGCTACGACAAGGCGCAAAAACCCGTGCAAGCCCCCGGCGATGTTCCACTCGTGGCCGAGCCCGGTAGAAATGAGGACAGCCGTACCGATCAGGGGCGCAATCTGGAAAATCCACTGGCCGCCGTGCAGATGGGCCTGATCTATGTGAACCCGGAAGGTCCGGAGGGCAATCCCGATCCCGTCGCTTCGGCCCTGGACATCCGCGAAACCTTCGGCCGCATGGCCATGAACGACGAAGAAACCGTGGCGCTGATTGCCGGCGGCCATGCCTTCGGTAAAACCCACGGCGCCGGGCCTGCCGATAATGTTGGTCCCGAGCCTGAAGCGGCCGGCCTCGAACAACAGGGCTTTGGCTGGAAAAACAACTTTGGCACCGGTAAAGGCCCGGACACCATCACCAGCGGGCTGGAGGTTACCTGGACCACCACGCCCACCCGGTGGAGCAACAACTACCTGGAAAACCTGTTCGGCTTCGAGTGGGAGCTGAGCAAAAGCCCGGCCGGCGCAAACCAGTGGGTCGCAAAAAACGGCGCCGGCGCCGGGACCATACCGGATGCACACGACCCGTCGAAACGGCGCAACCCCACGATGCTGACCTCGGACCTGGCCCTGCGCTTCGATCCGATCTATGAGCCGATTGCGCGGCGCTTCCTGCAGAACCCCGATCAGCTCGCCGACGCCTTCGCCCGCGCCTGGTTCAAGCTGATCCACCGTGACATGGGTCCCCTCTCCCGCTACCTCGGGCCGGAAATGCCCAGCGAAGAACTGCTGTGGCAAGACCCGATTCCGAAAGTCGACCATCCACTGGTCAGCGATGGCGACGTGGCCGCGCTCAAGAGCAAAGTCCTCGCCTCGGGCCTCAGCGTTTCGCAGCTGGTATCAACGGCCTGGGCAGCGGCTTCGTCCTTCCGTGGCTCCGACAAGCGCGGCGGCGCCAACGGCGGTCGCCTGCGCCTGGAGCCACAGAAGTCCTGGCAAGCCAACCAGCCTGAACAACTGGCCAACGTGCTGGCGAAACTCGAAAGCATCCGGAGCGAGTTCAACAACAGCGGCAAGAAAATCTCGCTGGCGGACCTGATCGTGCTGGCCGGCAGTGCCGGTGTCGAACAAGCCGCAAAAAATGCCGGTCACAGCGTCACAGTGCCGTTCACACCGGGGCGCACGGACGCCTCGCAAGAACAGACCGACGTGGAATCCTTCGGCTTCCTCGAACCCATCGCCGACGGCTTCCGCAACTACCTCAAAACCCGCTACCGCGTTCCGGCCGAGCATCTGTTGATCGACAAGGCGCAACAACTGACCCTCAGTGCGCCGGAAATGACCGCGCTGATCGGCGGCTTGCGGGTGTTGAACACCAACGTCGGGCAAACGAAGCATGGTGTCTTCACGAAGCAACCAGAGGCGTTGACCAACGACTTCTTCAAGAACCTGCTGGACATGGGCGTGGAATGGAAACCGACCTCAGAGACTAGCGAGGAGTTTGAAGGACGCGATCGCAAAACCGGCGAATTGAAATGGACCGGCACGCGGGTCGATCTGGTCTTCGGTTCGAATGCTCAGTTGCGCGCGCTGGCTGAGGTCTATGCCAGCAGCGATTCGAAGGAGAAGTTTGTGAAGGACTTTGTGGCGGCGTGGACGAAGGTGATGAATCTGGATCGGTTTGATCTGAAGTAACACGGCTGAAAACTGCAACGCCTCCCAAGTGGAGGCGTTGTGCTTTTTGCCGACTGGCAAAACGGACTAAGTGGGAGAGATCGTCGCCAGGGCACCGATCAAAAGGGTTAAAAGCAGAAAACCACCCAGGAAAAGGGACATCTTGGCCATGGAGCCTCCTACGGAATGAGAATGCGGTGCAAGGGCTACTGCGAATGCGGACCGTGCTGTCATTGTGAGGCGCAGGCCTGATGCGTAACAGATGCAGATCACGCAGAAAAATACGGATCAGATCACCTGTCCTGTCAACGCCCTGCCGGGATTACCGCTGCCGGGGATCCTTTGATCGAAAGATGGCGCTTGCGACGTTTCCATCAGCAACTCGTCCACCACTTGCGACAGTGCAGCCTGAACATCTTCCCCTCTGCGCAACGCTCGCTCGTAGACGCCATGTTGTCGCTGCGCACTGGTTCCTTCACGAAGCATTTGCCTGATGTGAGCAAAAACCGACTCTGCGCCCAATGTTCGCGCCGCATCGCCCAATATCTGTTCAGCCATGAAAAGCCATTGCTCCATGGAGAACGGCCGGTCGTAGCCTTCAATAATGAACGACGCCCGAGTTCCGTAGCGTTTCGCTCGCCAGCGGTTTTCCTTGAGAATCCATTGGGATGTTTGTGAATAGTCAGAACCGGGACGCGGTTGATCCATGGCATACGCCACCACCAGCCGAAAAAACGAAGCAATGCACAACGCATCATCCAGACGTGGACACGCATCCGTCATCCGCAATTCCAGGGTCGGATACTTCGCCGCCGGCCGCAGACCCCACCAGATATCGCCAGCCTGCCGAATAGTCCCGGTACGCATCAGCAGCGCAACGTAGGCGTCATAGGCGGCTTGATCTTCCAGGAACTCCGGAATGCCCATCCGCGGCCATTCATCACAGGCCGTTTGCCGGTAGCTCGCAAAGCCGCTGTCGGCGCCGTCCCAAAACGGTGATGAACTGCTCAAGGCCAGCAAAAACGGCAGCCACGGCAGAACTTCGTTCATCACCTGTATTCGATCAAGATGCCCCGGCACTTCAACATGCACATGCAGACCGGACAGCAAGCTACGTCGGGCTACACGCTGGTAGTCTTCAAACAGCTGAAGAAAATGGTCTTGCTCTGTAGCCTGTTGCAGACGCCAGTCCGCCAGCGGATGGCTGCCGACACTGAGCAGTCCCAGGCCATAGGGTTCAAGGGTTTTTCGTAGCGTAGTGCGAACTGTGCCCAGATACTCCGCAGCTTGCGCAATGTCAGTAAAAACGGGGGAAGCGACTTCGATCTGCCCTTTAAACATCTCATAGGCAAAGCACGGGCCCAACTCAGCCTTGCACGCCTCAATCGCTGCGCAGGGTGGCTCCTCCGGCATGCGCCGGGTGCGCAGGTCAGTGATGAAGTATTCCTCTTCAATGCCGAAGTTCAGATGTGGGTTCATCAGTTGCCCTCACGGCGTCCGCCATGCGGTCTGGAATCCGTGATTGGACGAGTGACTGAAGAACTGCGCCATTGCCGGATTCAAGAATTAACGTTCTTAAGGCTATGGCTGCATTTGCGCGCAGGAGTTCTTGTTTTTTTATGTGGCAATGCGCCCCCAGCACCTGTTTCACGATTTGGCGAACAAGTGACAGGGAACGTCAGGAATGTTTGTCTGGCCGGTAGGCGTGTTGGGGTGCAACCGAAGATGATCATTTCCCCGTGAGCCGTGCCGCTTTATTTGCTAGATCCCAAAGAACTCGCGCCAACTTCGCGGCTTTTTGCTTTTTGGCTGCGGCCTGTGCGTGCTCGGGCCATTGGGGTGCAGCAAATCACCTGGATAATGTGGATGCCCCAAACAAAGACTGTCATCCAGCTTGAAAGCCTCGACGGCTGCAACAGCCTCGACGCACCAACGTCCAAAGTAGCTGCCCGTTTCCAGTGGGTGCTTTTCAGGATCACCGTAGAAGTACCACCATGGTTGCTGCTTGCCGCGTCGGTTGAGTTCCGGGTACCAATTGTCGACGAACGCTTGCAGAAGAAGGGCTTGTTGTTCCTTCGGCGCATCGATGGCCTTGAACAATCGGGCATAGGGTTTTTGATGCAGGAGAACATCGCCAATGACGCGCGATGGCTGGCGACTGGCGATTATTCGATCCAGCAAGATGTCGTCGCCTTCTCCACCAATGAGGGCCAGCAGTCGGTTCCACTGATCGTCAGGAATGTGCAGGACGAGCGCCAGCCCAACCACCCAAAAGCACCAGATATAGTGGTTGAGGTCGGACAGGTCGAATACCCAGTCACGGCAGGTTTTCAGATTGTGTTCGGCACACACGCCATCCGCCAGGTCATTCGACAACACCCAGGTATCGAGGAGTTGGGGGAACAACTGACCGATCCCGGAAACAGAATCGCCTTGGGAGTAGCGCCGGAGCATCAGACGCAAAACGTCCCTGGACGTATCCCAGACAAACTGGGGCCGATACACCGGGTTTCCCGATGGGCTTTTAAGCTGCTCAAGATTTTTCGCAATATTTTCCTGGCTGTGTCTTGTCCATTTATCCCAATATCCTTCCCCGGCCATTGAGTCCCGGATCATGGCTTTGCTCCTGAAAGATTTGTTTTTGAGGCCAAAATTTTTGACGTATCAATGGGCTTTGGCTTGCCTAAAGAATCGAGCACCTGGATCTCGGTTGCTCCATCTGCCCCTGTCCGCACAACCCACGTTTCAGTGCGACCAGCATCAATGGAACGCATGATGTCAGATGCATGCTGCTCTCCCACGGCCTTTTCCAACCGCCCGGAGCCCAGCGTCCAGCTTTCACTCGCCTGTTTGCCATCGCTCGTGTTTATCAGGCTCGAATTACCACCTTTCTTGGGGTCACCGACAAACTTGTATTCGATCACCACATAATCTACATCCGGACGATTGACCCGAAACAAGTCGTCAATACCGGTCTCGCCCGCCCCCTGCATTCTCGCCAGTTTTTCGCCTTCAGGCACTATATTGCGCACCGTCGCTTCACCGAACACCTCACCAAGGACTCGTTTCTGATCATTGCTGAGGGATTTCAGGTCGAGCAGCGCGTTGCCTTTATTATCAACAATGCCTCCACTTTTTATGAAGGCCTGCTCCGCCAGGCTGTCTATGACCTCATCCAGTTTTTTACCGATAGCCTCGGCGGCCTTTTCCGTCAGCTTGCCACCGGCCTTCGCTGCGCTCCCCGCGCCAGAGACGGCGAGGAGCGTTCGAATGGCCAGCAACGTGGTTTGAGCGGTATGAACATCCTGTCCGTAGATGGTGTTCAGTTTCTTGGTCAGGTCCTCATTTAAGTTGACGGCGGCGCCTTCTCCAATGGCATGACCGCTCTCCACGAACCCATCCACCACGCTTTGCGGAATGCCCTTGGCGCCTTCCCACAAGCCGTCCAGTACAACATCGGGATGCTCGTAGGCTACTTTTGCGAGATCTACAGCGCCATTTTTTATCTCGACGCCAGAGTCCTTCAGTTCTTTGCGCAAGCCTGCGCTCAGCTCACGGCTCACACCGCTTTGAACAAACTGTTGGTAGAACTTCGGATCGGCTGTATCCGCAAACATTTCCGGCCGGAACAGCTGTTGGCCTTTTGCGGTGAACAGCGCTTGTTGTCCGCCGAGATCATTGGTGAATGTCTGCCCGGAATTGCTCAAGAAGGCTTGCGCCGCACTGTCGTCGCCATCCGTGAGAATGGATCGCCACATGAAGTCGACATCCTTGAGCGCTTGCTGGCTCAGGCGCTCCATGGCCTCGCCTTCACTGATGCCATTTTTCTCGGCAAACTCTTTGGCATGTGCCTTGATCCAGTCTTGCTCATCGGCGTGAAGCTGACGGTTGTACAGGGTTCCGTTCTGTGCGACCCACGACCCGATTTGCAGCTTTTTGTTATCGGCATCAGGGTCTTGAACAGCAGTCGCCAGCACGCCAATCAGTTGCGAGTTCATGGCCAACAGTCGATCCCTGTCCTCCTTGGACATGCCGGCATAGGCCGAAGCCAACTTACCGACCAGGGCTTCGTTGACTCCGGCCGCCAGCGCCCCCGTCTTGAAATCACCGCCCGCAGCGAGCGAGGCCAAACCACCCATCACGGCGTGCAGGCCGATTTTGGCGAGTTCACCGTCTGGCAGCTGGTAATAGTTGCCCATATCACCGACCAGGTTGAAACCGTAGGCAGCAAACGCATTCACCAGACTGCTTTGCAAGGCATCACCCAGGCTGCCGTCGCGACCCAGTGCCTTGTTGAGTAGTGCGGAAGTGCTGTTTTGCAGGGCCTGGTTTGCGGTGAACTGAGCGATACCTTCCAGGCTACTCAATCCACCGGGATTGGCAGTGACCACTTTGCCCGTGTTAGCCAAAACACCCTTGGTGGAATCAGTCAGCGCGACGCCTGGATCCGCCTTGGTGCTGGTCCAGTCGTTGAAAATACCGGTGGCAAGGCCTGCCACGGCGCCGGCCACGATGTAGTTTTTCATGCTCTCGGCGCTGAACGTTTCCTTGAAGGCCGCACCGAGATTGCCTTTATTGTTGATCGTGCTGACTGCGGCTGTACTGGCGGCAGAGGTCATGATTGCTGTCAGAGCAGCGTTTGCCCAGCCAGCGGCGACAGCTTGCGACGTTGCAGTTGCTGCAGCACCGGCTGCGAATGCGCTGCCCGCCCCTGCGTTGGCCGCAGAGGCCACGAAACTGGAGGCCGCGCCCGCCGTGAAGTAGGTAACGAGGATGACAATGATGATCATCGCCGGGCCACCCAACCCGGAATGACTTTCATCCCAACTGTCATGCAGCTCTTTAACCTGGCGCCAGTCCACATCGCCGCGCGCTTCAGCTTCTTTGAGCCAGGCCATGCCAGGGTCGGCCTCGACCATGGCATCAATTGTCTGGCTCACGCTTTGCTGGTTGACCTCCTTGATATCGATGTGCAGTCCGTCAACCGCTTTGATCAAGGTCTGGCCTTTGGCAAAAAACTGGCTTTGCCGCAGCGTTTCATCAACCTGGCCTTTGTTCTCCATGCTGGTCCACGCCCAGCTGTTGCTGCTCTTGTCGTGGCTTTCCTGGTGCGAGTCCTTCACCACTTCAAAGGTGATCGCCCCGCCACTGTCCAGCGTGATGTTCTTGCCACTGGTGAGTTTCGCGCCCTGATACAACTGATCCCCACCGCTCGCCAGCGTCAGGTCGCCACCCGTGATGATTTGACTGCCGACAGATTTCACATCGGTGACTTCGTCGCGCTGGGTTTTCTTCGCGCCGAAGGAGCCTTTTTTCTGCATGTCATACAGCGTGTAATCGCTGTTTTCGGCGGCAAGCAGGTTGAGGTTATTGCCGGCGTAAACGTAGGCTTCGTTGCCCGCGTTCAGGTTGCTTGCCAGCAGGGTGACATCGCGTCCCGCGTCAACATCAAGGTTTCCACCCGCACTGAATTCGCTGGAGACCTGCCGACTCTGGTTATCGATCTCATGGACCTTTTTGTCGCCCTTCTTGTAACGGCTCTCAAGGTTGTGTTCGTCCGCGACGGACATCAGGTTGATGTCCCGATCGGCGGTGGCCTTCAAATCCCCCTCGGCACTTGCCTTGCTGCCCACGACGTTGATGTCACGGCCGGCATCCAGGATCAGCCCCCCCGCTGCGGTAACGCTGGAGCCCAATTGTGTGATGGTTTCTTCCGTGCGCATTCCGCGACGCAGCGCGTCACGAGTGACAGTCCGGTCTTCTACGGCGAGCAGGTTGATGTCATTGCCAGCGGTCAAGGTGGCATTTCCACCACTGCTGATCTGGCCCTTGTTCGTCAAATCATGGGCGGCGTTAATGGTTAGTCTGGACCCGGCGCTGATGCTGCTGCCCGCATCGACCTGAGTGTCGCTGCCCGCGCCAATGTTGAACGCGGTGGCTGTTCGGTCGTTGGTGATATCGCCCGTCAGGCTGGTGAGGTTGACCTTATCGGCGCGGATTTCCCCAGCCAGCGCGTTGCGGATGCTGTCTTGCGCAAGCAGGGCCAGATTGGCGTTGGCCTGGGCCAGGCCGCCCTGGAAGATGCTGCCACCGCTCAATGCGCTGAGGTCTTCGCTGGCGCGCAACGTCCCGACGTTTTTCAGATCGCCACCCGTGATCATTTCCAGATCCCGTCCCTGAATCAGGCTGCCGCCCCGCAGATTGCGTGAATCGACCTTGGCCAGATAAAGCACCGGCACCAACACGGTCTGGCCGTCAACGACCCGTTCCTCCATCCAGACCAAGTCATGGGTCAAGGCCGCAACCTGCTGCGAGGTCAGAGCGACACCGACACTCAGGTTCAACGCGTCCTTGCTGGCGACGGCGTTATCCATCAGGTATTGAAACTGTTCGTAGTCACTGTTCAGGCCGTCGGCCAGAAAGCGCTGGCCGGTCTGGGCGCGAACGGCGCCGGCAATCAGTCGGGTCTCGTAGCGGCCGTCGCCCAGTCGGCGCGCGGCCTCGTCGGGGTCATAACCGAGATTGCCAAGCAGGTAATCGGAACTCATGAATTTCGCGAGATCGACAAGCGAAGGGTTGGTTTCGATCAGGTATTTGTTGGCCGGGTTTCGACTCTGAGTGAACAGGCCGTAATCGCCTTGCGGGAGACGGAAACTCGGTAGAGCAGTCGGATCGACGCTAACGAAAGGCGCACCGCTGAAATCGATCGGGACGAAGCTGAGCTGCGCACGGCCGTCGGCGCCTACGGTCTCGATGCGTTTGACGTCCTTCAAAGGGCCCGGGCTGCCGACCGGGCTTGCGAGGATCACCTGCTGGCCGCCGGCGCCATAGGCCTGGCTGTCCAGAGTGGCACCGATAAGTTGGGCATTGCCCTGATCGGTGAGGCTGCCGTTGACCAGCTCGCCACTGATGTTCAGTCTCAGCGTGCCACCCGCCTGCACGGTGCCGGCATGGGTGGTGTTGTTGCCCGGCATGATGGTGTTGGTGGTGTTCGCGACAGGGTACTTGGTGACCTCCGTCGGAATCGGATCCTGATCGGCGATTGCCCGCCCCGCGTTGCTGGCGTTCCAGGCGTTGGTGGCGCGCTCGGTAACCCGGTAGGTACCCTGGCTGACGCCGGCGAGGAAGTAACTGATGTTCTCTTCGCGATTGTCGAGAGTGAAACCGCGGTTGTAAAAGTTGCTGGCGTTAATGGTCGCGTGCCGGTTGGCGGCCAGCAGGCTCTGGCCGTTGGTGACGGTGACGGCGTCAAGCAACAGGTCCTGGTTAGCCAGAAGGCGGGATGCTGGTGAGTCCTTGAGGATGCTGCCTTCGTAAAGGGTACGGACGATGTAATAGCCGGAATGCGTATCGCCGCTGCAATCGGTGCAGTTAATGACGATGCGACGGCTGGCGATGGTATCGCTGGCTTCGAACTCGGCCTTGGCATTGTTCAGCTCGCTCACCTTGATGTCGATGTCACTCGCGCTTTCGATACTGCCGGAGAGGTTGCTCAACTGACTGGCCTTGCCGCCATTGATAGCCGCGAAGCTGAATTTGCCTTTGCTGTAGAAGTCGGCATAGCGGTTGAGCAGGCTATCGGCGCGCAGGGTCATGTCGGCGCCGCTGAAGATCAGACTGTCAGCCCGGTTGTTAATGTCCCGGGTTGCGGTGAGGTTGAGTGACTGCTGCGCACCCAGGGTGCCGCTGTTGTCGATACGGTCGGCAGCGATGCTCAGGCTTGTGCTGGAGGTCAGCCGGCCAAGGTTGTCGAGCGTGCCACCCAAGGTCAGTCCAGCGTTGCCGGCACTGGCGATTCGACCGCCATTCTGGGTCAGATTGGCCGCATTGATTTTCAATGCCTGTTTGGTCGAAATCAGCCCTTGGTTCGTCAGATTGCCGGACAGTTTCAGGGTGAGGTCGCCGTCACTGATCAACTCGCCGGCATTGCTCAGGCTCGCCGCGTCCAGGCGCAGGCTGCTGGCGCTGGAAATGCGCTCACCGGCTTGCAGGGCAATACTTTGCAGGCCGCTGATATCCAACGCACCGTTGGTGTGCCAAAGGCCAATTCCGTCGACACTGGTGATATGCCAGTCGCCAGTGCCGAGGCCAACCAAGCGGCCTTGAGCGCCGATCAGGCTCGCCGAATTCAGGCTGAACTGGCCGCTGGCGGCGTGTTCGATCTGTCCGGTACTGTTGCGCAAGGTGCCGGTTTTCAAGACAAAATCGTCGCTGCCGATGGCAATGCGTCCGCCACGGTTATCCAGATCACCCTGCAGGTTGATTCGACTTGAATCGCCGAGGTGTGCGAGCAGACGTCCACCCGCGCTGTTGTCCAGGCTCTGCCCATCAAGCTGCAGCTTTTGGCTGGCTTCGATCAGCCCTCCCTGGTTGGTCAAGCGATCCACCGTCAGTTGCAGGTTGCCCGCCAGGCTGGCGAGGCTGCCACCACTGTTGTCGACATCGGCCGCGGTCAGCTTCACGCTGCTGGCGCTGATGTCGCCCGCCTGATTATCCAGGCGGCCCTGAGTCAGATCGAGATCGGCATGACTGCCACCGGCGAGAATGCTGCCTCGCTGGTTCTGCAGCAGTCTGGTCGTCAGTTTCAGACCGTCACTGCCCGCAAGCAATTGACCTTCGTCACGGTTATCAATACTGGTTTTGGCGGCGAGCTCCAGGCGGCTGCCAAGCACCTGGCCTGCGCGGTTGTCCAAGTTGCCCAGTGCACTGGTGACTTTCACTTTGTCACCGACCACGACACCCGCACGGTTATCGATGCTGCCCGCCATGAGTGCAACATCGCCGACGGTGGCTTGCAGTCGCCCCTGCTGGTTGTTGAGGGTTTGGTCGACCGTCACCGTCAAGGCGCCACTGTCAGCAACGATTCGGCCCTTCTGGCTGTTATCGAGCTCAGTACCGGTAACGGTGACTGTCTTGCCGAGCATCGCGCCATTCTGATTGATCACCGTGGTGCCGCTGACCATCAGCCCGGTTTCAGCCTGGAGCGTACCTTCGGTGTTGTCGAGCCGGTCGGCGATTGTCACCTTGGCAGTGTCGGTACTGGCACCGATCAACCCCTTGCGGTTATCAAGGCTGCTGCCAGTGACGGTGACCGTTTTACCGAGCATCGAGCCCTTCTGGTTGACCAGTGCCTTGCCACTGACCACCAGGCCGGATTTCGATTGAAGGGTGCCTTCGCTGTTATCGAGCCCTTCGCCGGCGGTCACTTTAGTGACACTACCGCCCATAACGCCCTTTCGATTATCCAGCTCTTTTTCGACGTTGACGGTGAGGTTACGGGAAGCGGCGACCTGGCCCGCGTTGCGCAGGTTTTTCGCGTCGATTTGCACATCGCCGGCAGTGTTATGGGTGTTGTCGGCGTTGACCCCCGCTTCAATAATGCCGAGGTTGGTCAACTGACCGTTACTGGCCAGCATCACTTTGCCGCCTGCAGCGATGCTCTTCTGATTGAACAGGTCTTCACTGGCCGTGATATTCAAGTCAGTGCCGGCGTAGACCGCGCCATCCGCCTGCACGCTTTGAGCCTTGACCGTCACGGCACCGCTGGCAGCAGTGGTCGCCAGTGTCAGTTTGCCGTTGGCGTCGATGCTGAAATCCCCTGCACTGGCCGCCATTTCTCCGTTGAGTCTGACACCCACGCCCTGCTCGGTGCCCACCAGCCGGATGGTGCCGGCATACATGCCGCCGAGCGCGCTACTGTCGATCGCCAGAGTTGGCGCAGGCGAACCATCAGCAGCTCGGGCCTGGACCGCCAGGCTAGTGGCATCAACATCGTTGCGACCGGTTATGACGGTGAGTTTTTTCGCATAGAGGTTGGCGTTGATCTTCGCCGAGCGGGTGATCAGATCGAACTGGTCGATGTTGCTCGCGTTGAGCCCGCTCCCTTCGATGGCGATGCTGCCCTGATCCACCTGAAAACGATCGACGCGACCGCTGCCATCGAGCACCGGTTTGCCGGTGGTCAAGGTCACGCGCGGGGTGTTGATGAAGCCGCAACCGTTGCAGGTGATGCCATAGGGGTTGGCGACGATGACCCGCGCCGACTGCCCCGCCACTTCGGTGTAGCCGCGCAACTGGCTCGGGCTGCCGCCGATGACTTCGTTGAGGATCGTCTGCGCCGAACCGCTGTTTTTCAGGTGCGGGTTGCCGATGATGATGCCGCCCAGTTGCGTGAGCGAGGTCTGCATCGAGCCGTTATTGAGGATCAGCCCCTGGGCGCTGACGTTGTAGTCGTGGAACTGGTTGTGCGACAGGCCGCTGCTATTCGGGGTGGCGATGTTGACGATCTGCACGCCGTTGCCGGCATGGTCCAGCGTGGTGCCAGGCGTGGCGACCACGATGCCGTCGGCCTGGGCCCATAGCGGTTGCCAGAACATGACGTTGGCCAACAGGAACGCCACTCCGCGATTGGGCAGGCCCCAGAAGTACTCGCGGGTTTTCACGGTGGCAGAGGGCTGGCGAGCGAGGAAAGCGTAGTGGCGAACGTCCATGTGAAAGGTCTCGGTGCAGCGAAATCAGAGGAAGAAATCCACGCGGAAATAGATCGGCGCTTCACGCTCGGTCAGGGTGTCCGGGCGTTCGAGGGAATGGGCAAACGTCACGCTGGCGGCGACATGCTGACCACGGGCAAACAGCTCCAGCGAGTTGCTGGACATGCGCCCGTGCTGATCGTCGTTGTAACGATCGCCGCGGATCACGCCCTGGTCATAACCGAGGCTGGTGCCGTACTCGGCAAACAACGGGCGCAGCCATTCCGCTGTCACCGGACGGCTCCAGCGCAGGTCGTTGCGCCAGTAACCGCCGCTGTCGCCGGACAGGGACTGATCCTTGTAGCCACGGATCGACGACTGCCCGCCGAGGCTGGTGCGCGACGGGCTGAACAGCACATCTTCACTGCGCTGGCCGGTCATCAGGCTGGTGAAACTGAAGGACTCGCCCCACACCTTGAACGGCTGCAAGTAGGACGCAACGGCCATGTATTTGCGGTAACGCGCATCCGGCTCGCCGGGGGCGGGATGGTCATTGCCCTGGGCGTCGAATGCACCGATGCCGTCCTGCATGCCCAGGTCGAAGTTGACGTACGCGCTGCCGATCCGGCGTCCGTGGTTGATGCCGTACTGCATTTCGCTGAGGCGGTTACTGCTGAACTTGAGCTTGTTGTCTTCGATGAAGTTGTTGCTGCGCAGGTAGGCGACGCCGAGGCTGAGCGAGGTCCTGCTTACGGCGTCGCGGTGAATCACCCGCTCGGCACGCAGCTGATGGTTTTCGGTGTCGCCGGTCAGCTTGAAGGGGTAATCGTTGGCGACAAGCTGCGTGCGGTACTCGTTCTGGGTATAGGTGTAACTGAAGTTCCACCAACCCCACGGCAGGCTGTAATACAGCGTTGCGTTGTTGGAGGTGTGCTGGTGATCGGTCATCACATCGCCACCGCCGCGCAACATCAACTGATCGGCCAACCCCAGCGGGCTGTCCCAGTCCAGCGTCGTGCGCCACTGCTGCTCGCCAGTACTGCGCTGGCCATCGTTGCTGCGCGATAACCCGACGCGCCAAGGCTTTTGCGGCGTGTTCTTGACCAGGATTTCGCTGCCACCGACGTTCTGGCCGGGCGCCAACTCCATCTGTGCCTGATTCGAGGGCAAGCGGTTGAGCTGATCGACCATTTGCTCGATTTCGCGCAGGTTGACCAGTTCGCCGGTCTTGCCGGGGAAAGCCATCGCCAGTTCACGGTCCGACAATTGGCTCCCGTCCGCGCCCTTCAGTCCTTCCAGTTTTCCCTCGACCACCAGCACCTGCAGATGCCCGCCGGACAAATCCTGTTGCGGCAAATAGGCGCGACTGGTGACCAGGCCTTTTTCGATGTAGTGGTTGGTGATGACTTTCAGCAACTCATTGAGTTGGGCGACGCCCAGGCACTGGCCGATGTAAGGCTTGAGCAGGCGATTTTTATCGCTGTCCGAGAGACTGTCGGCGCCCTTGAGTTCGATGTCCTTGATGGGGAAACAACGGGTATCGACAGGTGCCGCGGGCTGGACCGGTTTGGCTGCCTTGCCGGGCAATTCCTTGAGTTCTTCGAGACGCCGACGTTGTTCTTCGAGCAGGCGATCCTGGCGTTCACGGATGAGGTCGGTTTCCCCGGGCGTGGGGGCGGCATGAGCGAGGTTCAGCGGAGAAAGGCACAGCAAAGCCAGGCACAACCTCGCCACGAGGGCGGGTGAGTACATGTTCGATCCCTCGAAACGGAAGGCGATAGCAAAATAGTGGCGCGATATTAGATGGCCACTATTCTGACGTCAATTTTTCTTATTGGCGCCAGCCAGCAACAGAGGGATTATCGACTCGAAGCGAAAGGAGAAATGGATCAGAGCAAAACCGGCGAGGTGGCGCGTCGTTCATACGCGCGCCACATCGCCCTGGGAGGACTAGATCATCGGAGAGCTACTAACCACCCGCAGCGCCAACCCTTCATAAGCATCCAGCGTAATCGTGAACTCCCCCTCGGGCGTGAGATCACCCTCGACCCGTTCATTGATGATGTCGACCACCGGCCCCGGCGCAATATTGGGCAGGTGCAGGGTCTCGGTGATCGCTGTGGAACCGAAGTTCAGCGCGGTGATCTGGGTGCCTTTGCCGGCCGGCAGTTCGTGGACCATGATCAGCAACCCCGGATGCTCGACATCCGGGATCAGGATCTGACGGCTCGCGGCGATGTCATAGGAACGGCGCGCCGCCAGGATTCGCTTCAGCTGCGAGGCAAAGGAGTCATGGTCTTTCAGTTGACTGGTCAGGCTGCCGTAAAGCGTTTTCGGGCGCGGCATCTGACCTTCCGACAGCTCCGCTTCCGGATTGAGATCAACAAGATCGTAGGCGCCGCGATGAATCCAGCGCGTGTCGCCATCGAGCATCAAATGTGCGACCTGCTCTGCCGGCAACGGCAGTGCACCGACGAGATCCCACCCCGACAACGCGAACACGCCCGGTTGCATCGCGTTGTACATCACCAGCAGCACATGAATCTGGCGGATCTGCTGGATATCCGCTGCGGTAATGGCATCGAGGTCACGAATCCCCAGCACTGCCGTGATGATGCTGGCGGTGGTGCAGGACACGCCGTTGGTGACGAATTTCAGGTTATACGGTGCGTGTTCGCCGGCCAGGCGTTCGTACATCTGCTCGCGAATGTGCTCGCGCAAGATGTTGCCGGGGAAGGTCTGGCCCTGATAGAGGAAAGTGTCATGGGCGTGCAGCGTCCAGAAATGCACCAGTTCGAGGGTCAGTTCGTCATGGTTCTGCAAGGCGTGGATCAGCGAGCCCGGGTCGATGCCCAGGGTGTGCATCTGGCGCAGCATCAAGCGCAGGAATTCGGTATCGCCCATCAGCAACGCATGCTGGTAAGCGGGTCGGGTGATGAAGTCATAGGAAAGGTCGGCCCCGCCGTGGGACATGGCGGCGATGTCGTCAACGGTGAGGTTCAGTTCCTGAAAACTGAAACCGCCCGCCTTGCGAATCGCGCCAGCGAGCAACTGGTTGCCGGTGATCGATAGCGGATGGCTTTCGGACCAGGCGGTGCCATCGAGCTTGCGCTCAACGCCGAGAAAACCGTTGGCGTCCAGACGCAGGATTTTCGCCCCCATCACGTCGATGGCGTGCAGTGCGTCGCCGATGATCATCTGCTGTGCGGCGAAGGTCGGGTCCAGCCAGTTCAGCGACGGCTGCCCTTCCTTGAAGTAATGCAGGTAAACCCAGCGACGCGGTTTGCCGTCGACCCCGATCACCACCGGTGTCGCGCTCCAGTCGGTTTCCTTGACTCCGGGCTCGAAGAAGATCACCCGCTGCAACTGACCGACGATGTAGTGCTTGTCGCGCAACACATCGACCTGCTGCGGGCTGAGGTTCTGCGCGTCGCGCCCCGCGATGACATCGGGCAGCAGCGGCCAGTCCTCCTCGCGGATTTCCACCATGTGGTAGAGCCCTGGATAGTCTTCGTAGGCCATCTCGGCCAGGCGAAAGTCCGCGCCTTTGCCGGTGTGCGACGGGATGACGTCGTCGATGATTACCGCATTGTGCGCGGCGGCCATGCGCACCAACGCTTGCAGCTGCGCCTCGGTGCCCAGCTGCGGGTCGATGTCGAAACTGATGCGGTCAAAGTTGCCGTCAATGGTGGGCGTGTGTTTGGTGCCCGAAAGGCCACCCGACCTTTTCAGCGGACCGTTGTGAATGCCCTGGATACCGATTCTCGACAAGGCGTGCCATAAGGTTTCGTCCCCCAGGGCCTCCAGCACCGTGCCATTTTCACGGGTGACGATGGACGCCGGGTACGCGGTGAACCACACCGAAGCGAGGGCCGAGGCATCACGGGGCCGGGTATGCGCGTAGGGCTGTTGCCACAATCGGCCTTGCCCCGAGTAGAGCTTGGCCCGTTGTCTTGCGGCCTGCAGCATCGATTGTTCGACCAGCCAGTCCACATGGTTTTTCTCAGCTGCCGTCATGGAAACAATCACCTCTCGTCATGAAAAAATGGCATCCGCCCTTCTGCACCAAAGGCACTGCTCGTTTTCATATGAGGCCATGACGTGGCATTCGTTGCATCGTGCTGCGTTATGACGACCCGGGTTGCAGCTGGCACAGCGTCCCCAGTGCATCGATCTGCGGACGGCCAAACAGGTAACCCTGCCCCCACTCGCTACCGCAAGCCGTGGCGAGGGCACGATCGGCTTCGGATTCAATCCCCTCGACGATCACGCACGGCGCCAGCGTTTTGCACAGCTGCACGAGATGACCGAGGGTCTGGGCGTTGTTGGTCTCCAGGCGTGCGCGCTGGAGGTAGCCTTGATCGATCTTGACGATGTCCGGCCGGGTCTGGCGGATGAATTCCAGCGTGCCCAGGCCCGCACCAAAATCATCGATGGCCACCCGGCACCCCAGTTCGCGCAGGCACAACACGAATTCGATCGCCGCCGAGGTGCTTGGCGGGGTGGCGCTTTCGGTCACCTCCAGCACCAGTCGTGCGGCCACCGAAGGGGCGTCGCGCAATTGCATGAGGATCGGTTGCCAGTAGTGGTCGACGATGGCGCTTTGCGCGGAGATGTTGCAGCCCAGCCGCAGGTGTTCGTTTTGCAGCAAGCGTTCAATCACGCAGTTCACCACGCTGCGGTCCAGCTCACGCATCAATTGATGTTGTTCCAGCATGGCGAAGGGATAGACCCCTTCTCCCCGTGCATCGATATGCCGCAACAGCCCTTCCTGGTACAGCACCCGGCGGCTGTCGGGCAACCAGACGACCGGCTGAAACGCCAACACCAACTTGCCCTGCGCCAGTTCATTGTAAAAATTTTTGACTCTGTGCATGTCACATCCGTAGACAAAGCGGCGTCCTGCCGCCGGGTGAGTATGGCTACGCCAAGCGGGCGCTCCTGCAACTGCAGCGTTGACTGCCGGCCATAATCGACGCTCCCCGACCGGTCAGGAAGTGTTCCCGGATACCTTTCGCTTGTCCTTGGAAACGTGTCGGTTGTGTTAATCGACTGTGACCATTTGTTTATTGCGATCATGCGCCGGCTTGCGCGACATCAATTAGCCATTACGCCGGGAAGAATCATGCACAGAATGACCAGCACCGGTTTTCGGGTGCTCGCCGACGTCTTGACCGACGCCGGCGCCAACGTAGAAACCTTGCTCAAAGCGTTCGACAGCAGCCACGAGGAGGTCTGGACAAACCCCAACGGCGTCAGGCTGGAGCTGGTCTATAAGGTGATGGCTGAAGCGGCCAGGCGTACCGGCAACCCGGATATCGGCCTGCTGGCCTATGCCCGCGCTCACCCGGCGAATCTGGAAGTACTCGGTTACGCCGTGATGTCCTGCGCCACGCTGGGCGCCGCGCTACAACGCCTGGTGGATTATCAATCGCTGATCTGCAATGGCTTTTACATGTGCCTGGACCAGGAAGCGACGGCACTGAAACTGATCGGTTTCGACATCAGCGCCCAGCCGTCCCTGACACCCCGCCCCTTCATCGATGCGGGCGCCGCGCAAATCGTGGGACTGGTCCACTGGCTGTTGCCCCAGCGCAAGCCGCATCCCGTGGCAGCGACCTTTACGTACCCCAAACCAGCGGACACCACCCGGCTGGAGCACTTGCTCGGCAGCAACCTGTCATTCGGCGCGTCTTACAACAGCCTGACGTTCAGCCTCGACGACTGTTCGATTGCACTGCCAACGGCCGATCCGGCACTGGATGTCCTGCATGTCGAATACGCTCGCACACGCTTGAACCTGCTGCTCAACGGCTCAATGACCGAGCGTGTTCGACGGGTGCTTTCCGAGCGGCTGGCCCAAGGCGTGCCCAGCGACCTCAACCGGATCGCCCAGGCGGCCGGCGTGAGTGCACGCAGCCTGCAACGGCGCTTGAGCAATGAAGGCATGCACTTCTCGGCACTGCAGGATGAAGCGCGATTGATGCTCGCGCATAACTTCTTGCGCAACTCGGCGCGAAGTGTGAAGTACATCGGCGCGCTGCTGGGTTTCCGCGATCAGAGCAGCTTTCACAAAGCCTGCATCCGCTGGTTCGGCATGACGCCTGGACGCTACCGGGAAGACGCCTGACCGCCTGCCGGCCTATTCAGACACGGCGACCTGATTGCGCCCGCGCGCCTTGGCTCGATACAGCGCCTTGTCCGCATTGTTCATCAAACTGTGCAGATCGTTATCTTCGGCATTCATTGACGCAACACCGACGCTGGCCGAGATGCGATGGACCGGCCCGGTCATCAGGCCGGCGATCGACTGGATGAGTTCCTCGGCAATGTGCTGCGCGACCTCGATCGAGGTGTCCGGCAGCAGGACAGCGAACTCCTCCCCGCCCAACCGTCCGTAAACGTCGGTTTCGCGAAACGAGCGGCTGATGACCACGCCCATTTGCCGCAGCACCTGATCCCCGACCTGATGCCCGTAGGTGTCATTGATGTGTTTGAAGTGATCCATGTCCAGCATCACGGCACACAGCGGCAACTGGTTGTTCTTGCAGTGGCTATATAGATGCTGCGCGTGCTCGAAAAAAGCCCGGCGGTTCATCAGGCCCGTGAGTTCATCGGTCTGGGCGGCACGCGTGGAAACACTGTGCGCCTGCTCCATTTCACGGGTCAGGCGAAAAGCGGTTTCCAACGCATCGGACAGGTTGCGCGTCGCACTGAACACAAAGGAGGCGAACACCAGAACCGCCACCCCCATGCCGACCTGCAGGGATGAGGCTTGAAACAACAGCCAGATCGTACAAGGAAACAACACCAGGGAAATGGACACGATCGTCATGTAGCGATAGGCCGAGTAACAGGACACTGCACTGACCGACATCCCGACGCAAAACAGCATGACCAGCGCCTGGGCCAACAGGTCATCGCCCGGAATCACCGCGAGTGCACCTGCACCCCAGATACCGGCGGACAATACGAGCGTGACCCAATACGTGCGCTCCCAGCGCTCAGGGGTGCGTTCACTGGTGGGGCTGCGGAAGTAGGCGATGAACATCAAAATCCGCAACATCGACGACGCCGCCAGCACGGCTATCCACCACGCAACGACCGTGTGGTCAAAACGTTCCCAGCACAGCCAGCACAGCATCAACACCGCGAGAAAACTTCCGAAAACCGCCGAGACCGACTGGCGGAACAGCTGGTGCAATCGGTCCGTGTGCACCTGACTTACGATTAACTCTTCCGTTTCGTACCGCAATCCAAGGCCATCCATTTCATCCGCCTGATCGTAATGCTGCGACGAATGCAATTGTGGCACATTGCTTGGGGCTACTCACTCGGTGATCGGGCCGATCCTTTGGATCGATCAAGGACGAAGTGTCTCAAGTCAGGCTTTCATTTCCGCCACCAGCAGATTCACCAGCGCCGCGGCCGGCAGTTCACGCGCCAGTGGTGCGCCCTGCCCGGCCCATTGCACGGCAAAATCGGTGTTTGCCTGCGCGGTCGCAGCGGCGTTGAGTGCCTTGTTGGCGTCATAAGTCAGCGGATAATCGGGCAGTGCCGTGGCAGCCGTCGCAAGGAGGGTGAAGTTGCGATTGACCATGCCGCGGGCAGGACGGCCGGAAATCACGCTGGTGACTTTGGTCTGATGCGCGCGCGGCCCCTTCAAGGCCTCACGGTAGGCGCTGTTGGCCGAGGATTCAGGGCAGAGAATAAATGCCGTGCCCAACTGCGCGGCACTCGCGCCCAGTTGCATGACCGCCTTGATGCCTGTGCCGTCCATGATCCCGCCTGCTGCAATCACCGGCAGGCGGCAAGCGCTGGTCAACACACGCACCAGCGCAAACGTGCCCATTTCGGTGTCCTGCTGTGGGTCGAATACCCCGCGGTGCCCGCCGGCTTCATAACCTTGAGCCACCAGTGCATGCACGCCGGCGTGCTCCGCCAGCTGCGCTTCGGCCAGGTTCGTCACAGAGCACAAGAGGATGATGCCGGCGTCCTTGAGCGCATCGATTGCCGATTGTGGGGGCAATCCAAAATGGAAGCTGACCACTGCCGGTTTTTCTTCCAGCAGCATCTGCAGCATGTCTAAGTCTTCGACGAACGAGGTGTAGATCTCCCGCAGCGCGGCAGGCGCAACCGCGTCGAATTCGGCAAAAAACGGCGCCAGAACATTCAGCCACTGCGTCTCTCGGGCGCTGTCATGGATGGCTGGTGCGTGGCAGAACAGGTTCACATTGAAGGGTTTGTCCGTCAGCGCCGCCGTCTCTCGAATCATGGCCCGCGCCTGCTCGACGTTGCTCGCCCCAATGCCGATGGACCCCAGGCCCCCGGCACTCGACACGGCTGCCGCGAGCCTGGGCGTGGAAACGCCCACCATGGGGGATTGAAGGATCGGCCGTTGAATGTTCAAAAGGGACAGCAGTGGATTGGACATGACAGCACCTGTACGTGATGAATGGGAGTAAAAACGATGGCGCCTGATCACTCGGCGCTGCCCGCCGCTACAGTTCGCCGGTCAGGAACTGCGCCCGCCCCCGGCCGAAGGACCAGTCCGCATCGGCGTTTTCCACCAGCGAAACAATCAGGTCATCGGGTGACAAGCCGCAATCGGCACGTAGCCTCTCGGCCAGTAAACGGTAGAACGCTGTCTTCTGCCCTTGTGAACGCGGTCGAGAAATCACCGTCAGCAACAGCACATTGGCCGAACGCGTGTAACCCAATCCCGTGTCGTGCAGCACCAACTCACCGGGACGATGTTGAGTGACGCATTGGTAGCGATCGCTGGCGGGCACTTCAAAGGCCTCGACCATCGCCTGATGGGTCGCATCCAGAAGAGTCTTGAGCTGCTCGTCATTGCGCCCCTGGATGATGTCGAACTTGAGCAATGGCATAGCGGTTCACCTGTGCGAAAAAACCGGGAGCGAGCAGTTCGCTCCCCCTGGGAAAAAAGATGCCGTGACAGCCCGTGCCAACACGTCATCCACCCCCAAACCTGTGGAGCAGAAAACCGTATTACTTGGACGTCGGCATGGCGAACTCAGCGCCCTTGGCGATGCTGTTCGGCCAGCGCTGCATGATCGATTTCTGCTTGGTGTAGAAGCGCACGCCCTCTTCGCCATAGGCGTGTGTGTCGCCGAACAGCGAACGCTTCCAGCCGCCGAAGCCGTGCCACGCCATCGGCACCGGAATCGGCACGTTGATGCCAACCATGCCCACCTGAATGCGGCTGGCAAATTCACGGGCGATGTGGCCGTCACGTGTGTAGCAGGCGGTGCCGTTGCCGAACTCGTGGGCGTTGACCAGATTGACCGCTTCGGCAAAATCCTTGACGCGCATGCACGCCAGCACCGGGCCGAAGATTTCCTCCTTGTAGATTTTCATCTCGGGCGTGACATGGTCGAACACTGTGCCACCGAGCCAGAACCCTTCGGCACAGTTCGCGCCGGCCTGAGCGCCGTCAAAACCACGACCGTCGACCAGCAGTTCTGCGCCTTCCTGGATGCCTTGTTCGATGTACCCGGTGATGCGCTGCAAAGCCACTTGCGACACGATCGGGCCCATCTCTGCGGCCAGGTTCATGCCTTCGAGGACTTTGAGCGCACGGGTGCGTTCCACCAGTTTTGGCATCACCTTGTCGGCGACATCCCCGACAAAAACCGCCACCGAGATCGCCATGCAACGCTCGCCGGCGGAGCCGAATGCCGCGCCGATCAGCGCGTCCACCACTTGGTCGATGTCGGCGTCCGGCATCACCACCATGTGATTCTTCGCGCCGCCGAGCGCCTGTACACGCTTGCCGTGGCGGGCGCCCGTTTCGTAGATGTAATTGGCGATCGGCGTCGATCCGACAAAGCTCACGGCCTTGACGTCCGGGTGATCGATCAGCGCATCCACCGCTTCTTTGTCGCCCTGCACGACGTTGAACACGCCATCGGGCAGCCCGGCTTCCTTGAACAGGTCGGCGATCAGCAACGAGGGCGACGGGTCGATCGGGCTCGGCTTGAGCACGAAGGTGTTGCCGCAGGCGATGGCCACCGGGAACATCCACATCGGCACCATCACCGGAAAATTGAACGGGGTGATGCCGGCTACCACGCCCAGCGGTTGGCGCATGGTCCAGTTGTCGATGTTGGTGGAAACCTGCTCGGTGTAGTCACCCTTGAGCAATTGCGGGATGCCGCAGGCGAACTCGACGACCTCGATGCCGCGCGTCACTTCACCCTGGGCATCGGTGAAGACCTTGCCATGCTCGGCAGTGATCATGCGCGCCAGGGTGTCGCGGTGCTCGTTGAGCAACGCCAGGAACTTGAACATGATGCGTGCCCGACGCAATGGCGGCAGCGCCGACCAGGCCGGAAAAGCTTGCGCTGCCGACTTCACCGCCGCGTCGACTTCAGCGGCATTGGCGAGCGCCACTTTGCCGATGACGGAACCGAGGGCGGGGTTGGTGACGTTCTGCGTACGGCCTGAAGAACCGTGTGTCACGCGGCCGTGAATGTAATGTGCGATGTCTGCTGGCTGGGTGCTCATGGCGGGTGTCCCCTGGTGGTGGATAAGAGCCATCTCTTTTTGTTGTTCGGGAATGCCAGGCGGTCCTGTCGGCGCGCCTCAGGGTCAAAGTAGGCCAGCCTTAGGATCATGTAAAATGATGATTAATGATCCTGTAGATCATAAATGGTGAATGCACTGTTACCCGGGTGCATGTACGGCTATTCGTTCTTCACCGCTTTTTGCAGCCACTTCGCCCGCTCCGACAGCCGCCGCTTCCAGTCCTCGGCCAAACCACCGGTGTCAGCCAGCGCGAGCAGATCGTCGATCACCGGCCGGTGCGACAGCTGCACCTGCCAGAACTCATCGATGGAAAATCGCTGCGTTTGCCGCTCCAGCAGTTCAATCGGGTCCCCGGCCTCGACAAAGCCCGGCTGAAGAACCCGGTAATACCAACCGGTGATGCGCTCTTTGGCGACATGCATCGACATGCGCTCGGCGTCAAAACGATGATTGATTTTCCAGCACGGGCTGCGTGGCTGAGAGACTTGCAACACCGCACTGCCCACCCGGAACACGTCGCCGATGTGCACGTTTCGCTCAGAGAGCCCGAACGCTGAAATGTTTTCCCCGAGGCTGCCCGGGATCAGTTCAGGGGCGCACTGCGCGAAGGCCTGCACCAGGCGCTGATAGTTTTCTGCCGCATAGTGATGTACCGCTTTTTCCGGACCGCCGTGAACCCGGCGATCGGCGTGTTCATCACCGACAATCCCCTGGAGCTCCACGCGAGCGGGGCCGGAGCGTCGTTGTTTGAAGATGCCCGAACGCTGCCCCTCGGGCTTCAGGACGCCCATGCCGCCGGCAAAGACATGGTCAATTATTGAAGTCAGGTTCATCGTCCGGCCGCGCTCATTCGTCTGTTTTGTTGACTTTACTAACCGTCGACAAAGCCCGTAAAATGATGACTCGTGATGCTATTCATCACTTTTTATGATAGGTGGCAATGATCATGGAAATGCGCCAACTGAAGATTTTCTGCGCGGTTGCCGAGCTTGGCAGCTTCACAGCGGCCGCCGTCAATGTGAATACGGTGCAGTCCAACGTCACCATGCGGGTGAAGGAACTGGAAGCCGAACTGAACCGGGAACTGTTCATCCGCAAAAAGTCCGGGGTGGTGCTCACCTCGGCGGGCCAGACCTTCCTCGGGTATGCACGGCGCATCCTGCAACTGACGGAAGAGAGTCGCAGCGCCCTGATGGACACCGGCATTCCGGCGGGCCTGCTGCGGTTGGGCTCGATGGAAACCACCGCCGCCATCCGCTTGCCGCAAGTGCTGACGAAGTACCGCGAGAAATACCCCGAGGTTCAGCTGTCGCTGTTGACCGGCACCACTTCCGAACTGATCAAGGCGATTGAAGCGCATCGACTCGACGGCGCATTCGTCGGCGGTTTCCACCAGAACTCGGCGTTGACCCAGGAAGAGGTTTTCCAGGAAGAACTGGTGCTGGTCAGCAGTAACCAGTTCCCGTCGCTGCCCGCACTGATCGAGAAAATCCCCCAGCAAACCGTACTGGTCTTCCGCACGGGCTGCTTCTACCGCTCAACCCTGGAAAACTGGTTTTATCAGGTCGGGCTGGTTCCCAACCAGATCATGGAACTGGGCACCCTCGACGGCATCCTGTCGTGCGTTGCCGCCGGCATGGGCGTGACGTTGCTGCCCAAGGCCATCGCCGAAAATTGCAGTGTGCGCCATGCCATTCGCTGCCACGCGCTACCGCCGGAATTCGCCAACGTCTCGACCGTCTTCATCCGCCGAAACGACACGATGATCACCTCGGCCATGAGCGCGTTCATCGGCCTGGCACAAGACCAGATCGCCCGGCCGGCCACGGCGTAATATGTCTGCATCGACAAACGACCACTGTAGGAGCAAAGCGTGCTCGCGAAAGCGTCAGGACAGTCAACATTGACGCTGAATGTACCGCCGCCTTCGCGAGCACGCTTCACTCCTACAGGTTGTTCGAGTTTCGGCTCACTGCCAGCCGAGTGACCTTCTCTCCTCCTGCAGGAACCGTCCTGTCACGGCGCCGCTCTCCTGCACCGACAATAAACCCGGTGTTGTCGGCAAGCCTAAGGCAAGCTCCGCCACGCGCTCGGCCGCGGGGACGACACTGTGAATTTTGCCCACCCCCTGCCCCGCGTACAGCGACAGCTTTTTAGCCATCCGCGGTTTGTCGATCGCCCGGGCGCCGCCACCGATGAAGCGCAGCAGGTTCCACTTGTCCCGATTGGGAATCACCCGATGAGGCGTGCCGTAGGTCCAGCCGAACGAATAACCGGTCCGGTACTCGGTGTCATCCGTCGTCGCTTCAACGATCTTTTGCTTGTAGAGCGGGTGTGCATTCGACTCGTCGGTGGCAATAAACGCCGTGCCCACCACCACCCCTGACGCACCGAGCGACATCAGCGCCCGGACATCGTCGCCCGCCACAATGCCGCCCGCCGCCAGGACCGGTCGCCCTTCCGAAACACGCAGGATCGAGGACAACAACGGCATGATGCCAATGGTGCCCCGATTCAGATGACCACCACTTTCGCTGCCCTGCGCCACAAGAATGTCGGCACCTTGCGCAATGGCAATTCTGGCCAGTTCCACTGACCCCACTTGCACCATGACCGTCAGCCCCGCGTCCTTCGCGCGGGGAATCATGTCGGCGGAATAGGCCTCGGCGTAAAACAGTGAAAGCAGTCGCGGCCTTTCTTCAAGCACCACCTGAAACTGCGCTTCGAATACGTCAGGGCCGCCGAACTGCGGAACCAGGTTCACACCAAACGGTTTGTCGGTCAGTGCGCGGGTTTCCTGTATCCACCGGCGCAAGGTCAGCGGCGGCAGGCGCAAACCACCCAGCACGCCCATCCCCCCGGCATTGGCCACCGCCGCAACGAGCTGAGGGCCGGAAATGGCTGCCATGCCACCAAGAAAGATCGGGTACTTCACGCCGCAGAGTTGAGTGATGGCGTTTCCTGCAAAATCGAATCTGGCTTCGTTCATGACTCACAGCTCCACATGTTTTCCAAGCATCCGCTTGAGCGTGTTGTTCTTCAGGAGAAAGTGATTCTTGACCGCACCAAAGACATGCAAGGCCAGGCCGGCAAGGAACGCCGAGGCACCGATATCGAACAGCACATCGACGACATGCTTGAGCCCGGCGTGCGTGGGCAAGAGCATCGGAATGGCGAATCCTCCCGGCAAAACCACTGCCTCGCCGCCCGCCGACCGGGAAGCCCAGACCGCAATTGGCAGCAGCACCATCGCCAGGGCGAGTGCCACCGCAACCGAACGGCTGATGATGACCTCGATGGGGTTGGGCGTGCCCACGGGCAGCGGATGGTAAGAGGTGATCCTGGCCCAGAATCGATAGACCGACACCAGAAACAGAATCAGCCCGACCAGGTTTTGAAGCTGGGCCAACGGCATCCGTACCGCGTCGCTGGAGGCCTGGCCGATCATCAGCTGCAAACCGAAAATCGTCAGCAGCGACAGCGCCACGACCCAGTGCAGCGCCACGGTAATGGGTGAAAACCTTAAGCCATTGTCTCGAAGTTGCATGGCAGACTCCTTTGGCAGAGTGCGCAAATCAGGATAGGAAAGTGTACGAACCGGGCCCTAATGGTTGACCGCCTGCGATGCCCCGAGGCCGGTCTGGGCACGGATGAGCTGGTCATCGAAACGCTCCCGCTCCAGCACGGCCTCGCCGCTGCGATCGGTGACGGAGCCGAGCCAGGTAAAGAAGAACGCCACGTTCATCGAAATGATCGCCGGATAGTCGAAGGGGAAAATCGCCTCGGGATTGCCCAACACCTTGACCCACACCGCCGGCGAGAGAATCACCAGGCTGACCGAGCTCACCAGTCCGGCAATCCCACCGATCAACGCCCCGCGTGTCGTCAGCCCTTTCCAGTACATCGAAAGCGCGAGGATCGGGAAGTTGACCGAGGCCGCCACGCCAAACGTCAGCGCCACCAGGAAGGCGATGTTCTGGTCCTTGAACAGGATGCCCAACACGACCGCAACGATGCCGATGCCAACCGAAGCGATCCGCGACACACGTCGCTCGTCCTTCGCTTCGGCCCGACCTTTCTTGAAGACCATGACGTAGAGGTCATGGGAAATCGCCGAAGTCCCCGCCATCGTCAGTCCGGAGACCACCGCGAGGATCGTGGCGAACGCGACGGCAGAGATGAAGCCCAGCAACAGGTCACCGCCAACGGCCTTGGCCAGGTGCATCACCGGCATGTTGCCACCGCCGATGAGCTTGCCACCCAGAATGCCGGACTCGTAGAACGCCGGATCGCGTCCGACAATCACGATGGCCGCCAGCCCGAGCACCGCAACGATCAGGTAGAAGAAACCGATGAAACCCGTCGCGATAAACACCGATTTACGCGCTTGCCGCGCATCCGGCACGGTAAAAAAGCGCATGAGGATATGCGGCAATCCGGCGGTGCCGAACACCAGTCCAAGGGACAGCGAGATCAGCGCCAGCGGGTCGGCCACCAGTTTGCTCGGCAACAGGATCAGCTCGCCATCGTGATGAGCGGCCACCGCTTGCTTGAACAACTGCTCGAAGGAAAACCCGAACTTGCTCAATGCCAGCACCGCCAGCAAGGTTCCGCCCACCAACAACAATCCGGCCTTGATGATCTGCACCCACGTGGTGGCGACCATCCCGCCAAACGTGACGTAGACCGCCATCAACAACCCGACAGCAATCACCGCATAGTTGTAGGGAAGACCGAACAGCAGCTGGATCAACTGCCCCGCGCCTACCATCTGAACCACCAGATAAAAGCAGACCACGGTCAACGAACCGAAGGCCGTCAGGGTGCGAATGCGGTTTTGATCGAGTCGAAACGATGCAATGTCCGAGAGCGTGATCCGCCCCAGATTGCGGATGCGCTCGGCAAACAGGAACAACAGCAATGGCCAGGCGACGAAGAAACTGATCGAGTACAGCACCCCATCGAAGCCGTTGAAGAAAATCATGCTGGTGACACCCAGTAACGCCGCCGCCGACATGTAGTCCCCGGCCAGCGCCAGACCGTTCTGAAAGCCGGTGATGCCGCCACCGGCGTTGTAGAAATCGTCCATCGATTTAGTCTTGTTGGCCGCCCAGTAAGTGATGCCCAACGTCGTCAGCACGAAGACGAGGAACATCGCAATGGCGGTGATGTTGAGGGGTTGTTTTTCAACCGCCTGCAAGGTCTCGGCGGCCGAGGCACACGTAGCTGCCGCGCTCAGGAGAGCAGGCGCGATGAGGACGCGAAAGAGAGGTTTCATACGATGGCTCCTTCGCGAATTTCTGCAGTGAGTGCGTCGAACTCGCCATTGGCCCGAAGGATGTAAAGACCCGTGAACAACCAGGCCCCGACGATGAAGGCGACGCCGAGCGGCCAGCCTATGTTGATGATGCTGGTCGCGGAGAGCTTCTGCGCCAGCAGGTACGGTGCGAACGCGGCGATAAGGATGAAAGTGAAGTAAGGAACAAGGGTTGCGGCAACAAGACAGGCGACGAATCTTCGCTGCCGTGAGACCAATTCCTGATACCGGGGATGGTTGCGAATTCTGGCTGATTCGATTGCATGGTTCACGTTGACTCCGTGTTGCAGTGGAAGCGTTTATTGTTGTTCCACAGCCTCAATTCGAAGACTCGATTTGCCACTGGCTGCGGGGTATTTGCACCTTCAACCTATGCCTGGCACCGGATCATGTAAAACGATGATTAATGATGCTTGTGATCTCTTTTGATGAACCTATTAGCCTCTTTTCTTGCCTTTTGCGATGCGTGAAACCTAATCTCCTCAACGTGTATTGTTTGAAACAGTTATTGCTTTTAGAGATAGGTGAATTCGATGGATGTGACGGACCTCAAGGTGGTTGACGCGGTGGCGCGGCACGGCAGCATGAACAAGGCCGCCAGCGAACTGAACACCGTGCAATCGAACGTTTCGGCGAAGATCCGGGCGCTGGAAGAGGAGCTGGGCGTGGCGCTGTTTCAACGCAGCGCCCGAGGGGTCCAGATCACGCCGGCCGGGCGTCGGATCCTGCCCTTCGCCGCGCGCCTGTCGAAGCTGCTCTTCGATGCCTCCAGCGCCGCGCGCGACGATGGACATCCAAGGGGCGTATTCGAGATCGGTACGCTGGAGACAACACTGGCGCTGCGTCTGCCACGGTTGATCGCGAGGTTCGCCAAGGCCTACCCGGACGTTCGCCCGCTGATACGCACCGGCACCACGTGCAGCCTGATCCAGGGGGTCATCGACTGTCAGCTCGAGGGCGCATTTGTGGTGGGGCCGGTGAATCACCCGGAACTGCTGAGTGAGATCGCCTTTCGCGAAGAGCTTGTTTTAGTAACGTCTACCGCCGTCAACCGCCTGGAAGAGGTCGCTTCTGTCGACAACCTGAAGACCGTCGTCTTTCGAATCGGTTGTTCCTACCGCCAGCGCCTGGATTCCCTGCTCACCCGATTGGGCATCCCGGCGCCCGAGCCGCTCGAGTTCGGGTCGATCGAAGCCATCATTGCCTGCGTTTCCGCCGGCGTCGGCGTCACGCTGTTACCCAGAGGCGTCGTCGCCAGTGCGTTGCGTGACGGGTTGGTCAACGTGCATGAGCTGACACCGGACATCGCCGACGTAGAGACAGTGTTCGTGCGACGCATCGATGGCTATTTTTCCAGCGCGTTATCGACCTTTCTGGACAGCGTTCGTCTGGACGGTGTGCCTGCTCTGGCGCCGACGTAGCGATAGCTCATCCAGCCGTTCATTGCGGCGCATAACAGTAGAAGCGCGGCAGTCACCAGGAACACATGATGCAAGCCGAAATGAGCACCGATCTGCCCACCGATCAGTGGCCCGATCACCTGCCCGGAAAACTGCGCCGATTGCAGATAACCGAGGATTTTCCCGGTGCTGTGCTCTTCGACCGAATGCCGGATCAGCTTGGCAATCGCCGGCAGGAGGCCAGCAAGGGTCATCCCCATGACACCGCGTAAAACCGCCAGTTGCCACCATTGCGTGACGAAGGCCTGGGGCACCATGACCAGCCCCGTCAACAGCAGACAGCCGACGATCACGTTCCAGCTGCCGACCCGGTCTGCCAGCGCCCCGAGTCTGGCGGCCGTCAAAATGCTGCCCAGCGCTGAAGCGGCCATGACAAAACCCGCGACACGCGCCTGACGATCAAACGGTACGCCGAGGTCGCCGATGTAGACGGTAATGATCGGCTCGATCGACATATTGGCCAGGAGCACCATCATCGCGGTCACGAGCAGCGCGCCGATGACCGGCCATTTTGAACCCGCCTCCTCAGGCTGGTTTTTTCGGTCCCGTTGTCTTGCATCCACCACGCGATCGAAGTCCTCGCGCACCAACAGAATGGTGGCAACGGCAGCGACCGCGATCATCCCGCCGCCGACGAAAAACGTACCGCGGATGCCAACGAACTCGGGCAGGAAACCGCCCACCAATGGCCCGATCAGATTGCCGGACAAGGCGCCCGTAGACAGAACACCCAAGGCCCAACCTGCCCTCTCCTTTGGAACCTGTGAGCCGATCATGACAATCGAGGCGGATGCGTAGCCACCGATGAGACCCGCGACCAGGCGCAGTGCGACCAGTTCGGTCACGTCCCGCGCCAGGCCAATCAGCGACATCACAATGGCCATGCCGATGGCCGCCCTGACCAGCATGGGTTTGCGGCCAAAGCGGTCCGCGAGGCGTCCCCAGATCGGGGCCGTTACAGCAGTCCCCAAAAACGTCGCACCGAAGGCCACCGCCGACCATTGCACCACGTCACCCTGCGCAGTAACCCCCAGTTGCTGGACGTACAGCGGCAGAAAGGGCAACAACATGCTCAGGCTGACCAGCGTGGTGAACGAGCCGAAAACACACACGGCGAGGTTTCGGCGCCAGTACCGCCGGTTACGATCGGAGTAATTCACGTGGAAAGGTGTTCCGTTTTGATCGAATGGAAGTTGCTCTTCAGACAGGAAACAAACACTACGCAGGCGCAGATATCCAAAGAAGCGAATTAATTCGATCAGGGCTATCTCGAATCAAGATAACCAAACGGGGCCAGGACGCGACAACGCCTCGGAAGGTCGCAAGCGCCCTGGCCCGTCAGCGGTTTCAGCTTTGGGCGACAGGCGCGCTCGAACGCAACGATGAAACGGGCTCCGGAGCCGGTTCGTCGTCCAGTTTGATGAACATCGCCAATATCGGTCCCATCAGCACCACGGCGATCGACGCGCCGAATGCCACCGACCAGTTATTGCCGGTGATGTCCAGTAACCAGCCGATCACCACCGGCGACACGGCACCGGCCAAGGCCATGCCGGTGAAGGTGCAGGCACTGGACGTCGCGGAGTGGGCGTGGGATACCTCGGTGCCAATCACCCAGAGCGGTGAGTCGGCCAGTTCCGAGCAGAAGAACGAGAAGCTCAGGCCACAGGCGCAGATCATCAGGTCATGGGTGAACATCAGTGGAATCAGACCAATGATCGAGGCCAGAAAGCCGAAAATGATCAGGTCGCGACGTGAGCGCAAGCGATTGCCGGTGACCTTGAAGCGCCAGTCCGAGAGCATGCCGCCGACCGCGGTGCCAACCGTTCCGCCGAGCAGCACGAAGGTCGAGAACATGGCGGTGTGGGTCAGGTCCATGCCGTAGCGCTGTGTGAAGAACGATGGAATCCAGTTGAGGAAAAACCACAACACCCAACCGTGGCAAAAACAGGTGGCGGCCGCCGGCCAGACACGGCGCAGCATCTGCGGCCAGTTGACCGGAGCGGCGACCACAGGCGCCATCGGTGCAGCGGCCGTGGCTTCGACCAGTTTCTTCGATTCGCTGAGGCTGAAATACATGACGAACATGTAGATCAGTGTCACCACGCCGAGAATGACGAAAGTCATGCGCCAGGAAAACTGGATGATCATGAACGTCACGATCAAAGGTGCCAGGGCATTCGCCAAGCGGCCTGACGCGTGCATCATGCCCTGGGCTGTGCCGCGCTGGGTGATGGGGATGGCGCGGGCGATCATGCGGGCTGCGGTCGGGTAGATCGGCGCTTCGCCGATGCCGACCACGAAACGCGCAATCACCAGCACCACCAGGCCACTGACCAGGCCCGTGGCAATGGTCGCGACCGACCAGATGATGCCGTACAGCAACATCGCCTTGCGCGAACCGATCCGGTCACTGAACCAGCCGCCGGGAATCATGAAGCAGCTATAGGCGATGGCAAACGCGGAAAACATCAGACCCAGGTTGGTGTTGCTGAAACCCAGTTCCTTGCTGATCGTCGGTGCGGCGACCGCCAGGTTGGTGCGGTCCACGTACATGATGAACGCCATGACGCACAGCAACACGAAGGTCAGCGTTGCCCTGCGTTTTTTCGCAAGCGTAGTCGGAATCATTTTTTCCACCTTTTTTTATAGTTGTAGTGGGCAGGCGGTCATCCCGGACCGCCTGTCATGACGTTACTTGAAGAAGCCGCTGAGCACCTCGTAGGTCTCGTCCGGGCACTCTTCCTGCAAGTAATGCCCCGAAGGCACCGTGGCGGTCTGCACAATGTTGGTGGCGTAGCGGCTCCAGATTTGCGCGGCGTTGTGGTTGCGGCCAACGCCGCCCTTTTCGCCCCAGAGGATCAGCGCCGGGTTATCGATGCGACGGCCCGCGTCGAAGTCGACGGTGTCCATGTCCAGGTCGATGCCGAACGTGGCGCGATAGTCTTCGCACATGGCGTGGGTGGTGGCCGGGTTCTTGATGCAGCGGATGTAATCAGCCAGCGCTTCGGGCCCGAAGAAGCTGGTGCCCTGGTCGGTCTTCGACAGTTTGCGCAGGATGAAGAATTCCGGATCGGCGTTCATCATGCGCTCCGGCGTCGGCGCGTCCTGGGTCATGAAGAACCAGTGCCAGGAGAATTTGCCCCACTGGCGCGTGACGTTGTTGAGCAAGTAATGCTGCGGCAGCATGTCGACGAAACCGGCTTTCAGCACCTTGTCGCCGTGGTCCAGGCACATGCGATGCAACACCCGCGCCCCTCGGTCATGGCCGGCGGCATAGAACTGCTCGAAGCCCAGCGACTGCATGACTTCGACCTGATCCTGGGCCATGGCGCGGAACGAATAAGCTGAATGATCACCGCCGCCTTCCGGCTTGGAGCTGTCGCCATAGCCGCGCAAGTCGGTGCAGACCACGGTGAAGTCCTTGGCCAGGCGCGGTGCAATCTTGTGCCAGGACAGGTGATTGAACGGGTTGCCGTGCATCAGCAGCAAGGGCGGGCCCTCGCCTCCCACGACAGTGACGATGTCGGCGCCACTGGTTTTGGTGATGGTTTTGGTGAAGTTCTCGAACATGGTCTCAGCCTCGATGGGTATGCCTGGCCTGGGCGTTACGCCCTGCTCTTGTTATTCGTGGAGGGCTCAGCGTTTGAGCTTGCGCGCGGCGGCGTTATCGGCGGCCACGCGGAACGCAGCGGCCATGGCGCCGACATCGGCAATGCCTTTGCCGACGATGTCGTACGCCACGCCATGGGCCGGGGTGGCATAGACGGTCTTGAGGCCGCCGGTCAGGGTCACGCCGGACGAGAAGCCCAGCAGCTTGGTCGCGATCTGCCCCTGGTCGTGATACATGATCACCACCGCGTCGAAATCGCCGTTGCGCGCCTTGATGAACACCGTGTCGGAAGGAAACGGCCCTTCGCAGGCCAGGCCTTTCAAGCGCAAGGCTTCGAGGGTCGGGCGAATGATCGTGATCTCTTCGTCACCGAACAGACCGTTCTCGCCGCCATGGGGATTGAGTGCGGCGACACCGATTCGCGGCGCGTCGTTGCCCAGTGCTCGCAAGGTGTCGTGGGCCAGTTGCAACGCCCCTTCGATACGATCCGGTTGCACCATATCGACGGCCTTGCGCAGCGCCACATGGGAGGTCACGCGGAAGGTCGAAAACTGCGGGATGATGTTGACCTCCCCGAAGTAACCGACGTGCTCGGTCCAGGCGGCAAACATCTGGTGCTCGTCGTGATAATGCCAGCCACCGCGGTGCAGGCCGGCCTTGTTCAGCGGCGCGAAGCAGATGCCGTCCAGCTCACCGGCCAGGGCCATGTCGGTCATGATCTTCAGGGTTTCGCCGGTCAGCCGACCGGACTCCGCGTTGACCACGCCGCGTTCATACAACCCAGGGTCAACGTTGTGCAGATCGATCAGGGGCACGGCCGTCTGGGTGTGGTCGGCCTCGCTCAGGTGCGTGATCTTCTGGTACGGAATGCGCCGACCCGCATCGCGCATGCCCAGTTCGAGCACCCGTTCATCACCAATGATCACGACATCCGCCCGCTCACGTGCCTCAGGTGTCGACAACAGCTTGACGACCAACTCAGGGCCAATGCCGGTGACATCGCCGAGCATAAGTCCAATCAGGGGTTTCATCAGATTCTCTCCAGTCCGGTCAAGATGTGTCTTTCTTGTTATCGGAGCACCTGGGAGCAAGCCCGGTTTTGCGGGCCGACGCCTGGGTGCAACCGCTGTGGACATCCTAGGCCGACGGGGTAGGCCTTCAAGGTGCAAAACGTGGGGTGGGCGTTCACAGACTGTGGTTTGAGCGGGGTCGGTTGCGGCTGCGACGACGAAGAGATTACTGATTTCTGGTCACAACACCTTTGCGAAAACAGCCGTTTTGTTCAAGGCGTCCGGCGGGGATACTGATCCCAGCAGGCCGAGTGATATCGGGTTGAACGGGGCACAGCCGTAAAAATGACATCGCCCGAGGCTCCGGAAGGGAGCGCTCGGGCGACAGGTTCAGCGGGATCGGCAGTTGCGACGTGTTACGCCTCAGCGAGGGTTTCCTTTTGCTCCAGCCAATCGATCATCAGTTCACCCCAGGCGATGTCCGCCTGCAACGCGTCTTTGGCTCTGGCCGAGTCGCGGGTGCGCAGACCTTCCAGCACCTCGAAATGCTTGTGATCGGCGCTGGCCAGCTCGCGCTTGGGGACTTCGGCATGGAACCGGCTCAGCAGCGGTCCCATGATGACCCACATGTTTTCGAGGGTTTTCGACACCACCGGCATGCGCGCCGCAGAGATCAACCCGAAGTGAAACTCGCGGTTAAGCAGGGCCGCTTGTTTGTAGTCGACGGGGACTGCCTTCTGGAACGCCTCCTGGATGGCTTCGAGTTTTTCCAGTTCCGGTTGAGTGATCCGCTGGGCCGCCACGCCTGCCGCCTCGCCTTCCAGCAAATGGCGGATCAACTGGATTTCACGCAACTGGCTGACCGTCAGTTCCGGCACATAAATCGAGGTCGCGGCCTTCATGTCCAGCGCATGGTCGCTGACCAGACGGAAAATCGCTTCCCGCACCGGGGTGATCGACACACCGAATTCTTCGGCCAACGTACTGATGCGTAATCGGTCGCCGGGTTGGTACTGCCCGTCCATCAACGCAGTGCGAATAATGGAATACACCCGTTCGCTCAAGTTGCCTTTATCAATGGGCTTATGCACGGTCACTGTTACTCGATCTCCAGGGTCAATGAAGGTGCGCCGGCTCGGCAGATCAAGCGACTGCAGGCCTGAAGCGCGGATAACGCATCATACATCATCGGTTTTCGGCTGCCACTGCGCCAGCATTCATCCCCGTGTTGACTCACGCCAACATCAAGGATATATCATGCATCACAATAAAATCACACAGGAACGCCGCAATGCCTATCACCGGTAAAACCCGGGTCGTGGTTCACCTCACCTACCCTGCCAAACACCTGCGCACCCCCGAATTTTTCAACCCGTTGCTGGAACGACTCGGCTACGACGGCGTGCTCGTACCCTGGGAAGTCTCACCGGAAAACCTCGCCACGGCGTGGGAAGGTTTGCGCGGAATTGAAAATCTGGCGGGAGTGATTGTCACCGTCCCGCACAAGCTGGAGGTGGCGAAATTGTGCGATGAGCTCCAAGGCACGGCGAGTGTGCTGAAGGTCTGCAACGTTGCCAAACGTCTGCCCGACGGACGTTTCAGTGGGCGCATGTTCGATGGCGACGGCTTTGTCGGCGGTCTGAAAAAGCAAGGCCATGACCTGAGCCACAAACGTGTGCTGTTGCTGGGTGCGGGTGGCGCGGCGACCGGCATTGCTCATGCGCTGCTCGCCGAACCCCTTCGAGAACTGGTGATCAGCAACCGCACACCGGCCAAGGCCGAAGCGTTGGCCCGTGAACTGCGCCAGCTGTTCCCCGATCGGCAGGTCAATGCTGGCCCCGCCGACGCGACGGGTTTCGATGTGGTGATCAACGGCACCGCGTTGGGTCTCAAAGCCGAGGACCCGCTGCCACTGCCCGTCGACACCCTCGCCCCCGGCACGGTGGTCGGCGAAGTGGTGATGAACCCGGACATCACCCCGCTGCTGAACGCCGCCGCCGAACGTGGCTGTGTCATCCACAAAGGCGCGCACATGATCACGGGCCAGATCGATCTGCTGGCCGAGTTTCTGTTTTCCAAAACCGGCGTCTGATACGCCCTTCTCCGTATAAGGAACGACCATGAAAAAGACTGCAATCGTGACCGGCGGCGGCTCCGGCATCGGCCTGGCCACTGCGCAACGCCTGCACGCGGACGGTTATGAAGTGTTCACCGTTGGGCTCGGCGAACCCGAGCATCGTGTCGAGGGCATTCATTACCAGGAACTGGACGTGACCAACGACGAGGCGGTGACGGGCTTCTTCGAGCAATTCGAACGCGTCGACGCCATCGTCAATGCCGCCGGCATCATCGACCACAACCGTGAGTGGGAACTTGAAGGCTTCAGCCGCGTGATAGATGTCAACCTCACCGCGGTCCTGCGCATCACCAACGCCGCCCTGCCCGGCCTGAAAGCCGCTCGGGGTGCGGTGGTGAACTTCGCCTCGATGTACGGGATTTTCGGCTCGGCCAAGACCCCGGCCTACGCGTCGAGCAAAGCGGCCATCTCCGAACTGACGCGCTGCATGGCCGTGGCCTGGGCGACCGATGGCGTGCGCGCCAATGCCGTGGCGCCGGGCTGGATTCTGACCAATCTGTCGCGCCGCGCCTTCGAAGACCCGGCACGCTCCGAAGGCATCATGGCGCGTATCCCGATGAAAACCTGGGGTGCGCCGGAAGACGTGGCCAATGTGATCGCCTTCCTGGTGTCGGACAACGCACGTTACGTCACGGGCACAACGTTGCCGGTGGATGGCGGTTATTCGATCGCCTGACGGCCTCTCGTCGATTGAGCGCTTGACCGTCTAAAAACATGATATATCATGCATCATACAAACCGAGGCGTCGGCAGTCTGCCGCCGAGTCCTCGAATAACAACAAAGCAGTGAAGTGAGAGGTGCTGAATGAATCTGGTTTTCGGCTCGCCCGGACGGTACGTCCAGGGCACTGAAGTGCTCGCCCAGGCGGGCACTTATCTGGCGCATTGCGGACGCCAGGCCGTGGTCGTCATCGACAGCTACGTGCTGGGTTTGATCCGGCAACGACTCGACGACACCTGTGCGCAAGCCGGCGTCGAGTTGCGCTACCTCACCTTCGACGGCGAGATCACCGCCGACGGGATTGCCGGCCTGAGAAAGGCGGCTGCTGAAGTCGAGTTCGACATGATCCTGGCGGTCGGCGGCGGCAAGTGCATCGACGCCGGCAAAGCCCTCGCCCACACCTCGGGTCGCGCACTGATCACCATGCCGACCGTAGCGTCCAACGATGCACCCACCTCGAAAAACTACGTGATCTACGACGCCCATCATCAACTCAGCGAAGTCGGTCACCTGCTCGTCAGCCCTCGCTACGTGCTGGTGGACACGTCGCTGATCGCCCAGGCACCGCGTCAGTTCCTGCTCGCGGGGATTGCCGATGCGTTAACCAAAAAGTTCGAAGCCGAGCAGTGTTTCAAGTCCGGTGGCGTGAACATGTTTGGCGCGCGCCCGGCACTGTCAGGGTTGGTGCTGGCGCGCGAGTGCTATGACCTCATTCGTCAATACGCCGAACCTGCGCTGGCACAGGCAGGTACCGGCGAAGTCACGGTCGCCTTCGATCACTTGATTGAAGCGGTGCTGTTGATGAGCGGCCTGGGGTTCGAAAGCGGTGGCCTGTCCATTGCCCACGCGATGACCCGCGGCCTGTCGAAAATCCCCGGCGCGCAACAGCAGGTTCACGGTTTTCAAGTGGCGTATGGCTTGCTCGTGCAACTGGTGCTTGAAGACCGCGACGCCGAACTCATGGGCGATATGTTGAGCTTCTATCAACGTATCGGCTTGCCTCGCAACCTGGCCGAACTGGGCGTCCTCAGCGTCGACGATTCGGTGCTGATGCAAGTGGCCGAGCCCACCTTGAAAGCCCCCCACGCGCGTAATTTTTTCTCGGCATCGGGCGGCGCACTGACTTGCGACGAACTGATCGGGGCGATGCACGCGCTTGAAGGCCTGACCCACTGAGCACCGACTCAAAAGCGCCGTTGAACCCACAACCACCCCGTTGAAGTTCAACACCCGCCACTGAGATTCAACTTCAACAAATTCATGCCTGTGATTGGAGGTAGAGATGTCTGCACCCCGCAAAACACTCGAACAGTGGAAAGCCAGCAATTTTGTGCCCTCCGCCGAGACTGTGCGCCTGTTGAAAGACCGGGCGAAATTCGTCCGTCTGGAAACGATCCGCCTGATTGAAATTGCCAAGACCGGCCACTACACCTCGGTGTTTTCCGCTGCCGAATTGTTCTCCGCGCTGTACTACGACGTGATGACCATTCGCCCGGAAGAACCGAAATGGCCGGGGCGTGACAGGTTCCTGATGGGCAAGGGCCACGCCGCCGTGGGCCAGTTTCCGATCCTGGCCGACCTCGGGGTTTTCCCCAAGGAATGGCTGGATGAATACACCCGCTTGGGTAGCCCTTTGGGCGATCACCCTGACATGCGCAAAGTGCCCGGCATCGACTTCTCTTCCGGCTCCATCGGCCACGCCCTCTCCGGCGGCCTGGGCATGTGCCTGGCCCAGCGTTTCACCGGCGAAGTCTACGACGTGTTCGTGATGCTGGGAGACGGTGAAATGCAGGAAGGCCAGGTCTGGGAAGCCGCGATGAGCGCCGCCCATCACAAGGCCAGGCACCTGATCGCGATTGTCGACCGCAACGGCTTCCAGCTCGACGGCTCGGTCGACGACGTGATCGGCATCGAACCACTGGACGAAAAATGGCGTGCGTTCGGTTGGGAAGTGCACGTCATCGACGGCCACAACATCGCCGAAGTGACTGAAACCCTGCGCCGTGTCAAAGCCGATGAAACCCGTAACAAGCCGGTGTGCATCATCGCCAGAACCGTCAAAGGCAAAGGCGTTTCCTACATGGAAACCGAACCCGGCTGGCACCTCGGTTACCTCGACCCGGAAGACGCCAAACGCGCTATCGCTGAAATTGAAGCCATGGAGATCTGAACATGAATGCCCCTCTTTCCCCCAATTCCTGGCAGTACCGTGGCCTTAACGCGCTTAACCCGGGGCTGTCCTACCTGTCTGATGCGCTGATCGAATTGACCGAGGCCGGTTATCCGGTGATGGCCGGATCCGCCGACTTGCAGTACTCCAACGGCCTGAACAAGTTCGCCAGCCGCTACCCCGAGCGTTACCTGCAATTCGGTATCTCGGAACAGAACATGGTCACGGCGGCCGCCGGCCTGGCCACCTGCGGCGTGATGCCGTTCGTGGCGACCTTTGCCTCTTTCCTCGGCCTGCTGTGCTGCGAACAGATCCGCATGGACGTCGCCTATTCGGCGCAACCGGTGCGCCTGATCGGTCACCACACCGGCATCTCCCTGGGTTTCTACGGCACCTCGCATCACGCCACCGAAGACATCGCCACCATGCGCTCGATTGCTGATCTGGCGGTCGTGTCGCCGGCAGACGGCGCACAACTGGTGGCGGCGATCAAAGCCTCGGCCACCTACGACAAGCCGGTGTATTTTCGCATCGGTCGCGGTCGCGACCCGATCGTTTACGAGGACGGTGTGGTCTTCGAATTCGGCAAGGCTCATGAGCACTTTGAAGGCGAGGAACTGACCATCATCGCCTGCGGCATCACCGTGCATGCGGCGTTGACGGCGGCTCGCAAGATGAACGCTGAAGGCCGCTCGGTGGGCGTAATCGACATGGCGTCGATCAAGCCGATCGATCGTGACGCCATCCTGCGAGCGGCTGCCCGCAGCAAACGCATGATGACCGTCGAAGAGCACAACGTGCTCGGTGGCCTGGGGGCCGCAGTGGCTGAAGTACTGGCGGACGAAGGCGTCGGCGTGAAGCTCAAGCGTCACGGCATCTACGACGAATACAGCCTGATCGCCCCGCCGACTCACCTGTACGAGCACTACAAACTCGACGCTGCCGGGATCGAGGAAGTGGCGCTGGCGCACATCAACGCCTGACGCTGACCCCACCTGTAGGAGCCGGCTTGCTGGCGATGAAATCACCACGGTGCACCTGACACACCGCAGCGACTGGATCGCCAGCAAGCCGGCTCCTACAGAATTGTGTATTTCAGGGACATCTCGTTTTTTCAGGGAGCTTTCCGCACCGCATCGTCACCCACCACATCCCGTGGTTCATGAAACATCTCGGAGCCAACAATGAATAACATCACCGAGACCATGCCCGACTACTCGATCGGGCAGGCCAAAACACGTACCACCCTGCGCAGAAAGTCATTGATGGCCACCGGCGTCGGCAACCTGCTGGAGTGGTTCGACTGGACGATCTACACCGTCGCATCGGTGTACATCGCGGCGGCACTCTTCGATAAAAGCAACGCCACCTCTGCCCTGCTCAACACGCTGGCGGTGTTTGCCGCCGGGTTCCTGCTACGGCCGATTGGCGGCATCTTCTTCGGCATCCTCGCCGACAGGCTGGGCAGGCGCGTGGTGTTGCTCAGCACCATGTTGCTGATGGCCGGCGCCAGTTTGCTGATTGCGTTCATTCCCTCGTATGACGCGATTGGCAGTTGGGCCTCAGCACTCCTGCTGCTGGCCAGGCTGGTGCAGGGCTTTGCCCATGGCGGCGAAACCACCACCTCTTACGCCTACATCGCTGAAATCGCGCCGCCGAAACACCGCGGGCTATGGTCGAGCACGGTGTTTCTGGCCGTCGGTTGCGGATCGTTGCTGGCGACGTTTTACATGGCCTTGCTGACGTCGTTGTTGTCCGTCAGTGAAATGCAGGAATGGGGCTGGCGCATCCCTTTCGCCACCGGTGGCCTGTTGGCGGTTTTTGCCTTGTGGCTGCGGCGCAACATGATGGAAAGCGAACACAGCCCAAGTGCCGGTGGCATGTCCGAAGAACCGGCGTGGAGCCGCGGCACCATCATTCAACACGGCGTTCGCTTGTTTCTCTATGAAGCCGGCGCCACGTTGACGTATTACACGTGGGTCACTTCAGCGTCGATCTACGCCATCAGCGTCAAGGGCATGGACCCGCGCAGTGCGTTCACCATGAGCTGTATTGCACAGGTCATTTACCTGGTGTTCCTGCCGATCTCCGGCTGGATCTCGGATCAGTGGGGACGCAAGATTTCAGCGCTGATTTCCTTGCTGGGGATTGCCGCGACGCTGTTCCCGCTGTGGGGTTTGATCTCCAATGAGCCGTGGACGTTGATGGTGGCGCAGACGGCAGGCTTGCTGTTGGTAGGCTTTATCACCGGCTGCAAACCTGCTTCGATCTCGGAGCAGATTCCGACCCGCTATCGCACACGCATGTTTGGGGTGTGCATTTCTTTGGGTGTGGCGGTGTTTGGCGGAACGGCTTCGTACCTGACGACCTGGTTGTACTCGGAAAACATGGGGTGGATGTTCAACATTTACCTGATCGTGGTCGCCGTGATCGCCAGTGCCGTGGTGTTGATGTGGAAGAACAACCACGGGGTGCCGATCGATAAAATCTGACGCGCGAAGCCAGGCCGGCCGGCGCTCACTGCAACGGTGAGTGCTTTTTCAAAGGAGGTCGTCGGTGGCCACTTCCCGGGTCAGAAAGTCGATCAAGGCCCGCGCTGTCGCGGACAACTGGCGATGGGGCGGGTAGATCACAGAGAACGGTCGGGAGCGTCCGCCCGACTGTTCGAGCAGCGGCACCAGGCGGCCACTTTGAATCCGCTCACGGACGATGAAGTCGTAACTCTGACAGATCCCCATGCCGTGCTCGGCCAGAGACACAATGCCCAGCACGTCGTCGGACACCTGCACATTCGCCTCAGGTATCCACTCCCGATCCACCCCCTGTTCGCGAAACAGCCAGGGCCCGACGCGACCGCTGCTGGGCATCACAAACGGCAGGCAGGCATGCGCCGACAGTTCGTCGACACTGCGCGGCGTGCCGGCACGACTCAGGTAATCCGGTGCGGCGACCAGGCACAAACCCGCGTCTTCAAGCTTGCGGCCGATCAGGCCACTGTCCGGCAATTGCCCGAGACGAATCGCCAGGTCATACCCCTCCGCCACCAGATCCACATTGCGATTGCTGATGCTCAACTCGATGCGCACCTGCGGGTACTGCCGCGTAAATCGAGACAGCAAGGGCGGCAACCGGTAATGCCCGTAGGTCGTCGGCACACTGAGCCGCACCCGCCCGGTCAACTCGCCCTCCTGCCCCTGGATCGTCCGCTCGGCATCATCGATCAACCCGAACGCCGCGCGTGATTGTTCAAGGTACAGCAGGCCCGCCTCGGTCAGGCTCAGGCGTCGGGTCGTGCGTCGCAACAGCTGGACCCCGAGACGCGCTTCCAGGCGCGAAATCGCCCGGCTGACCACCGACGGTGTGGTCGCCAGAAACACCGCCCCGGCGCTCAACGAACCCTTTTCCACCACGGTGACGAACACTTCAACGTCCGCGAGATAATCGAATCGCCGGCTCACCTTGACCTCCAAAGAACAAGTGCTTTCCTTTGCAGCGAGTTTATCGCCCACGGAGGCATGAATATAGTGAATCAACGATCAGCACCCGCCGATCGATCACTCACGGAAGCCCCATGCGCCCTATCGCCCGACTCGCCCTCGCCATGACCATTTCCGCCGCCGCCTTCAACGCACAGGCCGGCAATGTCCTGATCGTGCTGTCAGATTCCGACCACCTCGACCTCAAGGACAACAAGGTCTTCGCCACCGGTTTCTACCTGAACGAACTGATGCAACCGGTAAAACTGCTGCTCGATGCCGGGCACTCGGTGACCTTCGCCACCCCGACCGGCAAGGCGCCGACTCTGGACCAGTCGTCCAACGACAAGATGTATTTCAACAATGACGTGGCGGCCTTGCAGGCGCACAAGGCACTGCTGGATCACCTGAAAATCACCTCGAAAGGTGAGTCGCCGGTCATCAGCCTGGCGCGGGTCGAACAGATCGGCTACGAACAGTTCGATGCCGTCTACGTCCCCGGCGGCCATGCGCCGATGCAGGACCTGCTGCACAGCGCCGCGCTGGGCAAGCTGCTGAACAACTTCCATGACAACGGCAAGACCACTGCCCTCGTCTGCCACGGCCCGATTGCCCTGCTGTCGACCCTGGCCGATCCTGTCGCTTTCACCCGACAACTCGAGACCGGCGGCAAAGCCTCGACAAAAGGCTGGACCTACACCGGCTATAAATTCACGGTCATCAGCAATCAGGAAGAGGAACTGGCCAAGAGCTTGCTCAATGGCGGCGCCATGAAGTTCTATCCGCAAACGGCACTGGAACAAGCGGGCGGCGTCTATCGCAGCAACACCTCGCCCTGGACTTCCAACGTCGTCATTGACCGCGAACTGGTGACTGGACAAAACCCGGGCTCAGCACTGGACGTGGGCAAGGCGATCGTCGAACGTCTCAAGTCCCGGAGTTAGGGACTGAGTGGGCTCGGAGTGGTAAAACTCATCGCGACGTTTTCTGTTTGACGCGTCTCGAAAAAGGATCACCTCGGTGAAGTCACCCGCCACGCCCGATCCACGTACCACAACCGAGTCCGGCCTGAGCCTGCAAACCCGGCTGATCGCGCTGGTGGTGGCGGTGACCTTTTTCATGGAAAACCTCGACGCGACCGTCATCGCGACCGCGCTGCCCATCATGGCCAGCGCCTTCGAGATCACACCGGTCGACATGAACGTGGGCATCACCGCCTACATTCTGGCGGTGGCAATCTTCATCCCGCTTTCCAGCTGGATCGCCGACCGCTTTGGAGCGCGGCGAGTCTTCGCCGGCGCAATCGTCGTCTTCACCCTCGCCTCGCTCTTGTGCGGGCTCAGCCAGAACATCGAAATGTTTGTTCCGGCCCGCGTACTGCAAGGCATCGGCGGCGCGTTGGGGGTGGCCATATGCAAGGCGCGCAGGGTTACTACAACGACAACTACTTCCTGCCTTTTTTCACTCAATTAAGTGATTCAGAAAAACAATCGTATTACGCAAAATTTGAAGCTCCGACCGAGTGGATCAAGGCCTTGGAGCTAATACATGACGATGAATGAATCCATTAAGTCTTCTTCGAAGCCCAACGGGGCTGCACCGCTTACTACGAAAAAGCGCCAATCAAGCTTTCAATAAGCCATCCGCGATGGTCCCCGAAAAAGTCGCCTCCACCGGCCCAGTAAGAAACACCGCCCCTACCCCATCCCACTGAACCGTCACGCTCCCGCCATCACACTCGACCTCAACGGATTCATCCAACAATCCCCGACGAATCCCATTGACAACCGCCCCACAACAGCAAGAACCGGAGCCCAGCGGAATCCCGCCCCCACGTTCCCAAATACGCAACCGAATGTGCTTGCGATCAATAACCTGAACAAAATGCACGTTCGTTTTGAGGGGAAATAGCGGGTTGGTTTCAATGGCCGGCCCGATGCTCGCGATATCAATCGCCGTCAGGTCATCCACAAAATAGGTGCAGTGCGGATTGCCCATGCTGCACGCGGTCGGGCCACCCTTCAGGGGCAGGACAGTCGTATCCAGTTCCTGAGCCAGAGGAACATCCGACCAGCCAAAAAGCGGCGCGCCCATGCTGACCGAAATGGCGCCGGTCGAGGTTCGTTCGCACGTCAGCAAACCCCGGTTGGTGCGCAGCACAATCGAGGTGGAATTGGCTTCGCGCATCAGCCTGTCCGCGGCACCGCGCGTGGCGCTGCCGCAAGCATCCAGCGGTGAGCCATCGGCGTTCCAGAACACCACGCGCGCGGCGGCGTCATCGCAATCGAGCAGCACCGCGAGTTGATTGAAGCCGACGCCACGGTTGCGATCGCCCATTCGCCGAGCGATGGCACTGGTCACTGGGTTGGCCGAGTTTCGTGCGTCGACAACAACGAAGTCATCGCCGTTGGCGTGCATCTTGTGAAAACTCAGCGGCATAAACAGATCCAGGCGACGAGGGATGTGGGAAGGATCTAGCCCCATTCGCAGCGCTTTTTCAAGCCGACCGCGAATAGCGCTCAACTACTCCACAGCCAAGAATTTCGCTCAGGCGCATGCCGTCGCTCATCCGGCGAAACAACCCCGGCGTCTGCCACGGCGCGTAACCGTCGATGTTGGGGGCGCCCAACCCGGCCATCACGTCGGCGATCAGAACCGAGCGCGTCTCGAACGAGATCCGTGTCAGGCCGGTGCTGTTGCCGACACCGACGTGGGCATGGGCGCCGGAAAAGGCGATCAGACTGCCCGGCGCGATCTCAACGGCAATCCCCTCCTCCCAATCTATTGCCTCCAGCAGATGCGGGATGGCCTCGTCGGCATCCACTGCATTGCGTCCGTCCTGATGGGAGCGCTGCAAAATGGCGCGCATATCGAAGGTGACACTCGAATTGAGCAGCGGCCGCTGCCACAGGCCGGGGTACAACGCGAACGTCCGACCGGCCGTGACCGGATAGACCGGCGCCCACCAATTGGTCTGCGCGTACATGTTCGAGCCCCATGTATCGCGGTGGAAGGCGATGGTGGCCGTGGTGCGGGCGCGTGGGGTGAACTGCTCGGCTTCCCGGTGGGGCTGGAAACGCAGGTGCAATCGATCGCACGCCAGAGAATCCGGGGTCAACCCAAGCTGTTCGATGACCGCCTGCCACAGGCGCTGGATCTCGGCCGAGCGAGCGAATTCGTTCTGGCATTTTGCGAACAGCACCGTCTGCTGTTCGTGGCTCAAGTAGCGATGGATGTGTTGTGGCGGCCAGGGATGCAGCGCCTCTTCGAGGAAGGCACGGGTGAACTCGACCAGTGCTGTCATGGGCTGCAAGTCCGCGACAAGCATGATGTCGCCGGCGTAGATGCGGTCGTGGAAGTGGCGAGCGGTACCCGGGAGGGCAAGCGGGCTGTACATGACCAGAAGTTCCCTGAAGAGGCGCCCTCGACTTTAGATCCGCCGCCCTTGTGGCGAAAGTGGCAGATTGGGTAAAAAATGGCGGATCACAGAGCCCGGGCGGCCGTCATGAAGGAAACAGGTCCAATGTGCGCTCCACCTCTTCAATATCGATTTTGAAGCCATCGCCCTCAGGCGTGCCGACCACAAAGCCAAAATTCTGCTGGTCGCGATCCGTCAGGTATTTGAAGTAACTGACGAAGCGGTTCGGTGGCTGCAGCGTCAGCAACGAACCGCCCTGCTGCAATACATTGACACCGTGTACGAGCTGACTGCCTTCGACCCCGATCACGGTCCGCGCTCCGGCACAGGTCGCCACGATGGTCGGGACGTCGGTTTTCAAAGGATCGAGTACACGAAAACCTCGAGTCTTGCGCAGATGTTCGGCGATCTCGAGTTCGTTGCGCAAAAGGCGCAAGTCGCCGGCGCTTCCGCGAAGAATGAACACGCCCGGGTGATCCTCATGGCTCACGTGCGACAGCAGCTTTTCCCCCATGGCCCGGTAACGCAGGTGCCTGCTTTGGTTGTTGCTGAAATCGTCGAATAGCACGAGCTCATGAAAAAACGCGCCGTTCAAGCGAACCGGCTTCATGCCAAGCCACTCTTCGTACGCGAGAGTCTGGGCAGAGAGAGGAAACCGGGCGGATGGCGCGGTGGTCACCGGGACGCCTTCATCGCAGGCCAATGTATAGGTCGGGAAGTCTTCCATCAACCGCGTACCAAACCAGGTATTGCCATTCTGCGTGCAGAAGACGGCCGCGCGGTCGATCTCATGCTCCACGACAATGCGCGGAAACCTGCCGGGCTTGAGAGACAACCAGAAACTTGCGTTGTCCTTGTAGAGCGCTCCATCGATCAGCCAGACATTCTCGAGCAAGTAACCGCGTGTCGGGCCTTGGACCACGTCACCCAGCCCTTCCATCGTGCGCGCCGGATGCTCGAACGGATAAAAACGCTTTGCCTCCCACCCCGTCACGCGTTCCATCTGACCGGGCAGGAAGAAAGCCGGTGGAGAGTACGATACGCCACCCGGCGCAACGTCCCAGCGTTTGACCGCCAGGCTTTTCAGGTTGATCTCTGCCTTGCGCGCGAGTCTTTTTCTTGCCATGTACCTGTAGGCGGCAAGGGTCCATTTCCTTCGATTGCCAGCGGTCGAAGTGCTGATGTGCGAGACATCGCTTTCCATGAAAAGTCCTCCCTTCTGGACAGAACGTTCTGAAAATACTCAGCTGGATGGAATCCTTTCCATAACGGGTGGGGTCTGCAAGTTAGCGTAGCGACTGCGCAAGGTTTCGAGAAACTGTTCGCCCGAGTTCTGCGCGCAGTAGAGATAAATCTTGTGCAGCCCGCCGAATACCATTTCATGATAGCGGCTGGCGGCCTCTTCATCGCTTGGCCCGTCAGGCAAGCCAAGGTGAAGGGTCAATTCCTTTCCTTCGGCAGCAAAAAGCGGCGTGTCCCAAAGGAATCTGGCGACACCTGCCTTGGGCAGTCGCAGAAACATATAAGCGTGGTTGCCCAGGGAATCAACGTCACCGCCGCGCCTTCGTTTCCATTTCAGCAGTCCGTCATCCGGCCGTGCCACGCAAAGACCGATGTCGTAATAATCGAAGCCTTCATGGATCGCCGACTCAAGCGCCATGAAGGTGGTAATCGCGTTGACCTCGCCCAGTCGCTTGCCATCTGAAAAAACCGCCTCGGTGTACCCGAAACGCAGCGTGCTCCAATAGCGTTTTCCGCCACGCGTTACGGCGCAGCCCAGGTGACAGCCAATTACCTCGTCATCCCGCATGATCAGGTCGAGCCGCCCGACAGTCCTGGCGATCCTGAACACTTCCTCGGTGGGAAATTGCGCAGCGTGGATGCCTTGCCTTGCCTGGGCATAAGGCCGAAGCATTTCCCTGTCGGCCTTGTCTATTTCTTCATCCAGCAGCGCCGGCCTCATGTGATAGTGCGGTCGGTTCTTGCGGATGTTTCGACGCAGCTCACCATCGTATTTTGCGGTGATGTCCTCGATGGAGCGCCCCAGCGGAACGACGGCACTCAGATACAAGGGAATAGACAAAGTCCCCGGGGTCCGCACCTCACTGACCACCACCACATGATTCGACTCGGCGGGTTTCGGCTCGCCGTCAGTCACAGAGGTGTTCTTCCCCCCGATGAGTAGCTTGGCCATTTCCCGTTGCTGTTTCCTCCCGATATAGAGGATCTCGTAAGGACTGTCCTTTTGCAGCCTGAACCTGGCAATTTCCCAACGCCAGACACACGCACGCCCAAGGATGTCTCGCAGCCAGCTTGAAGCCTGCCTCATTTCATACCGCATTGAAGGGGAAATGAGTTTTCGGATAACTGCCGCCAAGTTATCTTTCACTTTTCGTCATCCTTTGAGCTTTATCTTAGGCAGATCAGATATAAAAGATCCGGGCGGAACTTCAATAAGCGCGCTTAAACCTTGAAAAACAAGACATATTTTATGATGCAGCGCGCTTACATTGAGTAACAGTAAAGATATAAGGCCGGGACTTTGCAAGGCGGCCTACCGGTCTTTCCGGATTGAAACCCGTGTCTAGTGCTCAAATCGGTTTACACCACATTTCATTTTGTAGGAACGAGCCTGCTCGCGAAAAACCCAAGGTCGCCACGGGGCATCTGGTGTTTCGCAATATCGTTGACGACCATCGTCGGAACGCCACCCGCAGCAAGCTCGCTCCTGCAGTGTCTTCGCCCACAAAAAAGCCCACTGACCGTCACCGGTTCAGTGGGCTTTCAGATTACGCCCTGATTACAGAGCCATGTCGCTCGCAGCGTTGGCTTTCGGTGCCTTTGGCGCCTCGGCCGGAGCGGCAGCCGGAGCCGCCACCTGACCGATCGCCGGCGGCGGAGTCAGTTGCAACACCTTGGCGGTGTAGGCCCACTCTTCAGCCACTTTTTCAGGGCTGCCGTTCAGCTGAGTGCCATAGCTCGGCACGATCTGGTGCAGCTTTTCCTGCCAGGCAGGCGAAGCAACCTTGTCCTTGAACACTTTCTGCAGCACGGTCAGCATGATCGGCGCAGCAGTCGAGGCACCCGGCGAAGCGCCCAGCAGACCGGCGATGGTGCCGTCAGCGGAAGCAACGATTTCGGTACCCAGTTTCAGGACGCCACCCGCCGCTTCATCACGCTTGATGATTTGCACGCGCTGGCCGGCTTGCCACAGGCGCCAGTCTTCAGCCTTGGCGTTCGGGAAGTATTCTTTCAGGGCGTTGAGGCGGTCTTCATCCGACAGCATCAGTTGACCGGCAAGGTACTCGACCAGCGGGTATTCCTTGATGCCGACCTTGGTCATTGGCCATACGTTGTGCGTGGTGGTGGTGGTCAGCAGGTCCAGGTACGAGCCTTCCTTGAGGAACTTGGTGCTGAAGGTCGCGAATGGGCCAAACAGGATAACGCGCTTGCCGTCCAGAACACGGGTGTCCAGGTGCGGAACCGACATCGGCGGAGCGCCGACAGAGGCTTTACCGTAGGCCTTGGCCAGGTGTTGCTCGGCGATGGTAGGGTTCTCGGTCACCAGGAACGAGCCGCCAACCGGGAAGCCTGCGTATTCCTTGGCTTCAGGAATCCCGGACTTCTGCAGCAGGTGCAATGCACCGCCGCCCGCGCCGATGAACACGAATTTGGCGTCGGTTTCGGATTTGCTGCCATCTTTCAGGTTTTTGTAGCTGACGCGCCAAGTGCCGTCTTCGTTCTTGGTGATGTCTTGCACTTCGCTAGACAGTTTCAAGTCGAACTTCGGCGTGGTTTGCAGGTGCGCAACGAACTGGCGGGTGATTTCGCCGAAGTTGACGTCGGTGCCGATCGGGGACCAGGTGGCCGCGATTTTCTGGTTCGGGTCACGCCCTTCCATCATCAGCGGAACCCACTTCTTGATCACGGCCGGGTCTTCGGAATACTGCATACCGGCAAACAGCGGGCTCGCCTGCAGGGCTTCGTAGCGTTTCTTCAGGAACTTGATGTTGTCGTCGCCCCACACAAAGCTCATGTGCGGCGTGGAGTTGATGAACGAACGCGGGTTTTTCAGCACGCCTTGCTGAACCTGCCAGGCCCAGAACTGACGGGAAATCTGGAACGCTTCGTTGATTTCAACGGCTTTCGGAATCGAGACGTTGCCCTTCTCGTCTTCCGGGGTGTAGTTCAACTCGGCCAGGGCAGAGTGACCGGTACCGGCGTTGTTCCAGCCGTTGGAGCTTTCCAGGGCGACGCCGTCGAGGCGCTCGATCATTTCCATCGAAGTGCCAGGTTCCAGCTCATTGAGCCAGACACCCAGGGTCGCGCTCATGATGCCGCCGCCGATGAGCAACACATCGACTTTCTTTGCCTCTTCCGCGTGAACGGACGTGATCCCCATCGACAAAGCCAGCCCCAGCAGGGCCGTGTTCATTTTCTTAAACATCTGTAGCACCTTTGATAAAACGCCATCCGCCCTTCGATCTTCACTCACAAGCCCTTGTTTCACGGCATTCAGGCAGGATGTCGTGGGTGCTCGCACATGAAATCGGAGGGTGGGCACACAAGGCCGACGTGATCCATCGACCTCAGTTTATATGTCCCTACTGAACTGACTTTTTATCTTTATTGGCTTCAGCTACTTGAGCGACAGTGATTCTGTTGGCGCGTCTCGAGGACACGCAAACTGAATAGGTCAAACCAAGTTGAGGCGAAGAATATCACGACATCGCAAACCCGCGCGTCTGTTCCCGACCTGATAGTCCGAACACGTGCGCCGGGGCCACTATACTCAATCTGTTTTTTCGACGAGCCGCTGAGGAGCAGTCATGAGCGATAAAAAAGATCTGCGCAAATATTCCTCCCAAGTGGTCGACGGTGTGGAGCGCGCCCCCGGCCGCTCGATGCTGCGAGCCGTGGGTTTCACCGACGAGGACTTCAAGAAGCCGCAGATCGGCATCGCCTCGACCTGGGCGATGGTCACGCCGTGCAACATGCACATCGACAAACTGGCGAAAGAGGCCGAACAGGGCGCGAATGCCGCCGGGGCCAAGGGCGTGATTTTCAACACCATCACCATTTCCGACGGCATCGCCAACGGCACCGAAGGCATGAAGTATTCGCTGGTGTCGCGGGAGGTGATTGCCGATTCAATCGAGGTCGTCGCCGGGTGCGAAGGCTTCGACGGTCTGGTGACGGTGGGCGGTTGCGACAAGAACATGCCGGGCTGCCTGATCGGCATGGCGCGGCTGAACCGCCCTTCCATTTTCGTTTATGGCGGTACGATCCGGCCGGGCGCCGGCCACACCGACATCATTTCCGTGTTCGAAGCCGTGGGCCAAAATGCGCGCGGCGACATCAACGAAATCCAGGTCAAGCAGATCGAGGAAGTGGCGATTCCCGGCCCCGGTTCTTGCGGCGGGATGTACACCGCCAACACCATGGCCTCGGCCATTGAAGCGCTGGGCATGAGCCTGCCGGGTTCCAGCTCGCAGGACGCCGTCGGCAGCGACAAGGCCTCGGACAGTTTCCGCGCCGGCCAGCAGGTCATGGAGCTGCTGAAACTGGACCTCAAGCCACGGGACATCATGACCCGCAAAGCCTTCGAAAACGCGATCCGCGTGGTGATCGCCCTCGCCGGCTCGACCAATGCGGTGCTTCATCTGTTGGCCATGGCGCACGCGGTGGATGTCGAGTTGACGCTGGATGATTTCGTCGAGCTGGGCAAGGTGTCGCCGGTGGTGGCCGACCTGCGCCCCAGCGGCCAATACATGATGAGCGAACTGGTCGCCATCGGCGGCATTCAACCGTTGATGAAGCGCATGCTCGCGGCTGGCATGCTGCATGGCGATGCGATGACGGTGACCGGCAAGACCCTCGCGGAAAACCTTGAAAACGTGGCGGATTATCCGGAAGGTCAGGACGTGATCCTGCCCTTCGATCGGCCGGTCAAAAAGGACTCGCACCTTGTTGTGTTGCGCGGCAACCTTTCACCGACTGGCGCGGTGGCCAAGATCACCGGTAAGGAAGGCCTGCGTTTTGAAGGCACGGCACGGGTCTATCACGGTGAAGAAGGCGCCTTGGCCGGCATTCTCAACGGCGAAGTGAAAGCGGGTGACGTGATCGTGATCCGTTACGAAGGCCCCAAGGGCGGCCCGGGCATGCGCGAAATGCTTTCGCCGACGTCGGCGGTCATGGGCAAAGGCTTGGGCAAGGACGTTGCGCTGATCACCGATGGCCGTTTTTCCGGTGGTTCCCACGGTTTCGTGGTGGGGCACATCACGCCGGAAGCCTTTGATGGCGGGCCGATTGCGTTGATCGAAGATGGAGACAAAATCACTATCGATGCGCAAAGCAGACAGATCACGGTCGATGTTTCCGATGCGGAACTGGCCGATCGCAAGACCCGCTGGGTGCGGCCGGAATCGAAGTACAAACGCGGGGTGCTGGCGAAGTATGCGAAGACGGTGTCCAGCGCTTCAGAAGGGGCGGTGACGGATAAGTACCTGTAGGAGCCGGCTTGCTGGCGAAAGTATCAACGCGGTTTGACGGGATACCGCGTTGTCAGCATCGCCAGCAAGCCGGCTCCTGCAGGGTCGGGTTTCATGTCTCAGAGACGAAACCTGTCGACCGACTGGGACAGCTTGCCCGCCAGGGTGGACAGCTCGTCCGTGGTCGAAGCCGTCTGGCCAATGACCTTGCTGTTCCCTTCGGACATGCCCGCTATCATCTCCACCTGATGCGCGATTTCATTGCTGGCCAGGCTCTGCTCGCCGATCGTGCGGGAGATGTCGTTCACCAGTTGCGTGGTGTTCAGCGTGGCCTCGAGGATTTCGCGGATGGCGCGTTCGACGTCGGCGGTCACGGCCATGCCTTTGTCGACCTGGGCCACACCCGCCTCCATGCTGGTGACCGCCTCGCGGGTGCTTTGCTGGATGCGCGCGACCATGGTGGCGATTTCCTGGGTGGAGGCGCTGGTGCGCCCCGCCAGGCTACGGACTTCGTCGGCCACCACGGCAAAGCCGCGGCCCTGCTCCCCGGCACGCGCGGCCTCGATGGCGGCGTTCAGCGCCAGCAGGTTGGTTTGATCGGCGATGCCCTTGATCACCTGAATGATGCTGAAAATGCCCTCGGATTCCTTGTCCAGCGTGCGGATGACCTGGGCCGACTGCTGCGCCGAACGCGCAATCCCGTCCATGTCGTTGACCACCTGATGGATCACCCGACCGCCATCCTTGGCCAGTGCCTCGGCCTGGTTGGCCATGTTCAGCGCGCGCTCGGCGTGGCGGGTAATGTCCTCGATGCTCGCGGTCATTTCACTCGCAGCGGCGGCCATGGTGCTGGCGGCGGCGCTTTGCTGCTGGCTGCTGTCGGCGACTTCATGGCAGCCATTGCTCAACTGTGCGCTCATGCCACTGACACCATGGGCGTTGCTGCGCACCACTTCGATCATGCCGCGCAAATCGCGCTGCATGGTCGCCAGGCTGCGGATCAGCGCGCTGGCTTCGTCCTTGCGGGTGGGCTCGGCAATCGTTTCGCTCAAGTTGCCGTGGGCGATGCTCTCGGCGATACGGCTCGCAGTCTGCAACGGCCCCATGATGCTCAGAATCACCCAGCGTCCCTGGGCGAGCAGCAGAAACAGGCTGGCGGCAAGCACGATGCCCAGCGTGAGATTGGCGTTACCGATGACCTGCTGAGTGCCTGCGCTGGTCTGCTGGGTATTGGTCTCGATCAGCTCACTGAGGGCAGCCATCTGGTCTTCCAGCTGGCTGAACGCGGTGTTGAAGTTACCCAGCTCTTTTTGTGCCGCATCCGGATTTCCCAGAGCCAGCCCGACAATGCGCTCGGCGGCGTTGATGTAGGTATCGAGGCTGGGTTTGATCGTGTTCAAGCCGGCCTTGATGGTGTCGTTGACCGGCAGCTTGAGGTTTTCACCCAGCACTTCACGAAAGTGCGACGCGTGTTCCTCGATGGAACTGCGCACTTCGGCATTCGTACTGGTGCTTTTGCCGAGCCCGACCAACATCGCCGACAGCACATCGGCGCGTAATGCGTCGTGCATCATGTCGGCTTCGAGGTGATTGCGCAGCGCGGTCATGCTGACCTCGTTGTCGTTCACCGCGGTCGCCATTTGCGAATTTCCCAGGTAACTCACCAGGCTCATGATCAAGGCCGTGAGCAGACCGGTGCCAATCAGCAGGATCAAGCGTAATTTTATCGACACTCTGTGGGTCCCCTGGTCAGTTGGCTACAGCCATTCGTGGATGGCGTCTGAACAGGTTATCGACCGCGACGCAGGGGAATTGAAGGTTATGTCGATGTGTTCGTGCTTTTGCGACATGCGGTCGTCATCGGCGCTTTTTGCGTTTTGCCGCGAAGGGGAACCAGCAGCGTGAGCTCGTACCGGGGATGTGATTTGAGCGCCTCACAGGTTGGATACAGCGCGGGCCTTGGGGCCCGGAAGCGCCTGCAGGGTCTGAGCTTTTTGCCCAGGCTCAACAAGCGTGCAGCGGTGGTCTCGTCGTAACGCACGTAATGGGCTTCACCCAACATCAGGACCCATTCGCGATGGCTGCAGCTTCCAAGCTTTCGCGGGGTGGCGCGGCCGTGTTTTTCAACGATGACGCGATAAGCCTGCGCGGTTCCTGACTTCGAGAAAAGCCCGGCCTGCAAGTTCGTTTTTCCCACAGTACATGCTAGGTTGTACGACGACTGACGAATACCCCCTTTTATTCCTCACTCGATCACCCACAACAACAAGGAAACACCCATGAAAAAAATGAAAGTGCTGATTGGTTTTCTGTGCCTGTTCAGTGGCTACGTCGCGGCCACACCATCCTCCGCTGAGAAAGATGTGGCGCAGGCCGTCGACCACCTGACCCAAGCCATGCTGAAAAAGAACATTCCCGAACTGAACGCGCTGACTGCCGAGAACCTGACCTACGGGCATTCCAGCGGGAAGATCCAGAACAAACAGGAATACATTGCCGACATCGAAACCGGCCGAAGCGCGTTCAAAACCCTGGAGATGCAAAACCAGACCATCACCCTCTCCGGTGACGTCGCCCTGGTTCGCAACCATTTCTCGGCACAGGCGCTGAAAGGCACCGAAGTGATTCCGACCGAAATCGAGAATTTCCAGATCTGGCAGAAGCAGAAAGGCAAATGGCTGCTGGTTGGGCGCCAGGCGTTCAAGTTCTGATTGTGACGTGATGAAGGGGATGGGGTATTCGAGCCCTGTCCCCTTTTATCTCAACCAGGAACAGCGTCAGCGTTCAGACCGAACACGCGTGTTTCACTCCACTGGCGAGAACGCTAGAGTGTCGCAACGCTCCTGGACAACGTGGACGCCAATGGATAACCAAACGCCTGAACCTCAAGCCGTCTGTAACCCCATAACCAGCAGCGCGATTTTTATCGTGGCAACGCTGGCGCCTGGCAGTGACGCTGCCGGTAAAGTCCGGGCCTGGTGCGCCGATGTCGCGGCCCTGACACGATCGGTTGGCAAACGCGTTCCCTCCGGTAACCTGTCGTGTGTCTGCGGTTTTGGGTCTACGGCGTGGGACGCGCTGTTCGGCAATCCGCGCCCTGCCTCACTGCATGCCTTTCGCGAATTTGGTGTAGAGGGACGCCGAGCCATTGCGACGCCCGGCGACCTTTTGCTGCACATCCGTGCAGACCAGATGGACCTCTGCTTCGAACTGGCAACGCAGTTACTGTCATCACTTGGAGAGGCGGTTTCGGTCGTCGATGAAATCCAGGGTTTTCGCTATTTCGATATGCGCAGCATCATCGGTTTCGTGGATGGCACCGAAAACCCGGTCGGTCGCAAGGCTGTCGACTTCACGCTCGTGGGCAACGAAGATCCGTCGTTCACCGCAGGCAGCTATGTGCTGGTGCAAAAGTACCTGCACAACATGACTGCCTGGAACGCGTTGTCCGTCGAGGCTCAGGAACGGGTTATCGGGCGAACCAAACTGTCCGACATCGAACTCGATGATTCGGTCAAACCGACCTCCTCGCACAGCGCCTTGACGACGATTACCCAAGACGGTCAGGAAGTAAAAATCCTGCGCGACAACATGCCCTTTGATCGCCCGGGCGCCGGTGAGTTCGGCACGTATTTCATCGGCTATGCGCGCTCGCCTGCCCCGCTTGAGCTGATGCTCGAGAACATGTTTGTCGGCAGACCCGCGGGCAATTACGACCGTTTGCTCGATTTCAGCACGGCGGTCACCGGAGGCCTGTTCTTCGTTCCTTCAGCAGACCTGCTGGAAGAACTGGCGGATCGTTGAACCAAAGAAGTGCCCGTTCCCTTGGCGAAGTCAGAGATTGCAGTGGTCATCCTCTCAAAGGTAGTATTGAGAACGATTCACACTAACATCTGGAAAGCCAACCGGTGCAATCTCCTCCAACCAGCAAGCTGGGCTTCTTTTTCAGCGACCATCATCGCTGGCTGCTGCAGCATATCCAGCGGCGCCTGCGCAATCACGCGGACGCTGAGGACACCGTCGCCGATACGTTTTGCCAGATGCTGGTGGCCCGGGTGGACCCGGACAGCATCGAACAACCCCGCGCCTACCTCTCGACCATTGCCCGACGGCTGATCTTTGACCGCCATCGCCGGCGCAAACTGGAACTGGCCTACCTCGAACGCCTGTCCACGCTGCCCGAAGCGTTCGCGCCCTCCCCGGAAGAACAACTACAGCTGATCGAAGCCCTGGTCGCCATCGACCGAGCGCTCGACGGCTTGCCAATGGTCGTCAAAACCACGTTCCTCTACAGCCAGCTGGACGGTCTGAGCTACGTGGCGATTGCTCAAAAACTGGGGCTGTCGGAGCGTACGGTCAGCCGCTACATGAAACAGGCATTGTGTCAGTGCTATCTGAGCGAGTTCGCGCCATGAGCAAAGCGCGCCTTGACCCGGTCAGCGAGCAGGCCATTGACTGGATGGTGAGCCTGCGTGCCGGCAAGCCCGATGCCGCACTGCAAGAACGGTTCAACGCATGGTTGATGATGGATCCCGCACACGCCCGCGCCTGGGCAACATTGCAGGAGCGCCTCGGGGGTTCCTTCAACACGATTCGTACGCTGGATCGACGCCTGCCCGGCCAGGCCGACGAAGCACGGCAACTGCTGCTGCAACCCCGCAGTTCACGCCGCGATGCGCTGCGCGTGATCGCGGGCCTGGGCCTGCTGGGCGGCGGCGCATGGCTGGGTGTTCGCAGCCCGCTGGGTGACTCGCTGCTGGCGGATCTGCACACCGTTAGCGGCCAGCGCCAAAACTTCACGCTGGCCGACGGTAGTCGCCTGAGTCTCAACGCCAACAGCGCGGTGGATCTGCGCTTCGATGACAAGCAACGACTGGTGATTCTGCGCCATGGCGAACTGGTGATTCAGGTGGCGGCTGACCCCAAGCGTCCACTGCGCGTGCGGACCGCTCAAGGGGAAACACGTGCGCTGGGCACCCGATTCCTGGTGGCTCAGGAACAAGACGTCACTCGCGTCGTGGTGCTGCAGCACTCGGTCGAAGCCCGCCTGTTCGATGGCACGACGCTCGACCTGCAGGAAGGTCAATCGGCCATGCTGTATGCGGGAAAAATTGCACCGGTCGCCGGCGATCAGCGTCATCGCGCCGACTGGCTGAGCGGTCGATTGAATGTACTGGACGATCCACTGGAGCAAGTCGTCGACGCGCTACGCCCTTACAGCCGGGGTTTTGTCCGCGTGGCGCCCGACGTTCGAGGCTTGCGCGTCCAGGGCGTATTTCCGTTGAACGATCCCGATCGGGTGTTCATGGCGTTGGCGGAAACCTTGCCGATTCGCGTGGATCGCTACAGCCCATGGTTGACGCTGATTCGTGCGAAATAACCCCGCGGGAAGATTTTTTTTTGCAAATCGCTCTCATTCGTGTCCGGTTTTCATTTCTCGTCCCACCTATCTCCTGACACTTCCACATTTTCAGGAGAACGCTGTGTTCAACCCGTGGCCCCACGCCCTTTCCGCCGCCGTCGCCCTGGCAACCCTCGCGAGCTCTGCCCTGTCGCAGGCGCAAGACCTGACGTTCAATTTGCCGGCCGGCCCACTCGCCAGCACGCTGAATGCCATCGCCAGCCAGAGCGGGCATATCGTTTCATTGGAGCCGTCGCTGGTGCGGGGCAAACAGGCGCCGGCAGTGGTCGGCCAGATGCCCGCGGAACAGGCAATGCAGATGGCCTTGGCAGGCAGCGGCCTGCAATTGCGAGTGACCGGACAAGGTAACTTCAGCGTCGAGCCAGCCGCGGACAACAGCGCAGCGTTGCAACTGGGCGTCACCACCATTGTCGAGCGCAGCACCGACGCCACCACCGAAGGTTCGGGCTCCTACGCCGCGCGGGCGGTGACCATCGGCAAGGGCAGCCACACCCTCAAGGAAATTCCGCAGTCGGTCACGGTGATGACCCGCAAGCAAATGGACGATCAGGATATCGTCGATCTCAAAGACGCGGCCAACAAGACCACCGGCCTGGTCGGGGCTCAAGGCGTCGGCAGAGGCTTGGTCCTCAGTTCGCGCGGTTTCCAGATCGATGACTGGCAGTACGACGGCGTGCCGATCCCGCGCAACACTTACGCGCTGGGCAACTGGGCCACGCAGGACCTGATTTTCTTCGATCGCATGGAAGTGCTGCGTGGCGCGTCCGGTTTGCTGCAAGGCACCGGCAGCCCCGGCGGCGCGGTCAACCTGGTGCGCAAACGCGGCCAGAACGCACCGACCGTAACCCTCACCGGCAAGGCCGGCTCGTGGGATCACTACGGTCTGCAGCTGGATGCCGGCGGGCCGCTGAACCAGGCCGGCACTGTGCGCGGACGCCTGGTTGCCGACCAGGATGACACCCACTCGTTCGTCGATTCCGAGTGGTACAAGACCACCTCGCTGTACGGCGCGCTGGACTTCGATCTGAGCGAGGCCACTACCCTGGGCCTGGCAGTCAGCCAGTCCGACGGCGAATCGCGCTCGAATGTCCGCGGCTTCCCGCGTTACGCCGACGGCAAACCCATCGACCTGCCGCGCAAGACGTACACCGGGGCAAAGTGGAACCATTCGGATATCGATGTCACCACGCTCTACACCGACCTGGAACACCGATTCAACGACGATTGGGCCTTCAAGATCGGCGCTGTGCGCATGACTGAAACCAACAAGGCAAAGAACACAAGGGTGCAATCCAGTGGCACCGGCATCAATGCCGATGGCAGCGGCGTGCAATACGCTGACTTCGTGACGGATATGGATTCCACCAAAGTCGCTCTGGACATGAACCTCACCGGCAAGTTCGAAGCCTTGTCCATGCAGCAGGAAATCATGGTGGGCGGCAACTATTCCAAGTACACGTCGGACGACAAATTCGCCCGGACCTTCAATAACAGCACCGACAATATCTTCAACATTGATCACGATCGTCCGGAAATCAGTTACGACGGTTTGCTCGATAGCCCCGGAGGTCGTGGGACGCCGAGCAAATATGACATCCGCCAAAAAGGCCTGTATGGCAGCTGGCGGGTCAAGCCGATCGATCCCCTGACCCTGGTGCTCGGCTCACGGGTCAGCTGGTACGACTACAGCTATAAATCGTGGCGCCAGGACGCAACCAGCATCACCGCCGATCCTGAAAGCACCAGCAACGAAAACGGCGAAGTGACGCCCTACGCCGGTATCGTCTATGACCTGAGCCGCGAATGGGCGGTCTATGCCAGCTACACCGACGTGTTCACACCGCAAACCGAACGCGATACAGGCGGCTCGGTCGTTAAACCGATTATCGGTACGAACTACGAAGTGGGTCTCAAGGGTGAGTTGATGGAGGGTCGGGTCAATACGTCCCTGGCCCTGTTCCGTTACGACCAGGAAAACCGTGCCACTCTCGACACGGACGGTGGGCAAATCTGCGACGGTTGGTACTGCTCGAAGGCATCCGGCAAAGTGCGCAGCCAGGGTCTCGACGCTGAAATCAGCGGCGAAGTGATCGACAATCTGCAACTGTTTGCCGGCTACACCTACAACACCACCAAGTACCTCAAAGACCCGGAGAACGAAGGCAAGGTCTTCAGCTGGTGGACGCCGAAACACATGCTGCGCGTGTGGGGCAACTACCAGTTCAGCGGCGACTGGAACCGTGTCAGCACGGGCCTGGGCTTCGTTGCTCAAACCCACACGATCGGTTACGACCACACCGTCAACGTACCGGGTTACACCGTGTGGAATGCCCGTGTCGGTTACCAGCTCACGTCGGAAATCGAGCTGGCGATGAACGCCAACAACCTGTTTGACAAGACCTACTTCACGGCGGCCTACAACCAGATCAATGGCAACAACAACTACGGCGATCCGCGCAACGTGATGTTCAGTGTGAAATACACGCCGCAGTTCTAGCATCGTCGATCGTTTCATCCACGCCCTCCCCGTTCGCAAGCTCGGGGTGGGCGGCTACAGCATCCTTACGCCTGGCTCCGACTCCCTTTGAAAGCCTCACGCCGCGCTTGTCGTTCTGCGGCGTAGGCTTCGCTCTGCTCACTGATCAGTTCATCCCGACGCAACAACTCACCGCAATGTTCGCAAAGCGGTCCTAATCCTGCGGGCTCGCCACAGGTTTTGTGGGTGTACACCACCGCCAGGCCTTCATCCGGCGACTTGCACCAGGTTTCTCCCCAGGCGCGCAGCGCCAGCACCACCGAGTAAAAGGCCTGCCCTTTTTCGGTCAGGTGGTATTCGTAGCGTGGCGGGCGTTCGTTGTAGAGACGGCGTTCGACCAGGCCGTCAGCCTCCAGACTCTTCAAGCGTGCAGCGACCATTTGCGGGGTGCCGCCGGTTTGCGCCTGAATCTCGTCGTACCGATGACTCCCCATAAGCAGCTCACGCAGGACCAGCACGGTCCAGCGGTCGCCCACGATCGCCTCAGCCCGGGAAATCGGGCACAGGGTGTCGGGAACAGTGGTACTTATCGACATACGGACTTGCCTCTTTCACAGTTACTATGATTATCATATCAACAAGATGCCCAGGCAAGTCCCCGGCACCGGTCACTCAACTTTTCGTGGAGAACATCGCCATGTCGAACGCCCCTTATCCGCTCAACAGGACCGCCTACCTGCTGGTCGATCCGTACAACGATTTCCTGTCGGAAAACGGCAAGGTCTTCCCCTTGATCAAGCCGATCGCCGAGCAAGTCGGCCTGCTGGACAACCTGCGCACCCTCGACCGCGCGGTGCGTGCCCGCGACATTCCGGTGGTCATCGTACCGCACCATCGCTGGGAACACGGCGACTACGAAGGCTGGGATCATCCGACACCGACCCAGTGCAAGATCATGCACATGCATCACTTCGCTCGCGGGGAATGGGGCGGCGAATGGCATCCGGATTTCGCGCCAAAGGACGGTGACATCGTCGTTCAGGAGCATTGGGGGTCCAGCGGTTTCGCCAATACCGACCTCGATTTTCGCCTCAAGCAGAAAGGCATCACCCACGTGATCATCGTCGGCCTGCTGGCCAACACCTGCATCGAAGCGACTGCCCGCTACGCGTCGGAACTGGGTTACCACGTCACTCTGGTGCGTGATGCGACGGCCGCCTTCCGCCCGGAGATGATGCACGCCGCCCACGAACTGAACGGCCCCACCTTCGCCCACGCCATTGTGACGACGAACGAACTCGTTGCCACCCTGGCACAGCAGGAGTAACCGCCGATGAAATTGACAGGAAACCTGATCATCGGCGCCCACGACGTCCCGGCCACAGAAGGGACAATGAAAGCGCTCAACCCCGCCATCAACAGGTTGATCGAACCGGATTTTGCGCTGGGTGGGGTGGCACAAGTCCACCAGGCGGCAACGCTCGCCGACGATGCATTCGACAGTTACAGCCATACCTCGCTCGCGGCGCGCGCGGCGTTTCTCGACAGCATTGCCGACAATCTCGAAGCGGTCCGCGAAGCGTTAGCGGCACGCGCCGCGCTTGAAACGGGCTTGCCGCAAGCGCAACTGGAAGGCGAGGCAACAAGGGCCGCCACCCAGTTTCGTCAATTCGCGGAAGTCGTGCGCAAAGGCCGCTTCCTGCAACTGGCCATCGATCCGGCTCAGCCTGATCGTCAGCCTCGCCCGCGCATGGACCATCGGCTGCAAAAAATGGCCATCGGCCCGGTGGCCATTTTCGGGGCGAGCAACTTCCCGATCGCCTATTCGGTGGCGGGCGGCGATACCGCATCGGCACTGGCCGCTGGCGCGACCGTCATTCTGAAGGCGCACAACGCCCATCCGGGTGCTTCGGAAATCCAGGCGCGCGCCATCCAAAAAGCGGTGCATGACCACGGCTTGCACGAGGGTGTTTTCTCGATGGTGCGCGGCACCGGCAACACGATCGGTGAAGCCCTGGTCGATCATCCGCTGATCAAGGCGGTGACGTTTACCGGTTCGGAACAGGGCGGAATGGCGCTGTATCGCCGAGCACAGCTACGGCCCGATCCCATTCCGGTGTTCACCGAGATGACCAGCATCAACCCTACGTTCATCCTGCCCACCGCACTCGCCGAACGTGGCACGCAGATCGGTGACGGTTTTATCGAGCGCATGCTGGTCAATGTCGGGCAAGCCTGCCTCAGGCCCGCCCTGCTGATCGCGATCAAGGGCGCTGGTCTTGAAGCACTGCGCGACGCCATGGTGAAACGCGTAGCCGAGGCCTCGGCACGCACGATGCTGACCCCGGGGATTCATGCGTCCTACCTGAACGGTCTGGCCGCGATGGAAAATGCCGGTGCGCGCCGCGTCGCCGAAGGCTCGGCCGCCAACGAGGACTTTGACGGCCAGTCCGCGTTACTGGAAGTCGACGGCCAACGCTTCCTGAACGAAGCGGTACTTTCCCAGGAAGTCTTCGGTCCATCTGCCCTGCTGGTGACTGTCGAGGATGAAGCAGAACTGCTCGCCATTGCGCGCTCGCTCAAAGGCCAGCTCAGCGCCGCCCTGCACCTTGAAGAAAGTGACTTGCCATTGGCCCGGCGCTTGCTGCCGGTGTTGGAACGCCGCACCGGGCGCATCGTCGTCAATGCGTTTGCCCATCCCCAGGAGGTGACCTACGCCACCGTTCACGGCGGCCCGTTCCCGGCCACCTCGGACAGCCGCTTCACCTCGGTAGGCATGACGTCGATCGAGCGCTTCTTGCGTCCGGTGGCTTACCAGGGTTTTCCGGATGCGCTGTTGCCTGAGGCACTGCGTGATTTCAACCCGTTGAAGCTGCCTCGCCTCGTGGACGGGCAATAGGCACCTGCTGCTGCCAAAACCAAGCGGGTCATTTGCCACTGCTCAGTGGCAAATGACCCGGATTGCGCAGATGGAATGCAGGTAGGCGCTGTTTCAACACCCGGCTAGACCGGTTTGCCCAGTGCGCTGTCGATCATGTGACGCACGCCCCGCAACACCTGGGCCGACACCTCTGGCCTGGCCTTCGCCGTGGCCCGCGCAACCGAGAGCGCGCCAACCATTGCCGCTACGATGGCCATGGCGGTGTCAAGCGCGTCGACGTCGGGATTGTTGGCGGCAACCCTGCGCTCAAACGCCCGCACCAGCACCATATAACCTTCGGTAAACGTTGCGCTGGTCGCAACATCCTGGCGGCCGATTTCGCTGGCGGACGCGGCCATTGCGCAGTGGTCGGCGTAATCGTCGCGCCTGTCGACGGATAGATAGTCGGACAGGAAACGATCCAGGTCCGGCTCGCCATCAACCGTGCCGGTATAGAGCTTGGCATTCCCCTGCTCCAGGCTCCATGCCAGCGCCTCGGCGGCCAACGCTTCCTTGGATGGGAAATGCGCGTACAGCGCGCCGTGGGTCAAACCAGCCGACTTGCTGATCTCGGCAACGCCCACCCCGTCGATCCCTTTCTGTTGAAACAGGCGGCTTGCCGTCTCCACCAGTGCGGCGCGATTGGCTTGTGCTTTTTCTTTCGAGATTTTCATGATGAGTCTCCTTCGCGCGCACTCTGGCACATTATCGTTGCAACCGCAATTATCGACAATTCCCTGTTTAATTAGGCATTAAAATTGTTTTGTTTTTTAGCTTGACTTTAATAATTGCGACCACCACTATAAAAACATTGATTGCAACCGCAATTTTAATGAGCGTAAGTCGCTCCCCTGCCAGAGCACACCACCATGAACATCAAAAACTCCGTAGCATTTGTTACCGGCGCCAACCGTGGTCTTGGCCTTGCCTTCGCAAAAGAACTCGTGGCACGCGGCGCCAGCAAGGTCTACGCAGGGGTGCGCAATCCTGAGGGTGTCGACATTCCGGGCGTCATCGCCATTCGCCTCGACGTCAGCGACCCGGCATCGGTCGCCGCGGCCGTTGCCCAGGCTGGCGACGTGACGCTGCTGGTCAACAACGCCGGTATCGCCCGCGTGCTGCCTTCCATGCTTGATCCTGGCCTGGTGGAAGCCGCCCGCGAAATCTTCGAAACCAATTACTACGGCGTCATGCACGTCAGCCTCGCTTTCGCACCTGTACTCAAGGCCAACGGCGGTGGGGCAATCGTCAACGTACTGTCGGATGCGACCTGGATTGCCGCGCCTTTCCTGTCCGCCTATGCGGCATCGAAAGCAGCGGCGTGGAGCTTCACCAATTCGCTGCGAATCGAACTCCATGGTCAAGGCACAAGCGTGCAAGGGCTGCATGTTGGCTTCATCGACACTGACCTGACGCATGGTTTCGACGTACCGAAAGTCCAGCCATCCGACGTCGTGACCCAATCGCTGGACGGTGTGGAAGCAGGCCTGCAGGAAGTGCTCGCAGACAAAGGCACACGCGCCATCAAGGCCAGCCTGTCTACCGAGCAAGCGGCTTACCTGAACCCAGAAACCGTTGCGTAAGGAGCACACCGTGAAACTCTTCCAGCGGCTGGCCCTCGGGGCTGCATTCTTTACCATCGCGGTCGCCGGCGCCCTTGCGGCGCCGGCTGCCACGCACAACAACGCACCCAATCAATTCGTCGAAGCTGACGGCGTGCGTTATGCCTATCGCCACTTCGGGGCGCAGACCGGCGTTCCCGTGATCTTGCTCCAGCACTTTCGCGGCAATATGGATTACTGGGACCCGGCAGTGACCGATGGCCTGGCAAAGCAGCGCCCGGTCTACCTGTTCGACAATGCAGGCGTCGGCCTCAGTAGCGGCGAAACACCTGATTCGTTCGAGGGCATGGCCGACCACGTCGCCGCGTTTGCCCGCGCCCGTGGGTTGAAGCAGGTAGACGTGCTTGGCTTTTCAATCGGCGGCATGGTGGCGCAGGAAGTTGCGTTGCGCCATCCGCATCTGGTGCGCCGGCTGATCCTGGCGGGAACGTCGCCGCGCGGCGGGGTCGCGGGAAATGATCCACGGGTTCCCGAAATCGCGCTGCGCGAATCCATCGCCACGCTGGAAGAAACCGCGTATCTGTTCTTCGATCCGGCGCCATCAAGCCAACTGGCAGCCCGGGAATTCTGGGAACGGCGCCATCAGCGCCAAGAGGGTCTCGACAAGCTCAATTCGATGAAAGTCATCGCGGCCCAAGGGGCGGCGCTGGGCAAGTGGAACACTCCCGGTGACGGCACTTTTTCGCAACTGAGCAAGATTGGCCAGCCCACGCTGGTGGTCAACGGCAGCAAGGACATCATGGTGCCCACCCAGAACTCGTACACGCTGCAACAGCACATTCCGAACGCCAGGCTGCTGATCTATCCGAACTCGGGGCACGGTGCATTATTCCAGTATGCCGACGACTTCGTGACGCAAGCCAATGCCTTTCTTGACTGATGGGCCGCCGTGGAACAGAAGCCCCGGGATATCAAGATTCCTGTAGCCGTGACGGTGTTTCAGGGTGAAATCTACCAGGCACCGAAAACCTGGACCGAGCGCGCCTATCCCAACCTGAGCTATTTCAACGAAGTGGACAATGGCGGGCATTTCGCTGCGCGCGGCCTTCCGCAGCTTGCTGCTAAAGGCCGCGTCGCATTGGCCTGTCCATTGTCCCGATGTGTAGGTCGATCCCTTGTGGGAGCGAGCCTGCTCGCGATGGAGGTTAACGATAACGCGTGCGGTCTGAATGAACGCGGTGTCTGGACGTCCATCGCTAGCAGGCTAGCTCCCACAGGGGAGTTTTGGCGGCCATGACATGGGGATTCACCGCCGATGACCTTGACGAACATCAGGTCGGCTACCAGGCCGCCTCGCTTTGTTTTTGATTTTGATCTTGATCTGCCCCGTCGGAAGGCCGAGCGCAGGTTCTGCGCAGTGAGCAACCCGGCATGGATGCCGGGTTAGCCGCCCCCGGCCATGGATGGCCGATGGCGGCGGGCTCACAGAGCAGGACCGGAGCGAGGGGATGGCGAGCCTTGGCGAGCCACCGTACGTCAGGGGCGCAGGCGCTTGGTTACTTGGCGCTCATCCAAGTAACCCGCCGTAAGGGCGGAACCATTAGCCGCCGTTACCGCAGGAATGGATATATACACCATCAAAACCTATGTCGCCTGGCGCTCAGCCATCGCTAGCAAGCCAGCTCCTACAGGGGTTCCGGGTACACGCGCGAGAACAGCGTCAGGCCGCCATCGCGAGCAAATCGGATCGCCGAAGAAACATCGCTTCAGTCGAGGCCAGCGCCCTCAAGGATCAACCTGAGCCATCAGCTCGACAACGGCTTCCGGGCGATTGGCATAACGCTGCGCCAGCACCGCGCAGACCATCAGCTGAATCTGGTGAAACAGCATCAACGGCAGGATCAACACGCCAATGGTGCTGCCGGCGAACAACACCTGAGCCATCGGCACGCCGGTGGCCAGGCTCTTTTTCGAACCACAGAACAGGATGGTGATGCGGTCTTCCTGACTGAAGCCAAAGGCCTTGCCCAGCACGGTGGACGCCAGCAATACCAGGCCCAGCACGATGCAGCAGACCACCACCAATCCGGCCAGCTCCCAGAGCGGAATCTGGTGCCAGATGCCTTCGATCACCGCCTCACTGAACGCGCCGTACACCACCAACAAAATAGAGCCCTGGTCGACGAACTTCAGCCAACTCTTGTTGCGCCCCACCCAGGCGCCGATCCAGCGCCGAGCGATCTGCCCGGCAATGAACGGCAGCAACAGTTGCACGCTGATCTTCAGAATCGCATCAAGCGTCGATCCGCCCTCGCCGTGCACATTCAGCAGCAACGTCACCAACAACGGTGTGAGGAAGATCCCGAACAGGCTCGAGGCCGCCGCGCTGCAAATCGCTGCCGGAATATTCCCCCGAGCCAGGGACGTGAAAGCAATCGCCGACTGCACCGTGGCAGGCAACGCGCAGAGGTAGAGCATGCCCATGTACAGATCGTCGCCGATCAGCGGCGAGAGCAAGGGTTTGAGCGCCAGGCCAATCAGTGGGAACAGGATGAACGTCAGGCTGAACACCAGCAGATGCAGGCGCCAGTGGCCGGCACCGGCAATGATCGATTCACGCGACAGTTTCGCGCCATGGAGGAAAAACAGCAGGGCAATGGCGAGGTTGGTCAGCCAGCCAAAACCGACCGCGACCTGGCCACTGGCGGGCAGCAGACTGGCGAGAACGACCACGCCGATCAGGGTCAGGGTGAAGTTGTCGGGCAAGAAACGGGGGCGGGTCATCGGTGTCATCCGGCGGTGGCGAGGAACAGTGCCTCGACTCTAACGCGCCTGCCGATTGCCGACTAACGCTAATAAGCCAGTAGATACCGCCAAAAGGACATAACGCTGACGTCAATGCATTCGGTAATAAAAACAACGGCAACTTCATGCGAACGCGGTACTCGCCATGACACCAATCAATTGTAGGAGCCGGCTTGCTGGCGATAGCGGCCGAAAGGGCATTGCAAGGCTTAAGGACCAATCGCCAGCAAGCCGGCTCCTACAGGGGGAACGAAACATTTGAATAATCGCCCCGCACCCGCTCAATCATCCTCATGCAACTTGATGCCCCTGGCGTGCAGCAGATGCGGCACCAACAGCACCAGCAGGGTCAATGCGAGAAACGCAGCGGAAATCGGTTGCGTCAGAAACACCGTCCAGTCGCCCTCGCTGATCGACAACGCGTTGCGCAGTTGTTTTTCCGCCATCGGCCCCAGCAGCATGCCCACGATCACCGGCGCGACGGGGAAGTCGAATCGCCGCATCAACACCCCGCCCCAGCCGATCGCCAGCATCAGCAACAGGTCGAAGGAAGAGTGGCGCATGCCGTACACGCCGATGGTGGCGAACACCAGAATCCCGGCGTTCAGGTACGGTCGCGGGATTTGCAACAGTTTCACCCAGAGCCCCACCAACGGCAGGTTCAACACCAGCAATATGACGTTGCCGATGTAGAGCGACGCCACCAGGGTCCAGACCAGCTCCCCCGAGGTTTCAAACAGCAGCGGTCCCGGTTGCAGGTTGTAGTTCTGGAAGGCGGCCAACAGGATGGCGGCCGTGGCCGACGTCGGGATACCCAGGGTCAGCAACGGCACCAGAGAACCGGTCGCACTCGCGTTATTCGCAGCTTCAGGGCCGGCGACGCCCTCGATGGCGCCCTCGCCTTTGCTGGCGGCAAATTCTTTCGGGTATTTGCTGAGCTTGCGCTCGGTGGAATAGGACAGGAACGTCGGGATCTCCGCGCCACCGGCCGGAATCGACCCGAAGGGAAACCCGATCAGCGTTCCCCTCAGCCATGCCGGAACCGAGCGTTTCCAGTCGGCGCGCGTCATCCACAAAGAGGTCAGGCGATGCCGGCCCGTCGCTTCTTCTTTCTGATACAGCAGGCTGTACAACGCCTCGCCCACCGCAAATAACCCGACTGCGACGAGCACGACTTCGATGCCATCGACCAGCTCCGGAACGCCCAAGGTGTAGCGGGCAATGCCCGAGGTCGAGTCCAGGCCGATCAAACCCACGGTCAGGCCAACACCCAGCGAGGCAAAGCCGCGCAACATCGACGCGCCGAGCACGGCAGACACCGTCGTGAATGACAGCACGAGGATTGCGAAATACTCCGCAGGTCCGAATTTGAGCGCCAGTTTGGCCACGATCGGCGCAAACAGGGTCAGCAGAATGGTCGCAATGGTTCCCGCCACGAAGGAACCAATGGCCGCCGTGGCCAAGGCCGGTCCTGCCCGGCCATTGCGGGCCATGAGGTTGCCTTCCAGGGCGGTCACCATGGAAGACGATTCCCCGGGCGTATTAAGCAAAATGGACGTCGTAGAGCCGCCAAACTGAGCGCCGTAATAGATGCCGGCAAACATGATCAGCGCGCCGGTGGGATCGACCTTCGCAGTGATCGGCAACAGCAACGCCACCGTCAGCGCCGGCCCGATGCCCGGCAAGACACCGATGGCGGTGCCAAGCAGGCAGCCAATGAACCCCCACATCAGATTGATCGGCGTCAGGGCCGAGGAAAAACCCATTGCCAGGCTTGCAAGAATGTCCACCCTGTTGATCTCCTTCGGCCCGAATCAGATCCAGGCGTTGACAAGCGGCGGAAGGGAAACCCCCAGCCCGGCATTGAACAACCAGTAAATCGGCAGCGTCAGGGCAATGCCGATGGCGAGATCGCGCAGGGGATGGCGGCTGCCAAAACCTCGCGCCGAACAGGCGAACAACAGCGCGGCCGACAGGACGAATCCGATCAGATTGATCAGCACGGCCACCCCCAACAGCCCGCCCGTCACCCACGCCACCCCTGCCTTGCCGCCGGGCAACGCCTTGGCGGACTCGTCTTCGTGGTCAGCCAGTTCGCGAAAACCGCCGGTGAGGGCTTGATAGATCAGGAACACACCCACGCCCCCCAGGAACACCGCTACAGCATAGGGATAGACATACGCGGCGAGGATGACGAACCCCATCTCGGGGGGAAACAGGAAAGCGCCGTACGCCAGCACGGCGCTGATGGCCAGCACTCCGGCGCCAATCGCCAGTTGCACCGGTACGACTTTGCGCGACGGAGTCATTTCGCAACCAGCCCGACCTCGACCAGCATCGCATGCAGCCTCACGTGCTCCTCGTCGACGAATTTGCCGAACTCGTCACCGGTCAGAATGTTGGCAGACCATTTGTTGGTTTCAATATTGTCTTTCCAGACTTTGCTGTTGGCGGCGGCGACCACGGCGTCGGTTACTTCCTTGCGCTGCTCGGGTGTGAGATTCGCGGCACCGTAAACACCACGCCAATTGCCGATGATCACGTCATACCCGCTTTCCTTGAGCGTCGGGGCATCGATGCCGGCAACGCGCTCCGGTGCACCAATGGCGAGCACACGGAACTGATCGCTCCTGATGTACTGGCCAAGCTCGGCGTAACCGCCGGTGATCACTTTGATCTGCCCTCCCAATGCCTGGGCAACCACTTCCCCCCCGCCCGCGAAGGCAACGTAATTGACCTTGTTGACCGGAATGCCCATTTTTGCGGCCAGTTCGGCAATACCGATGTGATCGATCGATCCCTTGGAGCCACCGCCCCAGGAAATACTCGTCGGTTTGTCCTTGAAGGCTTTCAGCAGGTCCTCCAGGGTTTTGAACTCGGACTCCTTGCGCACCGCAATCACGTTGTACTCGGTAAAGAGCCGCGCAATCGGCGTCACATCCTTCAAGGTAATCTGCGGTTTGTTCTGCTCGATGCCCGCGACCATGATCGCGCCAACCACAAGCAACGCATCCGGATCGCCCTTGGTGCTGTTGGCAAACTGCGCCAGCCCCAGCGTGCCCCCTGCTCCTCCCTTGTTTTCGAAGGTGGCGGATTTGGCGACCTTGGCTTCAATCAAGGCTTTGCCCAGGACACGGGCGGTCTGGTCATAACCGCCGCCGACCGAACCGGGGGCCATGAATTTGACGGTATCCAGCGCAAAGGCAGGCGTTGTGAGCACAGCGGTCGTGACGACAACCGCGAGGCAACGGGTGGATCGACGTAACAATGCAAACATGCGTTTTCTCCCGAGACTTTTGTTTTTATGGGTCGCCGGTTGAACGTCGATCAGGGCGAATACCCCGATCAATGAACATCCATCTCGGGATAAGCGTAGGCCATGGTTAGAATGGCGGCATACAACAGTGAATCACTTCATTTCAGGAAGACGCGTACATGGACGAACCCCGTGCCGATAGCCGCAGCAGCCCATGGTCGGTGTTTATCATTTTCCTGCGCCTCGGGCTGACCTCTTTTGGCGGCCCCATCGCTCACCTGGGCTACTTCCGTGACGAGTTCGTCACACGACGGCGCTGGCTGACGGAGCGCAGTTATGCGGATCTGGTGGCGCTGTGCCAATTCCTGCCCGGACCGGCCAGCAGCCAGGTCGGCATTGCGGTGGGCATGTCCCGGGCGGGATACCGTGGGGCGCTCGCCGCTTGGGCCGGCTTTACGCTGCCTTCGGCCGTTGCCCTGATCCTGTTTGCACTGGGGCTTTCCCGATACGGTGCACTCCTCGCGCCCGGCGCGCTGCACGGGCTCAAAGTGGTGGCCGTCGCGGTGGTTGCCCAAGCGGTATGGGGCATGGCGCGAAACCTGTGCACGGATGGGCTGCGCGTCGCCCTCATGATGATTTCAGCCTGCGTTGTCCTGCTTGAACCGTCCGCATGGGCGCAGGTCGGGGTGATTATCGCCGCCGGTGTCGCCGGCCTGCTGTTGTTCAAGCCCGCGCAGCGCAACGGGCACGATCCTCTGCCCATCCCCCTCAGCCGCCGGGCCGGGGCGATCTGGTTGTCGCTGTTTCTGGCACTGCTGATCGGCCTGCCGATTTTCAATCAACTCTATCCGAGTCAAACCCTGGCGCTGGTGGATGCCTTCTACCGGGCCGGCTCACTGGTGTTCGGTGGCGGCCACGTCGTACTGCCGCTGTTGCAAGCCGAGGTGGTGCCTTCGGGGTGGGTCAGCAATGAAGCGTTTCTCGCCGGGTATGGCGCCACGCAGGCCGTGCCGGGTCCGCTGTTCACGTTCGCGGCGTTCCTCGGCGCATCCACGAGTCTTGCGCCGTCGGGCTGGCTCGGCGGGTTGATCTGCCTGCTGGCGATCTTCGTGCCATCGTTCCTGTTGGTCCTGGGTGCCTTACCCTTTTGGGAACGGTTGCGCAGCAATCTGCACGCACAGGCGGCACTGGCCGGGGTGAATGCAGCGGTGGTCGGCCTGCTGTTGGCTGCCCTGTATCAACCGGTCTGGACGAGTGCGATTTTCACCGCACAGGACTTCGGTCTGGCGCTGGTTGCCCTTGTTGCGTTGATGTTCTGGAAGCTACCGCCGTGGCTGGTGGTGCTCGGCTGCGGGGTTGCGGGTTGGCTGTTAAGCGCCGGGTGATCCAAGACAGGTGAATAACCGTTTGATTTTCAGCCAGTTACTTTTCTGGAAACACTAATCGTCGAGTCATCGACGTAACACTGAAAACGGGCAGCTATTCTAAAAACCGACTGGACTTCGCGACTTGAGTTTGTAGATGACGTGCATCAGGAGACAGGTCATGAAAGGCATCCTCGGCGGCATTGGTTTATCACTGATACTGACGGCAACCGCAGCGTTCGCTCATCACGGCTGGAGTGAATACGACTCCGACAATCCCCTGCAATTGAACGGCACGATCGAAGAATCGGGTTACTCCCATCCTCATGGATTCGTGCGCCTCAAAACACCGGACAAGACCTGGAACGTGGTATTGGCCCCGCCCTCGCGCATGGAAAACCGTGGTCTTTCCAAGGAGATGCTAAGTGTCGGCAGCACGGCCAGTGTGGTCGGCTATCAGAATCGCAACAAACCGGATGAACTGCGCGCCGAACGCATTACGGTGGGCGGCAAAACCACAGAGTTACGCTGATGCAAACCCTCAACACCGGCGTGGAACCCGGTGCGGACAGCTGGCTGGACTGGGTGGGTGACTCGTCACTGGGCGCCGCCATGCGGGGCGACCTGTGGCTGTATCCGATGGTGGAGGTGGTTCACATCATCGGGTTCGCGGTGTTGGTCGGCTCGGTCGTGATGTTTGACCTGCGGGTGCTCGGGCTGTCGAAAAACATTGCCGTGACCGACCTCGCTCGCCACCTCCTGACCTGGTCAGTCGCTGCACTGCTATTGATCGTGCCTGCCGGACTGATGATGTTTTCAGCCCACCCACATGATTTCGCCTCCAACAGCGTTTTCATCCTCAAGCTTTGCCTGATTGCGACGGCAGGCCTCAATGCAACGCTGTTCCACGTCGGCGTCTATCGTTCAGTCAATCGATGGAACACTGCTGTCGCGGCGCCCGGCCTCGCAAAATGCCAGGCGCTGCTGTCGATCGCGTTGTGGCTCGCCGTGGTGGTGTGCGGTCGGCTGCTGGCCTACACCTGACGATCAGGTATTGGTTGACGATCAGGTATTGGTTTTCAGCTTGCTCCACAGACGCGTGCTCAACCGTCCTGCTTCACGGCCGGGATAACAAACTCGTTGAGTCTGCAACCTACAACCGCTGCACATCCCGCCTGCACGCTGATCCTGCAATGGTTCGCGCAGCAGGCTGAAAAGGAAGCCGGTGAGCGGATTGGGCCCTAAGTGCCTTTGCCCACCCCTTCTGTCGCATTGGAAAACGCCACCCCGGCCTCGCGTACCAGGGTTCGCCATTCAGCGCTGCTGATCAGTCCCTTGCGCTCCATCTCATCGGCTGCCTTGAGCAACTCGTCATACTGCTCCTCAACATCCATGCGAATTTCGGGGTGTGCGAGGAGCTTGTACCAGGCCGCCAGGGCGTCCTGTCTCAGAACATCGGTCATGGTCTAACTCCCAAGTATTGTCTTCGATTGGAAGTGTATGAGTGGGTGACCGTTCCTCGACGCCGACGTACGGCAGTCGTCTGGATCGATGAAACTCTGCGACCCCTTCGCCAGCAAGCCGGCTCCTACAGGGGTTCGGTGATCGCATGAACGACAACATCCGTAGGAGCCGGCCTGCTGGCGATGGCGGGCGAAAGGCCCACGCCTATTCAAAGGCCCTGCATTACAAACTTGTCATCGACTTGTCAGCGTAGCCAGCACCCTCGCTTCCTACAGTGGCGTCGTCTGTCACCCACACCGGGCGACGCCTCCCACTGAAGACGACAAGGGTCGATACCATGAAACCATTAAGCAAACTCTGCCTGATCGCCGCCAGCCTGTTGATGCTCGGCACCGGGTCCGCCATGGCCAGCGACATCGCGCCGGTCAAGGCCGACAACGTCGTGCTGGTGCACGGTTCCTGGGCCGATGGCTCGAGTTGGGCGGACGTAATCTCGCGGTTGCAGGCTGCCGGACTGCACGTCACAGCGGTGCAAAACCCGCTGACTTCGGTTGCCGACGACGTCGCCGCGACCCAGCGCGTACTCAATCAGCAAGACGGCCCGACAGTTCTGGTCGGCCATTCCTACGCCGGCACTGTGGTCAGTGAAGCCGGGGTCAATCCAAAGGTCAGCTCGCTGGTTTACGTCGCCGCCCGCGCGCCGGACGCCGGGGAAGATTTCGTCGCACTGTCGGGCAAATACCCGACCATGCCCGTGCGCGCTGGCACCGAAGAACACGATGGTTTCGTCAGCCTGAAGCAGGACGCCTTCCTCAAATACTTCGCCAGCGACGTGCCCCACGACAAGGCGATGCAACTGTTCGCTGTGCAGCAACCGATCGCCAAAACCCTGTTCACTGATCGCACCACCGCAGCCGCCTGGCACAGCAAACCGTCGTGGTATGCGGTCTCCAGCCTCGACCAGACCATCAATCCGGACCTCGAACGCTTCCTCGCCAAGCGCATGGGCGCGACCACCATCGAACTGCCGTCGAGCCACTTGTCGCTGGTCTCCCACGCCAAGGAAATCACCGACCTGATCCTCGAAGCGTCCGGCCGCCAGCCATAACGCCGAGGCCGTTTCATTACAACTTTGTCATTGAACTGTTGGTCGGCTGTCCGGATCGCCTGGTTAACCTCAATTCATTGTCAGGCCACCCGCCGGCAGCCACCAAAAACCCGAATAGAGAACCTCATCATGAAAATGTTTATCCTCGGTTTCGCCGCCCTCCTCGCCACCGGTTCGGCGTTTGCCGATACGCAGACAACCACGGCGCCGGTGATCCACGACAAGACCGGCTTTTTCGTGCACCTGGATGTCGATAAAGTCCTGTCCAGCACCGATATTTCGCAGCAGTGCGGCCTGATTCCGGCGCGGCTCGACTACCTGGACCACCAGGGTCGCGAGCATGTGCTGGATTACCAGGTCAACGGCACCGGCTGCACCAATGATCATTGATCCGGCTACACTGGCGCCAATTGTCTGAGGCACAACCCCATGAACATCCTCGTAGTCGAAGACGAACCCAAAGCGGGTAACTACCTGCTCAACGGCCTGCAGGAGCTCGGTTACTCCGTCAGCCTGGCGCGGGATGGCGCCGACGGTTTGCACCTGGCCCTGGAGCACGATTTCGACGTCATTGTCCTCGACGTGATGATGCCGAAAATGGATGGTTGGGAGGTCCTGCGCCGCTTGCGCAAGGAGGCCGACACGCCGGTGCTGTTTCTCACTGCCCGGGATGACATCGCCGACCGCATCAAGGGCCTGGAACTGGGCGCCGACGATTACCTGATCAAGCCTTTTTCCTTCGCCGAACTGGTGGCGCGCCTGCGCACCCTGACCCGCCGTGGTCCCACCCGCGAAGAAGAACAATTGCACGTGGACGACTTGCAAATTGACGTGCTCAAGCGCCGCATCACCCGCGCAGGCGTCAAGATCGCCCTGACCAACAAGGAATTCGCCCTGCTGCACCTGTTCGCCACGCATCAGGGCCAGGTGTTGTCGCGCTCGATGATCGCTTCAAGAGTCTGGGACATGAATTTCGACAGTGACACCAACGTCGTCGACGTCGCCGTGCGCCGCTTGCGCCTGAAAATCGATGACCCGTTCCAGCTCAAGCTGATCCATAGCGTGCGCGGCATCGGCTACCGCTTCGATACTCAGCCATGAGTCGTCTTCGCCATTCCCTGACACTGCGCCTGGCGCTGGTGTTTGCCCTGCTCGCCTTTGTTTCGCTGACCCTGTTGGGCGTGGCGCTGTACCGCGACCTGGAGCGCGAACTGATCCGCCGCGACGACGCCGCGCTGGTGAACCGCATCGATCAGCTGCGCACCTTCCTCAACGACAGCAATACGCTGGAGCTGATCCGAACGAAACCGGCGCTGTTCCAGAACATGCTGGGCAATCGTGAAGCCCTGTTGACCATCGGCGCACCGGGACAAAAACCCTTGTTGGTGGTCAACCCCGGCAACCTTGCCATGCCGTCGCTGGCGCCGGTGTCAATGGACCATCCGCTGAGTCTGAGCGACGTGCAGCACTACCCCGGCGTGGATGGCGTGCCTTTCGCGGCGTTGGCGGCGACCATCGATTCCGGCGACATGGGCAGCCTGCAAGTGGTCACCGGGCGCCTGATGACCGAACGCACCGCCGTGCTCGCCCGCTACCGCCTCAACGTGTACCTGTTTGCCAGCGTGGCAGCGATTCTGCTGGCGCTGTCCGGTTATCTGCTGGTACATCGCGGCCTGTTGCCGGTACGGCGCCTGGCCCGGCACGCCCACGGCATCGGCGTCGGCAACCTCACCGAGCGTCTCGATGGCCAGGGCGCACCTCGGGAACTGCTGCCGATGATCGAGGCATTGAACGCGATGCTCGACCGGCTGGGAAAGGGGTTCATGCAACTGGGTCAGGTGTCGACCGACATGGCCCACGAACTGCGCACGCCGATCAACAATCTGCTTGGCGAAACCCAGGTCGCGCTGCAGCAGAACCGCAGCGTCGAAGCTTATCAGCAGCTGCTCGCCTCCAACGTCGAAGAACTTGAGCGTCTGGCGCGGATGCTCGACAACATGCTGTTTCTGGCGCGCACCGATCCGGCCAGTGCCCTGAGCCAACGCCAGGAACTGGACGCCGCCGATGAAATGGAGCGCATGGCCGACTACTTCGAAGGGCCGGCAGCAGACGTCGGGATCAGCATCGACGCCCAGGGCAGCGGCGTGATCTGGGCTGAACCGATGCTGTTGCGCCGTGCGCTGGCCAACCTGTGCGCCAATGCCATCAAATATGGCGCGGCGCATTCCGAGCTGTTCATTCGCGCCACGCCTACGGCTGACGGCATCCGATTGATTGTGCGCAACCATGGCCCGACCATCCCTGCCGAACACTTGCCCCGGCTGTTTGAACGTTTTTACCGGGTCGACGAATCCCGCGAGCGCTCGGCTCATTCCAATGGTTTGGGGTTGTCGATTGTGGCGACGATCATGCAGTTGCATCACGGGGGTTACAGCGTTAGCAGCAGTGAGGGGGTGACGTGTTTTGAGCTGTTTTTTCCGGGGCGGCGGGTGGGTGAGTGAGGTTTGGTGTTTTTACGGTTGGTGTGAATATCCGTTTTTTTGGTGATGGCGGCTATTGGTTTCGCCCTTACGGCGAGTCACTTGGAAGAGCCCCAAGTAACCAAGGGCTCTTGCCCCTTTCGTTCGGCCTCTCGAGGGGGCGCTCAGATCAAAAGCTGAAGGCGAGCTAACGCTCGGCCTGATGAGTGGTGGGAATCAAAAGCGTATGGGATTCCCTGTAGGAGCCGGCTTGCTGGCGAAAAGCGTCTGGGCGACGCGTTCATTCAGACAGCCCGCGTCATCGTTAACGTCCATCGCCAGCAAGCCGGCTCCTACAGGGGATAGGTGTACATATCCGGAATGAGGGAACGCGCGCACCAAAGAGCCAGGTCGGCTTTCAGGCCGCCTCGGCGGCTGTGGCGGTGGTCGCCCCCTCGAGAGGCCGAGCGCAGGTTCTGCGCAGTGGGCAACCCGGCATGGATGCCGGGTTAGCCGCGCACGGCCAAGGATGGCCGATGGCGGCGGGCCCACGGAGCAGGACCGGAGCGAGCCACCGAACGAAAGGGGCAAAAGCGCTTGGTTACTTGGCGCTTCTCCAGTGACTCGCCGTAAGGGCGAAACCAATAGCCGCCGCGACCGAAGAAACGGATATGCCCCCCAACCACTCAGACCGATCTAAAATCCCCCCACCAGAACTGGCAAAAAACACCACCCCCCTTGAGCACTTTCGACATAGGCCAACCACACCACCGCCCCTAGACTCTTTCCCCCAATAAAAGCGCCAAACGCGCACAAGACCGAACCAGGGAACCCCTCATGAACCCATCCGACATTTTCGTTATCAGCGCCGTCCGTTCCGCCATCGGCAGCTTCGGCGGCTCGCTCAAGGATGTACCGCCGATTCAACTGGCCACCGACGTTTGCCGCGCCGCCATCGAGCGCTCCGGCCTGGCGCCTGAGCATATCGGCCATGCGGTGATGGGTCATGTGATCCCGACCGAAGCACGTGACGCTTACATCTCCCGGGCGGTGGCAATGAACGCCGGGTTGCCGAAAGAGACGCCAGCCTTCAACGTCAACCGCCTCTGCGGTTCCGGTCTACAGGCAATCGTCAGTGCCGCCCAAAGCCTGATGCTGGGTGATGCAGGCGCGGCGCTGGCCGGTGGCGTCGAGTCCATGAGCCGTGGCGCGTATCTGTTGCCACAAGCGCGCTGGGGTGCCCGCATGGGCGACATGCAGGCCATCGACTACATGCTGGGCGTGCTGCAAGATCCGTTTGCCGGTTTCCACATGGGCATCACCGCGGAAAACATCGCCGAGCGCTACGGCATCACCCGCCAGGCCCAGGATGAACTGGCCATGATCAGCCAGCAGCGCGCCGCGCGGGCAATCGCCGAGGGCCGCTTCGACGGGCAGATCGTGCCGATCGAAGTGGCGTCGCGCAAAGGTACTGTGACCTTCGCGACCGACGAACACGTACGCGCCGAGGTCAATGCCGAGCAATTGGCCAAGATGAAACCGGCCTTCAAAAAAGACGGCAGCGTCACCGCCGGCAATGCCTCCGGCCTGAATGACGGCGCGGGTGCGTTGATCATGGCCACCGGTGAAATGGTGCGCGCCCAAGGCCTCAAGCCGATGGCCCGACTGGTCGGCTACGCCCACGCCGGGGTTGAGCCTGAGTTGATGGGACTCGGTCCGATTCCCGCCACCCGCCTGGTGCTCAAAAAGGCTGGCCTGACCGTGGCCGACCTGGACGTCATCGAATCGAACGAAGCCTTCGCCGCGCAAGCCTGTGCCGTGGCGCAGGAGCTGGGCTTCGACCCGGAGAAGGTCAACCCCAATGGTTCAGGCATCTCGCTGGGCCACCCGGTGGGCGCCACTGGCGCGATTATCGCGACCAAGGCCATTCACGAACTGCACCGTGTTCAGGGCCGTTATGCCTTGGCAACCATGTGCATTGGCGGCGGCCAGGGCATCGCCGTGTTGTTCGAACGCGTCTGACACGCCCACCCTGCCCCCGCTCAGTGGGGGCAGGCGACCAAACTATTCCTCGAAGGTTTACCTGATGACCTAACCTCATAGGCTGAATGACTAACAACAGAGTCGGACACTCCTATGCGTCATACACTGAAAGCCATGATTTTCGTCGCTTTCACGCTTTTCGGGGCGGGGCCCGGAATGCTGTCGGCGGCCGACGCTCCAGACATTGTCGCGCCCAAGGCGGGAACCGCGACCCTTGCCGTTTCCCAGAGCGATCTCCAGGCGCTGCAACTTCGGCTCGACAGCCTCAAACAGCAGATCTCGCTGGTCGACAACTTCAACCAGCTGGAGGGCCCGCAGGATCTGGTCCAGATGTTCATGCTGGATGTCGATCGCCTCACCGCCTCACTGCTTCCGCTACAAACCCAACTCCGCGCACAACTGGCCGTGTTGGGGCCTGCGCCCCTTGATGACGCTGCGGCCGAACAATCCGATATCGCCGCACAGCGAACAGCGCTCACCGAACAAAAAAACAAAGTCGACGCCACTCTGAAAACCCTGGACGTTCTGAAAACGAGTGCCACCGACCTCGTCACCCAGATCGCCGGTATCCGTCGCAACCTGCTGGAAAGCGAACTGACCCTGAGCACCCGAAGCATCCTGAACCCCGACTTCTGGTCACCGGTCCTGGCCCCTTCGATGGACAATCGGCTGCGCGTCAAAATGTTCTTCGATCAGGTCACGGAGGTCGTCAAAGTGGCCTGGCAACCCGGTCAACGCTTCTACACCTGCGTACTGTTGCTGCTGGCCCTGATCTTCTGGACGCTCGGCCGCCGGCTCGCCGAACGCGGGCTGACCTGGCTGTGCATTCACCGGATGCCGGAAGGACGCCTGCGCCGAAGCTCCCTCGCGCTGGCTTCTGTGCTGGCCACCGTATTGACCGTCGGCGTCGCCCTGCAACTGCTGTTTTATACCTTCACGCGCCAGACTCCGCTGACACCGATGCTGACCACCTTTTCCCAGGAGTTCGAAAAAGTCGCCTACACCTGCGTCCTGATCACCTCACTGAGTCGCGCCCTGTTATCCACGCAGCACCCATCGTGGCGGCTACCGCCGCTCGCCGACCTGGTGGCGTTGTCACTGAAACCTTATCCCCGAATTCTGGCGGCCGCGCTGTTGGTTCTGGTGACAATGAACCAGATCATCAACGTAACGGGGATGAGCGGAGGCCTGGTGATCGCCGGGCGAGGCATCGTCGCACTGGTGGTTTCGTTTGTCCTGCTGGACATGTTGGTACGCACCGGCAGAGTCCGAAGAGCCGTCGTCATCGCGGGTGAAGCCCCCGAAGCAGGCCGGACGTTCGCTGGCGTGCTCTACACAATCGCCAGTCTCGCGCTCGTGATATCACTGTTATCGCTGTTGACGGGGTACGTGTCCCTGGCCCGGTTCGTCACGTATGAACTGGTCTGGGGATTCCTCGTGCTCTGCGGTTTCTACCTGCTGATGCAATGCTTCAAGGATGCGTGCGAATACCTGTTTTCGGTCAAAAGTCCCAGCGGCAAGTCGCTGAAACAGTTGCTGGGCATTGAAGACCGGCGCCTGGAGCAGATCTCCACCATTCTCTCGGGGGTGGGCCGGGCGGGTCTGTTGCTGATGGCAATCATCACCCTGTTCGTCGGAGGTGTCGGTACAACCCTGGGGCAGTTGCTCTCCAACGTCTTTTCCATTCTCGGCGGCGCCGGGCTGCGCAAACTGAACATCATCCCCGGTCACTTGCTCAATGCCACACTGGCTCTGTTGATCGGCATTTACCTGATACGAACGCTGGGCCGCTGGCTGGACAAGGAGTTCCTGCCGAAGACCGAGATGGACCCGGGCATGCGTGCTTCGCTGACCACGCTGTTCGCCAATATCGGCTATGCCTTGGTCATCCTGATGACACTGTCATCGTTGGGCGTGCAGTGGACCAACCTGGCCTGGATCGTCAGCGCGTTGTCGGTGGGGATTGGTTTTGGCTTGCAGGAAATCGTCAAGAATTTCGTCTCCGGCCTGATCCTGCTGACCGAGCGCCCGGTGAAAGTCGGCGACCTGATCAGCATCAGCGGGGTCGAAGGCGACATCCGCCGGATCAACGTGCGGGCCACCGAAATCCAGCTCAGTGACCGCTCGATTGTCATCGTCCCGAACTCGCAGCTGATCTCGCAGAACCTGCGCAACGTGACCCTGGGCGGTAGCGCCCAAGGGGTGGCGACGCTCGAACTCACCTTTCCCCTGGACATCGACCCCGAACAGGTGAAAGACCTGCTCTACAACACCTACTGCGAGCACGAAACCATTCTCGAAAAACCGGCGCCGATGGTGCGCTTCAGCAAACTCACGCCTGAAGGCATCACCTTGACCGTCACCGGCTATGTCGGCAGCCCGCGAATTGTCGGCGTGACCAAGAGCGACCTGCTGTTCGAGATTCTCAAGCGTCTGGGTGCCGCGGGTATCGAACTGGCGAAGCCGGCACCCGCCGTGTGAATCAGTGGGCGATGCACACTGATTTCAGCTCGGTGTACGCCTCGATCACCGCACGCCCGAACTCGCGGCCCATGCCCGATTGCTTGACGCCACCGAACGGCATCGCCGGGTCGAGCAACACGTGGGCGTTGACCCAGACGGTGCCGGCTTCGATGCGCGGCACCAGGTTCATGGCTTTGCCGAGGTCATTGGTCCACAGGCTGGCGGCCAGGCCGTAGCGATTATCGTTGGCCAGGGCGATCACGGTGTCTTCATCGTCAAACGGCATTACCCCCAGCACTGGGCCGAACACTTCTTCGCGGGCCACCGCCATGTTGTGATCGATGTCCGCCAGAATCGTCGGCTGCACATAAAAGCCCTCGCCTTCCAGCAACTCGCCACCGGACACCACGCGCGCACCTTCCCGGCGAGCCAGTTCGATGTGCTTGAGCACGCTTTGCTGCTGCTTGCGCGAGACCAGCGGGTTGATCGCAGCATCGCCATTCATGCCCGCGCCGATGGGCATCGCCGAGACCGCTGCCGCGAGGCCTTCGACAAATTTGTCATGGATCGAGCGATGCACATAAAAGCGCGAAGCCGCCGCACAGACCTGACCATTGTTCAGCAGGCCGCCGAGGATTGCGCCCTGGACGGCTTTGTCGATATCGGCATCGGCCAGCACAATCATCGGGTTTTTGCCGCCGAGCTCCAGCGAGAAACGCGTCATGTTTTCCATGCACGCCACGCCGACACTTTTGCCGACAGCGGTCGAGCCAGTGAACGACACCTTGCTCACCAGCGGATGCGCCGTCAGCACGCCGCCGACATTAGCGCCACCACCGGTCACAACGTTGAACACGCCCGCCGGAATGCCTGCTTCCAGCGCCAGTTCAGCCAGGCGCATGGCGGTCAGCGGGGTTTCCATCGCCGGTTTGATGATCACCGTGCAACCGGTAGCCAGCGCCGGCATCAGCTTCCAGGCAGCAATCAACAGCGGGAAGTTCCACGGCACAATCCCGACCACCACGCCTACCGGTTCACGCTTGGTGAACGCCGTGAATTTCGCACCCGGCGGCAGCGGAATCGATACGTCAAAGGTCTGCCCTTCGATCTTGGTCGCCCAGCCGGACATGTAGCGCATGAACTCCACGGTGGCGTTCAGATCCAGCGCGCGGGCCATGTTGATCGACTTGCCCTGACTCAGGGTTTCCAGCTGCGCCAACTCTTCGGCATGCGCCTCAACCAGCGCGGTGAAATTCAGCAGAATGCGTTCACGATCCGCCGGACGCAGCCCCGACCACACGCCGGACTTGAAGGCTTTACGGGACGATTGCACGGCTTGCTCGACCACTTCCAGCGGCGCGTCCAGGGTTTCGCACAGGGTTTTGCCGGTGGCCGGGTTGACCACGGCAATGCTCGGTCCTTCGGCAAACACCCACTGGCCGTCAATGAAGCAGCCATGGCGGCGGTCAAGAAATGCAGCAACCTGCGGCAGGATTTCAACGTTGCTCATAAATCACCTTTGGTTCAGACGCATTGTTCAGCCGGAGAACGGGCTGATTACTGTTGTTCTTTGAGGAAACACACCACCGCCTGGCGATCGTCCTCCGACGCCAGGCCCATGTAAGGCATGTAGGTCCCCGGCACGAATGCCTGGGGTTGGGCAATGAGTTGCGCAATGTTCTCGGCCTGCCAGTCGATGTCCTTGTTGCGCATGGCCTGGGAATAGTTGAAGCCTTCCAGCGAGCCGGATTTGCGCCCGACCACACCCGCCAGATTCGGCCCCATCATCCCTGTCATGCCCTTGGTCACCGAATGGCAGACCGCGCACTCATTGGCGAACACCTGGGCGCCATGCCCTCGATCGGGCGCGCATTCAGCGGCCAGCGCGGCTTGCGCCAGGGTGATCGAGAGCAAACCGGTAAGCAGCAAACGCAGCGAGGTGACCATAGGAAAACGACCTTGAAATCTGCGCTCGTCAGAAGAGCGCCAACACGGGAGCGCCGACGCAGCGCAGCATCGGCAGGGTTGAGACGGATTGTCGACGCTCAGTGACGCGCAGGTTTTGCCCTGCGTGCCAGTCGTATTGGCGGGGCTGCCAAACCGAGCATTTTGGCAAGCACAGCCAACTCTTTGGCAACCACACAAAAGGCCGGAAAAGTTCCGCGCCTTAGTATCGAAAAAGACCGCAAACCTGCGCTCAAGAACAAGAACGGATGCCACACCATGCTCAAGTCCCCCTTGCTTCGTCTTTCTACGCTCGCACTGATGATCAGTGCCGGTCATGCCAGCGCGTACGAACTCTACGCCGATGACGACAGTCGCCTGAACGCCACGCTGGAAGCGGTCTTCGGCATTTTCCACAGTCAGGAAAACTATGCGCTGTCCGGCCGTCTCGACCAGGGTTCTTCATCGTGGCGCGAAGGCTACGTCAAATATGGCCTGAGCTTCGACAAGGGCCTGGCCGGCGTGGGCACCGCGTACGGCGCGGCGAATATGCTCAGTTCCGGCACCTGGGGCGACGGCGATGCCGCGGGTTTCACCGACGGCTCGGAACGCACCACCAAATTCGAAGACGCCTACCTCGGCTGGCGTTCGGGCAAGCTGTTCGACGTGCTCGGCGAGGATGGCGTCGACCTGTCCTTCGGACGCCAGAACATCGTGGTCGGTGATGGCTTCCTGATTAATGGTGATGCGCTCAACCTGGGCAAAGGCCTGGCCGACGGCGAATTCAACCGTGGAGGCGCCTACTGGCTGGCCGCGCGCAAGGCGTTCGACGAGACTGCCGTGTTGCGCATCGGTGGCAAGGAAGGTTGGCGTGGCGACCTGATGTGGTTGAAATCGGATAACCGCGCTCAGGCCAAAACCGAAATGTACGTCGGCACCCTCGAACACGTCGCCGAAGAAGGCACGGTCGGCCTGACCTACATCGACACCACCGATGTCGACGAAGATTTCGCCTCCCCTGCTCAACTCGAACGCGATGGCATGAAAACCTACAGCCTGCGTGCTACCGGCAACGCCGGGGTCAAGGACCTGTTCCTCTCCGGCGAATACGCCAAACAGGACAAACCTCACACCTCGACCGAAGACGCCTGGTATCTGGAAGCTGGCTGGACCTTCTCCGACGTGGCCTGGTCGCCGTATGTCAGCTACCGCTACAGCCGTTTCTCGGAAGGCTATGACACGCTGTTCTACGGATTCAGTCGTGGCTTCGGCACCTGGTTCCAAGGCGAAGTGGCGGGCAACTACGCCGGTCCGTTCAACTCCAACTCGCGCATCCAGAACGTCAAGTTCACTGTCTCGCCACTGGAGAACCTGACCGTCGGCGCCATGTACTTCAACTTCGACACCATCGACCGCAACCTGGGCAATACCGATGGTCACGAGGTTGACCTGTACGCCGAATGGCACGTCAACGAACACCTGAGCGTGATGCCGCTGATCGGTCTGTTCCAGCCGGACAAGAGCGCCGATCAGGGCGGTACGCAGTTGGGCAACAACGACAAGAACCTCTACAGCCAGGTGATTTTCGCTACCACTTTCTAAATTAGAACCCCATACACGTCTCCCTGTAGGAGCAGCCTTCGGCAGCTCCTACGGGATCGCGTTTCGGCGGCATTGCTTTTCAAGGAAAAGGGCCTTTCCAATGCACAAGAAATTCCTGACGATTCAGAGCAAGATCGCCCTGCTCGCCGGCCTTTGCCTGCTGCTGGTGGTGGGTTTGCTGATGGGTTTGTCGCTGTACCAGACCCATCAAAGCAGCCAGCAAGTGGCCCGGGCCAGCAGCGAAATGCTCGCCAATGCCGCCAAGGAACATATGCAGGCGCTGGGCAAGGTGCAGGCGATGCAGGTGCAACGCACCTTCATGCAGACTCACGAATATGGCCAAGGGTTGTCGCGCTATCTGCTTTACCTCAGGCAGTTGCAACACCAGGGCAACCTGACCCGCCCACAACTGCGCCAGGCGCTGAGCACCCAGTTGCATCAGGCCCTGATCGACAAGCCCGACCTGCTCGGGCTTTATGTCATTTTCGAACCCGATGCCCTGGACGGCGCCGACGCCAGCTTCGTCGATCAGGCCGTCATGGGCAGCAACGAAACCGGGCGCTTTTCCCTGTACTGGGTGCAAAGCAAACCCGGCGAACTGCAAGCGGTGATCGGTGACGAAGCGTTGCTCGCCAACACCGCGCCCGGGCCCAGCGGCGCGCCGTACAACGCCTTCTACACCTGCGCCCGCGACAGCCGCAAAGCCTGCGTGCTGGAGCCGTATTTCGACGAGGCGTCCGGCAGCCGCAAACTGGTGACCAGCATTGCGTTTCCGCTGATCGACAATGGCAAAGTCATCGCCGTCGTCGGCCTGGACATCAACCTCGCTGCCCTGCAACAGAACAGCGAAGCCAGCGCGTTTCAGCTGTTCGACGGCAACGGGCAGATCAGCATCGTCAGCCCGCGTGGCGTCATTTCCGCCAACAGCCAGGACGTCAGCCGCCTCGGCCAACCGCTGGACAATGCCGAGGTGATGGACACCTTGCGTCAGGGCCAGCCGAAGGTGTTCGTCGACCGGCAACAGATCAAAGTCCTCGAGCCGCTGGCGCCGATTGCCGGTGCCGTGCCGTGGGGCGTGCTGGTCGGCGTGCCGCAGGACGTGCTGCTGGCGCCAGTGACCGCACTGCAAAGCCAACTCGATGCGCAAGGTGTGCAAAGCACGGCGCTGGAGTTGTTGCTGGGCGGCGGTTCGGCGCTGCTCGGGCTGGTGTTGATCTGGTACGCGGCGTACCGCATCACCCGGCCTTTGCAATTGCTGACGCGGGTCATGGAGGATATCTCCCTGGGCGAAGGCGACCTGACCCGACGCCTGGCCGTGCAATCACGGGATGAAATCGGTCAACTGGCAACCGCGTTCAACCGGTTTGTCGAGCGCATTCATCACTCGATCCGCGAGGTGTCTTCGGCGGCGCTCGGTGTCAATGAAGGTGCCAAACGCGTATTGCTGGCAACCAACTCGTCGATGAACAACTTCGATGAGCAATCGACCCGCACCAACAGCGTGGCGGCGGCCATCAACGAACTGGGCGCCGCCGCCCAGGAAATCGCGACCAACGCCTCCGATGCCTCACAGCAGGCCTCCGCCGCGCGCCAACAAGCCGAAGACGGGCGTCAGGTGGTCGAGCGCACGATTCAGGTGATGAACGAACTGTCCGGCAAAATCAGCGCCTCGTGCGCCAACATCGAAGTGCTGAACAGCAAGACCGTGAACATCGGGCAGATCCTCGAAGTGATCAAGGGCATCTCCCAGCAGACCAACCTGCTGGCGCTCAACGCAGCGATCGAAGCCGCACGGGCCGGTGAAGCGGGTCGTGGCTTTGCGGTGGTTGCCGATGAAGTGCGCAGCCTGGCCGGGCGCACGCAGACGTCGGCGGCAGAAATCCAGCAGATGATTGAAGAACTGCAAGTCGGTGCCCGTGAATCGGTCACCACCATGACCGAGAGCCAGCAGCACAGCGAGGAAAGCGTCAGCATCGCCAACCTCGCCGGCAAACGGCTGGGCAGCGTAACCCAGCGTATTGGTGAGATCGACAATGTAAACCAGTCAGTGGCTGCGGCAACCGAGGAGCAGACGTCGGTGGTCGAGGCGTTGAACGTGGACATCACCGAGATCAACACACTGAACCAGCAAGGGGTGGAGAACCTGCAATCGACGTTGCGGGCGTGTACCGAGCTGGAGCGGGAGGCTGGGCGGCTGAATCAGTTGGTGGGGAGTTTTCGGATCTGAGAGTGATGTAGCCTGTTACTCCGCCATCGCGTGCAAAGCCTGCTCCCACAATGACCGCGTCCGTCCAGGCAACTCGGACAAATGTGGGAGCCGGCTTGCTCGCGAAGAGGCCATCACAGGCAACATCGACCTCGCCTGACACTCCACCCTCGATAACGCGATCTTTCAGCACGCCACCACAGCATGCTCAACCCGATGAAATACCCGGTTGAAATACACCAGGCTATCCCCCTCCCCACGCACGCCAACCTTCGACAATTCGACAAACATCACCGAATGCGACCCCACTTCCTTGCACTCGCTGATCCGCCCTTCCAGCTGCACCAGCGCATCACGCAGCACCGGCACGCCGGTGTCGCCACCGTCCCACAGATCCCAGGCGAAACGCTCTTCCATCGACACATTTGTCATGCCGGCGAAGTGCCGGGCCAGCTCTTCCTGCTCGCCGCTCAGCACGTTGACGCACAGCAGGCCGTTGGTACGAAACACATCATGGGTCGCGCTGTTGCGGTTGACGCACACCAGCACGGTCGGCGGCGAGTCCGTCACCGAGCACACGGCGCTGGCGGTGATGCCGCAGCATCCACCGGGGCCATTGGTGGTGATGATATTCACCGCCGCCGGCAACTGCGCCATGGCGTTGCGAAAGTCGATTTGCTGCTGGCTCAGGTCGGCCATGTCGGTGCCCCTTCCTTCAGGAGGGCCGCCCGTTGGCGGCCCGCAGGTGATGGAACAAGACAAAGGCCCGGCGCGGCGCACAACCATTCTGACGATCCCCATGCCGAGGTCGGCTTTCCGCTAGTCGACTAGGTGGTTTCTTTATCGTCAGGGCCCGCCGCAGTGGGTATTCTGCTGATTGGCGTCAACACCGGCGCCGATGTCCGCCGCAGCGTGCACGCGTGCGAAAACAATAATTAGAAATTTTCGTGGCAGTCCCTGATGGAAACCCGCAAACCGATTGTTTATATCGTTGATGACGACAAGGATTTGCGCACTTCGCTGGCCTGGTTGCTGGAGTCGGTCAGTGTGCAGGCGCAATGCTTTGCCGGCGCTGAAGAGTTCCTGAGCCAGTACGACCCCAGGCAACCGGCGTGCCTGGTGCTGGACGTGCGCATGCCGGAGACCAGCGGCTTTCAACTGCAGGAAATCCTCAACCAGCGCGGCAGTACCCTGCCGACCATCTTCGTCTCCGCGCATGGCGACATTCCGATGTCAGTGACGGCGATGAAGAACGGTGCACTGGATTTCGTCGAGAAGCCGTACAACCCGCAACAAATGATCGACCGCATTCAGGCGGCGCTGAAGACGGCCGTGCATGCCCAGGCCGATCAGGAGCAACGCCAGAACCTGCAAAGCAAACTGGCCTTGTTGACCAGTCGTGAGCGGGAAGTGTTGATGCTGGTGATCGATGGCAAGGCGAGCAAGGTCATCGCCCGGGAGCTGAACATCAGCGTGAAAACCGTTGATGTGCACCGGACCAGGATCAAGGAAAAGATGGGCGTGACCAGCATTGCGATGCTGGTGCGCGAGGTGTTGCACCTGCCGGCGGAAGAGCCGGCGCGGCATTAAGGCTCATGCGCGCGCCCCTGTAGGAACCGGCTTGCTGGCGAAGGCGTCCTTGCTGGCGATGCAAGACTCAAAGGTGCCATCGCCAGCAAGCCGGCTCCTACAAGGTTGCGTCGGGTCAGTTCTGGCTATAGCGCTTGCGATACGCCCCCGGCGACACACCGAAGCGCGACTTGAACGCCGATGAGAAGTAGCTGGAATCGGAAAAGCCCCAGGCGTAACACAGCGCCGAAAGCTTCTGCTCGACGTGGGAGCGGCGCAGGTTTTCTGCGCAGAAATCCAGGCGCCGATGCTTGATGTATTGCGCCACCACCAGGCCGCGCTTGGAGAACATCCGGTACAACCCCCGCACAGAAACCCCCACCTCCCGGGCGATCAGCTCGGGGCATAGCTCTTCGGCGCTGATGTGTTCGTCGATGTAGGCGATGACCTTGCGAAACTGCCGCTCGTGGGCATCGCCGCCGTTGTCGCGGGCGCTGATCGCCGGCGACAGCAGGCTGACGAGGGCATCGAGCACCGCTTCGCTCTCCTGCATGTCCAGGCCTTCCTGCTGCCGGGTGTCCATGACCAGCTTGTTGGCCATCGCCGCCAGTGGTGTGTTGGCCGCGATTCGGGTGGCGCAGTTGACCCCGTTGAAGTGCGAACCGCGCTCAACCACCTGACGCGGCAGAATCAGCGACAGCTGCCGGGAATCCTCGTTGTACGTCATGTCACTTGGGCGGCAGGCATCGATCAGGGCGATGTCGCCCGCCCCCAGTCGAGCGCGATTTTCACCCTGTTCCAACTGTGAACTGCCGCGCATCTGGAACACCGCGTAATAGTGGCCGTCGCGGCTGACGCTGACGTCTTTGCTGGTGCGATACAGGTGCACGTGCGCCATGTCGACGACACTGAGGTTGATGGCGCCGCTGCGGTATTCCGCCAGCTCACCGTAAAAATCCGTATCCAGGGCCCTGGCATCGAAACGCCCACAGGCCTGGTTGACCTGGCTCAACCAGCTTTCGAACGCCTCATTGCGAACCGCCGAAGAAGTCATCATCACTGCAAAGCCTCACGCCTGTTTTATTGTTATTTTTCGACCGCTTCGTCGAGCGGTTCGGCAAATATTACGTACCTGGCTGTCTCCTCCCTTGACGGCAGCCGAAGCGCTATTCAACAGGCTCCCGCGCTGGCTTGCCAGCCTTCCTTACGTTGGATGTCCAATACCGGACAAGCGGAAACAGCGCGAAAAACGCAGGCGCGCATCGCCTTGCCGGACGCCTTTTCCTTGTTCGACGAACCGTTGTCGCGATGCTCAGGCACGCCGTCCCCCGCACCTCGACGATGCGCGGGCCGCAGATGCCTTCGCGGCATTCGGTGTCGATGTCACCGCCGCGGGCCTGCAATACATCAACCGCCTGGTATTAGCCGGAGCCTGCCCGGCGGAGTGGCGACCGCTGATGGGGTCAGTGTAAATACCGCAGCGGGTCGCCACCATTGGTGCGTGCAGCCACTTGGCTAAAGAAATCCCCTAGACCGCCCCCGGTTACTTCTGAGCGCATCCCCACGCGCAAGACGGTATAAAACGCCATACTTTCCTTTCACCGGTTCCTCTGGGCTGCGCGATGTACCTGCCAAAACCGCACGACTTTTTCACCCTCGTCGAAGCCATGCCGTTGTGCATCATTCTTCACGATGCTCAGAGCAAGGAGATTCTCTGGGCCAACACCGCCGCCCTGGACGCGCTCGGTTTCACCCTGGAAGAACTGACGCCGCTCAAAGCCCCCGACATGACCCGCGATGCCCCCAAGTACCGGCGTTCGGTGGGTTTGCGCTGGCTGGAAGGCGCTGCACGCACGGGCCAGCGCGCCATCGAATGGTGTTATCGCTCCAAGCAGGGGGTGGAAATTCTGTCCGAGGCGGTCGCGACCCTGGTGCATCTGGAAGGCCGCGATGTGTTGATGGTGCAGTTCCGCGACATCTCCAGGGAAGACAAGGTCAAGCGCGACCTCAAGCGTTTCGAGAGTCGGCTCAAGGCGTTCATGCAGGACCTGGCCGAGGGGGTTGCGGTGCTCGGTCCTGAGGGTGATATCCGCTTTATCAGCGACTCCGGCGCGCATTTGCTCAACAGCGAAGAACACGCGCTGATCGGCGAAAATTTCCTGTCATGGTGCGACGACGATTCACGCCAGCGTCTGTTGCAACAGCTGGCCAGCGAGACACCGGAGCATGCACCGTTCAGCGTGCACTACCACGTGCAGCGCCGCGACGGTGAGTGGCGTTGGCATGAGGCGACGTGTCGTTTTATCGAAATTGAAGACGATCTGGTGGGCCATCTGCTGCTGTTTCGCGACGTCACCGAGCAAGTGCGCGCCGAAGAAGCGCGGCGTGTCAGCGAGCAAAAACTCGAGTACCTGGCCCGCTACAACGCCATGGGCGAAATGGCCGTGGCGATTGCCCACGAGCTGAGTCAACCGCTGGCCGCCACCCGCAACTTCATCGAAGGTGCGGTGATTCGCCTGAACAAAGCGCAGGCCACTGATCAGGGGGTCGCCTGGGGTTTGCAAAATGCCGTGCGGCAAATCGAGCATGCGTCGCTGATCATCAAGAGCGTGCGCGATTACGTGGTCAAGCTGGAGCAAAGTGAAGAGCGGATCGACCTCAATGAGTTGCTGCGCGAAATCCGCTATTTCATCAGCCTGCGCGCCGACCCGAGTCAGGTCCGCGTCGACATTGTCGCCAGCCCGACGCCGCTGCTGGTGAGCTGCGAAAAAGTGCTGATCGGTCAGGTTATCCTCAACCTGGCGTTCAACGCGATTGAAGAAATGAGCGACCTGCCGGTCGAGCGGCGCGTGCTGCGGATTCAGGCCAGCGCCGAAAACCAGGTGGCGCTGGTGCGCATCGAGGACTGCGGTCGCGGCATTCAGGCTCAGGCGCAAGAGAAGCTCTTCGACGGTTTCTTTTCCTCCAAGGTCAGCGGCAACGGCATCGGGCTGGCGCTGTGCAAAAACATCATCGGCCGTCACCGTGGCGATATCTGGGCGCAAAACCTTGAGCCCTGCGGCGCTGTTTTCACCTTCTCCCTTCCCCTCGCAAAGCCTTCCTGACACAAACCGTTTTTCGTAGGAGCAAGCTTGCTGACGATGGCGTCTTCGACATCGCCAACACCAGCATGCCGGCTCCTACAGGGACGGTTTTCGCCTGAAATTGCGGTGTTTGCAGCCCGGTTTTAAAGACTGGCACAGACACACAAACGCTTGGCAGCCACAGCAATTCACCCCCTCGGCCAGCGAGGCAGAATCGAACTGCAAAAATCTGCCAATGCACCCGCGATTTGCGTGAACAATAATTCAGGGAGTTCCCCTAATGCGAGCCACCAGGATCACCGTACAGTCAGCGCTGAGTCTCAGCCTGCTGGTACTGGGTTTGAACAATGCCAGCGCGGATCTGCCCGCTGACACGATCGGCCAGACCGTTCTGGCATTTCCACCGGAAGTCCATCGCGCGTTCATCGTCGACGTCGAATTCGAAAGCTTCGTGGCGGGCCGCGTCACCGTGGTCGACCCCGACAAAAAACGCATCCTCGGCATGGTACCCACCGGTTTTGCGGCGCCTTCGACACTCAGTCACGATCAGAAAACCCTCTACAGCGCCGACATCTTTTACTCACGCGGCACCCGTGGCACGCGCACGGATGTGTTGACCGCGTGGGATAGTTCGACCCTGTCGCCGGCCTGGGAGCTGTTGATTCCGACCAAGCGCGCCGAATCGTTGACCCAGCGCTACGGTTTGAAGACCAGCGGCGATGACCGCTTCGTCTACGTCTACAACTTCACGCCGTCGACTTCAGTGACCGTGGTCGACACCCAGGCCAAGTCCGTCGCCGCCGAACTGGCGATTCCCGGTTGCGTTCTCAACTACCCGATCGGCAATCGCCGCTTCGCCTCGTTGTGCGGCGATGGCAGCCTGCAGGTGATCACGCTCAACGATCAGGGCCAGGAAACCGCGCGCAGCCGCACGCCGTTCTTCGACCCCAATGCTGAAAAGCTCAATGAGCGCGCGGTGAACATCGGCGACACCTACTACTTCACCACCACGACGGGCACCGTGCGCCCGGTGGACTTCTCTGCCGATGCACCGAAAATCCTGCCGTCGTGGTCGCTGACCAGCGACGAGGAAAAGAAAGCCGGCTGGGCACCCGGTGGCTGGCAACTGATGGCCGTGGCGCCGAAGCTGAACCGCTTGTACGTGCTGATGCACGACGCACACGAACCGATGAAGTGGGAAGACCCGAGCCCTTTGATCTGGGCATTCGATCTGAAAACCCACAAGAAAGTAGCGACCCTGGAAGCACCGGTGCCGGTGTGGAGCATGCAGGCCACCGGTGACGATAAGCCGTTGTTGCTGGGTACCGACATCGAGGGCGGGTTGCAGATTTTCGATCTGAAGACCAACAAGCTCACTGGCAGCATGCCGAAAGTCGCCAAAACCGCGACTCAAGTCATGAGCTACTAAACGAGGTTCGGCCATGCACATCGATCCGATCTTCATCATTGCCAGCGCGCTCGCCATTGCAGTATTGCTGGCCAGTGCCGCGACGCACAAGTTGCGCGCTCCGGCACGTTTTGCCAGGCAACTGGCCGACTACCAACTGCTGCCCGACGCGCTCGTGCGCCCTGGCGCCAGAGTCATTCCGGCGATTGAACTGGCGATCGCCTTTGCACTGCTGGTGCCGGCCTGCCGTTCGTGGGCGGCGCTCAGTGCCGCCAGCCTGATCGCGCTGTACGCCGCGGCCATCGCCATCAACCTGTGGCGCGGGCGCCGCGACATCGACTGCGGTTGTGCCGGCCCGGACCAGGCGCAGCCATTGCGTCCGGTGCTGCTGCTGCGCAACAGCGCGCTGGTGGGTCTGGCGCTGCTGGCCAGCGTGTTGCCCGTCGCCCGCGACCTTGGTTTTTTCGACGGCTTCGTCACCGTTGCCGCCAGCGCTGTCGCGCTGCTGATTTACGCCGCAGCCGATGGCTTGCTGGCCAACTCCCCTCTTCTGTTCAAACTGATTGGTAGGTGATCAATGGAAGGCTTAATCGTTTCCAACGTTCTGCTCTGGGTACTGCTGGTGGCCGTGGCGTTTGTCGTCATGGGCCTGGTCCGGCAGATTGGTGTGCTGCACGGGCGCCTGGCGCCGGCCGGTGCGCTGATGGTCGACAAAGGCGTGGCGGTCAACGAAGCCGCGCCGCAAGTCACCGCTTCCGACCGTCACGGCCGCCCGGTCAACTTCGGCTATGCCGGTGAAAAATCCCAACTGCTGTTTTTCCTTTCGCCGACCTGCCCGATCTGCAAATCCCTGCTGCCGGCGATCAAGTCTATTGCCAGGGAACAGGCGAATCGCCTCGACGTGGTGTTCATCAGCGACGGCGACATGGACGCCCAGCAAGCGCTGATCCGCGAACACAAACTGGAGGACGCCACGTATGTCGTCGGGCCGGAAGTCGGCATGACCTATCAGATCGGCAAGCTGCCGTACGCCGCCCTGATCGATAAAACCGGCACCTTGCGCGCCAAAGGCCTGGTCAATTCCCGCGAGCACCTGGACAGCCTGTTCGAAGTCGAGCACCTGAAAAGCGCCACGCTGCAGGAATACCTGAACAGCCAGCCGCCCGCACACGACCACAGCCACGGCCATAGCCACTGATTAAGGCAGGGAGACTCTTATGAAACTGCTGGATCTGTTGTTCGAACGCTCGACCCGTCGAGTGGCCGACACCACCTCGCGTCGCAAACTGCTGGCGCGCATGGGTTCCCTGATGGTCGCGGGCGCCGCGCTCCCCCTGCTGTTGCCGCTGGACCGTACCAGCAAAGCCTTGGCCGCAGACAACCCGAAGGCCGGTGACCCGGGAGATCCGAACAGCTGCGATTACTGGCGCTACTGTTCGATCGACGGCTTTCTGTGCAGCTGTTGTGGAGGGTCGGTGACGTCCTGCCCGCCGGGCACCGAAGCGTCGCAAGTCACCTGGATCGGCACCTGCCGCAACCCGGCCGACGGCAAGGACTACATCATTTCGTACAACGATTGCTGCGGTAAACAGAGCTGCGCCCAGTGCGCCTGCACCCGTAACGACAGTGAAGAACCGGCCTATCGCCCGTTCAACAACAACGATGTGAACTGGTGCCTGGCCGCCAAATCGCACATCTATCACTGCACCGTTTCGGTTATTCGTGGCGTCGCGGTTTAACGCGCAGTGGCCGTCGATTGTTCGCGCAATCGGCGGTTTTTTTTGGCGAACGCTGTTGCAGCGAGCCTGCTCGCGATGAATTCGAATTCAACGCATTTTTCCAGGCACCACGCGTCATCGTTCACGTCCATCGCGAGCAGGCTCGCTTCCACAGGTACAGCTATCTCAGAGGTGTTTGTCATGAGTAGGTTGCTCATCCTCGGTCTTGTCTGCGCCATGACCGCCCCGCTCGTTCATGCCAGAGCCATCCCCGACCCGGCGCAGCGTCATGCGCCAGGTAACGAAGAGTTGCAGAAACCGATAGCCCAGGCCGGCTACAGCGTTGGCGTGAACTACCAATTGCAATGCGCCGGTTGCCACCTGGGCAATGGCATGGGTTCCCCCGCCAATGACACACCGCGGATGGCGGGGTTTGTCGGCAACTTTCTGAAGGTGCCGGGCGGGCGCGAGTTTCTTGTGCGTGTTCCCGGCATGTCGCAGTCCGCGCTGGACAACGCGCAGTTGGCCGACCTGCTGAACTGGCTGATGCGTGCAGACGGCATGGCGGGCAAAAGCACGCCTGCGGACTATCAACCTTACAGTGCGGAAGAAGTGGCGGCCCTGCGCGCAACAACCATGCTGAACCTCCCCGGCACCCGTTCAGAACTGATCAAGCAGATGCGCGCGCAAGGCATCGCCATCGAAGACGGGATGAATAACTGACAACGGTCTGACCAGACCGACACTGTGAAAACGGGGACCCCGGTTCCCGCCCTGCCGCTTGACCCCGCCCTGCGCGACGTCTGTCTCGCATGGGTTACCTTCCCCAAGACTCCTGATCAAACATGCTCGCACCAGCGCGCTGCGAATGAGTCCCCCCGTGTTTGATCGGCCTCTCCTGCCAGCTTCTTTTTTTGGCTTGAATGTTGTATGAAACCGTAGCGATTCAGTGAATATTTGCACAGTGCTGCTAAAGTGATAGCACCCGTCATCGTCTCACCAGTTTTACACATTGGAGGGTGGAGACCTGTCACAAGTATGAGTAACTTGTCAGTGGCGCTTGGGCTCTCAAGCGAGGGCTGTTTGACCTGAATCCTGTCATATCGAGCGCAAGGGAAAGCAAATGAGGTCTGAAAATGATTTTTGAGCCCAACAGCACGCGTTCCGTTCTCCAGCGAAGAAGCAGCACCAGTATTGTCATTCAGGCCGGTCTCGATTGCGTTGCGGTAACCGGTGTCGCGTGGTTTTTGATCAATTATCATATCGGCTTCATTTCCCAGGATTACGTCATCCTGCTCCTGCTCCTGCTTGGGGCATTGGCCGTCGTGTACGACCATTACGCTATTTATCGCAGCAATGTCGGTTTTACCGTCAAAGCTTTCAAGCTTCTGAAGGCGTGGACCGCGACCTTCGGCTTTCTCGTGGCCATGGCTTTCCTGACCAAAACAAGCGAACGGTATTCGCGGCTGTTGGTTGGGGAGTTATTTGTTCTTGGCTACTTTGCCCAGTTGTTTTTGCACCTAGCCACACGGGAAATGCAGAAGAAGTTTCTGACTCACCCGACGCAACTGGAAAATTCGCTGATCATTGGCTCGGGCGAGCTGGCCAGCTACCTCCACAAGAAAATCAGCAACAACCCCTGGCTCGGCGAACGCATCGTCGGCTGTGTATTGATTGGCGCGGACGATGACCGGGGAAAGGAAGGCCTGGAAGGTGCACCACGCCTGGCGATACTGGGCAATGTTTCTGATCTGGATGAATTGGTCGTCAAACACGCCATTCGTACGGTCTATTTTGTGACCCCTGTCGGTGGCTCCGAAGTTATCCAGAAGGTCTATTTAAGTCTGTTCGACAAACACGTCAGGGTTAACTGGGTGCCTGACATTTTCGCCTTGAAGCTGATCAACCACAGCGTTCGCGAGATTGCCGGCATTCCCGTGCTGACCTTGTCCGAAACGCCGCTGATGGGAATGCGACTGTTCCTGAAGAATCTCGAAGACAAGGTCGGGGCTTTTCTCATCCTGCTGTTTGCCGCGCCAGTGCTGGTGCTTGTCGCCCTTGCGATCAAGATCGATAGCCCCGGCCCTGTGTTCTTTCGCCAACAACGCATGGGGTGGAGTGGCGAAGTTTTCCGGATCTGGAAGTTCAGAAGCATGGTGGTCCATCAATCGCCAGACGGCACCGTCAAGCAGGCCCAAAAGAATGATCCACGGGTGACCAGGGTGGGCGCCTTTATTCGCAAAACCAGCCTGGATGAGCTGCCGCAGTTGTTCAACGTGTTGATGGGAGAAATGTCGCTGGTAGGCCCTCGTCCGCATGCGATTCAACACGACGTGCAGTATTCACCCGATGTCTCGGGCTACTTTGCACGTCACAACATTAAACCGGGCATCACCGGCCTGGCTCAGGTACGTGGCCTTCGCGGTGAAACGAAAGATATAGAACAAATGATTCGGCGGGTTGACTCAGACATCGAGTACATCAACAACTGGTCGCTCTGGCTCGACTTCATCATTCTTTTACGAACGGTATCTGCCTTCTCCGGCAAACAAGCCTACTAGTGCGTCGTGAATGTCTGTCAGGTAATGAAACTGTAGGAGCAAGCTTGCTCGCGATGGACGACCGACCACCGCGTTTACCCGGGTTACACGCGATATCGTTAACGGCCTCACGAGCAATCGAACGTCGACCGACTGCGCCTACACCTCGCCGTACGATGACGGAAAGAGATCCAGCGTGCGCTCGACTTCATCGGGGTCGATGGTGAAACCACTTCCCGACGGCGTACCGACCACAAAACCAAAGTTCTGCCGATCACGATCGGTCAGGTACTTGAAGAAACAGACAAAACGATCAGGCGGCTGCAAAACGAGCAGCGAACCACCCGGGGGAAGTACGTTAACCCCATGGATAAGATGACTCCCCTCGATCCCTATCACGGTTCTCGCCCCGGCACAGGCCGCGACGATGGTCGGAACATCGGATGTCGCCGGGTCGAGAATGCGAACCCCCCTACGGTCACGCAAACGTTCTGCAAGCGCCCTCTCATTGTGCAGCAATCGCAGCTCCCCCTTGCCACCGCGCAGGATGAATACGCCTGGATGAGCGCTGACGTTAACGTGCGACAGCAGTTTTTCACCCATCGCCCGGAAACGCAGGTGCTTGTGTCGATTCTGGCTCAGATCGTCAAAGATCACGAGTTCACGGAAAAATGCATTGCGTAGACGAACTGGCCTCATGTCCAGCCAGTTCTCGTAACCGGGGGCATGAAGTATGCCGTTCCTGGCGATTGAAGCATTCGCGGCAAAGGGTGCCGTGGTCACCGGCACACCTTCGTCGCTGGCCAATCGATAGGTCAGGCAATCATCCATCAGCCAGGTGCCAAACCATTTGTTGCCCCCCGCCGTGCAATACAACGCGCCGCGATCGATTTCGTTTTCTACGTGAATCCCCGGTAACCGGCCAGAACCAGGGGTCAACCACGACTTGGCATTGCCTTTATAGAGCGTGCCATCGATCAACCATACATCCTTCAGCAAGTAACCTCGGGTGGGACTGTGTTCCACACGACCGATACCTTCCATTGTGCGTCGAGGATGCTCGTGAGGATAAAACAGCGCCTCGGCCCAACCCGTCACACGCTCGAGCTGGTTGGGCAGGTAGAAAGCGGGCGGAGCCATCGCAATTTCGCCCGGGGCAATTTCCCAGGTTTTCACGGCCTGGCTCTGCAGGGGCAGCGACGGCGTCCGTATGACCCGAGTGTTGAAAAGGTGCTTATACGCAGCAAGGCTCCACTTCGATTGGCCGCCACTCGTCAATGAATTAAATTGAGACATAGGCACCCCATCCAGATATGGATAACCGGCAACAAACGTTATTGGTTTAAACTGATTTTTAAATGCAATGACGTGATCAGGTGGAAACGATACTTTCCAGAACAGGGGGCGACTTCAAATGAGCGTAACGACTGCGCAAAGTGTCGAGAAGTTGCTCTCCCGGCACCCTGGCACAATGGATGTATATTTTGAAAAGGCCACCAAAACCCATTTCGCGATATCGACTGGCAACTTCCTCATCACTCGGACCGTTCGGCAACCCGAGATGCAGTGTCAGGTTTTTGCCTTCTACAGCAAATAGTGGCGCTTCCCAGAGAAACTGCGCCGCGCCCACCCTGGGCAGTTGAACAAACAAATAACCGTGGTTACCCAGCGTATCGACATCGCCACCGCGTCTTCTTTTCCATTCGAGAAGTCCGTCGTCCGGGCGTGCCAGGCAAGTTCCAATGTCGTAATAGTCAAAGCCGTTTTCAATCGCCCACTCCAGCGCCATGAACGTGGTGATGGCGTTAACTTCGCGCAACTTCTTTGTATCCGAAAACACTGTATCCGGGTAACCGAAGCGCACAGTACTCCAATAGCGCTTACCTGCCCGGGTGACTACGCAGCCAAGATGGCATGCAACAATCTCGTCTTCCAGCAGCACCAGATCGAGTCGCCCGGCAACTTTTGCCACCCGGTGAACTTCGCGCGCTTCAATTTGCGAGGCGGCCGAACCATGCCGGGCCGCGGCATAAGGTTGAAGCATTTCCCGGTCTGCCGTTTCAATCTCGTCATCGTTCAACGCTTGCTTCATGCGGTAGCGCAGACGGTTCTTGCGCAGACTGCGGCGCAACTCGGTGTTGTATCTCGCGGTGATCTCGTCGAGTGATCTGCTCAGCGGCACGACAGCACTCAGGTACTGAGGCACATACAATGCCCCCGGGGTCGGCACTTCGCTGACCACCACTGTCCGGTCTGACTTGCCCACCTTCAACTGGCTCTCAACCGCTTGAGATTGAACGCCCAGTAAAACCTTCACAAATTCCCGTTGTGTTTTCCTGCCCACATAGAGAATGTCGTAGAGGCTGTCTTCCCGCAGTTTGAACCTGACAATTTCCCAGCGCCAAAAACAGGCGCGCCCCAGGATATCCCGCAGCCAGGCGACAGCTTTCCTTAGCTCAAATCGCATCGAAGGAGTTAATAACTGACGCATCAATTCTGCTATGTATTCTTTCATTTGGTTATTAACACAATTCAAGGAAGGGCCATTTGAGTTTCAAATCAATACACCAAAGACTCGAAATAAAAGCACGACAACTGAGTGCACTGTTCACTGCGTGCGGATATTACAACCTCGATACAATCCGCCGCCCACGTTGAGCCTGTCACCTTCCTTCTTGCGAAAAAAACGCAACTCCCTCCCTGGAACTCAAGATGGCCTGACAGCATTTTGTTGACGCCAATCTTAATGAAGCAAATAGCCCACAGCACACCCGTCAAGTCGAAACTTCAACCTGAGTAAAGGTGCAACACCGAAGTTTTGCAAGATATTTCAGACGCTGTTTTTATGGCGCCGGAAAAGCTTTAGCGGGGTATCAAAAGAGCGGCTGCGTCACGCTTGCCTGAAGATCAAAGTACGTAATAGAAACAGCGGATTACCCATCACATAACGACGAAAAAGTCGTTTTGGCTCAGTGATGAGCCTGAACACCCATTCACAGCCGAGACGACGCACCCATTGCGGAGCGCGAGCCACCTTGCCGCCGAGAAAGTCCAGGATCGCCCCACCGCACACAACAAGACAGGGCACGCCGCTGTCGGCCAGCCTGGCAGCAACGGCTTCTTGCTTGGGCATGCCCATCCCCAGCACAACCAGTTCCGGCTGAAACTCCCGGGCGAGGTTGATGTAGGTATCCACTGGCGCGAAGCCATGGTGAGCCGAGACAACGTTGACCGCAAACTGCGCTTCGCTGTGCCGCACTGCCTGGGTGAGAAAAGGCTCTTCAGTGCCCCAGAAAGCCACGCGCCGGCCCTTGTACGCAGCCAGCAATTTGGGGATGAAATCGGTGCCGTTCATATTCAGCCCCGGTTCCAGACCGAGACGACGAAACAGGATGGCCAGCCCGGAGCCATCGCGCAGCAACACGTCCGCTGACAGCAGCGCGTGATGGTAATCGGAATTGGCTGCCACCAGGTTCATGGCATGGGCATTGGCGAATCCGAGCACTGTCGTCGCGTCAGGTCTGGACAACGCCTCAATCAATCGTTGTTCATCATCAATGTCGCTGATCACCCTGAGTTTGCGGGTAATCGATTGCCAGCGATGTTGCCATGACGATGCGTGCATTAATTGTCATCTCTCTTCGAACGCACCCACTCGACCTGCCGCTTGAGCACAAAGCCGATGTACAGGGGGATTTTTTTCAACGCGTAGAACGGCGCATACAACAAGGTCGAAAAAGGGATGATCCCGCGACCGAACCGACTCCATGCCAGCAGGACAGCCCCGCCCAACAGGACCATCCCGACTGAGGAGATCAATGCGGGCGCCAAGGCTCCGCCCAGCAAAAACACCAGCCATGACAGGGTAAACACTGCGCTAAGAAGCAACGTCAGCAAGGCTAGCGGAGGCACCAACAGATCCACCGTCATCGCCAACAGACTTCCGTTACCCCGGCTGATCGCCTCCACCATCAACTTTGGCGCATCACCCAGGAGGACCCCCAGATGGCCGTGCTCCCAACGCTTGCGCTGGGTACTCAAGCCTTCGTCACTGCGCGGAAAGTAACTGCTCACCAGCGCATCGGGGCAAAACAAGGGCGGCTTGCCGCTTCGGCAGAAATCCAGGCCCATCTTCAGATCTTCAACGATATGGCCGCTGGCGAGATCGATCAAAGCCAGGTCCTTCCAGACGAAAGCCATCCCCGAGCCCATTAGTGAACAAGGCAGGCCAAGCCGGGCCCAACCCTGCGATCGCACCCGGTTTTTCACACACCAGGCAAATTCGGCAAGCTGCACTTTCAGCCCGGAACCCGCTGGAGCATGCATCAAATACAGTGCCTGTGCTGGCCGCCCCGAGTGGATGCAGCACATCGCCAAACGCTCTATCGAGCCGTCACTCGCCAGGCAATCGGCATCGACGATGATCATGACCTCCGGCGCATCGCTCGCCAGATGACGCACCCCAAAGTCCAGCGCATAGCCCTTGCCACGCTGCTGCTCATGGCTGCGTTCCACCACCTCGGCACCCGCCGCACGGGCCAGCGCCGCGGTGTCGTCAGAACAGTTGTCCGCCACCACCAACAGGCGATCACCGTCTACCAACTGCGGCAGAATGCTGTTGAGCGTCGCAACGATGAGCGAGGATTCATTGTGCGCCGGCACCAGCACCGCTAACCGGGGGCGCGGCCCTGGTGTCGACGAACGTGACCGCGCAGGCAGACACGCCAGCAGCACCTGGGCAAACAACACCAGCACCGGCAGGATGATGAGCACCAGCAGCGCGCTGAACAGCCAACCCAATAACGTGATCATGCTTGTGCCTTGAATAAATCAGCCAGCCGGGCTGCTTCGGTATCGATGTCGTGTCGTTCCACCACCCGCTGCCGGGCCGCATCGCCCATCCGCTGCAACACCTCGACAGGTTGCGCGAGGCAGTCCGCCATCGCCGCTGCCAGCTCCTCCACTTCGCCCGCGGGAAACAGCCAGCCATTCTCGCCCTGGCGCACCAGCTCGGGAATGCCCGCCACGTAGGTCGTCAACACCGGTCGGCGCAACGCCATGGCTTCCATGATGACCACCGGCAAACCTTCGGCAAAACTGGGCAATACCAGGGCTCGTGCGGCAAGAATTTCCGTGCGCACCTGGTCGCTGCTGATCCAGCCGGTAATGCGAACCTTCGACTGCAAGCCATGCTGTGTAGTCAAGGCTTCGATTTGCTCACGCATTTCCCCGTCGCCGGCCAGTACGATCTCGAACTCCACGTCTTGCGCGGCGAGGATGCGCGCGGCTTCCAGTAACAGCAACTGGCCCTTTTGCTCACACAAGCGACCGACGCAAACCAGACGCGGCACGGAAGGCACGGCCACGGGCGTCACGTCGTGAAAGCTGCGCTCCAGGCCGCAATGCACCACGTTTACTTTTGCCCAGTGCGAATGATCCACCCAGCGAAACAACTGGCTGCGGCCATAAGAACTGATGGCCACGACAAACGCCGCTCGCCGTACTTTCTCGCCCAGATGAATGAACTGCGGTTTGTCGAACTCTTCGGGGCCGTGCACGGTAAAACTGTACGCTGGCCCGCCGAGTGCGTTGGCCAGCATCACCACCTCGGTGGAGTTAGTGCCGAAATGCGCATGCACATGCCTGGCGCCGAACGCCTGCAACCAGGTCAGCAAGCGACAGGCTTCGAGTAAATAAACCACGTGATACGGCCAGGCGCGATCAGCACGCAAACCCATGCGTAGCGCCAGCCACAGTGTCGAAAAGAAACGTCGTGGCTGGGCGCGCAATACCTGTAGCGCGGGCCCCAACAGCCCTTTTATTCCATCCTGCAGGACATACCGGGTTTTATCGCGTTCGGACACGTCCTCGGCATCCACCAACTCGGCATCCCAGCCACGCAGCGCGATACGCTGGACCTCAAAACCCTGACGTTCCACCGCCAGAATCTCGCGACGAATGAAGCTATGGCTGACTTTGGGGTACTGATTGATGAAATAAGCAATGCGCATAGGAACCCAGGCTTAGTGGTCGTTGCGGAGGGTTATTGCTGCCGGTGATTCCACAGTCGCACGGTGATCAGAGGCGTCACGCTGTTTGCTGTAACTGGCTGACAACACGCTGTCTATCCTTCTGAACGTGTCATCCAGAAGCTCGTAGCGCCGGCGGTACATGGCACGTTTTTTTGAAGCGATACTGTCGAGCGGCTTTCTGGACGGCTCCATCGGAATCTCAAAAAAATCTTCGCGCTCCGAAGGCGTCGCGCCGTGCTCCAACCAGATCACGTCGTAATTTGCCGCCAGCTCCTGAGCCTTTTCAGTACCGAAATACGGATGACGATGGTGGCGATAGCCATCCCCCACTGCATAGATTTTTTCAACGCTGAGGTTAATGGCCAGGTATTTGATCACTTCGATCAGAAAGCTTCTTGGCCGCAACCCTTCAAAGTCTTTTGTCAGGTCCCTGTAGATGCTCAACGACAGATCACTCTCCACGCCTTTGTGTATCCCTTGAACGGCGCCGATGAAAATACATAACTCAGTGTCCGTGCGGCACAAGGTGAACGCGATGGATGCGATGCGCAGATCACCCTGAAACAGATTCAGTACCAGCTCCCCTTCCCGCATGAACCACGTCGGGCGATCCAGCACCAGGAAACAACCCGCGGAGAATGCCGACAAGTCACTCAACACCAGACTTTCACTTCGCCCGAACAGCAATAATTGCGGGCAGCTTTTGGTGATGACCTCGTAATGCGAAGCCAACACACCCAGTCTGTCCTGAGCGTTCCAGTTTTTACTGATGTAGGGCCAATGAACGACACCGACACAATCGCCCCCCAACTTCTCGACACCGGACTTGCCCAGGGCGTTCGACATGCGCCCCAGAAACACATTGAGCCCCGACCAGTTCTGTCCAATCAAAACCAATAACTCAAGCTTGTTTTTCAGGGCTCTTAACGAATAGCCCGCGTGCAGGGAAAACACGCTTTTCAATAGCAGCCAATTATTCATGGACGTCTCACTTGTATTCGATCAACGCGGTTTTGCCGGTGCCGAATCTGTTCAGAAGAAACTTGGCTTGTCCGAGCATTTCGGGAAATTTTCCCAGCACGAGGAATAGAGCCAGCAACCAGTTTTCGCGCGTTGATCTACCGCCCCGGCGAGCCAGGCGCACGACTTGCAAAGGGTAGACCAGCAGCAGAAGCAGCCCTGACCAGCCCAGCATCAACATGGCGATCACCGTCGCCAGCGGCACACCCAAGCCCCAGAACCAGGCGCGACGCGACTCCCGTAGCCAATGTTTCTCCGGTGCAGCCCCATGCAAAAAAGCACCTTCGGCGAAGGCATGGCCACCGCGTAATGTACGCCGCCACCACTGACCGAAGCGGGTCATGGCCGCATCGTGCAGGGTCATTTCCTCAGCCAGACGCCAGACCTTCCATCCATTCGCCCGCAGGCGCACACACAATTCGGGCTCTTCCCCGGCGATCAGGTCCACTCGAAACCCCGACGCTGCGGCGAAGGCATCCGCCCGCATCAACGCATCGCCGCCACAGGCCTTGGCCTCGCCTATCGGCGTGTCCCATTCCAGGTCGCACAACAAGTTGTAAATCGAGCGCTGCGGAAACCGTTCGCGGCGCCGTCCACAGACCACCGCCACCTCAGACCGGGTATCGAGAAAGGCCTGTGCCCGGGACAACCAGCCTTCGACAACCTCGCAATCACCGTCGACAAACTGTACGTAACGCATCGCCGGCAGCAGACGTTGCAGGCGGGCAAACCCTTCATTGCGCGCGCGGGCCGCCGTAAACGGGATCGACATATCCAGCTCGACCACCTCGACCCCGAGCGCCTTGGCCATCTGCACCGAATCGTCCGTCGATCCAGAATCGACATAGACCACCTGCTCCGCCGCGCCGACCAGCGAAGCCAGGCAACGCTCAAGCCGCAGGCCTTCGTTGCGACCGATAACAACGACACCCATGCCGATCGCCATGGGGTTCACTTGGCGTCGCAGTCGGATGTGTCCATGGAGCTTGCTGTTGCTTCTGCCGGCTGCCTTCTCTTGATAATCGCGGGCACGCCCACTGCCACCGAGTCATCCGGTACATCGGTCAGCACCACGGCATTGGCACCAATCACGACATTGTTACCAATGCGGATATTGCCCAGCACCTTGGCCCCGGTGCCGATATCAACGTTATTGCCGATCACCGGGGCGATCGGTTCATTCACATTCTTCAGGCCCACGACCACGCCATTGCGGATCCGGCAATCATCGCCGAACTGTGCATACCCACTGATGATGATGCCGCCGAAGTGATCGATGACAAAGTTGCGTCCGACCACGACTTCACAGGGCAGCTCGATACCCGTAAGGATCTGCACCAGTTTGTAGAGCACTTTGTAAATAAGGGAGAGCAGCTTGCGCAACAATGCCGGCCGCACGCCGTAGCGCCAGCGGCCGAAGCGATAAACCAGCATCACCCAGAAACCCTGAGCCCCCCAATCACCCGCGTATGCACGCAAGTCCGCACGTATGTTTTCGAACATGAGGGTTCTACCGTGTTGGTTGGGTAGCGAATTTGGTCTCGCGCAGCAGCGCCCAGGTGGCACGCGCATGTTGCCAGCATGCGCCGACGGCGGCTCGGCCACGACCTTTCAATATTGCCTTGAGCGCCAGAATCAGATCACCCAGGCACACCAGAAACATATGCAACACCAGGCCAGACAGACCGTGGTGCTTGCGGAAATACAACAGCTCGCTTTCGATCTGCATTTTGGGTATCTGTCGACTCACCGCATTGAGCTCGACGACCGTCTTGGCACTTTCTCCGCCGATATGCACCACCGTGGTGTCCGGGTAGAAAACCACCTTCCAGCCGGCCTGCTTGACGCGTTTGCAGTGATCGACCTCCTCGTAATAAAGGAAGTAGCGCGGATCGAACAAGCCCACCTGGTCGATGACTTCACGGCGGATCAGGTAATAGCAGCCAGGGACCCAGTCGCACTCTCGGACCGAGGCGTGATCCCATTCCATGTCGTCGACCCTTTTCACCACCGGAAAAAAACGTTCAAGCCCGGTACGCGAAAGGAAGACGTTCAATGGCGTCGGAAAATAGCGACACGAGGGCTGCAGATCCCCCTCTCGTCCAACCAGTCGAACCCCGAGGACACCGCAATCCGGATGAGCTTCCATGTAATCGAGCGTCTTGTTCAGGGTGTCTGCGGCAACGAAAGCATCGGTGTTGATGAGCAAGGCGTACTTGCCCTGCAGGTGCTCAACCAGTTGATTGTTGGCACGACCAAACCCCACATTTTTTTCATTGGCCAGCAGCAACGCTTCCGGACAAACGTTTTCCAGGCGCTCCAGGGAGTTATCGGCCGAGGCATTGTCCACGACCAGATAGCGCGTGGGCTCCGCACTGTTGGGCTGGCGTAATGCGTCAAACATGGGCTGCAACAGCTTCGCGGTGTTGTAGTTGACCACCAGCACATCAAGGGGAGTATGGGTCATTTTGGTGGCTCACCAAAAAAGTACTGCACTCGCATGGCCGTAAGCGCCGACTCCATATCTGGATCATAAGAACCGGTGCGCTCTCTGATCACGTCCATCCACGGATAGTCGTTGCAACGCTCCTCGAATTTTTTCATCAGCTCTTCAACGGTACAAAAAACTCTCGCTGGATTGCCCCCGACCACGACACCCGGCGGGACATCCTTCCTGACAACAGCACCGGCGGCGACTATTGAACCCGGACCTATGGTCACGCACGGCATGATGATCGCACCATGCCCGATAAAACAGTTGTCACGGATGTCGACTGGGCCGACAGAATCCAGTTTTACGTTGTAGAGAGTGGAGAAGAAAACGGCTCCATCGTGACAGAACAGCGTGCAATCCGATAAAGCGATGTTGTTGCCCAGGCGCACCAACGAGGGGTCAGCGATATTGCACCCGACATTGATCCACACATTGCTGCCGACGGAATGCAGCGATCCCCAGCGCGCCAGATATCGAGCCCACTCGAACCCGTCAGGATTACAAAACCGTTTAAAGAGCCAGCGTCCCCGCCCCGTTTTATTGACGTAATAACTTACAGCACGTCTTGCCAGCCCTATCATCCTGTCAGCCTCACCAATCCTGCGATTCTCATCCGTGCCAGAGCCAGATACACCCCGGTTTTTTTGATTGTAGTATCAGGAATATCTGCCCGCCGGGCCCGCCTGATGATTAAGATGATCTGCCAGCCTCAGTGCAAGCTGTATAAGAGGCATGGTCGGATTGCTCGCACCGGCTGTAGCGAAAACACTGCTGCCCGCGACGTATAGATTGTCGATGCCGAACACTTTGCAGTTCTCGTCGACCACGCCGGACTCGGGCGTCGAGGCCATCCGCGTAGTCCCCATATGATGCGCGTGGGGCGCCACTTTCAGTGGTACAGCGAGGTCATACACGTATTCATCCAGCTTGACGAAGCCCAGCCCCGTTTCGGCAAAACACTTGGCCACCTCCAGCCCTATGGACTTGATGGTATGCCTGTCTTCGGGGGCCAGTTCCCAATGGATGTTGACCTTGCGCATCCCCAATGCATCCCGTTCCTTGAGCAAAGTGAGGCGGCTGTTGCGGTTGGGAAACTGTTCGATCAGGGTGGTAATCACCCCATCCCCGGGGCAATTGAAGCGGGCAATAAAATCGATCTTGTGCGCCAGGCCGACATCGCAGGCGAGGTTCTCCAAAAAATCCTTGATGGCCGCCGTTCGCCCATAGACCTGCACTTGCGCCAGAAGCGAAGCAGACACATTCCCTTTGCCTGACTGAAACTGCGCAACAAACGCATCGCTCGTAAAGTACTGTCGAGGCTCGGTACTCTGCCCCTCTCCCAGGATGAAAGTCCCCAGGTCGAGATTCAGGTGCTCCATGAAACATCTGCCGACGAAGCCGTCCTTGCTGACGACACCCGCGGATGCCAGCGATTCACTGTTCATCAGCTGCCTGGCATTCTCGATGGCGCCCGTTGCCAGAATGAACTGTTTTGCCGTCACTCGCTCCCGGTGCCTGTCGTAATCAGACACAACGATGGAGGCGATGCGGCCGGTCTTGTCATCAAACTCAAGATCGACACAGTTGCAATTGATGAAGACCTCGAGCCCCTCGGTCTCTTGAAGATCCTTGGCGTATTTTTGTGCAAACCGCGTCGGCGGGCTCAGCAAAAAACGATCCGCTACGAAGTCGTTGCCATCCATGGAAGCATTGATGGCCTTGAACCCCGAATCCGGCGGGAGATCAACAATGGCCATGGCCGCGGGCAAATAACGCTCGATCTCGGAAAACGCTATGGGCCAGCCAGGAATATTGACGGGAGGGGGCACGTCAAAGTCTGACTTTTCGAAAGGACGGCAACGCCCCGCCCAGTGATTGGACGTACCACCGAGAAAGCGCAGGCGTGTTTCTTCAGCGTAGACATTCATCCCTGTCGAGGTGCAGTTGTAGAGGGTTTGCGAAGGCTGCGAATATTCGTGCCCCCCACCCTCGATCAGCAGCACGCGCCGACCATTCCCGGCCAGGCGCAACGCCAGCGTGATGCCGGCCGGCCCGGCACCGATGATGCAGAAGTCATAGCGGTCGCGGAGTGCTTTCTGCGATTGGTAATCTTTGATCATGTGCGCGTTTGCCGGAAATACTGGGCAGGCAACACCCAGCCGTTGACCACGACAAACCCGTTTTTTTCAGAAGAAGGCGGAGCAAGGAACGAGGACAATCCAAATGTCATCCCCCCAAGACTCAATACTGCAAACGCCTGGAGGAAATCTCTGCGCCCCATCACAGAGGTATTCAAATCAAGTTCACTCATGATTCAAAGCCCCACGACATTAAGATTGCGTTTGTATTTTCAGCTACACATCAAACCCCATCACGCCCCCGAAGGATGATGTTGCGCCAAGGCGTGAAAGCAGCAAGTGACCTCGTTCAAATCAAAGCCATTCGGCAATGCCCAGCACCAACTCCCCGCACAACACCCCGACCAGCAACATCGGCAACACAACAAGCTCGCGTTTGAGATCGAACAGCCCCACACGACAGTTCACATAAACAATTAGCACAAGTGTAGGAAACGTATGCAGCGCAACACCCCAAATCGCATACTTCACGCCGCCCAGGGCCAGCAGCAGCGGCAGCAACACCCATAACGAGACGGCGCGAATGATGTTATCCATGGCCTGGTACTTCGTGAGTCCCAAGGCAAGCCAGGCTTGATGCGCCACGCCGTAGCGCAAGGTGAAGAAAGACAGCGAAAGGATGGCCATCATGCTGCCGGCCTCGGCATAACGCTCGTCGTATAACCAGTGGATGATCAGTGGGCTGATGACCCACAACAGCCCGGTGATAAACAGCAGGGCGATGTCGATGATCAGTTTGAAGCGGTCATACAAAGCGCGGAGCCGCACGGTGTCATTGCTTCTTGCCGCTTCGCCGAAGGCTGGCAACGCCACGGCGCCAACCAGCCTCTGCACACCGAGTGTAATAGCCCCCAGAATCAGCACGGCGATGGAATAGACACCCAGTTCGGCGGCCGACATGCTACCGCCGAACCAGATGCGATCGCCATTCATGGCCAGTACGCCCACTGCTGAAGACAACAATATCCATCGGCCGAAGACGACCAGCTCCTGGAGCGCGCTACGATCCCACAGCAGACGGTTATGCGGACCCGGAAACCAGAAATGTCCCAGAAGCAGGCTGACCAGAGCGGAGACCAGTCCCGCCCCCACCAGCGACCAGATAGACCGGGTGAAGTAACCGATAACCAGCATCACCAGCAGGCCGGCAATCTGCGACGCAAACTCGGCGAGCACGACTTTCTTTTGCTGGAATGAGCGAACGGCCACGTCGACTTTCGTCGACTGAAAACCATAGATAATCGCGGACAAACCGGTAATGGCCAACACCAGCGGCAACTCGGGTGCAGCATAGGTGGATCCGGGCGACCACAGATGGATGCTCTGCGCGAACCAGGCGAAACCTGCGATCAGAAGTGTCGTGGCAAAAAGGACAAAGCCGCGCACGATCTGCACGGTCCACACAGTATTGAGAAATACCGGGTCGTCACCCCGCGGGCTCTGGATGATGTTCTGGCGCAAGCCGACATCGGAAAGCAAATGGATGATCACCGAAACGGTGGTGGCGATGATCATGATGCCGAACATCTCCGGCATCAGCAGGCGAGCCATGATCAGGTTGCCGCCCAGGCGCATGGCTTGAGAGGTGACAAGTGCTCCGAGATTCCATGCCCCGGCGAATATCGCTCGCTTGCGCAGGCTCAACGATGGCGATATATCAATTGAAGGCATAACATCAATCCCGGACGCTGTTGCACGAACGTTACTATAGCCGCAATCAGGCAATCCACTATGCTTCGCTCACCATTCAATAAGTTCACGAATTCATGCCTGAGCATATACGCGCGCTAATCGTCATTCTGGTTCTTGCCGGCACGGTTTTTACCCTTGCCCGCCAACCAGCAAAGGACCTGATCCCGTACAACGACTTCACACGTCGCCGCAATCTGTGGTTCGTGTTGACCCTGCTGGCGTTTTTCGCGCACAGCTTCTGGGTGTATGCCGCCGTTGCCGCTGTGGTGCTGACCGTCGCACAAAGACGCGAGCGCAATCCCGTGGCGCTGTTCTTCATGTTGCTGTTTCTCGTTCCGCCGGCGTCGGCGCAGATTCCCGGCTTTGGCGTGATCAACTACTTCTTTGATCTCAACCATATCCGCCTGCTGTCTCTGTGCGTCTTGCTTCCGGCCTTTTTTGTGCTGCGCAGGCAAGCGGACACGTTGCCTTTCGGGCGCACCTGGCCCGACAAACTGTTGGCCGGCGGCCTTACACTGACGAGCCTGCTGTTGCTGCGCGAAACCACGCTCACCGACACGTTGCGCCAAACGGTCTACCTGTTCATCGATGCTTTTCTGCCTTACTACGTTGCCAGCCGGGCCCTGAAAAACCTCAGCGACTTCAAGGACGCCCTGTTGGCCTTTGTCCTCGCCGCCATGGTGTTGTCCATTATCGGGCTTTTCGAATTTGTCCGGAGCTGGCTGCTCTACAGTGCGCTGACGGACGCCCTGGGCATGCAATGGGAAATGTCCAGCTACTTGAGCCGTGGCGGTTCATTGCGCGCCAGCGCCACCACCGGCCAGGCCATTGCGCTGGGGTTTGTCGTCAGCGTGGCTCTCGGCCTGTACCTGTTTTTGCAGGAAGGTGTGCGCAGCAAGCTCCAGCGACGTCTTGGCGCTATCCTGCTGGCTGGCGGACTGTTCGCGCCGCTGTCGCGTGGCCCCTGGATCGGGGCCGTCGTCATGATCATAGCGTTCATCGCCACGGGGCGACGCGCTGCCAAACGCTTGATACTGCTGGCGCTCGCCGGCGTGCTCGCCCTTCCATTGCTGGCCATCGTGCCTGGCGGGCAGAAAATCCTGGACCTGCTACCGTTTATCGGCACGCTCGAAGTAGAGAACATCACGTACAGGCAACGCTTGTTCGATAACGCAATGATCGTTATCCAGCGCAATCCCCTGTTCGGCGCTTTCGACTTCCGCAACACGCCGGAAATGCAGTCCATGATTCAGGGCCAGGGCATCATCGATATCGTGAACACCTACATCAACGTGGCGCTGCAGGTCGGGTTGATCGGGTTGACCCTGTTCGTGGCTTTTTTCGTCACTGTCCTGCTGGGCATCCGCAAGGCGATGCGTTCGTTTCCCGACAAGGACGATGAGACGCGCCGGCTCGGACGCGCGCTCCTGGCGACACTGGTGGGGATCATGGTGACTATCGTGACGGTCAGCAGCATCACGTTTATCCCCGTGGTGTATTGGTCGGTGGCCGGGCTAGGTGTTGCCTATGCCCAGATGGCGCGCAAGCTCAAGCAAACTTCGACCGCAGTCACTGCGAGTGCCCACCTCCAACTCCGGTAATGCCAATGACCACTTTGTTTCGCCGCACTTCGATGCTGCTCCCGGTTTTGCTGTGCGTTGCGATCTGGCCATTCACGACCCGGGCGGCGGACTGGGTCGCCAGCGTGGATGAACTCACCGGGTTGCCCATGCTGGTACACGGTGGCAATCCTGTCGTTGCCTCAAAGTTCGAGTTCTGGGAGAGCAACTGGGGCTGGACGAATTCTGTCAGCCGGTTCGAGGTCAACTCCCCCTACAAATACACCCTGACCGGCCAGAACAAAACGCTGGACTTCGACCTGACGGCGCAGATTCAGAAGGAAGGCGAACAGACGCTGACCTGGGACTTTGACCTGGATGCACACAGTGTGAAGTCGGGGGTAATGGGTGGGGGCATCACCTTCAATTTCGACCCTGCGCTTTTCGACGGAGAGATGGGCAAGCCGGATTTGCTGCCCGGTAACCGTGGCTGGTCGTGGGGCAATGCACAAGGTCGACGCATCGAGATGCGTTTTGAACCGGCACTGGCGAGTGTGTACTTTGAGCCCGGCAGTCAATCCGAGGTGCGGGCCTTTTTCTACAAGAATTCAATCAAGCCCGGTCGCCAGAATGTCAAAGCCACCTTGAGCATTTCCGGTGACATGACGCTTGGCCCCACCTCGACAGAACGCTTTGGCCTCACGGACCCGAAGAGCTGGCCGGATGACAAGGTCGACATCAAAACCTCCCCGGTCGATCTGTCCTTTCTCAACGCAAACGAAAAACCTGCCGGCAAGCGCGGCTTCGTCAAAGCGTCCGGCGAACAATTGATGTTCGCGGACAACACCCCGGCGCGCTTCTGGGGCACCAACATCACGTCCTATGCGCTGTTCCGAACGTCCGACGATGCAATCAAGCAACAAGCCAAACGCCTGTCGGCGCTGGGCTTCAATCTTGTGCGACTGCACCACCATGATTCGCCTTGGGTCAGCCCGAACATTTTTGGCGACCGCGACCAGACGCATGACACTCAACGACTCAGCGCAGAATCGCTGAAAAAAATCGACTGGTGGATCAAGTGCCTGAAAGACGAAGGCATTTATGTATGGCTCGACATGCACGTCGAGCGAGCCCTTACGGCCAAAGACAACATTTTCGGCTTCGAAGAACTGCCGAAAAACGAGCAGAACAACGCCAGCCTCAAGGGCTACGCGTATGTAAACATCACCATCCAGCAGGCAATGAAGCGCTTCACCGAAGCCTACATAACCCATGTAAATCCCTTTACCGGCCTCGCCTATAAAGATGATCCGGCAATCGCCGCCGTGCTGATCACCAACGAAAACGACGTCACCCAACACTTTGGTAACGCCCTGTTGCGAGACAAGGGAGTCCCCAAGCACTGGGAGCTCTACAAGAACCGGGCCGATGCCTTTGCCAGCCAGCACAACCTATCGGCGGGGCTCACCTGGCGTTCGTGGGAGCATGGCCCCGCCAAGCTGTTCCTCAACGATCTGGAACAGAGTTTCAACACAGACATGATTCAGCATCTGCGCGCATCGGGTGTGAAGGTACCGATTGCCACCACCAGCAGTTGGGGAGGCGACGGCCTGAGTTCCTTGCCGGCCCTGACGGCCGGCGACGTCATCGACGTGCACAGCTACGGTGGCGGTGGGCAGCTGGAAAAGAATCCGCTCACCAGCGAAGGCATCGTGGACTGGATTGCCGCCGGCCAGGTCACCGGCAAACCGCTGACCGTCACCGAGTGGAACAACGAACCGTTCCCGACACCTGACCGCCACTCGTTGCCACTCTATATCGCCGGCACCGCCAGTCACCAGGGCTGGGACGCGCTGATGCAATATGCCTATAGCCAGCAGCCGCTCGACGGCGGCTGGGTGACGGCCGACAACTGGCACGCCTACAACGATCCCGCAATGTTGGCCACCCTGCCCGCCGCCGCCCTGCTCTATCGCCGCGCCGACGTCAGCGAAGCCAATACGACTTACGTCTTCGCACCGACGCCCGACACCCTGTTCAACAAACCCGTCTCACCGGCCAACTCGGCTTTGCTGCGTACCGCCATGGAGAAAGGCAAGCTGCAAATCGCCATGCCACAAACGCCGGAACTGCCCTGGTTGCAGCCGGGCATTATCCCGAGCAATGCGCAGGTGTTTCATGACCCTGACCAATCGTTGCTGGACGCCAATGCCAGCGAATCCACGACCGATACGGGTGAACTGAAGCGCAACTGGAAACAAGGCATCTACACCATCAATACGCCACGCACCCAGGCTGTCACCGGCTGGATCGGCGGCGAGTCGATCAGCCTCGGCAACATCCGGGTTCAAGTGAAGACCGCCAATGCCAGCGTGGTGGTGCAAAGCCTGGACGCCGCGCCTGTCGCTCGGTCGCAGGACCTGCTGATTTCTCTGGGCACCCGCGCCATCCCCAAAGACGATGACAAAACACCTTTTTATGTCGAGCCGCTCGAAGGCACGCTCAGCATTCAGGGACCGCCAGGTTTGACGCTGTACACACCAGGCACGCTGGCGCAAATGAAGAAGTTGCCCGCGACCTACGTTGACGGACGCTACACGATCAAGTTCGACGGCGTGCAGGCCTTCAATTGGTTGTTTTTGAGAAAAAGCGCTGCTCACTGACGGTACAATCCGCGTTTGCTCAGCAACAGTTTCCAGGAGGACAGGATGAATTTTTTGGTGGTCGGCGGCGCAGGTTATATCGGCTCGCACATGGTCAAGCATCTGCTGCGTGCAGGTCACGAACTGGTGGTGGCCGACAATTTTTCCACGGGGTATCGCGACGCCTTGACCGGCGGAAAACTGGTTGAACTGGACATCGCCGACGCGCAAGCCCTGGACACCTTGTTTGCCGCACACCGCTTCGACGCCGTGTTCCACTTCGCCTCGTTCATCCAGGTCGGCGAATCCGTCACTGAACCGGCCAAGTATTACCAGAACAACCTGGCCGCTACCCTGACACTGCTACAAGCCATGGTTCGCGCGAACGTCAAGCACTTCATCTTTTCCTCGACCGCCGCTGTCTACGGCGACCCGGTGTATGTGCCGATCGACGAAGAACATCCCAAGGCGGCGATCAATCCTTATGGTCGCAGCAAATGGATGGTGGAACAGATGCTTGAAGATTTCGATCGCGCGTACGGGCTGAAGTCGGTTTGCCTGCGCTACTTCAACGCCGCCGGAGCAGACCCTGAAGGGCAGCTGGGTGAACGCCATGAACCGGAAACCCACCTGCTGCCATTGATCCTGCAAGCCGCCTCCGGCCGGCGAGCGAGCATCACCGTCTATGGCCGCGATTACGACACGCCAGACGGCACGTGCATTCGCGACTACGTCCACGTTGCCGATCTGGCCGCCGCTCACGCACTGGCCGTGGATTACCTGTTGGCCGGTGGCGCAAGCACGGCATTCAACCTCGGTAACGGCCAAGGGTTCTCGGTACAGGAAGTGATAGACACTGCGCGCCGCGTGACCGGTCAGGACATCTCTGTCAGCGATGCGCCGCGCCGTGCGGGTGATCCACCACGCCTTGTGGCCGATCCCCAAAGAGCCTGCTCGCTACTTGGCTGGCAACCGCAATTTGCCTCGCTGGAACAGATCGTGACGCACGCCTGGAGCTGGGAAAAGAAACACCCCTGGCACTGAAGTCGGCGCTCGCCAATGGCGCCGACCGCTTGAGGATAATGCGCTAGTAGTACGAGCGGTTTTGCGGCTCTGCTTTGTTCAGCACGGTACCGATCAGATTGGCTGTCCCCAGATGATGAAGGCTTTCCTCGATCTCTTTCCGGTTGTTCATGCCGTTGGCGACCACGAGCAGGACGCAGTCGAATTTAGGCAGGACGGTAATGACATCGTCCGAACTCAAGATGGGCGGCAAATCGAAAATCACGATTCGTGAGTTGTAGCGTTCGCGTAGATCACTGATCAAGTGGCTCACCTTGGGCGATGACAGCACCTCGGTGGAAAGAGGGATCGCCTTGCGGGTCGGCAGAACTACAAAGCGCGGCAAGGTCGGGTTGACCAGAACCTCTTGCAGCTCCGCCTCATCGGCCAGGTATTCATTGAGCGACTTCTCCATCGACAGCCCCAGGCAGGCACCCACGGTCGGACGGCGCAAGTCGAAATCCACCAGCAATGCCGTTTTGGTGGTGTGATGAGCGATGCTCATGGCCAGGTTGATCGCCAGTACCGTCTTGCCGGCCTCCGGTGTCGGAGAAGTGATGGCGAGCGTGCGCCAGCCATTTTCTTCCATGACTTTCAGAACTTGCGTACGCAGCAGATCGAAAGCCCCGCCCATATTCGAGTTCTTGTTGTACGCCACAATGCGATTGCGCTCGAGGTGATCCGGCCGCAAAGGAACCACTTTGGTTTGCACATAACTGAGCGCATTCAGACCTGAAGAATGCGCGGTGGCCGTCATGGCTTTTGACGAGTTCTTGGGCTCGGTGTTTTCGGTATCGGGCTTGATAATTTCCATGTCTGTATTCCTTACGCAAACCGACCCAGCGCTTTGAACGCCAGCTGATCCAGAGGCATGTAGAGGAAGTGCACGATCACCAGAAGGATCACGAACAGCAAAACGGCGCACACGATCAGGCGCGTTCGCCACTTCTTGCGGCGTTCCTGTTCGGCCATGGTGTGAATGTAGGGAATGGAAACCAGTACGCGTTTGCCCAACACACTGGCCAGCGCTTCAGCCCCGCGCACGCGCGAACTCATCATTTCGAGAAGCATCACCAGCGCACCAGCGCCCACCGGGGCAAGCACGAAGCCCATGGCGACCACTTTCTTACGGTTGGGCCGGATCGGCTTTTCAGGCATCAGCGGCGATTCCAGGAGAACAAAACGCTCGGCCTTGTTTTCCTGTTCCAGGGCTTCGGAAATTCTTGCGTTGATCTCTTTGGCGCGCATCTCCTCATATTTCTTTTTCGCGTTGTCATGGTCGCGCATCAGCGTGATCAGGCCGCGTTCGACTTGAGGTATTTCAATGATCCGCGCTTCGTATTCAGCTATTTTCTGCTGCGTCTGCTGCTTCTGATCGGCCAGTGACCTGATACGAGTCTCAGTGGCGGCGATCCGTGCCTGAGCCTTCGCTACATCCATATTGACGGGTAGCGCCGCACTCCCCGCCCCCGACTTGTTCGCCTCAAGTGCCGCAATCTTGCGTTTCACGGCACGCACATCGGGGTGGGCCTCGGTATACAGCGTCTGCAAACGGGCGTACTCCGCCTTGAGGCTGCCCAGATCCTGCGGTTTGTCAGCGGCTACACCCAGCGTTCCAGGCTTCGTCGCCCCGCCGGTATTGGCAGCGATAAGCTCCAACTCGTTAAAACGCAATTCCTCACGGGCCGCCTTGTAGTCACGGTCGACGTCTTTGAGGTCGTTTTCGGCGCGCGTCAACATGTTCGTGAGCAATTCCCGATTCTCGGGCAGCGCGTCGCTGTGCTCCTCCTTGAATTTCGCCACGCGACTGTCCTGGGCATTCAGGGCAACCTCGAGCTTGTCTGCCTCCTGCTTGGCGAACTCTGTGTTTTCATTGGCACGCTCGGTGCGCTGCCTGATGTTTTCATTCAGGAACAGCGTCACCAGTTCGTTGGCCACCTGGGTGGCAATCTCGGGCTGGCGGTGCTCAAAGGAAAGGCGAAACGCAATCGTCACTTCCCCGCGCCCCTTGACCGCGGCGCTGACCAGGGTGACGCCAATCGCATTGCGCATTTCGTCGATTTTCTCGGAAGCGCTCAAATTCCGGCCAGTAGAAAACAAATTGTATTTGTCGATGATCGCTTTCAGGTTCTCTCGGGTCATCACACGCTGGCGAATGACTTCGATGCGCTCATCGGCAAAGGTGCCGTTGTTGGCCGCGACCAGCTCAGGCGAGATTTGCTGCGACTCGATCAGAATCGTGCCGGAAGATTCAAAGGTGGGAGGGAGTGACATCGCGACCGCAATGCTGATGCCAAGTATCGCCGCGCAACTGACGATCAGCAGCACCGCATGGTGCTTGATGATTGCAATGTAGTCGTTGACCGACATTTCGTATTCAGTAGTCATAGATCATCACAAAGCTGAATTTCAGAGACCGGGGTAACTATAAGTCAAGGTCAACCCGACGACATTTGCGCTGGCATCCGGCAAGCTGTCCTGCTTGCGTTCTTTGTAAGTGAAGAATAGGCGGGCATTCCAAAAAGGCGAGAGTTCCTGACTGACCCAGGCGCTGTAATTGACCAGGGTATTGGGCGTCTGCCCCTTGGTGTCTTGCCAGGAAGCATCAAAACCGGTGCGTCGGGTTTCATCGATGAGGTAACTGACGGAGCCTTTCAGGCTATCGGCCTCGACGAATCCACCGTCCCCGCTGGCGACGGTGCTACGGCTGGCGTCGAAGCTGGTTTCAAAGCGCTCACCGGTATACTGCAAGTTCACCCCGCCCTCCCCTGTGGGACCGTCCCCCGTGCCGGAGACTTGATTGACGCCCGCGTACACAGATCCCTTCAATGCCTCGGAGACCAGGAAATTCAGGCCAACCGTGGGGGTGTAGCTATTCGAGGACGACGCTGCGGTGCCCTCATCCGGCTCATAACGCCTCACGCCAATACGGGTGAACAGCTCGACCCGCTCGCTCCATGCATAGGTCAAGGTGAAGCGGCTCGCCAACTCGTCATAGTTGATCAGGGTAGGAATGTCGTAAGTGACATGAGTGTAGTCAGTTTCGTTGAGCAGGGTGGTTCGCTCGCTGAGCGCACTACGCCAGTTGCCACCCACGGTATAAAGCTTTTGCGTGCCGTCGGAAGCCACCACGCCGGTTTCCTGAACCTCGGTGGAAAGCGTTGAGCTCTCTTCATAGCGGGCCGTGAGTCCATAACCACCGGTTTCAGTCTCGCGGTGCCACCCGAATTTAAGCCTGGGGTCTTCACGGTCTGACACGATGTCGGTATCGGACGAACGCACGACATACACCCCGAGACCGAACTGGAACTCATCCCTTCCGGAAGTGCCGACAAGGCTGAGATCGGGGGCGATGATGGTGCGGGTCACGCCCTTTTCATCACTCGTCAGCAACAGGGGGTTGCTGTCGTACTCGACAGTCGAAGGCACCGCGATTGCTGTTTGCCAGGTAGCCGCATAGGCCATACCCGAGCACGGCAGAATGAGGATTGCGGTGGCAATCCCGGTAGTTCGAAGCGCAAGCAAAGTAATCCCTAGTGCATCGCGCAAGGCTAAGGCACGACCAGCGTATCGCCGGCTTTAAGTAGAAAGTTGGTGGACATGTCATCCCCGGACATCAACTTGCTGTAGTTGACGCGCATGATCTCTTGCCTGGCCCCGTTGAGTCGCACGACCTTGATGTCATCCGTGTCGGCGAATTTGTCGAGACCGCCCGACTGGCTCAATGCCTGCAGCACTGACGTTTGACCGGACATGTGCACAGGGCCGGGTTTCACGACCTTACCCTGCACGTACACGAGATTGCCTTCGGTGCTCGTGACAACGACGCTCACCTGCGGATCGGGTATGAACTTTACAAGCTTGGCGGCTATTTTCTCTTCGACTGCGGTGGTATCGAGTCCCGCAACATCGACCTGCCCTGCCAGCGGGAAGGTGATGCTTCCATTGGGAAGAACGATCACATCCTGTTTGAGCTTGTCTTCGCCCCAAACAGACACATTGAGCTTGTCGCCCGGACTCAACAGGTATGCCGCGTCGTTTGCAACGGCACTGGAAATGCTGGGCAGGACAGCCAGCGCGCAGACTACAGGTAACCAGAAACGTAACATCGGGATCCCTCCGCCTAAGTAGCCTTGCCAAGAGTTTCACACAAAAACGGGGGCAAATCACGCTCGCAGATTTTTTCGCCCAGGCCCCATTCAACGAGCATTTTTTTGCGGCTGGCGGGGGGCATTTTTCGTCGACCCGACGTATCAATTAGCTGCAGGACGGACTGTAGTGAGGGAAGTTTTTTAATTAACAGTAACTTGTCGTTAAACATGTTGCCCCCGATGTTTGTACGCCAAATTAATAGCACTCTGTTCAATAGAGTCCGTCATTCAGCCAATACATCGCCTGCCACTGACACATCAAACTGACATCAATCACTAGTATCAATGCGCCACTTAATCGTCAGTAAAAACAATCTGCTAGCTACACCTTCCGGCGGTTGGCGACCATAACGAAACCGAACAATGCGGACGAAAACAACCAGGCAGCAGCAGACAGCGGAACTGCATTGGGTTGATGGGTGAAAGCATCAGCTTCCCCACTCAACACTTTAGTCTGAGTTTCTAAATCTGCCGCGAAATTGTCAGTATTTAGTTGCGCCATTAATCCGTCACAGGAAGAACTATTGACGGTTACGCCCGCCTTGGCGACAGTGTTGATTAGACTGTCGAGTTGATCTTTTGCAGTATCAACCGAGGAAATATCGCTGACCGGAACCGGCGCGCCATGGCCGGTTGCAACAGGAGAAGGGGCACCGGCCTGCACTTCGACGACCTTGCCCGTTTTTGGACCAGCCCCTGCGCAGGAATCGGCTATGCGGTTAATTTCATGGGCCAAATTGGTCACGTGAGCGTTGGCAATGGCCGCACCACTAAAGAGCACACAGAACAAAACGGATTTGATAACCAGTGATGAACGCATGATGACCGCCTCCCTGCACACAGGGTTTTCCTGTTATCGAATGAAGGATTCGTTACCCAGTTACTTGGAGCCTATAAGCACATCGCCATTACGTCAATGGTCTGTCACCACAATAAATAAAAATAAACTCCTATGGAGAATGGCGTCAAAATAACGCCAATAAATGCCTTTCAATCCAGCTCTCTCTATTCATGTGAAAGGGCTCAAGCGTGGGCATGAGTGCCCTGTCTGAGGCATTAAAAACCGGGCTCTGCACCTCGCCGAATGGCCGACGACAAAAAACTACCGTTCCTTCCCGTTGCGCATCCATTCACGCGGACTGACGCCGGTCTTGCGCCGAAACGCCCGAGCCAGTGCCGAAGGACTTTCATAGCCCACCTCATCGGCAATCAGTGCGATGGGCTTGCCCTCACGCAAACGCTTCTGCGCCAGACTGATGCGCCAGCTCACCAGATAATCAACCGGGGTCTGCCCCACCACCTGACGAAAGTATTCGGCGAAGCTGGCCCGGGACATGTTGGCCGCCGCTGACAACTCAGCCACGGTCCAGGCGTTGCCGGGGGTGTCATGCATCAGGCTCAACGAGCGCGCCAGGCGCGGGTCTGCAAGACCGGCCATCATGCCGGTTTTTTGCTGATGGTTAGCCAACAGGTGCCGCAGCAACTGGATGACCAGCACTTCGAACAGACGGTCCATCATCGCTTCGCGACCGCAAGTACCGCCGAAGGCTTCGTTGAAAAGCCAGTCCAGCGTACCGGTCATGCTCGGTATTTCATCGAGGCCCAGCACCAGGTAATCGGGCAAGGCTGCTGCCAGCGCATTGCCCGCTCCGCCATCGAAGGTCAGAGAAGCGCACACCAGTTGTGTGTCAGACGTTTCAGCGGCAAACAAGCGATGACGGAAAGGCCGAGGAAAAAAAATCAGGGTCGGTTTGTTGAGCTGGATGTCGCGCTCATCGGCCAGTTTGAGAGTCAGTTCACCGGCCTTAAGCAAATGTAGGTGCCCATATGCCTGCTCACCGTCAAAACCCGTGATGCCGCAGAACGTGCCGCTGTGGAAGGTTCCGGCACTGACGCCGAAATGGCTGAGCAACGTGGACAAGCGATCCATTGGCAGGCTCCCGAGTGCAAATCTGGACGATCTGTCGCATATCCTAGACGATTTGCACCCAACAGACCAGTCCTCGTGAATAACATGGACTCCGTACCCAGCGCACACCGCGCAGTCATCTACGGAGATCCACCATGAGCCGCATCAATACCCTGAGCCTTGAACACGCCACCGACACCACCCGCCCGCTGCTTGAAGGCGTGCAGAAAAAAATCGGCTTTCTGCCCAATGTCTTCAAGACGCTGGCCCATGCACCTGCGGTGCTTGCCTCTTATCTGCAACAGTCGGCGACCCTCGGTAAAACGTCGCTGAGTGCCGTCGAGAAAGAAGCGATCTCCCTCGCCACCTCTCAGGTGAATGGTTGCGACTATTGCCTGGCGGCCCACACCGTGTTTGCCGGCAAGGCCGGGTTGTCTGCACAAGACATCCTCAGCGCCCGTGACGGCCAGCTCAATGCGTTCGCCACCCTCGCCCGACAAATCACCGAAAGCCGTGGCCACTTGAGCAGCGAGCAGATCGAAGCGGCGCGGGCGGCCGGCATCGACGACCGCAAGATTGTCGAAGTGATCGGCCATGTGGCGTCGCAGACCCTGACTAATTACCTCAATAACGTTGCCCTGACCGAGATCGATTTTCCGGCGATCGCTGTTTGATCAGGGCTTTCAATTCAGGAGGAACGCATATGAACACTGTGACGCTCTACACCACCGACACTTGCCCTTATTGCCGCAACGCCAAAACACTGCTTGCGAGTCGGGGCATTGCGGTTCGGGAAATTAACGTTCAATCGGAACCGGGGAGGTTCCAGGAGATGCTCAGCCGAAGCGGACGACGCAGCGTGCCGCAGATTTTTATTGGTGACACGCATGTTGGTGGTTTTGATGACCTCGCCAAACTTGATCGTCAGGGAGGGTTGTTGTCGATGCTGGCCTGAGTCGGAGTTGGCGGGCTTTTTGATGGGGTATATATCCGTTGCTGCGTTACGGCGGCGATGGAGGTAGTCACCGGTTGACGGACAGGCTCGGTGCGTGACGGGGCAGATCAAAAGCCGCCTCGCGATGCTGTGGCGAGAGTCGCCCCCTCGAGCACACCGGCGATCCCTATGGGCAAACCAGCACACCGCGCTCTATGATTGCCCCCATGACGACCTCGCTGCCGATCCGCCAACCCTGCCCGCCCGGTGCCTGCATCTGCGAGCGCGAACCGCTGCTGGAAACACCCGGCGCGGACTTGCGCATCCTGTTTCTGACCCGCGCCGAGGAAAAGCGCCTGATCGAACGCCTGGAAAATCTCCAGAGCCTGAGCGACCTCGAACGGCTGCAGCAACGGATGTACGAGCAACTGGGCATCCGGGTAGAAGTCGCCCCCGGTTTCAACGAGGTCCGCACCATGCGTGGCATCGCCATCACCATCGCCGAGCTGCCCGGCCTGTGCCGCAAAACCCGCCAGGCCATCCCCACCGCCATTCGCCGCGGCCTGGAGAAACGTCCGGAAATCGCCTACGAACTGCTCAACGCCAACGACCTGTTGCGCGATGCCTGACGATCAGGCGCCGCGATCAATTCCAGACGCAATAAAAGAGGATCAGCGGTCATACGCGAACCGCCGCGCGCTGCTATGCCTTCTCAAGGGAGCAATCGTTTCAGACCCGACAGGATGACGCGGGAAACAGGCGTGGCCGTGGTCCCGGCGCCAGCCAGGCGCGCGAAGAGCAACAGGTGCCAGTCCGTAGCAGGAGGTGGCAAATGTTATTCATGGTCAGTTGGTCCATCAGTCCGCAAAACCGTAACACCGTGATCAAGCGTTTCATCGAGACCAGAGGAGCTCCGCCCTCAGGCGTCAAGATGCTGGGGCGCTGGCATGCCGTTGGGGGTTCGAGGGGCTTTGGCATCGCAGAAACCGATGATGTCGTACAGATTCAAAAGTGGGTGCTGCAATGGAGTGACGTAATGAGCATGGAAGTTCATGCGGCGCTGACCGATGAGCAAGCTGCGCCGCTGCTGGCGGCGGCAGTCAGCGGCCAGCAATAGTCGTTCGGGGCGGCGAGTGCTACTCGCCGCCCGACACCCTGTCAGCGCTTCCAGCACTCTGAATATCGTGCACATACCCCGTACTGCCGATCCATTTGTGCCATCCGGTCGAGGTGGTGGTTGATGGTTTCGAGCAGCAGGTTCTGGCTGGTCTGGACGTAAAACTTCGTCATCGTCTTGCGCTCCTCGGACGCCACAAAGTGCGTGGGCCTGGACGCCTTGTCCTCAGGGTGTGCCCATTGTTCCAGTTGCTGATCCGTCAGACGTTGCAGGCGCAGACGGTATTTGTCGCTGTAACGCTTGAACGTTTCCGCCTTGTTTCCCGCCGCTTCTTCATCAAAGGCAATGAGGTTCTGGCGGTACAGGGCCCAGTAATCGTCCGGCAGGGTAAAACCCAACTTCGCCTTGCGTTCGGCAATCAGTTTGTCGAGCTTTTCCGGCGTGAAGCGCGCACTGCTGTCCTTGGCCGGGTCCGGCTTCATCTGCGCGATGGTCGCACTGTCGAAGATCTGGTCGATCAACATCACCCGATGGGGCGTGTCGGGCAGCACGGGCGGAAGTATCGGGAATGACGTGCCGCGACCGACACAGGCAGGCAGGCCCTTGTCCATGACCGGCATCGGCAACCGCACGTCTCTTCCATCGATCCGCTTCAACTGATTCAACAGCACGCCGCAACGGCCGTCGCGCAGATTCAGCGTCACCTCGTATTCGGCATTGCGCTCGGGGGCCAGGCTCAAACTGGTGACACACACCCAGTTGCTGCCACTCGTGCCCAGGTGCAGGTAATTATCCTGATCGGGTTTGACCTTGATCTCCAGAAAGCCCTTGGCATCGGCCGGTGGCGCGACACTCATGCCCACCCGGCGCTCGGTATCACGCGCGTACAGGTTGTTGAGTTCACCGGTGACTCGCCCCTCACAATGCTCCGGATCGTAGTAGTAGAGCTTCGCATTGCTGGTGTTGGCAATGAAGCGCACCTTGGCGGCATCGGGCTCGGTGGCATCGGTGTACGTGTCTTTGACGGCGCAGCCGCTGAGCACAGCGGACAAAAGCGCCGCGACAGCAATGGCGCGTGTGGAGCGATTGGAGGAAACCGGCATTGGATCGTCCCTGACGCGAAGGCTATGGAAAGCGCGCGATGCTACTAAAGGGCCACCACCGTGTCCATCGCGCCAATCTGCGCCTACCCGTGGGGCCGGAACCGGCACCGGAGCATTCGTTGACGCAGGGTTTGAACTATCGGTTCTAAAAGCCGGACCGGGGCAGGCGCAAACCTCGCGGGCATCGCAAATCAAATGTGGGAGCGGGCTTGCTCGCGAAGGCGGTGTACCAGAGACATGGATGTCGACTGACACTTCCTCTTCGCGAGCAAGCCCGCTCCCACATTTGGACAGCGTCAGGACTCAGATCCTGCTACTTTTTCATCCCAACACGCCGCCGCATCTCGGCGGTGATCGCCTGTTTTGTTTTCTTCAGGTCGGCCCACGGCTCGTCGCCCACCTCGGCCAGGCGTTCATGCACATTGTGCACGTTCCACTGATTGCCGCCCTTGAGCCCGGCCACCTCCTCGCGAAAGATCGGCACCGACACCGGCAGCCCTTCGCGGGTGCGCGCGGCGTAAGCACAAATGGTGGTTGCACCGAGGCCGTTGCGCAGGTAATCGATGAAGATCCGCCCCACCCGGTTTTTCGGCCCCGAAACTGCGGAAAACCGTTCCGGCAACAGCTTGGCCATGTGGCTGACGATGGCGTGACTGAAGTCCTTCACTTCATCCCAACCGAGCTTGCGGGTCAGCGGAACCACGAGGTGAATGCCTTTGCCGCCGCTGGTCTTGAGGAAAGCCCTGAGTCCCAGTTCATCCAGCACCGACAACGTCAGTTGAGTGGCCTCGACCATGCTTTTCCATGGCAGCGCCGGGTCCGGATCGAGGTCGAGAACGAAGCGGTCTGGCTTGTCGAGGTTGTCCGACGTGGCGTTCCAGGTGTGCAGCTCGACGGCGCTCATCTGCACGGCGCCGATCAGCGCTTCGGCGCTGTTGATGATCATGATCGGCTGGCCGGTGAGTTCCTTGTCCAGGGTGGTGATCCCCGGTATCGCCAGGCGCTCGGCGTTTTTCTGGAAAAACAATTCACCGGCAATACCGTCCGGCGCGCGAACCAGCGCCACGGGCCGGTCTTTCAATTCGGGCAGAATCCATTCGGCGACGCCGGCGTAATACTCCGCCAATTGCACTTTGGTGGTACCGCTGCTGGCGTCGATGATCCGGTCCGGGTGAGTGATCCGCACCTTGCCCTCGCCCAGGCCAAGTTGTGACGGCGCCGGCGCGGCTTTTTCCGAAGCGTTCCTTTGGCGGGTGACAGGTTTTTCTGCCGTGCTTTTCTTCACCACTTTCGGTCGTTCCTCGGTGATGTCTTCGGCCGGTTTGTCGTCACGCAGGCCATGGAACACGGCGTGACGAACCGAGCCTTCCTTGGTCATTTCGGCGAAGGCAATTTCAGCCAGCAGAACGGGTTTGAGCCAGTGCACGCCTTTGGCGTCAAATCCGGACGGTGGATTGACGACTGAAGGCTTCTTCGTCTGCAACGGTTTCAGTTGTTCGTAGATGCTTTCAAGCGTTGTCTCGTTGAAGCCAGTGCCGACCTTGCCAGCATAACGCAGCTCACCGCTGTCACGGTCGTGCAACCCCAGCAGCAACGCGCCAAACGCATTGCGCGCCCCTTTTGGATCGGTGTAGCCGACCACCACAAACTCTTGTCGATGTTTGCACTTGAGCTTGATCCAGTCACTGCTGCGACGCGACACGTAAGGCGAGCCCAGGCGTTTGCCGATCAGTCCTTCCATCTGCATCTGGCAGGCACTGTTGAGCAAGGCGTCGGGCTCTTCGGCGAACGCGTCGGAGAACCGCAGCAACGGGTTTTCATTGGGTTTGAGCACCGTCGCCAGCGCGACCCGCCGCTCTTCGACCGGCACCTCGCGCAGGTCCACGCCATTGAGGTAAGGCATGTCGAACAGGTAGTAAAGAATGTTGCCGCTGCGCCCGGTGTCGAAGGCGTTTTGCAGCGCTTGAAAGTCCGGCACGCCTTGCTCGTTGGCCACCACCATCTCACCGTCGAGCCAGGCGGATTCCAGTTGCAGCGATGCCAGCGCCTCGGCTTGTTTCGGCAGTTTGTGGGTCCAGTCGTGACCGTTGCGGGTGAACAGCTTGACCTCGCCATGATCGATGCGAGCCATGATCCGGTAACCGTCGAACTTGATCTCATAGCTCCACTCGCCGTCCGGGGCTTTTTCCACCAGCGTCGCCAGTTCGGGTTTGATCAGGTCCGGCAATGCCGCTTTGTGCGCACCGGTCAGTTGCGCCGGCAGTTTTTTTTCCGCAACTTTGCGCGCCGGTTTCTTGATGGGTTTGGGCTTGTCCGCCGCTTTCGTTTTTTTGGCAACGATGGTCCGGTCACTGAGGACGCTGTCCGGCTCGGCGGCGACCACGTCGTAATCGCTTTCGGGTTTGGCCGCGCTGTCCTGATGTTTGATCAGGAACCACTGCTCCTGCTTGCCTGGCATGTGCGTGCGCACCAGGTTCCACAAGCCACCGAGCTTCTCGCCTTGCAGCTCGAACTTGAGCTTGCCCTTGGCGTAGGCCTTGGCCGGGTCTTCCTGCGGAATCCACACGCCACGGTCCCAGACAATCACGTCACCGGCACCGTAATGCCCTTCGGGAATGCTGCCCTCGAATGTGGCGTAATCAATCGGGTGGTCTTCGACATGCACCGCCAGGCGCTTGACCTTGGGGTCCAGCGAGGGGCCTTTCGGCACCGCCCAGCTCTTGAGCACGCCATCGAGTTCCAGGCGAAAGTCGTAGTGCAGGCGCGAGGCGTCGTGCTTCTGGATACAGAACTGCAAGGCGTGATCTTTCGCGGCTTTCTTGCCCGAACGTTTGGCGGCCGGTTCGGAGGTCGCCGAGAAGTCACGCATGCGGTTGTAGTCATCCAGATTCTTGTTCATGGCTCACTCACCCGTGGCTGATTCAACGCTTCCCCCGATGCCCGGATCAAGCCGCGTGACGATCAGTGCGACCACCGCGATTCGCTCCACCCGTTGGTAGCCCGGCATCAACAGCTCTTCGCCGAACACGTCGGGATCGATCTCGCGATAGGTCCAGCCGAACCGTGCCGAATCCAGGTACGGCGCCAGCGCGGCGAGAAACGGATCACAGCCGTCGACCATCGCCACTCCCGTGTACAACACCAGCGAACCGCCTGTGGTCAGCCGGTTCAGCGCCTGCTCGACAATACGCACCGACAACTGCGCGCCAAGTGCCCCACCGCCGTGGCGATAGGCACGCTCGGCGGGGTCGGCCATGTAGGGCGGATTGGCGACGATCAGGTCGAATGTGCCGTCGACATCCTGCAGCACATCACTGGCTTCGATGCTGACGTTGGCCACTTCGGCGAGCGCTGCGTTCACAGCCGTCAGGCGTAGCGCCGCCGGGTTGATGTCAACCGCCAGCACCTCGGCCTCACGCCGTGCGCGAGCAATCACGATAGCGCCGACGCCAGCGCCGCAGCCGATGTCGACGGCACGTCTGACCGGCGCAAAGCTCTGTTGCAGATGGGCGTGAATCAACTGGGCAAAACGGTAGGTATCCGGGCCAAAGAACACCGCGTCGGCCGCGTCCGTTGGGAATCCGGAATGCACGAACAACAGGTCATCGAGGCTGGACCAGCGTACGTGGCTTTTCAGCCGGCCATTGCTCTCTTCGAGAACGCCCGCCTGTTGCAATTGACGCTGTTCGTCCGTGGACAACAGCCCCGGTTCGAACGGCCGCGACCACCCGAACACTTCGCGCAGGGTCCGGGCACTTTGGCCGAACGCGCGGTCATTGACCCGCTGATGGGTCAGCGGCGTGGGCGTGATAAAGCGGTAACCGTCCGCCTGCAAGCGGCGCCCCAATTGCAGCAAGGCCAGATCCGCAGCACCCAATTGTTCTTCCTGATTCATGCCGTGCTCCTATCGAAGGCTGGATTTGAGTTCGATGAATCGCCGCGTGGCCATCAGGCCGGCTGGATGGGCGTGTCGATGGGCGGACAGCCACGGAATTAACACCGGCATCTGCTCGGCGGCGGACAAGCCTTCCAGCGCGGCTAGCAAGGTCTGGATGTCCGGGTCGCTGGCGGGCAACGCCGGTTCGACCGCGCCACTGCTGACGCGGCGCGGCGCAGGTGTTGAACGCTCCGCTGCCCAGTCACCGGAGATCCAGTCGTGCAACAGTTGCTTTTCATAAGGGCTGAACACACCGAACATGGCCGCGCCGTCACCCTCGATCAATTGCCAGAAGCGGCTTTCCTGGGGATCCTGATGACGTTTGATCCAGCCCTTTTTTTCCATGGCGGCGAGAAATCCTGGCAACTGCTCCGGCGATGACAGCCATTGATTGACGGTCTTGCCCTCGAACCGGCAGTAGTCGGAATGCATGTGCTGGCCGAACGGGCGTTTGCGTTCCAGCATATTCAACACCTCAGCGTAAAGGTCGAACGACTCGATAATCGCCCGACTGCCCTGCCCCAGGTCATTGAGCCGATATCCCAGCGCGACCCTGCGCAAAAAGTCCTCGCGATCGCCTTCGATCGGTAGCAGTTGCAGCACCGATTGCACGGCTTTTTGCGCGTGGCCGGTACTGGCGTTGTCGATGGTCACGTGCAGGGTGAAGTAATACGGATCGATGCCCAGTTCGCTGAGCTCGTAGGCACTGATCAGCAAGTGCAGCGGCAGCTGTTCGTAGCCGAGGTTATAGCCGATCACCTCTGGCAGAAAGTCGTCGGCACATTCGCCCAGCGCCAGTTGAATCGCGCCTTGCAGGTAATGTTCGTCGGCAATGACGCCGGTGTCCACGCCCAGTTCGGCCAGCAGTTTGCGGTAGATCACCACATGATTCTGCGCCGGATTGCCATCGCCCAGCTCTTCCAGACAGGTGCAGATCAGCCCTTCGAAACGCGGGTCGCGCCAGTGCTGCAGCAGGCCGTACAACCAGGCACCGTCCACCCGTTTGGTCGGGCTGACAGCTTGCAGGAAGAACAGCGCGTGCGCCTTGTTGCTGAAAAACTGCCGTGGTCCGCCCTCCTTGCGGGCGCTCAGATAATCAGCGTATTGGCGCGCCACTTCAGTGCTGTGCTGTTCAACGAAAGTTTGCAGGGCCGACAGATCTTCCGGCATCTCTTCGGGCAGGTCTGCGGCTCGTTGCAGTTGCGCTTGCAGGAACATTTTGCCGATTGCGTGGCGTTGCTCGGCATCGTCGCCCAGCAGCAGCTGCTCATAGCACTGTTTCAGGCTGCCGGCAGCGGGGATGGCGTGCTCGTGGGCAGGTCGGGATTCGAGTCGTGTCAGGGCAGTCATGGGCGCATCTCTCGGTCTGTGGCCAGTGGCAGGACGCTGAATCAACACGTCTCTATTTCAGCAGAGCGATTTGCCCGGAGAAAAATTCAATCCGGGTTGAAATTGCCCTGACAGACGGCCCTGTGCCGCTGCACCCGGCGCGGGCTCGAATGAATATACTCAACCGGGTGTGGACTCATCCTCGGGAGAGCAATCATGCGAACGGTTCACGTCATCGAGTCTGGAAAAACCCCCAGACCGGTCAATGTCGTGGGTGAGGCGATCACGATTCTCGCGGGCGGTGATCTGAGCAAACCCTTTGAAGTGCACATCCAGGAAGGCGTGCAGGGAGGCGGCCCGCCCCCGCACTTTCATCCTTGGGATGAGGCGTTCTACGTAATTGACGGGCAGGTGCAAGTGACGGTCGAGGGCGCCTCCACTACCGTCTCGGCCGGCGGTTACGTGCATATACCCGCTGGGTCCATCCATGCCTACAAGAACATCAGCGCCACGGCGAAGATGATCGGCGTGGTGTCTGATCCACGGGGCGGCCAGTTCTTTGCGGCAGTGGACCGACTCAGGGTGCCGGAGGATTTGCCGCAAATACTGGAGATTGCCCAAGCGTATGGGGTGACGTTTTTGCTGCCGAAATTACCGCAACCCGTGTAGACGCCAGGCTTGCCGGCGAAGGCGTACAGACAAGCGCTTTCGCCGGCGAGCCTGGCGCCTACGAACAAGCCTCCAAATAACCAGGTCAGGCGGCGCCGCCCTTGGCCTGCTGTTCCAGATGCACCTGCAAATCCGGATCGATCTGCAACGCTGCCGCCAGTTCATCGAGGTAGCTGCGTTCGGCGTCCTGCTGGTCGTCCACCAGCATGACGCTGGCGAGGTACATTTCCGCGGCTATCGCCGGGTCTGTTGCCGACTGCGCCACATCGGCGGCATCGAGCGGGCGGGCGACTTCATCGTCCAGCCATTGCTGCAGTTCCGGGTCATCGGTGTGGCGGCCGATTTCGGTGCTGATCATGTGCTTTTCGGCGTCATCGATCCGGCCATCGGCCTTCGCCGCGGCTATTAATGCTCGAAGGACGGCGTGGCTGTGATCCTCGACTTCCGGGCCGGATAACAGGTCCACGGTGCGGGGTGCCTGTTGCGGCGCGGCCGCCTGGCTGCGTTGCCAGGCTTGATACGCTTGAAAAGCCATCATGCCGAGGGAGGCCAGCGCCGCGTAGTGGGTGCCGCCACCGGAGCGTCGCTGGGGCGAACCGCCCATGGCTGAGCCGCCGCCGAGCAAACCTCCCAGCAACCCGCCCAATCCGCTGTTTGCACCGGCACCGCCGCCCAGCAGGCCGCCGAGCAATCCGCCAAGACCGCTGCCCATGCCGCCCTGGGAAGGTACGCCGCCACCTTGCTGCGTCATTGAGCCCTGGCCGGCTCGCAAGAGTTGTTCGAGCAAATCGCTGGTGTTCATGACGACGTCCTCATTGGTTGGAGTTTTCCAGTCAGGCAACGATAGTCCTCGCAGGCTATTGCGCCAGCACCGTTTGGCTGACGTTGCGGTCGCCCTCCTTTAATACGTGATTGTGTTTGCTTGAGGTTGGTGTTCAGGCGATTGGGGTATATCCGTTGCTGCGGTAACGGCCGCTAATGGTTCCGCCCTTACGGCGGGTTACTTGGAAGAGCGCCAAGTAACCAAGCGCTTTTGCCCCTTTCGTTCGGTGCCTCGCCTAGGCTCGGCATGCCCGCGCTCCGGTCCTGCTCCGTGGGCCCGCCGCCATCGGCCATCCATGGCCGGGGGCGGCTAACCCGGCATCCATGCCGGGTTGCCCACTGCGCAGAACCTCCACTCGGCCTCACGAGGGGGCGATCACCGCCACAGCACCGCGAGGCGGCCTTCGAGCCGACCTGAGCTTCAAGCGGGCGCGCTTCGCTCATTTGTCGTTTACATCCCTCTTGAGCAACTCCTATTAAATGTGGGAGCGGCGGTGCGACGATTCGACTTGCTCGCGAATGCGGTGTGTCAGTCGACATCGATGCTGAATGACACACTGCATTCGCGAGCAAGTCGGATCGCCGCACCGCCGCTCCCACAGGGGATTTCTGGTGGGTTGGTGTTTAACGCCGATGGCCTTGACGGATATCAGGTCGGCTACCAGGCCGCCTCGCTTTGGCTATTGATCTGGCTTTTGATCTTGATCTGCCCCGTCGGAAGGCAGAGCGCAGGTTCTGCGCAGTGGGCAACCCGGCAAGGATGCCGGGTTAGCCGCCCCCGGCCATGGATGGCCGATGGCGGCGGGCCCACGGAGCAGGACCGGAGCGAAGGTATGGCGAGCCTTAGCGAGCCACCGTACGTCAGGGGCGCAGGCGCTTGGTTACTTGGCGCTTTTCCAAGTAACCCGCTGTAAGAGCGGAACCCATAGCAGCCGTTACCGCAGGAATGGATATGTACACCCTCAAAAAACAAGCCGCCTGACACTCAGCCATCGCTAGCAAGCCAGCTCCTACAGGGGGTCCGGGTACATCCGTGGGAACAGAGGTCGTCTGTCCGGCCGCCTTCGCGCGCAGGCTCAATCCCACGGGGGTTCCGGGGACATTCCCCATCGCCAGGAATGTCAGCCCCACTCAAGAATTTCCTTACGTGAACAGCCTCTAGATTAATCCGAAGTATTTTTTGGCGTCCCAGCTAAGATTTACGGACGGTGAACCTTATTCCCGGATTTCCGGTCGATACCTGCAACCCGACCCGGTTTGCCGCCGCCCTCGATAAACGAGGGTGATGACTGGCTTGCTTCACTTTTTGGAGAACGCCCCCGTGATTTCGACTCTACACATCGCCAGGCTCAAAGCATGGGGCGCCCATGGTTTTACCGCCACAGGCGTGGTCACTGCCTTCCTCGCGACCCTCGCCCTGCTGGAAAACCAGCCCACCAACTGCCTGCTCTGGCTGGGGGTCGCCCTGATCGTCGACGGGCTGGATGGTGCATTGGCGCGCAAGGTCAATGTCCAGTCGGTGCTGCCGAGTTTCGATGGTTCGATCCTCGATCTGGTGATCGATTACCTGACGTATGTGTTCATCCCGGCGCTGTTCATCTACCGCTACATCCCATTGCCGGACTACACGCTGCTGCTGACCGTGTCACTGATCCTGGTCTCGTCACTGTTTTGCTTTTGCAACATCAACATGAAAAGCAAAGACAACTACTTCCAGGGCTTCCCCGCCGCCTGGAACGTGGTTGCGCTGTGCCTGTACATCATTGCCCCGTCGCCGTGGATCACCCTGCTGACCGTCATCGGCCTGGCGCTGCTGACCGTGACCCGAATGAAGTTCCTGCACCCGTTCCGCGTACGCAAATTCATGCCGATCAACATTGCCGTGACCGCCATCTGGTTGTTGTGCAGCTTGTCGCTGGTGATCAACCACCCGGTGATCAACCCGATGGTCATGGGGCTTTGGCTGCTGATGTCGGCTTACTTCCTGGGGATCTGCATCTGGCGTACGGCGCTGGAGTGGTTTGACGGGTCGCGCCACCGGTAAGTCGCCATGCCCATTCATATCGTACGACTCGGTTCACCCCGCCTGCCCGATGAAGGCCTGCGGTTAGGCACGGTGCGCCGCCCGCCTCGCGGCGTGCCGAAAGCCGAGTTTGCCCGCCGCGATTTTTATGACGTGTGGCAACCGCTGCTATCGCCCAGTGCGGAGCTGGTTGCAGAGGCAAAAGCCGCAGAGGATGAGAAAGCCTGGGAGGCTTTTCGGCGCAAGTTCAAGGCTGAGATGAATCATCCTGCCGCCAGCCAGTTGCTCGATTTGTTGGCGGCCCTCTCCCATCAAACCTCGATGGCCGTCGGGTGCTATTGCGAGGTTGAAGCGCACTGCCATCGCTCTGTATTGCGCGAGTTGCTGCAGGCACGCGGCGCCAAAGTTGTATAGGTGGCGCTGACACCAAAGATCCCCTTGTGGGAGCGGGCTTGCTCGCGCCCACATTTAATCGATGTTACCCAGCAGATTTGCGCTCAGCACGAACGTCAGCTTCCGCCCACCTGACGGACGGGACGATGATCATGGTCAATACTTGAATAATTGAATGTCTGTCGAATGACCGTGCATCGGGCGGCAATGTCCAGGCTGTTACAAAGGGACCGTCACCTGCTCGTTCACCCCACGGGAGGTTTGTCATGTCTGAGCAATCACGTTTCATGCTGGTCGCCTCGCCCCTGATGGAGCACAGCCCCGCCTTCGACCGCGCCGCGGCGCTGGCCAAGGCCGAAGACGCGGCGCTGCACATTGTGGCGTTCGATTATCTGGAAGGCCTGGCGACCGCCAGCCTGGTCAACGAAAAAGCGCTGGAGCAAATGCGCCTGGGCTATGTCGATCGACACCGGCAATGGCTTGAGGAACAGGCCCGGCCCTTGCGCAAGATCGGCGTGAAGGTCACCACCGAAGTGACGTGGGTCGAACGTCCGCTGGAAGAAATCCTGATTCACCTCAAAGAACAGCCGATGGACGTGCTGATCAAGGCGCTGGAGCCGCATTCGATGCTCTCAAGGCTGATGTTCACGCCACTCGACGTGCATCTGCTGAGGGAATGCCCGGTGCCGCTGCATTTCGTCAGCCATGCCGTGCATGCCCTGCCGCGCAGGATTGTCGCGGCGGTCGACCCGTTTCATCGGGATGATCAGTACAAAAGCTTCAACGACCGGATCCTTCACGAAGCATTGAAACTGGCGAGCGCCTGCAATGCCGAACTGGACGTGGTCTACGCCTACGACCTGTCATCCATAAGCGCCGACGAATTCGGTTTCGACAATGGTTCTGCGTTTTTCTCGTCGGCCAAGGCCAGAACCGTGTTCGACTACCAGGAGGAAGCCTTCCACGAACTGGTCGAACGCAACGGCATCGCACCGGAACAGCGGCACATGATCATGGGCAACCCGGCCAAGGTGCTGACCCGCTATGCCGATGCCTTCGACGTCGACGTGATTGTCATGGGCCGGATCGGCCATCGCGGCCTGGGGCGGCTGATCGGCAGCACGGTGGAGCACCTGCTGTACAAAATGCCGTGCAGTGTCTGGGTGGTATACACCGAGCGGCTGGATGAGTAATCAATCGACCAGACACCGCATATCCCCTGTGGGAGCGGCGGTGCGGCGATCCGACTTGCTCGCGAAGGCGGTCTTTCAGTCGACAATGATGTCGCCTGACACTCCGCCTTCGCGAGCAAGCCCGCTCCCACACTAGTATTGTGTTGCCAGTTCAACGCTTTGTAATCACCACTTCAAGGTATTCACTCGGCACCACCAGCGACTTGTCACCCGCCCGGTTCATGCGGTTTATCAGCTCGGTCAGATCCTCTTCAAGGGCCTTGGCGCCTTCTGGTGGCAGCGCCGCGAACGCCTTGTGGACCGGGCCGTACCAGGTGCGGAACGTGTCGATGAAATGCGCCGCCGAGCGATAACGAAAGTTGAAGAGCCGCCGGGTCACCTGGAGCAAAAAATCCCGCTGATCGAAGTGCGAATGCAGCCAGGCCTCGTTGCCCCAGTTCGACGGCGGTTGAGCCCCCGGCGGAGGCGGCAGGTGACGGCCCAGGGTTTTGAACATCTGGCCGACAAAGCCTTCGGGTGTCCAGTTGGCCAGACCGATCCGGCCACCGGGGCGACAGACCCGTGCCAGTTCCGCAGCCGCTTTTGCCTGGTCCGGTGTAAACATCACCCCGAAAGTCGAAAGCACGGCATCGAAACTGCCATCCTCGAAAGGCAGCGCCTCGGCGTCGGCCACTTGAAAGGTGACTTCCAGGCGTTCCGCCCGGGCCCGGTCTTCGCCACGCTCCAGCAGTGCAGCCACATAGTCGGTGGACGTGACGTGAGCGCCGCGGCGCGCGGCCGCCAGCGTCGCATTGCCGTTACCGGCGGCGACGTCCAGCACACGTTCATCACACAGCAGGTCGCAGGCTTCGGCCAACTGTTCGCCGACAATCTGCAAGGTGGTGCCGATCACGGCATAGTCGCCGCTGGCCCAGGAGGCCATCTGGCGGTTTTTCAGGGCAGTGAGATCAATGGGTGTACTCATTAAATCCGCTCCGTTACAGGATGGAACATCCCCGGCTTATTCTGCCGTGGTGGGATCGATGATGGATGTGACACGGGAAATGCTGTTGGCCGGAAAACCGCTCTGCCTGGCGTGCTCCCTGATCAACTCTTCGCTGGGCGAGATGTACACGCAATAGAGTTTGTCGCCGGTGACATAACTCTGCTGCCACTGCACCTGCGGCAAATCGCGCAACGCCCTGCAGGACTTTTGCGAAGCCGCTTTCAAATCCCTTTCTGACAGTGTTCCAGCGCCCGGAATCTCGCGTTCAATGACGAACTTCGGCATGGCAACCTCTCATTCTTGTTATTGATGACAGGGCTGGCTAACCCTGTGTGATCACTATCGCGCTGCTGGCCGGGTGCGTCCTGCCCGATCGTCGGCCAACCCTGTCCGATCGTCCGGAGGTTTCGCGTTGCGCCGCGACAGGCTCACAATCAAAAGCTGCCCGCCCACAGGGGGAAACCATCATGGACGCCCTGTCCCAGACCCTGCGCGTCGTCCGCCTGGTCGGCGCGATTTTCATCAACGCTAGGTTCACCGCACCCTGGTGCTACCAGTCGCCGAGCGCCGATACGGCAGCGCCGTTCCTGGAGCCCGGCGCCGAACGCGTGGTGATCTTTCACTTGATCACCGAAGGCGAGTGTTACGTCGAACTCGGCGATGATCCGCCCCTGCTTCTAACGGCCGGCGATGTGGTGGTGTTCCCTCAGGGCGACGCGCATCGCATGGGCTCGGCGCCCGGCCTCAAACCGGCAACAGGTGCGCGGCTGGACGTGGTGCTGGCACGGCGTCCACGGCAGTTGAGCTACGGCGGTGGCGGTGCAGTCACGCGGCTGGTGTGCGGCTATCTGGCGTGCGACACGCGCTTGGCAGGCATGTTGCTGACCGGGTTGCCCGCCGTGGTGCGGGTCAATGTGCGCGGCTCGAATGCCGGTATGTGGCTGGAGTCGTCAGTTCGTTATGCACTGGCCGAAGCGCGCTCGCCGAGGCCCGGCGGCGAAGGGGTTCTGGCCAAACTGGCCGAGGTGCTGTTCATCGAGGTGTTGCGCCTGTACATGCACGAACAGGGCGAAGGACGCACCGGATGGCTGGCGGGCGTGGGAGACCGGATCGTCGGCGCGGCCCTCAATGCGCTGCACAAAAAACCCTGCCACGCCTGGACACTGGATGAACTGGCGCGCACCGCCGGCACCTCAAGATCGGTGTTGGCCGAACGCTTTCAACAACTGGTGGGCATTTCGCCGATGCAGTACCTGACGCAATGGCGGATGCTGCTGGCGGCCAACCTGTTACGAAGCAGCAACAGCTCTTTGTTGCGCATCGCCGAAGAGGTCGGCTACCAGACCGATACGGCCTTCAGCCGGGCGTTTCGTCGTGAGTTCGGAGCACCGCCTGCGGCGTGGCGACGAGGTCAGGTTGCTTCACGGGACAGCCTCGGGATTGCCGCTACGCCGTGAATCGGCTCTTATGTGCCTCCGACTTTTGAAAGGATTCAACCATGACTCGCCTGGACTGGCTCGCCGATCACCCGCAGCACAGCGACACCTTTGCTGCCTGGATCCATCGGCAATTTCACTACGAATACGCGGAACAACCTCTGCTCGACTGGCAACGGGAATTTGCCGAGGGCCAGATCAACGGTGACTGGAAATGCCTGATTGCACTGGAAGGGGATCAATTGAAAGGTGGCGCCGCGCTGGCCAAGGCAGATCTGGCCCAGCGCCCCGATCTCGGCCCGTGGCTGGCCTGCGTATTCATCAGCCCCGAAGCTCGGGGAAAGGGCCTGGCGGAACGTTTGATCGAAGGTATAGGCGAGGAAGCGAAAACCAGCGGTGTGGCGAGGATTTATCTGCACACCCAAGACAAGCACGATTACTACGCCAAACGTGGCTGGGCGGTGCTGGATCGTTTTCGCGCCTGGGATAAAGAACAATGGCTCATGGTGCGAGACCTGTGAGCCATTGATCTTTCGGTTTATGCCGCTGGCGCGGGGGCTTTGGCGTCTGCCTTGGCCTCTTCCAGCAGTTGCTGGATCATCTTCTCCTGAGTCTCGTAGCGACCTTCACCGAAGTGGGTGAAACGCACCTGCCCCTTGGCATCGATCAGGTAGTGAGCGGGCCAGTACTGGTTGTCGAAGTTGCGCCAGATCGCGTAGTTGTTGTCGATGGCCACCGGGTAGGTGATGCCGAGCTTCTTCACCTGATCCTTGACGTTGCCAATGATGCGTTCGAAGCCGTATTCCGGGGTGTGGACGCCAATCACCACCAGGCCATCCTTCTCGTATTTCTTCGCCCAGTCCTTCACGTAAGGCAGGGTGCGCTGGCAGTTGATGCAGTCGTAGGTCCAGAAGTCCACCAGCACCACTTTGCCTTTGAGCGAGTCGTTGGTCAGGGCGGGCGAGTTGATCCATTCGACGGCGCCGGACAACGACGGCATGGCGCCTTGGGCATTGTCCTGGGTGGTGTCGGCCTTGACCTTGCTGACCAGGTAATCCACCACTTTCGGTACGCTTTCCAACACACCTTTCTCGAGGGTGCTGACGCCTTCGGACGAAGTGCCGGCCAGCAGGGTCTTGTCGGCGCCGGTGGAAATCACCACCGCGGCGGCCAGTACCGCAAACCCGGCACCCTTACGCAGCCAACCGGTGACCGGAATCGATGCTTTCAAGCGATTGACCAGGCCGCGGCCGGCGAAAATCAAGGTGCCCAGGGACAATGCGCTGCCCAGGCCGTACGCCACCAGCAACAGACTGGTTTGTGCGTTGGCGCCTTGCAACATGGCACCGGTGAGGATCACGCCGAGGATCGGCCCGGCGCACGGAGCCCAGAGCAGACCAGTAGCGACGCCGATCATGACCGAACCCAATGGACCGGACATTTTCCGGGTTTGCGGATCGAGGCGGTTGCCCAGCAGTACGAACGGGCGAGCCAGCCAGCCACCGACCCGTGCGGAAATCAGCGACAGGGCGAACAGACCCATCACGATCAGGGCCACGTGACGGCCGGTGTTGTTGGCTTGTACCACCCATTCGCTGCTGACTACGGCCAGGCTGGAAATCAGGGCGAAGGTCAGGACCATGCCGCCGAGGGTGAGCAGGATCGACGAGCGAGTGCGGTCAACGCCGGCGAACAGAAACGGCACGACCGGGAGGATGCAAGGGCTGAGGACGGTCAATATGCCGCCCAGGAAAGCGATGAGAAACATGAGGATCACCTAATGCATTAGAGGGTGGCAACACGCCCCTGTAGGAGCCGGCTTGCTGGCGATAGCGATCTGGCAGTCACATCGATGTTGAATGCGCTGCCACCATCGCCAGCAAGCCGGCGCCTACAGTGGAACGGCGTGACTTCAGGCCGTCTGCTCATCCAGCAACTGGCCTTGTGGCGTGCGGCTGGATCCGTCCTGTGCCAGGAGGGCGTTGGTGCCCTGCTCGCTCACCGGGGTCAGCTGGAAGCAGGTGCTGCTGCCGCAGGTGCTTTTTTCAACAGCGGCGTTGGCATGGGCGGCGGCGCCGGCAAGGGCGAAGGCGGCGGCGGTCAAGAAGCGGGTTACGTTTTTCATGATGTTCTTCCTGTTTCAAAGGGGATTGGCAATCGGTCAGCGAAGGACTCAGTTGTCTGAATCGCAGTCAGCAAATTTGCGGTAGTCCAGGACCTGGGTTTTGTTCTGGGAATCCAGGTACGTCAGCTGGGCGTCCACAATCCCGCAGGAATTCGCGTCCTGTTTCAGCGACACCACTTTCTTGATGTCCAGGTGCGTGCCGTAGGAGTAGGTTTTCGCGGTGACGTCTGCTTCGGCACGGGCCGACAGGGTGCAGATGTTCAGGGCGGCAAACAGACAAGCGGCGTAGATGGCTTTGGTGTTCATGACGGTTTCCTCAAGGCTTCAATAAGTAGGTCGTTCAATTGAGCCGAGGCGGTTGGGTGTGCCTCGATGGAACCTATTAGAAGCCTGCGAGGTATCTCGTCTGTGTCGAAAACCGGCGCCTGTAAATCGGTACGTATCAAAGGGGCCTGCGGATACACAGCGATACAAAACCCCTGAAATCCGGCGTTTTTACGTCCGTGTGTATCCGCCGACACACCAGATACACTGCAATACAAAGGGTGGCGGGCGAATAGGCAAAGGCTCGGTAGACTGTGCGTCATCCCCCATATTCAGAGGCTTGGCCCCATGGAACACGTCGATCACATTCTCATCGTGGACGATGACCGCGAGATTCGAGAGCTGGTAGGCAACTACCTGAAGAAGAATGGCCTGCGCACCACCGTCGTCGCTGATGGCCGGCAGATGCGCGCGTTCCTGGAGTCCACACCGGTGGACCTGATCGTGCTCGACATCATGATGCCGGGCGACGATGGCCTGATGCTGTGCCGCGAGATCCGCGCAGGCAAACACAAGGCTACCCCGGTATTGATGCTCACCGCCCGCAACGATGAAACCGACCGCATCATCGGCCTGGAAATGGGCGCCGACGACTACCTGGTCAAGCCGTTCGCCGCCCGTGAACTGCTCGCGCGGATCAACGCGGTGTTGCGCCGTACGCGGATGCTGCCGCCGAACCTGGTGGTGACCGAAAGCGGACGCCTGCTGGCGTTCGGCCGTTGGCGCCTCGACACGTCGGCCCGTCATCTGCTCGATGACGACGGCACCATGGTCGCCCTCAGCGGCGCGGAATATCGCTTGCTGCGGGTGTTCCTCGATCACCCTCAGCGCGTGCTCAATCGCGACCAGTTGTTGAACCTGACCCAGGGCCGCGATGCCGATCTGTTCGACCGTTCCATCGACTTGCTGGTCAGCCGCTTGCGTCAGCGCTTGCTCGACGATGCGCGGGAACCGGCCTACATCAAGACCGTGCGCAGTGAAGGCTATGTGTTTTCCCTGCCGGTGGAAGTCCTCGGAGCGCCATCATGAAACACTCACTGCGCTGGCCTCGCACCCTCGCCTCGCGGCTGTCGCTGATCTTCCTGATCGGCCTGATTCTGGCGCAGGCGTTGTCTTTCGGTGCGCAGTACTACGAGCGTTACGAAAGCGCGAAAAACACCATGCTCGGCAATCTGGAAACCGATGTCTCGACCTCCATTGCCATCCTCGACCGCCTGCCGGCCGAAGAACGCATGAGTTGGTTGAAACAGCTGGATCGCCGCAACTACCGCTACTTGCTGAATGAAGGCTCGCCGGGGACGGCCATGAGCGATACGCCGATTGCGATGACGTCGATCAAGGACGCCATCGGCAAGGACTACCCGATGACCGTGACCGACATTCCAGGCCCGGTAAAACACTTTCAGGTGCACCTGAAACTGGCCGATGGCAGCCCGGTGACCATCGACGTGCGTCCGTCAATGGTGCCGCTGTCACCCTGGTTGCCTGTCGTCTTGCTGGGCCAATTGTTGCTGATGATTCTCTGCACCTGGCTGGCCGTGCGAATCGCCATTCGCCCCCTCACCCGCCTCGCGCAGGCAGTGGAGACCCTGGACCCCAATACCCACGCCGTGCACCTGGATGAAAAAGGCCCGACCGAAGTCGCTCATGCCGCCATGGCCTTCAACGCCATGCAGGCGCGCATCGCGGCCTATCTGAAAGAACGCATGCAACTGCTGGCGGCGATTTCCCACGACCTGCAAACCCCGATCACCCGCATGAAACTGCGCGCCGAGCTCATGGACGACTGCAGCGAAAAAGACAAACTGTGGAACGACCTCGGCGAAATGGAGCACTTGGTCCGTGAAGGCGTGGCCTATGCCCGCAGCGTCCATGGCTCCACCGAAGAGAGCCGCCGCACTGATCTGGATTCGTTCCTCGACAGCCTGGTGTTCGACTATCAGGACGTGGGCAAAGACGTGCAGCTCAGTGGAAAAAGTGAAACCGTCATTGATATCCGGCCGCACGCATTACGACGCGTGCTGGTGAACCTGACGGACAACGCGCTCAAATTCGCCGGCGCGGCGGAGTTGCGAGTGGAATCGAAGCCTGGCGGCAGTTTGTCGGTAAAAGTGATGGACCGCGGCCCCGGGATTGCCGAAGAAGAACTGGCCCACGTGATGGAACCGTTCTACCGCGTGGAGAATTCACGTAACCGCAGCACCGGCGGAACCGGCCTGGGCCTGGCGATTGCCCAGCAACTGGCGCTGGCCCTTGGCGGCTCGTTGACATTGAGCAACCGTGAAGGCGGGGGTTTGTGCGCGGAGTTGAAGCTGCCAACCCGACCTTTGTAGGAGCCGGCTCCTACAAAGTTTGCGTCGTCGGCAAAATCTCGGTACACAGGTCCCGCCACTCATCTTTATATGGACATTGCTAATGGATGAAAACAGAAGACCCATCAAGACGCGTTCTGCGGGGTGGGCCAGACGCATCACCGATATGTTGGTGAAAAGGGACCTCTCCCCCAATCAGATCTCCGTGGCCAGTATCGCCTTCGCACTCGTTGGCATCGTGGCCCTCAACATCGATAACGGCATTGCCGGCTCGATCCTCTGCGCGATCGGCATTCAGTTGCGCCTGTTGTGCAACCTCTTCGACGGGATGGTCGCGATCGAAGGCGGCAAAAAATCCGACATTGGCAGCCTCTACAACGAATTCCCCGACCGGATTGCCGACAGCCTGCTGATTGTCGGGCTCGGGTATGCCATCGGCTATTCGGACCTTGGCTGGTTTGCGGCACTGGCCGCAGCATTGACGGCGTATGTCAGGGTGTTTGGCGGCTCGATCGGTCTCAAGCAAAGCTTCATCGGCCCGATGGCCAAGCAGCACCGGATGGCAGTCATGACGGCCGGGCTGCTGCTGAACGCCGTCGAAGCGGGCGTTTATGGCAGTCATTACGTACTGCTGATTGCGCTGGTCATCATCGCCATCGGCTCCGCCGCGACCTGCGTCACGCGAACGCTGGACATTTCCAAGCAGCTCAAAGGTGCCGCCCATGTGGATCAGTAATGCGTTGATTTCGGTGCTTCGCTTCCTCATTGGCGTCACGGCGAGGTGGGAAAGCCCACCGGATCTTTCGCGTCAGCGCATCTATTTCGCCAATCACACTAGCCATATGGACACCCTGGCAATCATCGCAGCCCTGCCACCGGAAGCCCGAGTGAACGTGAAACCGGTTGCGGCCGCTGACTACTGGGGAAAGAACAAATTTCTGTCATACATCTCGCAGAAAGGCCTGAATGCGGTGCTGATCGATCGCAACCCCGCGCCTGGCGTCAACGTACTGGAGCCGATTTTCGACGTGGTGCGCGCCGGCCATTCGATCATCATCTTTCCGGAAGGCACGCGCGGCAGCGAGGCGTTGCCCGGTCCTTTCAAATCCGGCCTGTTCCGCTTGGCCGAGACATTCCCTGAGGTTGACCTGGTGCCTATCTACCTGGAAAACCTGCATCGCTCCATGCCAAAAGGCAAACACGTCCCGCTGCCCATCATCTGCACGATCCGTATCGGCGATCCGCTGCAACGGATCAGCGGCGAGGAAAAACAGGTGTTTCTGGATCGGGCGCGTGACGCGATTGTGAGGTTGTCTGAATGAATCTTGATGAAAAGTTTTTGTGGTTCTTCGGCGCCATTGCCGCCCTGTTGGCGATCGCTTCGATCATCGGCCGGATACTCGCCAAGCGGGCGACGACAGAGGGCTCGATCTCGACCATCGAAAACCTCAACCAGCGCGTAAATGCCTGGTGGGGGATGGTGATCATTTTCTTCGTGTCCTACCTGCTGGGCGGGAACGCGACGGTCATTCTGTTCGGCTTCATTTCCCTGTTCGCGCTCCGGGAATTCATCACCCTGACACCGACCCGGCTTGGCGACCATAACGCGCTGTTTTCGGCGTTTTTCATTCTGATTCCCCTGCAATACATACTGATCGGCACCCACTGGTATTCGCTGTTCACGCTGTTGATACCGGTGTACGCCTTCCTGCTGTTGCCGGCGATTGCGGTGCTGAGCCAGGACACCGACGCCTTCCTGGAACGGGCGGCCAAAATTCAGTGGGGCGTGATGATTTGCGTCTACTGCATCAGCCACGCGCCGGCACTGTTACTGCTGGATCTGGAAGGCTTCCAGGGCCAGAACGCGCTGCTGCTGTTCTATCTGGTGTTCGTCGTGCAGTTGAGTGACGTGTTGCAGTACGTGTTCGGGAAGCTCTTCGGCAAGCACAAGGTTGCGCCGCTGGTCAGCCCGTCGAAAACCGTGGAAGGCCTGGTGGGTGGCGGCTTGTCTGCCACGCTGATTGGCGGCTGCATGTTCTGGATGACGCCGTTCAGTTTCTGGCAGTCGCTGATGATGTCGTTTGTCATCGTGGTGATGGGCTTCCTGGGCGGGCTGGTGATGTCGGCAATCAAGCGCAGCCTCAGCGCCAAGGACTGGGGCACCATGATCAAGGGCCACGGCGGCATGCTCGACCGGATGGACTCGATCTGCTTTGCGGCGCCGATCTTCTTTCACCTGACGCGGTATTTCTTTTCCGCCCAATAAATAGCGCATCCCCCTGTAGGAGCCGGCTTGCTGGCGATTGCATCACCGAGGTGAAGCTGTCACACCGCGGTGCTCGCCTCGCCAGCAAGCCGGCTCCTACAGGATGTGCGGTGTTATTGCGATCCAACCACCCCTTCCCCCTGCATCTGCCGCAACAACGCCGCCCCGCTGTCGATGAAATCCTGCGACCCGGCTGTTCCCGCCTCAACCGCCAACCCCTCCAGCTGCTCGCGCCCGTTCAGCTCGGGAAACTCTCCAATGCGCTGCAACAACCGCCACGCCAACGGGCTCAATTCGGAAAACTTCACACTCCAGTCTTCAACCCGACGCACCAGCAGCAACGTCGGCTGGGCCGGTACAGCGTCCGGTCGATAATCCGGTCCGACCAAGTGCACCGGCCAGGCATACGCCAACGGCCAGGCCAGCGGCGAAACCTGCAACGGTCGATCCAGCAGCGCCCCGGCATCGCTCGTCGGCAACGGCTCGGCCTCGGATTGCTGCAACGCCATCTCGACCCACTCGTAATGCGCCAGTTCCACCATGAAGGGCGGCCATGGTCCGTCGTTCAACGCCGGCGGTTGTGCGGCGAGAAACTCGACGAATTCCTGGGCGATCTCACCGAATTTCGGCGTGTGCGCGCGGTAGTCCCGCAGGAAAATCCGCACCAGCGAACGCCAGTGCTCATTACCCAGAATCTTGATCAGCACCGGAAAAGTGCCGCTGAGCAACATCGACAGGTTGTTGAAAATCAGCTCGCGGTAAACCTGTGCCCGAGCCACATCCATCCCGGCCGGCGGCGCGCAGTGCTCGGGGTCGCGCAGGTAAAGACCGAGGGTGTTCTGCTGTTGAAACAGGGTTGGTTTATCCACGGTTCACCCCCTCGGTCTGCACGCGGCGGATGGTCTGCAATTCGGCGACCAGTTCAGAGAACGCAGGGAAATTGAAATCCCGCTCGAGCAGCGTCGGTTGCGCGCCGAACCGGGCATAGGCCTCGGCCAGCAACGACCAGACCACCGGTTTCACCGAGGCACCATGAGTGTCGATTTTCAAGGTGTCGGATTCATCGAAATGCCCGGCTACGTGCATCGCCACCACCCGGCCGGAATCGATGCCCGCCAGAAAAACCTGCGGATCGAAACCGTGGTTGATCGAGTTGACGTACACATTGTTGACGTCCAGCAACAGGTCGCAATCGGCTTCGCGCAGCACGGCATTGGTAAACGTCAACTCGTCCATGTCCTGCTGTGGCGCCGCGTAATAAGAGACGTTTTCCACCGCCAGACGCCGGCCGAGGATGTCCTGGGACTGACGAATGCGTGCGGCGACGTGCTGCACCGCTTCTTCGGTAAAGGGCAACGGCAACAGGTCGTAAAGGTGACCGTCATCGCTGCAGTAGCTCAGGTGCTCGCTGTACAGCGGCACGTTGTATTGATCGAGAAAACCCCGGACTTCCTGTAAAAACCCGACGTCCAGCGGCGCCGGCCCGCCCAGTGACAGCGACAGACCGTGACAGGACAACGGATACCGTTCGGCCAGGGCGCGCAACGCCGCGCCATGGGCGCCGCCGATGCCGATCCAGTTCTCCGGCGCGACTTCCAGGAAATCGAAATCGCCCATCGGGGCAGCCTGGAGGTCCTTCATTAAACCGCGACGCAGGCCAAGTCCGACGGTCGCTTTCGCTGAGGTGATGGGGGTCTGCATGATGTCGATCTCAAGGGTGTCAGAACGTATTCACAGTTAACCGAAGCGGTGTATCGGGCCTGTGTTCCGTTCCGGCAGAAAATCGCAGCGGTTGTATCGCCGGCGGGTCTGTACACACTTCGGTACAGACCCTGCGGCGGGCGTTACGCCAGGTCGTATTTCTCGCGCACCAGATGGCCGATGCCGAGGCGATCCAGCACGTTCATCGGGCACAGGAACGTCACGCGCACGGTGCCCGGCAAGCGGCTGATGTCGATGGAGCCGGTGATGGTCGCGCGGTTGAGCACTTCGTCGTACGGCAGGCCAGTGACCGAGGCGGCGCGTTTCAAGCCGTTCTCCACCGCTACGTTGAGGTTTTCGCCACTGCCGATGAAGGTGATCGGGCCGCTCTCTTCGATTTCATGCTGCCCCCAGCGCTCGCCCAGTTCGCGGACTTTCTGCCGCTGCAGGGCATTCATTGGTCGGGCCATCGGCGGCAGATCGTCGAGGTTTTGCAGGAGGATCGGGCCTTCCAGGGTCAGGTTCTTGATCACTTCGACCTGCACTTCGGTTTCCCCGGAGCAGTCGGTGGCGTGCCCGGCAATTTCGCCGTTGCCCTGCTGGGCGTGCATGTCGCCCATATAGACACCGGCGCCGGGGACTTTCACCGGGCAGATCAGCACGCAGCCTTCGCGGATCGAGTTGGTGTCCATGTGACCGTCGGTCTTGGCCGCGTGCAGTTCTTCGCGGGTCATGCCGAAACGGTGCGGCGCGCCGATCAGGTACTGACCGAAATCGGCGCAGTTGTGCGAGTCCGGCAAATCACGGGACGGCGTGGTGCCGATGTTGCCGAGGAACGGTCGCATGTGCGCGGCGACGCCGGGAATGTCGGCGCGGGCCAGGGACAGGATCGAATGCTGGGCGGCGAGTTCCGGCAGCGCCGACATCTCGCACGCATTGCCGGCCAGTTGATTGGCGATGTCCTGATTGACGGTCAGGCTGACCTGGTTCTGCGCATCGAACACGATCACGTAACCATGGCTGAAACGGAACGCGCTGACTTCTGCGCCACAGTTGTTGCAGCGAATCGAATCCTCGCCAATGCCATCAACGTAGCTGGCCGGGTGTTCGGTGCCGCATTTGCTGCAGAATTTAAAAACGAACGGGTCGCCGTTGTATCGGCCTTCGACAAAACTCATCACGCCGGACGAGGTGGCCAACGAAGTGACGCGCATGCTTTTGATCTTGATCGCCACGGCATCGCCTATTTCGGCGCCGGCGATGGCCACCGGTTGGGTGACTTCATGGCCGCCCTCGAAGGCCGGCGTAATCATCGGCCCCCAACAGCCCGGCGGCGTGCCGGTGATCAGGGTGCCGCCATCGGCCAATGGGCCGAGCATCGGCTGGCTCGGGCCGATGAGGCCGTTGGTGTATTGGTCGACGCGCAGACGATTGACGGGTGTGGTTTTCAGGTCGGTTTCAGGCAGGAGCGTGGTCATTGTTGTCCCCTTCACGGTGTATAGGGTGCCAAACGGCCTACGCAGTTCATCGCAGGTTTGTATCTGGGCTGTGTTCGGCGGTGGCCCGGTATTGAGGGGAAATGTATCAATCAGGAGTCGGGATACATTGGGATACATGCGACGTTCGCGGTCACCGCTGAACCCTGTGGGAGCGGGCTTGCTCGCGAAGGCGGCCAATCAGTCGGCAATTATGGTGTCTGACACGCCGCCTTCGCGAGCAAGCCCGCTCCCACAGGGTTCAGTGTGAAATCAGACATTGCAGTCACAGGCGCTTTCGTCGCTCCAGACGGCGGCGCATGTTCCGCGAACTAAACTTAGTGCACTCAGGACGCGGTTATTGTCCTGTTCATTCCCACGATCACCGCCCAGAACCGAATGCCTCGAAAAACAATGCCTCTGGACCGTGATCCTGCTGAAGGAGCACACATGATGGACGAGGCCAGACTCAACGATTTCATGGGCAAACTGGTGAACGACATGGGCGGCGCGGCCATGCTCGCCAACGTCATACTCGGCGAAGAGCTCGGGCTGTACCGGGCCATGGCCGACAGTCAGCCAATCACCCCCGAAGCACTCGCCGACAAGACCGGCTGCAACCCCCGTCTGCTGCGTGAATGGCTCAGCGCCCACGCCGCTTCCGGCTATATGGAACACACCGACGGCCAGTTTCGCTTGCCGGAAGAACAAGCCCTGGCCCTGGCGATCGAAGACTCACCGGTCTACGTGGCTGGTGGTGTCGGGGTGGTCGCGTCGTTTTTCCATGACAAGGACAAACTGGTCAACGCCATGCGCGGCAACGGCGCCCTGGCCTGGGGCGATCACCATCCATGCATGTTCAGCGGCACAGAGCGATTCTTCCGTCCCGGCTATAAAGCGCACCTGGTCGCCGAGTGGTTACCGGCCCTCGAAGGCGTCGTCGCCAAACTGGAGGCTGGTGCCAAGGTCGCCGACATCGGCTGCGGCCATGGCGCATCGACGGTGATCATGGCCAAGGCGTTTCCAAACTCGCGGTTCGTCGGCTTCGACTACCACGCCCCGTCCGTCACCGTCGCCACCCAGCGCGCTGAAGAAGGCGGCGTGACCGGCCGGGCGCGGTTCTTCCAGGGCACGGCAAAAAGCTATCCGGGTGATGACTACGATCTGATCTGCTATTTCGACTGCCTGCACGACATGGGCGATCCGGTGGGCGCGGCCAGGCACGCTTATGATTCACTGAAACCGGACGGCACGGTGCTGCTGGTGGAACCGTTCGCCAATGACAAGCTCGACGACAACGTCACCCCGGTTGGCCGGCTGTTCTACGCGGCCTCGACCTTTATCTGCACGCCGAACTCCCTGTCCCAGGAAGTCGGTCTCGGGCTCGGTGCCCAGGCGGGTGAGGCGCGGCTGCGTAAAGTGTTTACCGAGGCAGGATTCAAGTCGTTCCGTCGAGCCACGGAAACGCCGTTCAACCTGATTCTGGAGGCGCGCAAGTAAACATCCCACCTGTAGGAGCCGGCTTGCTGGCGATTGCATCACCGCGGTGTGGCTGTTTCACCTCGGTGATGCAATCGTCGGAACGCCGCCCGCAGCAAGCCGGCTCCTACAGGGTTCAGTGCTACCCTGCAAACACCCCAGGCCCACCGGAGTGTTGAACATGCTCGACAGCCGCACCCGCGAACAACTCGACCGGCTCCAGCAGCTCATGGCCGACCAACCGTTTGTGGTCCTGACCGGTGCCGGCATCAGCACCCCGTCGGGCATTCCGGACTACCGCGACAATCAGGGCGTACGGCGTGGCCGGCAGCCGATGATGTACCAGGAGTTTCTCCGTGCACCGGAATCCCGCCGCCGTTATTGGGCGCGGGCGATGCTCGGCTGGCCGCGGGTGCGCCTGGCACAACCGAATGTGGCGCACGAGGCGTTGGCCAGTCTGCAAAGCACCCGGCGGATCGGCGGATTGATTACCCAGAACGTCGACACCTTGCACGACCAGGCCGGCAGTCACGACGTGATCGAACTGCATGGCAGCCTGCACCGGGTGTTGTGCCTGGACTGCGGACAACGCAGCGAACGCGATTCGATCCAGCAGTTGATGGAAGCGCAGAACCCTTACTTGGCCGGTGTCGACGCGGTACAGGCGCCGGATGGCGATACCTTGCTCGATTCGGCGTTCGAGGCGCGGTTCCAGGTGCCGCAATGCCCGCATTGCGCGGGTGAACGGATGAAACCGGATGTGGTGTTTTTTGGTGAGAACGTGGCGCAGGTGACGGCGGCCAAGGCGATGGCGGCGGTCGAGAAAGCCGCGGGGTTGCTGGTGGTCGGATCGTCGTTGATGGCGTATTCGGCGTTCCGGTTGTGCCGGGCGGTGGCGGATCAGGGGAAGCCGCTGATCGCGATCAATCTGGGGAAGACGCGGGCGGATGATCTGCTGGACCTGAAGATTGAAGCCTCCTGCGAAAAGCTGTTGCCGCTGCTGGCACAGCGCCTCTCTTCCTGACCCCACTCCCCCTGTGGGAGCGGGCTTGCTCGCGATGAGGAAGACACTTCCATAATATTTATCGACTGACACACCGCCATCGCGAGCAAGCCCGCTCCCACATTCGATCTGTGTTTTACCGTCCAGACAGGCGCTGGCCCAGGTTTTCTTCCTTGAGAATATCGAACAACGCCTGCGCCGCCGCCGACAATTCCACCCCCGGTTGGGTCAACACGCCAATCGCCCTTTCCACTACCGGGTCGCGTAACGTGATGCACCGCGCGCCCAGCTCGCGCATCTGCTCGGCGCACAGCGCCGGCACCGCGCTCACCCCCAAACCGCTGGCAACCATCCTTCCGACCGTCGCCAGCTGGTGACTCTCGAACTCCACCGGCAACTTCATCCCTCGCGCCTGCAAGTGCTCTTCCAGCATCACCCGCACCGTCGACGGTCGCTGCAAGGTAATGAACGGTTCTTCAAGCAACGTCTGCCAGTCGATATCGTCCAGTTCGGCAAACGCGGAATCAAACGGCACCACCGCAACAAAACGGTCGATGTACAGCGGCGTGAACGCCAGCGAGGAGCTTTGCGTCGGCTCGAACGCCACCCCGAGCTCGACCTGCCGGTCACGCACCATTTCCAGCACCTGTTCGTTGATCACGTCATTCACCGTGACGTTGACCTTCGGGTAGCGCGCGCGAAACGTCTTGAGGATTGGCGGCAGCAGGTTGCCGGCAAACGACGGCATCGCCGCCAGCGTCACCCGCCCGCGCTGCAGTGTAAAACGCTGGCGCAGTTCGTCCTCGGCATTGTCCCAGTCGGCGATCAAGCGACGGGCCAGCGGCACCAACGCCTCACCTTCAGCCGTCAGCGCCACATTGCGCGTGTTGCGCGTAAACAGCCGCCCGCCCAGGCCTTCCTCCAGCGCCTTGATGGTCAGGCTCAGCGCCGATTGCGACAGGTGCAACCGCTCGCAGGCCACGGCAAAGCTCAGACTCTGGGCCACGGCCAAGAACGCGCGGATCTGCTTAACGGTCATCTGCGGTATCTCCGAGGTATTGTAGGAGCTGCCGAAGGCTGCGATCTTTTGATCTTTGTCTGGCGATGCTGAATTCGCTGAACATCAAAACATCGCAGCCTTCGGCAGCGCCGACAGATTGGTGAGTTTTATCTATCAATCAACCTTAAAAATCAACTTAACAAATGAATTCTCTGGCGAGACACTCCTTCCCATACGGCTAGCCAGCCGCCCACAAAGAATAAAAGAGGTGCATATGGCAGGTTTCGACAAGCGCGTGAGTTCCTACGAGGAAGCTCTGGCAGGTCTTGAAGACGGCATGACCGTGATCGCGGGCGGCTTTGGCCTCTGCGGCATCCCGGAAAACCTGATCGCCGAGATCAAGCGCAAAGGCACCCGTGACCTCACTGTGGTTTCCAACAACTGCGGTGTCGACGGTTTCGGTCTCGGTGTTTTGCTGGTAGACCGGCAGATCCGCAAAGTAGTGGCCTCCTACGTCGGTGAGAACAAACTGTTCGAAGACCAACTGCTCAAAGGCGAAATCGAAGTCGTCCTGACCCCTCAAGGCACCCTCGCCGAAAAAATGCGCGCAGGCGGCGCCGGCATCCCGGCCTTCTTCACCGCCACCGGCGTGGGCACGCCGGTCGCCGAAGGCAAGGAAGTGCGCGAATTCCATGGCCGCAAGTACTTGATGGAAGAATCCATCACCGGTGACTTCGCCATCGTCAAAGGCTGGAAAGCCGACCATTTCGGCAACGTCATCTATCGCCACACCGCTCAGAACTTCAACCCGCTGGCCGCCACCGCCGGCAAGATCACCGTGGTCGAAGTCGAAGAAATCGTCGAACCCGGCGAGCTGGAGCCGTCGCAGATCCATACCCCTGGCATCTACGTCGACCGGGTCATTTGCGGCACGTTCGAGAAGCGCATCGAACAGCGCACCGTGCGTAAGTGATCCCCTGCCCCCGGACCGAATGAAGGAATAACAACAATGGCACTTTCCCGCGAACAAATGGCTCAACGCGTCGCCCGCGAAATGCAGGACGGCTTCTACGTGAACCTGGGCATCGGCATTCCGACCCTGGTCGCCAACTACAT